>Ga0209638_1000306_pt1 | contig 32351 bp, 29 predicted proteins | sample BarGraNGADG00211_FD_184490 | JGI IMG/M metagenome (GOLD analysis project Ga0209638, IMG submission 184490) | Arctic peat soil microbial communities from Barrow, Alaska - Barrow Graham LP Ref core NGADG0002-211 (SPAdes) (version 2) | ecosystem: Environmental > Terrestrial > Soil > Wetlands > Peat...
CGCCCTTGTAAAAGAACAACGACTGACCCTTGCAGGGTGCTTCCCGGAAGAACACCGGGACGACGTCGCAAAGTCGTTACTACGGTTCATTTGCTAATCTTCTTCTACTGGGAGATATTTGAGTTCTTCCCAGACTTTATCGATGGTGGTTTGCTTATCGAAGATGGCTTTGCGGGAACGGTGAATATTTAATATGCACTCCGAGGCAAGCGCGACCGCCCGCAATGTTGCCAATTTTTCTGCGTGAGTTAATTGAGTGTTTTCAGCCGACTCGGCTACGCGATCGATCAGGACATGCAGGTATTCCTCTTCGTCACGGAATTCACCATCCACGTCATTATCCAGACGTTGAATTTCTTTACGTGAGAAGGTGTGAGAATAAAAGCCATGCTTGATGGCGTTCTTGTTACCGCGCGGGGCACCACGCTTGCGGGTTGGTCCCTCCAGAGTAATCAAGTCTCCAGATGGAAGAAGAAAAGGCGTGTTATCTGTCATTTGATGCTCCTTTTGAGATCTTAAAGATTACCGAGAAGACACGAAGAATATATAAAGATAGAAAATAAAGGACACATGTTTGAAAATTGAAATATGCATTTGTGGGATGAGATTGCCACGCCGCAAAATATGCGGCTCCCCCTAAGAACGGGGGACAACGTCGCAATGACATTAATAGCGCTTGGCATAGGATCTATCCGATGGGTCTATCAAGCCAAGACTGACCAATGGGTCATAACCTTCGCTAAAAAATGGGGCAGTGCTGATATGCCATTTCATGCGGTCAAGAATTACGGTGAGGGCATCGGCGAGAATATAGTCATCATGGATCAATTCGCCATCAGGACCACGGGTGCCATCGGGGACACCCCAACGAAGAGTTTTCATCGGACCCTGGAGGACCTCACTAATGCAATACCTATACTGAAGACGTACTTCGTCGGTGGGAGAGGGGTCAATGAACCGACCGGTTTCGATGATGTTGAGAAATCCCCAGCCAATCTCAGATTTTTCCTTCGAAGTAAATTTTACGGGCATGACGCGAGTGGGAAAGGCACGGTCAAGCAAGGCCCAGAGACCTTCACCCACCCCGGTAGCGTCAGTTACCAAATACTGCGGCGACCACTGCCCGGCAAAGTTCTTGATCTGACCAAACACGGTGAGGTGATTTTGACCGGTCCAGGAGTGACGAGCGAGGACGCGGTAGGTGGGATGGTTAAGTTCGGCGAGGGTGGAGAGATCGATGGCGACAATGGTGAGGGTGGTTGAGTCACGACCTGGATTGCCGAGGCCCTCGTCGGCGAGGGAAGAAGCGAGGGAGGTCTTGGATTCGTCCATGCCGGCGACGTCGATGAGGAAGGCGACAGGAGACCCTTGCGACTCAGGTCGCAAGGGCGGGCGATTGCGGCTGGTCCCCCGAAGGGGATGCTCCGCGAAAGCCGCCTCGCCTCGGGCGATGGGATCAGGATTGTGGTTTTGAGTTTCTCCTTTTACCGGGTGTTCAGCCCCCCTCCCGATGGTTTCAGCAGCGAGCCCTACCACGCCTTCGATGATTTCGGCAGCCAACCCTACCCCGGCCCTCCCCAAATGCAAGTCATTTGGGGAGGGTGCCTGCATGGAGGGGAAGATAAGAGCGGTTCTTGCGGGGGTGAACATGCCGGATTGGGCATCGATGGTTTCGCAGAAGTATTGTGTGCGGACGAGAGGATGGTTGCGGCCGCGTTCGGCAATGACACGGTCAACATGGTCTCCATATTTATGATTGACGCGACGAACATCATCGGCGGTAAAGAAAAAGACGCGCTGGATGCCGTCCTTTTCCTGAGCCTGGAGGGCATACCGGCGCTGGCGCTCCAGAAGCGTACCAGCAATCCAGGCGGTGCCCCAGAAGACGCGGGTGGTATTCACAGAGGCGGACATGGGGTCGAAGTCCTTATCGAACTTGGCAGGATCGATCAACTGGGCTTCATCGACGGAGAGGAGCAGGTTGGCGACGGCACCCACAACCTTGGCACGTTTGTCACCGGAAAAGAACTGAACGCAGGCTTTCCCAAGCTTATATTTGTACCCGACCGAGGTTTTCCAGAGATGACGGGAGCCGACACAGGCATCGAGGGAAAAGGCGACGCGTTCCATGTTATCGAGGGTCTGGGGTTTGTAGGTAGGCGAGACAGAGACAATGCGCCCTCCAATTTGGGAGTAACGATAAAGAAGCCAGGAGAAGATGTGGGCCTGGACCTCGTTCTTGCCGGACTGGCGGGGAAAAATGACCACAAAGGTGAGACCCTTTTGGTGAAGAATCGAGTCTTTAATGGCAAGGGCGACACCGCGCTGGTAGGGATGGAGGTTGATGCCGCAGGAGGAAGCCCAGCCGATGGGATCACGACGGATGGTCTGGCGGACGCGGAGGGAGAGAAGGGATTTGAGATTGACGATTTTGGATTGATGATTGACCATCAAACACCTCGAATAAAGCTGATAAAAATATAATAGCATGCATACCTTCTGCTACCTATAAAAAAATAGCAAACGACGGTTGGCACCTTCCCGTCGCTTGCCTAAGAGTATTATAGAACAAATTTTCTAGTATGTCAAGAGGAAAATTGAGAAAGAGCGGGCGAGACGCCGTCTCGCCCCTACGCAATAATCCAACTCACGCATCGCGGAGGAAGCGAGGTAAAAGGATTTTATAAGATTTGAAAAGAGGAGGGAAAATTATTGTTGCCAGGAATTGAGCTCTTAACCTAGCGGTTCGAGGTTCAAGTCCTGGACGAGGTTGTTTTACCATAACAAATTAGCGGGTTGGCTCAGTGGCGCGAAGCGGAAGGCGAAGTGTCCGCTAGTGCCTGTGTTGGGAGGGGTTTTTACGTTACTTTCCTTTTGCATCTACAACAAACCAAATAACTGCGGCGAAAATAATTACCCAAATGACAATAATGATGATGGCTCCAGCCCGAATGATGGGTTTTCCTTGTTGTGGCGATTCTTCAACCTGTTTTCGAGCATCGCTCATCACCTGTGCAGGGACCATCTTCAAAGCGAGCGTAATTCCCAAAGGAACAATGATTAGATCATCCAGATAGCCAAATACCGGAATAAAATCTGGAATCAAGTCGATCGGGCTAAGGGCGTATGCCAGGATCAAACCCATAAAGACTTTGGCATACCATGGGACACGAGGATCACGTGAAGCGATAAACAAGGCATATACTTCTCTTTTAAGAGTGACCGCGTGCTGCTTTAATTTTGAGATCAATGTGACCCTTCTCAATGAGCATTTGCCAACTGGGCTAAAGCCCAACTTGCGATTAATCGGATTGTAGTAGATTCGAATTAAATTAAAATTATTTGAGATTTAGATGGAGTCAGAAAAATAAAAACCCAAAACAATAACAGTTAAATTTTTGTTTTACTAAAATCGTAATTACTAAAAACCATTATACATAAAAAACGATGTACACAATAACCTGAGTACATCACAGAAAGACCAAAAGCTCCTTGGCGAAGATTTGAACATCGAACCTGGCGGTTCCGGATTCAATTCCTGGAGAGGTACATTTCAAGGAAGGGAATTTTGCTTTTTGTCTTAGTTATCTTCTAAAGTCTTTTGGAGTACTCGATTATGCAAGAATCAAAACATCTTGGAACGTTATTACCTTCTCTCCCCAGAATTTTCAACGATTTTAGATGCAATCAGGGAGAAGAACAACCTACCAGAAATAAGCCCAGAAGGTGACGGAATCACAGAAATCTTACTGGCTGACAACCAGATCGCTTGGGATGATACCCTCACTCTGAATGGGATATTTTATTTTCCCTCAACCATTTTGATCTCTGCTTCGGTGAGGCCATACAACTGGTGGAACAGTGCATCGATGGCGCGATGGATGTTCTTTGGGCAGGCACGAGGCCTGCCCCTACGTATGGTTTATGATATTATCCAGTTGCCTCGTTTGGTGTGCAGTTCACTCCGAACGGGGTATTTTCATTCTCAATCGACGACATTGATCCCGGTTTTTTCCAAAATAACAGCCAGAACCCCATCAATTTTATTCATCACATCGCCATTCGAGAAGCGCATTATGGTATAGCCTTGAGCCATAAGGAAGGCAGTGCGCTCTGAATCATATTCCAGTTGGTCGAGGTGCTGACTACCGTCCACTTCGATGATGAATTTCAAGTGAGGGGAGCAGAAATCGGTGATGTATGGACCGATGGCGTGCTGGCGGCGGAAACTAATGCCACCGGTGCGGCGAGCACGCAGGTATGCCCATAGTTTCGCTTCGGCGGGAGTCTGCTCTTTGCGCAATTCAGATGCGCGCTGCATCATCTTCGATGTGGTCCGGAAGGTTTTTTTCATTTGCCAGGTTACTGCCCCCTCCCACCTCCCCCATTTTCAAGGACTAAAAATGGGGGAGGACGAAAAAACGAAAAATGGGTGGAGGATGGTTGGGGATGGGAAGGTTTTACCCGCCTTCGACGATTTTGATCTCTGCGTCGGTGAGGCCGTACAACTGGTAGACCAAGGTATCGATGGCGCAATTGGAAGGCGGGGACAATATCATATTTAATATTGACGGAAGGTTTCTTGGCTTCGACAAAAAACTTACGCGTGCCCCCAATGCGGAAAGCATAATCCGGAGCCTTGGTTGCCCCCTCCACTTCCTGCGAGGCCTCATGGATCGCTTCCTTGTAGGCTTCGGCATAACCCTGCCTGTTGAACAAGTCCCAGCCCAAGGCTTCGAAGAAGGGGTTGAGGAATTCCTGGCGCAACTGGGCTTCGTTGTACCTGCCGGATATGTAGGAAGCGTGCTGTTCGTCGAAACGTTTCACCAATTGCTTGATAATGTCAGGTGCGGGCATTAGACAATTCTCCCCGAATGGATGGATGCATTTATTGTACAACCAAACCGGCATGCACGGATTGAATCAAACCAAAAAGGGCGCAAAATATTCCCCATAGGGGAAGATGTCCCCTGCGGGGATCCCCTCGGTAACCCTCGGGGACGAGGTGCTACGCGACGGACGGCGGCGGGAGCAGCAGGAACGGGCGGGACACTCCAGAGATACAACGTGCCCATTTGACTTTACTCTTTTCCAAAACAACTCAAGTTGAGGATCTCACTTTACGAGGTTCACGCACTGCAAAATGGAGAACAAACCAGCTGACCGTTCCGATGATCGCGGATGAGAAAAAACTCATCCCGAACCAGAAACTGGCTCCATCCGGGGTGTTGACAATAAAATTCCAGCGATAATTTCTTTCGATCGCCTACTGTGCAGCGGAGTTATTCGCAATGATATCCGGCATGGGTTGGAAGCCCTTTCCCTTCAAGATGGAATATATTTATAAGATTTGGCATACGAGCTTAGAGAAATCTTACCTGATCTGTTGATCGGGAAAAGGCCTAACCGGCCTTCTGCATGAAGGGACTATCTGCGGCATGAGGGCCGAGCAAGGTTTCCATCGCCGCCATAAAATTGTCGCCATCATAGAGAAAATTTTTCCTGTCAACGCCTGCCAGCTTTTTGACCCGCCAATGCTTAAGAACCGGGGAGTAAAACATGCCGCGATTCTCCATGACGATAAGGATTGCATCCCCCCACTGCATCAAGGCTTCCTTTATTGGTTCCATGCTGCCTTCTTTCGAGCCGCCCGCGTAAATAATTGGCTGGACTTCAATCGCTTTTGGATATCGCTAATTGTATAACGATTGGCATTGAAATGCCCGGTTTTCCAAAGACCCCGGGCATGCGAATAAAACACCCTCAAATAACTCGACCGACCTGCGACCTTCTGCATAAGTGAGACGGTTTTTCACCTGAATTTTCCTGGAATGGGGATAAGAGGGGCGATGTCCCGAGGACCATCAACCCGCAAGAAAATCCTCACCCCACTACGCAAGTCCTTTTTATGCCGCCTCGGATCGTTCTTCCACTTCTGCCAGGAACTTCCTGACGTGCGGCAGCACTTTGTCGCTGTGCTTGATCGCTCCGCTGTGGTCAAGCCCCGGCAGGGTAAAAAACGTGGCGTTGGCTATCTCCCTGGAGCACCTTTGGACTGGCTGATAATCATCCAATTCCCCGGCAAAAAGCAAACAAGGCATTTTCATGGTTGGCAGGACAGCCTCCAGGCTCTCCCTGTCCTGCGCTACTGCCGCCAGCGCCTCATAATCGTATGCCAGCATACGCTTCCTGGCCTCAGATGATAGCGCGCCATATTCTGTTTCCCACATGGCAACGAATGCCTCCGGTCCATGATCGATCCCAACCTGCACGAACTGGCGCAACCCGTCCATGTTGGCTGAATAAGGAACCGCTCCCCCCAGAATTAGGGATCGGAACCGTTCAGGGGCGTATTTCGCCACGCCGAAACCGATCCAGCCGCCCATCGAGTACCCAAAGTAGTGGGCTTTTGCAATCCCAAGTTCATCCAGGACTGCGACGATGTCCCCCACTCGTTTTTCGAGCCCATAGGCCTCCGGGGTATGCGGCTTATCGCTGCCACCATGCCCGCGCGCATCCAGCAGAATCAGTTGATAATCGTTTTTCAGGGCGGACACATATCCATAGTCAACCCAATTCTCCCAGGTGGCCACGGACCAATGCTGGAGCACCAGTGGAGGTCCTTTCCCTTCCGTTTCGTAATGAATATGGATTCCCGCGTTATCAGCGTACGGCATGGCGATTACCTCCCAAGCTCACTTTAAAATTCCAGCGTATCCCTCCACCCTGTCAAGCCACTCACCCGCCAGGGCGTGCAACAAACCTTCCTGTTCGGTTTCCACGAAATGCCCGGAGCGATCAAGGATGGCAAAGGTTGCCCTTGGATAGTTCTCCAGGATCTCCCAGGCATCGCGATACCCACAAATTGAATCCTGTCTCCCTGTAACAATAAGGGTTGGAGCAGGGAATGGCTTGGGGAGCACATCCACATCGAAAGACAATGCGTAGTCTTCATCATGCTCCCTGATCTTCGCCTGGAAAGCCTGGTCGCCGGCCTTACCGGCAGCCGTATAATTTGTGTGAACAAAATCAGCCACCCTTTGACTTTGAACAACGGCAAACGGGAAATACCCCTCCGCATCATCCGGACTCAAAGTGGACACAAGCACCGGGTCAGCAAGCAGGGTAACTGGAGCAGGGACATGCCGCCTGGCAGTGTAAGCTGAGATCAATGGGACCTCCAGAAGCAGTCCATCCATTGATTCCATTCGGTGATGGACCACGCCCCGGGCAAGGTACGCGCCCGCTGATGCCCCTGCCACCACGAACCTTTGCCCCGGGATAACGGCATCGATGAAATCCAAAACCACGTCCAGGATCCCATCCTGGTTGGTGATCCAATCTCTTCCGGGAGTTTTTCCATGCCCAGGCAGATCAAAATAGATGCGTTTCCATCCGTGCCGCTTTTCGAAGAGCGGTTCCATAGTACTCAGCATGTGGTGATGGTCAATGCCCCAACCGTGGAGCATGACGATGGGTCTCCCCTCACCGAATAATTCATAATGAACCGGGATGTCCTTAAGTTCACAAATCATTGTTTTGTTCCTCCTAGCATCATCCATAAGTGTCGTCCGACCAGGTGCCGATGAAACTCCCCCACTTACAGCATCCCGTTGAATGGGATGCTGTCAAAAAACGGGAGACGGCAGCTGAAACGCCCATTATTTAGTATACGGAGAGTATGGCAGAATAGCAATTTTAGGATTTATTTCACAATAAACTAATTTCGTCTACTCATGCGACACCGATTAATCGAGCGTAATAATGACACTGGCACGCTCCGGATAATATCATAATATTGATATTATACAGCATTTACCTATAATTAGTCTTATTTATGAAAGAATTCTCAATTCCTTGGCGGGCACAACCTCGAACTCGTTTTGATTCTTTTCCGCCCCTGTCTAAAAATTAAGAATTCACTAAGACCTGACAGGTTTACCGGGCCATCTCTTCATTTGGGTGTATGATTATTTTTATGACCACTCCTGCCAGCATCCTGGACAAGCTGACCGCTCCCGCCGAACTGGTAATCTCCCAGCCCGACGGCGCGGTGCGCTGCACGGCCTGCGGGCATCGCTGCCTGATAAGACCCGGAAAGAGGGGCATCTGCCAGGTGCGCTTCCACGACGGGACGGAGCTGCGCGTGCCCTGGGGTTACGTGGCGGCGCTGGCAGCCGACCCGGTGGAGAAGAAACCTTTTTACCACCTGATGCCTGGCGCCATCGCGCTGACCTTCGGGATGCTGGGCTGCGATTTCCACTGCGGGTACTGCCAGAACTGGCTGACCTCCCAGGTGCTGCGCGACCCGGCCGCGGCAGAGGGTTCTAATTATGTAAAGAAAATTTCCCCTGAGCAGATCGTGGAGGCGGCCCGCAGCGTGGGGGCGGAGGTGATCGCCTCTTCATATAACGAACCGTTGATCACCAGTGAATGGGCGGCGGCAGTTTTCAGGCAGGCGATCGCAGCGGGGATCAAGTGCGTGTACGTCTCGAATGGCAATTCCACGCCGGAAGTGCTGGAGTACCTGCGACCCTACCTGAGCGGTATGAAGATCGATTTGAAGTCGATGCAGGATAAAAACTACCGGCAGCTGGGTGGTGTGCTGAAGAACACCCTGGACACGATCAAGCGGGTGAAAGAAATGGGGCTTTGGCTGGAAGTGGTGACGCTGGTGGTGCCCGGTTTCAACGACAGCACCGGCGAACTGTGGGAAGCGGCGCGCTTCCTTACTTCGGTCTCGCCGGACATCCCCTGGCACGTGACTGCCTTCCACTCGGATTATAAGATGGAAGATACACCCAATACGCCGGCGGACACCCTGGTGCGGGCGGCGGAGATCGGGCGCGAAGCCGGGCTGCATTACGTATACGCAGGGAACCTGCCGGGCAGGGTGGACGAATACGAAACCACTTTCTGTCCGCATTGTAATACCGCCCTGGTGGAACGCTCCGGGTTCCGGGTGGTTGCCATGAGGGTGGGGACGGATGGAAAATGCCCAAAGTGCGGTGAAAAAGTGGCGGGGATTTGGCCCACGGTCCTGGAAACAGCGGGGTAATGTCTGGACAACAAAGGCGTATAATATATCTGACCGCTTGAATCCAAGCCGTAAATACTGTACAATTTCATAAGGTAGTGCCCCCATTACCGATCGTTCGCGAAAGGGAGACACAATGGACATAATCAAGGTATCCGCAACCTCCCGTACCTCTGCCGTGGCCGGGGCGATTGCGGGCGTGGTCCGCGAACACAAACGGGCGGAAGTGCAGGCAATTGGAGCGGGAGCCGTGAACCAGGCCGTGAAGGCGCTGGTGCTGGCGACCGGCTATCTCAAGGATGACGGCATCAACGTGGTAGCGGTGCCGGAATTCGTGGACGTGGAGATAGAGGACAAAGTCCGGACAGCGATCAAAATCGTGGTCGAACCCCGCTAAGGCAACCCATTTATTCCCAGGAACAAACCATCAATCTGCGCGCCGGTTGGAAGCAGTGCGGGTTTGTTATAATTGAGGGGAGGGAGAGCCTGGGAGCATGCTGCGCGGAAGAAAATCATTCCTGAAATTCCTGAGCACGCTGATCGTGCTGGGGGTGCTGGTGGGCGCGCCAGGGGGCGGGCGGGTGCAAGCTGCGCCGGGAATGAATCCCCAGCACACCAACGTGGTGATCAGCGAGTTTCGTACCAGCGGCCCCGGGGGGACAACCGATGAGTTCATCGAATTTTTCAATCCAACCATGAACCAGATCGACATCAGCGGCTGGGGGATCATGCCGTCAGATCAAAATAGGCGAATGCCTCTCATCCCAATCTATATCTTCCCATCCTCCACGATACTTCAATCCGGCCAGCATTACCTGGTTGCAAATACCGGTTTCGGTGGGAGTGTAACCCCCAACGGCACTTATACCTATGACGTCCCTGACAACGGTGGAATTGCGCTGATCATAAACCCGGACGTGGTGGTGGACAGCGTCGGGATGGCAAATGGTGTGCCCTTCGTGGAGGGTACGCCTTTACCTCCCCTGGCTGGAACTGCTGACCAAAGTTATGAGCGCGGACTGGGCGGCGACCTTGGAAATTGCACCGACACGGACCACAACTCCACCGATTTCACACTGATCACCCCTTCGAACCCGCAAAACCTGGCGAGCGCCGCAACAATGGCTTGCACAAACCCCGTCCAGACCATCAGCTTCAGCTCCACTGCACCAGCCAGCGCAAAGGTGGGAGGTGCAAGCTATTCCCCCGTGGCAATAGCTACATCAGGGCTGCCAGTTTCTCTATCCATCGACGCGTCTGCAACTTCATTTTGTTCGATCAGTGCGGGGGTAGTCTCCTTCATAGGAGTCGGTACCTGCGTGATCGATGCCAACCAGGCCGGGGATGCGCCCGGTCCCGACCATTATTATCAAGCAGCCGCCCAGAAACAGCAGTCCTTTACCGTTGACAAGGGGAATCAAACGATCAGTTTCACGTCCACTGCGCCGGCTAACGCAAAAGTGGGAGGAGCAGCCTACCTTGTTTCCGCAACCGCCACATCTAGCCTGGCAGTCGCATTGTCCATCGCTCCATCCGCCGCGGCGGTGTGCACGCTTAGCGGGGGCAATGTATCCTTTATCGCGGTGGGCGAATGTGTAATTAACGCGACCCAGGCTGGCGATGGGAACTGGAACGCCGCTCCTCCAACGCAACAGACATTTCCCGTTGCGCAGGGCGACCAGACCATCACCTTCGGTCCCGCTCCGACCAGCCCCAGGGTGGGAGGGTCTTATACCCCCGCGGCAAGCGGGGGAGGCTCCGGCAACCCGGTGACTATTACAGTCGATGCATCGGCATCCGCGATCTGCTCGATCAGCGGGGGGATTGTTTCTTTCAACGCGGTTAGCACCTGCGTGGTGGATGCCTCCCAGGCGGGCAACAGCAACTGGAATCCGGGCCTGGCGCAGCAATCCTTCACGATCAGCCCGACGGCGACCGCCACCTCCACCCCCGGTGCGCCAGCCCACCTGGTGATCAGCGAATTCCGCTCGCGCGGTCCGCTGGGGGAGAACGACGAGTTCGTCGAGATTTACAACCCCTATGCAGCGCCGGTGAATATCGGTTCATGGACGATCCGAACCTCCAGCGGCTGCAGCACGGGCACGACCGTCCTGGTGACCATCCCTGCCAGCACCATGCTCAATCCCGGTCAGCATTACTTGGTGGCTGCCACGGGATCGAGCGCAGCCAATGAAGCCGACCGAACCTTTACCCCTGGGATCGACGATAATGGCGGAGTAGGGTTGTTCAATTTCGCCGGAACGGTACAGGATGTGGCGGGGATGTGCGCCACCACGCTCTACCGGGAAGGGAACTTCCTTACGCCCCTATTGCAGGAAAACGAGCTCTTAAACCAGAGTTACGAGCGCAAGCCGGTAGGCGCGTCTAGCTGCTACGATACCAGCGACAATGCCAGGGATTTCGCGCTGGTCGCGCCAGCCGACCCGCAAAACAGCGCCAGCCCGATCGTGATGTGTGCAGAGGTGGTGGCTTTCACGCCCACCTTCACCCGCACTCCCATTCCCACACGCACCCCCACCAATGCTCCCACGGCAGTGCCAGGCAATGTGGTGCTCAACGAGTTCGTGCCGCACCCGCGCACCGATTGGAACGGCGACGGGACGATAGATACAGGCGACGAGTATATTGAGATCATCAACATGGGGACTGCCTCCGTCAGCGTGGCAAACTGGAAACTGGACAACGGAGCGGGGAGCGCCAACTCCTTTACTCTGCCAGCACTGACCCTCCTGCCGCGCCAGATCGCAGTGTTCTACCATGCCAACACCGGCATCGGCTTGAGCGACGTGGGCAGCAGCGTACGCCTGCTCAAATCGGACGGGCACACCGCAGACATATTCAATTATCCGCTGGTGACCGCGGCAGACCGGACATGGTGCCGCCTGCCGGATGGGAACGGGGAATGGGGGTTCGTGTGCATTCCCACTCCAGGGAAACTGAACGAGGCGATCAAATCGGGCACTCCCGGGTCGGGCGAGGCTGCCGGGTCGATCTGCATAAAGAATTCGGCGCCCGTGACGGTGCTGACCGCGGAGTGCAGCAGCCCGGGCGGGAAAATGTGGGGGGAGGTCGGGAACGTCGAAACCTGGCTGAAGACCCGCTTGAAATTTGATGTTTTCGTGGAATAATAAATCCCCGCTTCATTTCATGAGCGGGGATTTTAATATTTAATCGCGGGCGGCGCGCGCCACTTCCTCGGGGTCGAAGATGACCTCCTCCTTGCCGGTGAGCCGCTCTTCCACCTTTTGGGCGATCAGCTCGAGGTGACCATTGTGAGCCACGTAATCAATGTCATCCGCGGGAACGGTCAGCACCGGGCAGAGGGTGAAGTCTGCGATCCAGGTCTCGTAGAGATTGTTCAGGCTGGTGAGGTAATCGGCGGGGATGGTCTGCTCGTAGTCACGCCCGCGCCGTTCGATGCGCCGGACGAGGGTGGGGACCGAAGCGCGCAGGTATATGACCAGGTCGGGCGGAGGCAGGAACTCGACCAGGGTCTGGTAGAGCTCGCGGTAGGTCTGGTAGTCACGCGGACGGATATGCCCCTGCAGGAACAGGTTATGGGCGAAGATCTCGGCATCCTCATACACTGAACGATCCTGGACAGCGGATGACGGGTACAGGGCAAGCTGATGGTGGGCGCGCAAGCGGTGGGTGAGGAAGAAGATCTGTGAATGAAAAGCCCAGGCCTGCATGTCCTTGTAAAAATCAGCCAGGTAGGGATTCTCTGCCACCGGTTCAAAGAAGGGGGTCCAGCTTAATTTTTTGCAGATCATTTCGACCAGGGTGGACTTGCCCACACCGATATTGCCTGCAACCGTGACGAATTTTTTCATTTCACCCTCTCGTGGACACCCTGCAGGGTGCCCGAAAATTTACGGCTTTGCAGCCAATTCCGCATCAATAATGGTTTTGAATTGTTCGAATGGCTGGGCTCCCACCAAAATCTGGCCGTTGATCACAAAACTCGGGGTGCCGGTCAGTCCCAGACGGACGGCGTCGGCGGTATCCGCCTTGATCTCGGCCTGGGTGTGGTGGTCGTCGAGGCAGGCGGTGAAAGCGGCGATATCCAGCCCCAGGTCGGAGGCGTACTGTTCATAGGCAGCGCGGCCGAGGGAATACTGTCCGCCGAAGAGGTCGTTGTGAAATTTCCAGTAGGCGCCCTGTTCGCCGGCGCAGTTGGCGGCCTCGGCAGCCGGCATGGACTCGGGGTGTCCGGGCAGGGGCAGGTCACGGTAAACAAATCGGATCTTGCCTGGATAACTGGCCATCAGCTTGTCAAAGGTCTGCTGGTACCAGGCCTGGCAGTAGGGACACTGGTAATCGCTGAATTCCACGATGGTGATGGGGGCATCCGCCGGACCGATGGAGGGGTCGCCATCCGTGGAAACGGTCACGCGCTGGTTACCGGTCGGATCCGCAGCGAGCAGAGTTGATTTGGGACTCCACAGCAAGTATCCGGCTCCCAGCCCGAGCACGAATGCGACCGGGATGAAGAGGTAGAGATATGGGGATAACTGCCTGTGTTTTCTGGTTGGGGTGGTTGAGAGCATGGCGGCGATTATACTTCTTGTCCGGTTGAAACGTAACTCATAAGTTTAATATGACCTAGTGACAATAAAAATTCACGGCTTTCCTGGTGACGATGCTCCGCGTCGTCACCCCTGTTTGAACGCTCCGCGTTATTCCACATCAAGAACTGCAGCCAACCCAACAAAGTTCCTTGCGCTGGAGTACCGCCAATTCTCGGGTTCATCAACATACCCTCGCCTGACAGGATTGTAATGGATGTATTGGACTTTCTGTTCAAGCATTTCCTGGCTGTGGATTTGCTCAGGGTGGACACCCTCCTGCCAAAACTGGTACTCCCGATCTGTACGATGATCATTGTTGGTAACGGCTAGTTGATTTAGGATAAATTCATTGTTGTGAGCCGAATAATAATCTATGCATTGCCGAGCGGTAAATGATTTGAAGTTTGCCAGTTGTTTCGATAGATTATCTGCAGACGCTACCAGGTGAAGATGGTTTTCCATTAAAACATAAGCATGAAGCATTAATCGTTTCTCTTTTTGCATGAAGGCAAGCGATTCAAATATGGTTTTGGCAATCTCCGGATTGTTGAAAAGCGGAAGCCAGTTTATGGTTGCAGCGGTGATGAAATATGGTAAAGGATCACCTGAAAAGAATTTGTATCGTGAGCGAGCCATGGATTCTTCAATAATTGAGAGTGGCGCTGAGCGCCGAGATGGCGTTCCGACGCAGAGCATCAGAACGAGGAAGAGATATTAGAAAGGCACGACCCGGGTAAGGGTTTCGGGTCCGGAAGTCCCGTCGCTGTAGGACCAGGTCGCGTTCAGGTTGTCGCCGCTGAGCGAGCTGGTGGTATGCGTGACCGTCAGGTTAAGGTCGGTGTCAACGTAGGTCCAGCTCAGCACGCTCCCGTTCCAGGATTGGGAGGTGATCGAATAGCTTGTCCCTTCCCAGGTGACCGAGGTCACCACGTAAGTATTATTTTGCCAGGCGATCACGAACTGGTCCTTGGTTTCCGGGTCCAGCCAGGTGCCTGCCAACCCCGGCATGGTTTCCTGTCCGGTGGGAGGCTTGGTTGCAACAATGTTGGAAATGTTGGGGATGATGGAGCTGCATGAGCAGGCGATCATAAGCATGGCAGTAAAAAAGATCAAAACGGTTAATAAGACCTTTTTATTGGGGCTCATGAAATTCTCCATAAATTAATGCCTGGGGCGTCAGTGATATTGTACAATATTTGGGGAGAATTTTTTCATACATTTACTCTACGATTTCCTGCACCCTGCCGACCTGCCCGTCCATAAGGCGGACCTTGATGCCGTGCGGGTGCGCGGGGGAACTGGTAAGGATATCCTTGACGATACCCTCGGTCAGTTTGCCAGTGCTTTGGTCCTGTTTCAGGACGATGCGGACGCGCGCGCCGGGGCGGATCTGGGAACGGGTGGGTAAGAGCATATTATTTCTTTAATTTGTGCGCCTGGCACCTGGATGAGGACTCTACTGTAATAATCCCCTGGCGAACTTCAAGAAGGCCTGGACATCCTCGAAATTACTCACCAGCCCCATCGATACGCGCACAGCGCCGGAGGATTTACCGTCAATGCACAGGCGGAAGTCGTCCAGGCTCAGGCGCTGGGTGTGACCTGGCTGGGTGAAACAGGCGGCCAGTTCGGGCTTCGACAACCCCAGGGCGATCTCGCCCGCGCCGGGGTTGCAGAAGCAGCCGGTGCGCAGGGAAATGTTATGCTCGCCGGCTTCCTGCTCAATGGCGCGGTGGTCAACCGGTTGACCCATATTGTTATAGAAATTGGCGGTCACCGCACCACCGCGCTTGTCGGTGGTCAGCGGCCCGTAAATGCGCACCAGTGGAACCCCCGAGCTGTGTTTCATTTCCGAAAGATTGTCGAGCAGCCAGCCGGTGAGGGTGCAGACGCGCTCGTGGATGGTCTCAAGCCCGACAGCCTGGATATGCTTCAGGCCGATTTCCACGGCCGGGATGTTGAGATAATCGAGGGTGCCATCCTCGAATGCGGCGGGAGCCTCGGCCAGGTAGTACTTGTCCCCCTGGACGGAGGCGACGGTGATCGTTCCACCCGCGAACCAGGGCCGGCGCAATTTCTTCAGGGCTTCACGGCGCGCCAACAGGGCCCCGATGCCGGTGGGGTAGCCGAAGATCTTGTAGAACGAAAGCGGTACAAAATCCGCCTTGTACCTTCCCAGGTCGAGCTTATTGCTGGGGGCAAATGCAGCTGCGTCGAGCAGTACATCCCAGCCTTTGGCGTGGGCGCGCTCGATCCATTCGAGCGGGTGCTGGACACCGGAGAAGTTGGATTGGGCCGGGTAGGCAAACAGGTTGTTTTTATGATCCGCCCCCGGGTCGAGGGAGGTATCCAATGAATCGAGGTCCACACCCATGTCGGGCAGACCCACCGGGATGTAGGTGACCTCGGCTCCCTTGGCGTGGGCAAACTCGCGGATGCCGTTGACCGAGTTGTGGTTGTCAAAGGTCAGCACGTAGCGGCTGCCCGGTTCGAAGGGGTAAGACTCGCCGACGAGTTTCAGTGCTCCACTTGCATTCTGGGTGAAGATAACGACGTACTCGGCGGGATCGGCATTGAAGAACTTCAGGATGGTGTCCCGGGTGCTTTCGATCAGGCGGGTGGCAGCCTGCGAGGTGGGGTTGGAGGAATGCGGGTTGCCATAAACATGGTCAGCCAGCACCTGCTGGTGAAGGCGCATCTGCGAATCGGCGTACAACCCGCCGCCGGTGTAATCGAGATAGACCTGCCCGCTCCGGTCGAGGCGGGCGTAATCACGGTCGCGCAGTTCGTCCAGGTCGTGGGTTTTGTCGTAGGACGGGTATTTCTGGATGAATTCAGGATAATCCGGCATATCAGCTCCAGGAACGTTACGGGCTGGGTGTGGGGGTGGCATCGTAGGGAGGCCAGGGGATATTTACAAACAGAGTATAACCGTGCTTTTCAACTGTGTATATGCGGGCATGGGAAGGCTGCTGGCAGCCGGGTTCATCAGTGAGCGGCAGATATTGCGTCACACCCTCGATATTCTGGCTCAAGGGGAGTTTGAATTTTTTGGGTGTAAAGATCAGTTGACCATTTTGGCAGAGCCAGGCCTCGATCAGGTAGCCTTCATAATCATCTTCGGTCATCCAGACACCATTCCAGGCAACGGTGACCTTGTTCCCTTTGCGAATAGCCTGGACTCCCGTCGGTGGACGATATAGAGTGTAAGCAGTCGGAAGGATGATATCCTGGTCGACGACTGGAATATTGTGACTAAAAACGTCGCCGCCCCCTATGAATTTGCCGTAGTCGGTTTTTATCCAGCAGGGATTGTCATGACCGCCATCGTTAAGCAGGAGCCAGGTACCTTCCTGGTTGCGTCCGATCACATTCATCCAGACTGTGGCGTTCAGCCCGTACTTATATAGATAATTATCCGACGGACCAAACCAGCAGGCGATGTGGTCCAGGATGGTGACTCGAGGAGGCAGGGGGGTGGGAGTGATGCTGGGGGTGCGGGTGATCGTGGGGGTGAGTGAAGGGGTGAGGGAGATGGTGGGCGTCGGGGTAACGGTGGGGCTGAATGTAGGGGTAGGGGTGAAGGTGGAAGTGGAGCTGGAGGTGGCGCTGGGGATGTCTGTCACGGATGCCGTGACGGTGCCAGTCACTTCCACTGTTTGTGGGACCAGGGAGGCAGAGGCCGGGTCCGCAGCAGGCAGGCAGGAGACAACCGTGAGGACGAGCAGAGCGGCAACGGCACACACTTGGCAGGATTTCAGGGATTGGACAGGTTTGGTCATGAGGATGTGTCTCTCAATTACTTCTAAAAGTCGTATTGCAACTGCCCGGGGTGGATGGGGTCAAAATCAGAGAGATTTTAGCCGGGGTGCAGTCACCGTACCGTGGGTATTTTAGCACTCCTTCGCCCATTTTATAGGGTTGCCCCCCTTACAGGCTCGTGATAAACTTATCAAAGATGTCAACACCCGTGCTGATCATCACGTCAGACATCCCATTTGGGGAACATATCCGCCAGATATTGGAGGAGAAGCGGCGGTTTGTTGTGCGCGTAACCGGAGAACAGGGGGCCGCATCATCATATGCGCATGAATTAAAGCCTGCACTGGCATTCCTGGACACCTCCCTGGCCGAAACCGACCTGCTAAAAATCGGGACTTTGCTGCGCCAGTTCAATCCCCAGATCATTTTTGTAGTTATTTCAGAAGCCGGCTGGCATTCAGCTCTCGAAGAGCTCTTCCCGCGGGATTATCTCTCCAAACCCTTCTACGCGCCTGACCTGCGCGAGATGATGGAGAACTACTTCCCCCCTTCCGCAGACCCGGAACCGGCCTCTCAATCAAAAAAAGGTGATTCAAACAGCGACCTGCCCTGGCTGTCAGATGTAAACCGGGCCGCCCAGCACCTTACCCGGATGACGCTCGAATCGTCGGCACAGGCCGCGCTGATCACCCGTACCGACAGCCTGTGGGCTTATGCAGGGCAGTTGCCCCAGGAAGCAGCCCACGAACTGGCTGCCACCCTCTCGCGTTACTGGGACCACGAAGAAGAGAACGACCTGGTAAGGTTCGTGCGCCTGGCCTCCACCGACGCCGAGCACATGCTGTATGCCACACGCCTGGCCGAAGGCATGGTGCTGGCGCTGGTTTTCGATGCAGAGACACCTTTCAGCACCATCCGCACCCAGGCCTCCCAATTGGTGCACTCCCTCTCGACCAGCCCCTCCGATGAAACACCGGACGAGGACTTGGTGGGGAGCGAACCTGACCCCGCTCCAGGTACCGATATCCACCCCGGTGCCCCGGCTCGCAACCCGCGCCTGGACCTCCCGGTAGGGTCGGGATACGACTTCGGACCTTCCGAGCAGGCACCCGGGAAAAATTTCAATAGAGCCGTCCCGGTGCGGGATGCCCCCATCCCCCAGTTAAGCCGCCAGCCAAGCCCGGCAGACCGTTTCAGGCTGCTGGTTGATACCGACCAGGGCGAGCCTCTGACCGCCCCTCCGGAAGAGACCCTTCAATCCCAGGAAGTCACCCGGAAAGTTAAAACCCGCAAGACCGAACCAGCTCCGGAGACCATCGAGGAAACGACAGCCTCTCCAGAGACCGAAGTGGCGCGCAAGATCGTCCTGGAACCGGTCAATCCCGCAGTCTACAACCTGGACTATGCCTGCCTGCTGCTGCCGCGCTTCCCCCAGCATCACATGACCGGCGAACTGCTGGACCGGCTGGGGGAATGGGTGCCGCATATCTGCATCGCCTTCGCCTGGCGGCTCGAATATATTTCGGTCAGACCCGAGCACCTCCAGTGGATCGTCAACGTGCCGCCGGCCACATCTCCTGCTTACCTGATGCGCATCCTGCGCCAGCACACCTCCGAAAGAATATTTTCCGAATTCCCGGCCTTCAAAAAAGAGAACCCCTCCGGAGATTTTTGGGCGCCTGGCTATCTCATCATGGGAGGGTCCCAGCCGCCTCCGGCGCAGTTGATCAAGGATTTTATTAACCAGACACGCCAGCGGCAGGGGATCATTCAACTCAACAACCGTTAAATTCATTCAAGTTTAGAAAGCGGCGGCCGGTTAACCCGCCTCCCTCGGAAAAAAAGTGCCCCCAACCTTATACTTAATTGATGGCCATGCACTGGCCTACCGCATGTATTTCGCCCTGACGGCGGGTGGCTCCAGCCAGCGCTGGCTGACCTCCACCGGCGAACCAACGGCGGGGATTTACGGATTCGCGCGCGAACTCCTGCGCATTTTGGAGCAGGAAAAACCCGATTACCTGGCGGTGGCCTTCGACACCGGCAAGACCTTCCGTGACGAGATTTTCCCCGACTACAAGGCAACCCGCGCCAAGATGCCCGAGGACCTTCGTCCCCAGATCGAGCGCATCCGCCAGATGGTGGACACCTTCAATATCCCGCGCCTTGAAATGGAAGGTTTCGAAGCTGATGATGTGCTCGGGTCCGCGGCAGGGTGGGCTGCCAAAAAGGGGCTGGGCGTCAAGATCATCACCGGCGACCGCGACCTGCTGCAACTGGTCAACGAGCGCACCATCGTTTACCTGGCGGGAGACGACAAGAACTTCATCACCGCCCAGGACGTGCTCGACAAACTGCACGTCCGCCCGGAGCAGGTGGTGGATTACAAAGCCCTGGTCGGAGACAAGTCGGATAACATCCCCGGCGTGGCCGGTGTGGGCGAAAAGACCACCGAGAACCTGCTGGCTAAATACGGGACGCTGGACAATATCTACGCCCACCTCGACGAGATCGAACCGCGCTGGCGCAACAAGCTGGAGGCGGGAAAAGATTCCGCGTACATGAGCTACAAGCTTGCCGCCATCCGCACCGACCTGCCCGTGACGATCGACCTGGAGCAGGCTCGTCCAGATGTGTTCGAACCGGCCAAGGTGGAGGAACTGTTCCGCCTGCTGGAATTCCGCACGTTGATAGAGAAACTCAAGAAATTAACCGGGGCCTCGACCGAGGCGCCCGCCGGGACCAGGCAAATGAGCCTTTTCAGCGATGCCGCTGCCCCGGCAGCCAACCCGGTGAAAGAACCCCACCCGCAAACCGGGAAGCTGAAAGTCATTGTGGTGGATTCAGTCGCGAGCCTGGCCTCATTATCTGCAGCACTATCAAAAGCCTCCGTCATCTCATTCGACACGGAAACCACATCAACCGACGAGATGACCGCCAGGCTGGTGGGAATATCCCTGGCGGTAAAACCCGGGGAAGGGTATTACATCCCGGTGGGGCACAACTCCGGGAGGCAGCTGCCGGTCGAAAAGGTGATCGCGGCATTGCGTGATCCAATGACGGATGCCGGCATCCCGAAAATCGGTCATCACCTTAAATATGATTTCATCATGCTGGCACGCAACGGCTTGCGCGCCGAACCGCTGGGTTTCGATACCATGATCGCCGAATGGGTTGTGGACCCTTCCACCCGGCACCTGGGGTTGAAGGACATGTCCGAGCTGAGGCTGGGCGAGAGCATGACCCATATCGAGGAGCTGATCGGGACAGGCAAGAACCAGCTATCGATGGCGGAAGTGGCAATCGCCGATGCGGCACCCTATGCCGCCGCGGACGCCGAGACCACCCTGCGGCTGCATCCCATCCTGGAAAAAGAACTCAAGCGCGTCCCAAAATTATGGGACCTGTTCATCGAAATCGAGATGCCGCTCATCCCCGTCCTGGCCGATATGGAGATGGCGGGAATCGCGCTAGACAAGGATTTTTTTGCCAAATTTTCGAAGGAACTCAGCGGGCGGATCACCAAGCTTGAAGACCAGGTGCACCAGGCGGTGGGTAAACCCTTCAACCTTAATTCAACCCAGCAACTTTCCGACGTGCTCTTCGGGGTGCTGAAACTTTCCCCGCCGGATAAAGGGCGCAAAACCGCCTCCGGTCACTACTCCACGGCTGCCGGCGTGCTGGATGAGTTGAGCGGACAGCACCCCGTGGTGGACATGATCCTGGAATACCGCGAACTCACCAAGCTCAAATCCACCTACGTGGATGCGCTGCCCCTGCAAATTCATCCGGAGGACGGCCGGGTGCATACCTCGTTCAGCCAGACCACTGCCGTAACCGGGCGGCTGTCCTCATCCGACCCGAACTTACAGAACATCCCCACCCGCACCGACCTGGGGCGGCGTGTGAGACGGGGCTTCCTGGCCGGGCCCGGCAACGTGCTGGTATCACTGGACTACTCGCAGATCGAGCTGCGCATCGTGGCACACATGGCAGGCGATCAGGCCATGTTGAACGCATTCCGCGCCGGGCAGGATATTCATGCCACCACTGCGGCAGCCATTTACGGGGTCCCGCTTGAAAAAGTAACCAGGGAAATGCGCCGCCATTCCAAGGCCATCAACTTCGGCCTTATCTACGGCATGTCGGCTTTCGGCTTGACGCGCACCACCGAGTTGACCCTGGCCGAGAGCCAGGATTTTGTCGAAGCATATTTCAAACAATTCCCGGGTGTCAAAAAATACCTGGACGGGATCCGCAAGGAAGCCACTCAAAACGGATACGTGGAAACAATGCTGGGGCGCCGGCGGTACTTCCCCAACCTGAAGGGCAGTGTGAACCAGGTGGTGAGGGCGCGCGAGGAACGCGAAGCCATCAATGCCCCCATCCAGGGAACCGCTGCTGATATAATGAAAATCGCCATGATCAAAATCCCACCCGCGCTGGCAAAGGCAGGGTTGCACGGCAGAATGCTTCTGCAGGTGCATGACGAACTGGTGGTGGAATGTCCAAGCTCCGAGTTGGATGAATTGGTGCGCGTGGTACGGAAAATCATGGAAAATGCATACAAGCTCGACATCCCGCTCACCACCGAGGCGCGCTCGGGCACGAACTGGGACGAATTAAAGCCGCTGGCATAAAAATTCAGCAAGGAATTTCATGGCAGGACGCGAAGATCTTTTCCAGAAAGCGATGAATATGGGCCACTCGGTGGCCTGGGATCAGCAATGGGACAGGGCGGCTGCGTCCTACCGGACAGCGCTCGAAGAATTCCCGGACAATCCCAAGGCGCTCTCCAGCCTGGGGCTGGCCCTGTTCGAGCTCCAGCAGTACAGCGAATCGCTCCAGGTGTACGAGAAGGCTGCCGAGTCGGCACCCAATGACCCGGTCCCGCTGGAAAATGTGGGGCAGATTTCCGCCCGGCTTGGGAACAAGCAGGAGGCCATCCAATCTTTTTTGAAGGCCGCCGAACTTTATATCAAGAACCAGGATGCAGAAAAGGCACTCACCAACTGGGAGCGCGTCACCCGGTTGGACCCCGAGCATATCACCGCCCATTCATACCTGGCGATGGTTCACGAACGACTGGGTCACACCCAGCGGGCCTCGACAGAATACCTGATGATGGCCAGCCTGGTGCAGCGCACCGGGAACTCAGAGAAAACCAAGGAAATCGTGAAGCGGGCGCTGAGCCTGGACCCCGACAGCCCGGAGGCACACCAGGCACAGATCCTGCTGCAGAGCGGGGAGTTGCTGCCCAAACCGACCCTGCCCCCGGGTGCAGGCGATGCCCTGCTACTGGAGCAAGGTAAGCCACACGAGTCCCCCAAAATTACCGATACTGGTCTCAACCCCGTGGAAGAAGCGCGCAAACAAGCCGTTACCCGCATGGCCGCGATCTTGTTCGACCTGACCGACGCCGCTGGCAATCTCCAGGCACCCAAACCTGCACTGCAGATGATTTCTCCGCACACAGCTGAGCAGGATCCATTGTTAAACGAGCGCGCCAATATCATGCTGTGCATCGGGCAGGCGATCGACTTCCAATCAAACGACCAGGACGCCCTGGCTGCCGAGGAACTGGAAAAAGCGCTGGCAGCCGGGTTCGCAGACCCGGCCATTTCTTTCGATCTCGGATATCTGCGGGTAAAAGCGGAACAGTGGGATGGCGCCCTGGTTCACCTGCAGACCGCGGTCAAAGACATGGATTATGCATTGGGCGCGCATATCCTGCTGGCACAGGTCCAGCGACAGGCAGGGCAGCTGCCCCAGGCTGTGACTGAATCGCTGGAAGCACTCAAGATCGCAGACTCACAGGTGGTTGCCCCCGACCAGGCGGATGGGATCCGCCAGTTGTACGAGCCATTGATCGAAACCCAATCCCATCAAACCGACACGCCTGCCATGGAGCAGGTGTGTGACAACGTCAGGGAAATCCTGCTGCGCCCGAATTGGCGCACTGTAATGCTCACAGCGCGTGAGCAGCTTCCAAAGTCGGAGGAAGGGCTCCCACCCATGCCGCTTGGAGAAATCCTGGCGCAGGCCCAGAGCGGCAAGGTCATCGAAACCATGGGGAAGGTCAAAGCCCTGGCGCGCGCCGGTCATCTGCGCACGGCCATGGACGAAGCCTTTGAATCGTTCAGATATGCCCCCACCTTCCTGCCGCTGCATACCCTGGTGGGCGACCTGTTGTTCCAGGAAGGACGCACCCAGGATGCCGTCACCAAGTATTCAGTGGTGGCGGAAGCTTACAGCGTACGCGGGGAAACTTCGCAGGCGATCACCCTCCTGCGGCGCATCATCCAGGTGTCGCCCATGGACATGACCGTGCGCACGCGTCTCATCGACCTTTTGGCTGCGCACGGGATGGTGGATGAAGCGGTTGGCGAGTATATCGAACTGGCCAATATTTACTACCGCCTGGCTGAACTGGACCTGGCGCGCAAGACCTACACCACTGCATTGCACCTGGCCCAGCAGGATGGCGCCAACCCCACCTGGAGCGTCAAACTCATGCGCCGCATGGTCGATATCGACATGCAGCGGCTGGACTGGCGCCAGGCCCTGCGCATCTATGAACAACTCCGCACGCTCGACCCCAACGATGCCAGCGTGCGTAAAAGCCTGATCGAACTGAACATCCACCTTAACCAACTCCCCCAGGCCACCGCGGAACTGGACGGTTTCCTGACCTACCTGGAGAGCACCGGAAGGCGGGCGGATGTGATCTCCTTCCTTGAAGAAATGATCAAGGAAAATCCCAAGCAGGCCATCCTGCGGCGCGCATTGGCGGAGGAATACCGCCAGGCTGAACGCATCCCGGATGCAGTGACCCAACTGGATGCCCTTGGCAATATCCTCCTGTCAGCCGGTGACCGGGAGGGTGCCATCCGCATCCTTGAGACGATCCTGGCGCTGAATCCTCCCAACAGCAACGACTACCATTCCCTGCTTGTGAAGATAAAAACCAGTGTCTGAGAAAACCTCCCCTGCAGCCGCGGGGGATTTTTATGGTTTGCCCCGGGAGCCATGGCGCGGAGAGAAACCGGGGAAGTTAAACCCACTTTGAATCCGTAAATCATGATAAATACTCCATTGGAATGAAGGCCGGACCAGTCGCGATATGAATGAACCTGCTTTGCATTTCATCGGTGAGGAAATCGAAATCCATTTCGACCAGGAACCCGCCCGCCAGAAAACGCCGCCCTGTCCCGATGGATTTACCTGGCAGGGGCGCCATTACCAGGTGGTGGAAAAAATATCCGAGTGGCACGATTTCACCCGCCGGGGAAGGATGGCCCGTAATATGCGCCCGGCACACGCGGCGGTGGCGGCAGAACGCGGCTCCCTCGGAGTGGGGCGCTTTTATTTCCGGGTGCGGACCGACACGGGTCAAATCTTCGACCTTTACTATGACCGGGCGATCAAGGATGTGGATGACCGGCTCGGGCACTGGTTCCTGTACAGGGAAATCCCAGCATAAGTCCCCAACAAGTCCAGCCCCCCGCCTGCATTCCCCGCGGCAACGCTGGTCACGGGCAGGTCACCTGCTGGGTCGAAAGGGTGACCTGCCTGCCATCCCAACGGGAAATGACGTGATAAAATTAATTTAATCGAAAGGATCTTATGAAAAAGACTATTTTTGCAATGATTGGCGTGGTCCTGCTGGCCGCCCTGACAGGCTGTACAATGCCGCGCGCGACCCAAACTCCACTGCCGACCCTGGTCATGATCCCTTCCCCCACGGCTTATTTGTCCACCGGCACCTGGGTTGGCCCCACGCCTACAGTGCCCACGCTAACCGTCCCCATGTACCTAACACCCACGCCTTCCGTCCCCACGTCCTTGGTACCCACACTCACAGCCCCCACATCCACAGCCCCCACACTCACCGTCCCCACCCCCACCATGGGCTTGCCGACCGTCACTCCCGCCAATCCCCCCACCAACATTGCACCCACCCCGACCCTTGAAAGCACTCCCACCCCGCCCAGCGGGGTCATTCCTAGTACACCCAACGGACCGTATGGCGTGATCCTGATCGCCCCGGGTGACGTGCTGAGCATCCACACCGGAGCCGGAGCAGGCTATCCCATCTCAGGGTCCTTCCCCGCGACGGCTACCAACGTGATGCGTACCGGACCAGCCACCATGGTGGGCAGCGACCTGTGGGTGCAGGTCCAGAACCCGGGCGGCGGGACGGGCTGGGTCAACTCGAAATTCCTGACCGAGTACTCCGCTTCCAGTAATTTTTGCAGCGACAGCCGGGTCACCACCATGCTCACGAATTTTGGCACAGCCATTTCAACATCGAATGGAGAGTTACTGTCTGCGCTGGTCAGCTCTGCACAAGGCATGACCGTTTATCTATGGCGCAATGGCATCCCCCATACCTTCAAACCAAGCGACGCCCGCTGGGTATTCGACAGCACATATTCGCATAACTGGGGCTCGGCTCCTGCCAGCGGTTTGGATACCCGCGGCTCACTCCACGAGAAGGTGCTGCCCTGGCTGCAGGAAGTCTTCAACTACGCCGGCAAGACCCTCACCTGCAACTCACTCGGCTCGGCCGCACAATATGGCACGAACCCGTGGCCGCTTGAATATACCAATGTCAATTTCTACACTGTTTATAAACCCGGCACCCCCGGCATTGACCTGGACTTTCGCTATTGGCTGGTGGGGGTAGAGTACTACCAGGGTCAGCCCTTTGTTTTCGCGCTGATCCATTTTGCCTGGGAACCATAGACGCGGATTATATGGACTCACAAAGGAACCCGTTTTCAACCAGAAAACGGGTTCCTTGTTTCATTATTTCGCCAGCAGGTCCACCAGCACCCCGGCCGAGCTTTTCTCCACTGACTCGTGCAGGCTCTGACCGTGGGCATCCATGGTCACCACCACGGGGAAATCCCTGACCTCGATCACCCAGATCGCCTCCGGCACGCCAAATTCCAGTTTGTAAACGCCCAGCACGTTCGTCACGGATTGGGCGATCAGGGTGGCTGCGCCGCCTATGGCGTGGAAATAAACCGCCGGCACATCCTGGCATCCTTTCAGCGTTTTTGCACCCATGCCGCCCTTCCCGATCACGCCCTTGAGGTTGAAGTGTTTCATCACATCGGCCTGGTACGGCTCTTCGCGGATGGAAGTGGTGGGACCGGCGGCGACGAATTTATACTGCTTGCTCTCGAGCCCCGAGACGACCGGTCCGCAGTGATAGATCACGCCGCCAGCCAGGACCGGCTTGAGCGTCTCATAGACCTGCAGATCATCGCCTTGGGGGGCGCGCGTCTTTTTGATAAAGGTTTCGATCAGCCATTTATGGACCACGTCACGACCGGTGATCATCACACCAGTCAAGGTCAGCGGCTCGCCCACCTTCAGGCTGAGGATGGTTTCGTCTGTTATGGGAATGGTAATTGCACGCATGCTCTATCCTTCCGTAAGGTCAAATTATTTCCAGCCCCTGCCAGTCATTGGTAGCTAACCTCATCGCCCCGGACGGTCATCGTGCGCCGCCGGCAGGCCCAGCACATGTACGAGATGGTGACGAAATAGGAGGCCGGCAGGCGGGAAAGTCCGGTGATGCGGGTATCGAGCACGGTCGTTTTACCGCCAAAACCCATCGCTCCGATTCCCAGCTGGTTGGCTTCACCAGTCAGGCGTTCTTCAAGGTCAGCCAGTTTGGGGTCCGGGTTGCGCGTCCCGATCGGTCCCAAAAGTACTTCTTTCGACTTGACATACCCGCTGCCGCGGTCGCCGCCGATGGAGACCCCCAGGATTCCCGGGGCGCAGCCCTGTCCCTGGGCCTTGTAAACCGCATCCAGGACAACCTTGCGTACTCCCGCCAGGTCACGCCCGGCCTGGAAGGCGGTTTCACCCACCCTGCCTGAATAAGGGATCGAATATTGCGCTCCGCAGTTCTCGGAACCGCCGCCCTTGAGCATCAATTCGATCGATAATTCTTCGCCTTCGCCCTCTTCGAAATGGATGTACGGGAAGTCGTCGCCGCCAAGGTTGTTCCCGCTGTTCTTGTCGGTGATCGCGTCCACGGCATTCGGGCGCATATAGGCCTTGCGGGTCGCCTCGGCCAGTGCGCTGCGGATCTGCTGTTTGAGATGTTGTGTGCTCCAACCGGCCGGGTATTTCACGTAAAAGATGGGTGTGCCTGTATCCTGGCAAACCGGCGTGGAATTTTTGCGCGAGAGTTCCACGTTCCTGAGGATGGTCTCGAACGCGCCGCGCGCCGCCGAGCCCGGGTCTTCTTTTTCAAGTGCAAGGCGCAATTGTTTTTCCACATCCGTCGGCAGGTCCGTTGAGGTGCGGCGGATCAGTTCGAGGATCTCGTCGGTCAGGTCGCGCATAATTTCCTCCATGAGGGGATGGTCAGGTCAATACATGATACTCCCAATGGATTTAAATATGAGTAACAAAGCGCAGGGATTGGATAGGTGGAATATCCTGAAATTGGGCTTCCCATGGAATAAAAAACTCCCGCAAGTTTGACCTGCGGGAGTGAAGAGGCTGCCGGGCCGGCTTACGGCTTTAAAACGATGAAGTTTTTAAACAGGATATCGGTGCCGGCAGCTGTAAAGGTCTTGGCGATCACGCCGACGTCGCCGCCGGTAAATGTGCTGTCCGTTGCCTGGGCGATTTGAGTTCCATTGACGTACAGGGTCAGGCTGGTCCCGATGCAATCGGCGCGGATATGGTTGGTGGCTGCGCCCTGGATGATGTTCGAGTCGCTCGCCAGGTTGCCATCGGAAGAAGAAATGATGGTTTTCGTACCGGCGTTATCGATCCCGATCCCGGTATAGCCGTCACTGCTGATGTAGAAGAAATAATAATTATCCACATCCTGGTAGCGGCATTGCACACCGAAGGCATTGTCATCCGGACCACCGATCTTGGTGGCGTCCACTTCGATGTGGACATCGTTCTGGAAGGTTTTATAAGGGTTGGCAAAGAAAAAGGCGTTGGCCTGGATGACGTTGATCCGGTATCCGCCGTTCTCATAGTCTGTGGAACCATATTCATTATGAGACCGGTCCCAGCCGCTGTTGACGTTGGAAAAATCGTCCTGGAACAGGACCTGCAGGGCGCCATTGCTCTGGCCCTGGGTGGGTTGTGGAACAATTCCTCCGCCCGTGGTGGGTTGCGGAACAATTCCTCCGCCTGTGGTGGGTTGAGGGTTAATGATTACGGGTGCCTGACCGGTGGGGGTGGGGGTGGGTATCGTGTTGATACCGCAAGCCAGGGCGGCGAGGACCAGGACCGCCAGAGCAAAGTATACTTTTTTATTCATGATTTCTCCTTGGAATATTAGAGTACGATTAATTTCTGGAGTATACCCGAAAAAAATACTTTTGCAAGGGAAATTAACAAAGTTGGAATTTCATTTGACCACATGCCCATTCCTTGACAAAAGTACCCAAAAGGCGATAGAGTACATCCAATGACAGCTGGTAATGATCTCTCCAGGGAAATCCTGGCAACCATCCGCACCGCCCTGGCAGAAGACGTGGGCCCGGGAGATGCAACAACGAACAGCATTGTGCCTCCTGGTGCTGATATGCGCGGCCAAATCATCGCAAAACAGGAAGGTGTGATCGCCGGGCTGGACGTGGCGCAGGCAGTCTACCTGATGGGGGACGCGCAAGTGGAATTCAGACGCCGGGTGGAGGAAGGCAGCCGTGTGACAAACCGCCAGGTGCTGGCACTGGTTTCCGGGCTTGCACGCAGCCTGCTGACCGCCGAACGGACCGCACTCAACCTGCTGGGACGCATATCGGGCATTGCCACGCTGACGCGCAGTTTCGTGGAAGCGGTTGCCGGTACGAAAGCGGTCATCCTGGACACGCGCAAGACTGCACCGGGACTGCGCCTGATCGATAAACTGGCGGTGAGACGCGGCGGTGCACAGAACCACCGCATCGGTCTCTACGATATGGTGCTGATCAAAGATAATCACATTGACTTTGCCGGGTCCATCACCACCGCGATCATGCGTGCCCGCAGTGGCGCGGCAGGGCTGGTAATCGAAGTGGAAGCCCGCACGCTTGACAATGTGCGCGAAGCCCTGGACTGCGGAGTGGAACGCATCCTGCTCGATAATATGACCCTCGAAAGCATGACTGAAGCTGTGCGGGTGACTGCAGGGCATGCCAAGCTGGAAGCCAGCGGGAATGTAACCCTGGAAACCGTCCGGAAAATTGCCGAGACGGGCGTGGATTTTATTTCAGTCGGGGCGTTGACCCATTCAGCCAAAGTATTCGACGTAAGTTTTGATTACCTCGGTTAGGGCGGAGGGTTCCTGCCTGGGCGCTTTTCGTGGTCCCGGCAGATTATTGGTAAGGAGTTATTGATGAACGCAGATGAAATGTATGAAAAAATGAAGGCCAAACTCAACGGCATCGTGCCCGACGTGGAACTGCGCTACAAGGCCGAGATCGCGGTGGAGATCAATGAGCTCAAAGTGCAGCGCAACGCTGTCATCCTGGGCCATAATTACATGGAACCGGCCCTGTTCAATTCCATCCCGGATTTCACCGGGGATTCGCTCGACCTAAGCCGCAAGGCCGCCCAGACCGACAAGGATATCATCGTCTTTTGCGGGGTCAGGTTCATGGCTGAGACGGCCAAGATCCTAAACCCGTCCAAGACCGTGCTCCTGCCTGCCGCTAGGGCGGGATGCTCGCTGGCAGAATCCATCACGGCGGCGGATGTGCGCGATCTGAAAGTGAAATTCCCGGGTGTGCCGGTGGTAACCTATGTGAATACTTATGCAGACGTAAAGGCCGAGTCTGACATTTGCTGCACCTCCAGCAACGCCGCGGCCGTGGTCGATTCTCTCCATGCCGACACGGTCATCTTCCTGCCGGATGAGTACCTGGCAAAGAACGTGGCGCGCGAGACCGGGAAGCACATCATCTTTCCGTCAGCAGGACCAAAGGCGGCTGATGCAGCGGGAAATGATATACCAGGCGAGTTGGATTATCAGCTCATCGGCTGGCGCGGGCGCTGCGAAGTGCATGAGAAGTTTACGCTCAAAGATATCGAGACAGTGCGGGAGCAGTTCCCGGATGTTGTCATCCTGGCCCACCCGGAGTGCAGTCCCGAGGTCACCGCCGCGGCGGACTTCTCCGGCTCAACCAATGCCATGATCCGCTACGTGCAGCAGTCACAGGCCCCCCACTACCTGCTGCTGACCGAGTGCGCCATGGGCGACAACGTGGCCGCGGCCAACCCGCAGAAGGATATGCTGCGCTTGTGCATGGTGCGCTGTCCTCACATGAATATGATCACGATGGAAGATACGCGTGATGCCCTCAAGTTCAACCGCTACGTGATCGACGTGCCGGAGGAAATCCGGGTTAAGGCGTTCCGGGCAGTGGATAGAATGATCAAGATCGGGTAAATGAAGTAGCGACTTAAGTGGTTACCACCAAATAATTAATGAAAACTACCGACGTACTCATCATCGGCTCCGGGATCGCCGGAGCCACGGCTGCCCTGAAACTGGCCCAGAACCCGCGCAGGCGCATCATTCTGATCACGCGCGATCCGGACCCGCACGAGTCCAACTCGCGTTACGCCCAGGGCGGGATCATCGGCCGCGGGCAGGATGACAGCGCCGACCTGCTGGTGGCAGACATCCTGGCGGCGGGTGCGGGGGCCTCGCTGCCAAGTGTTGCACGCATCCTGGCCGAGGAAGGACCAGCCCTGCTCCAGGAGGTCCTGATCGGAACAGCAGGCATCGCCTTCGACCACGAAAAGGATGGCACCCTTGAGTTTGGGCAGGAAGGCGCCCATTCCCGGCGGCGCATCCTGCATGTGGGAGACGGGACCGGCCGGGCCATCATGGACGGGCTGGTGGCTGCCCTGCGGAAATGCCCCAACGTGGAGCTGCTGACCGAAGCCACCGCCGTGGACCTCATCACCTATCCCCATCACTCGCGCGACCCGCTGGCTGCCTACGAACCGATCGCCTGCCATGGCGCGTACGTCTTTGATCGCAGGGGAAAATCCATCCACCGCACGCTGGCTGCAGTCTCCGTACTTGCCACGGGCGGAATCGGGCGCATTTATCGGAACACCACCAACCCTCAGGGTGCGCGCGGCGACGGGCTGGCTATGGCCTCGCGTGCCGGGGCGCGCATTATTAACGCCGAGTACGTCCAGTTCCATCCCACCGCATTATCGGTGCCGGGAGCGGAGGGGTTCCTGATCAGTGAGGCGGTGCGTGGCGAGGGTGCCGTTCTGCTCACCCCGGAAGGCCGCCCGTTCATGGAAAAATATTCCCCCGAGTGGAAAGACCTGGCGCCGCGCGACGTGGTGGCGCGTGCCATCCACACCGAGATGGAAGCCCACGATTACTCCTACGTGCTGCTGGACATTGCGACGCATATGCCGGCCGCGAAGATCAAGCAGCGCTTTCCCAATATCTACAGCGAATGCAAACGAGTCGGTATCGACATCACCCGCGAGTCCATCCCGGTCGTCCCGGCAGCACACTATTTTTGCGGCGGTGTTTCGGTGGACGAATGGGGCCGTTCCAGTATCGCCAACCTGTACGCGGTCGGCGAGGTCTCCTGCACCGGGCTGCATGGGGCGAACCGCCTGGCTTCCACATCGTTACTGGAGGGCCTCGTGTGGGGGACACGCGCCGCACGTGACATCGAAGCACGCTTCACGGCGAACCAGAACCCTGCCATCCCGACCCGCGCCGACGTTCCTGCCTGGGATGAATCAAACCTGACCCAGGAATCCGACCCGGCGCTCATCCAGGGGGATATGCAGACCATCCAGAATATCATGTGGCACTATGTGGGGCTGGTCCGTTCCGGCGACCGGCTCTCACGCGCCATACGCGAACTGCGTCACATGCAGAACGAGACCGAGACCTTCTACCGCAAGACGAAGTTGAGCGACGGTCTCATCGGCTTGCGCAACGCCGA
>Ga0209638_1000307_pt1 | contig 32338 bp, 25 predicted proteins | sample BarGraNGADG00211_FD_184490 | JGI IMG/M metagenome (GOLD analysis project Ga0209638, IMG submission 184490) | Arctic peat soil microbial communities from Barrow, Alaska - Barrow Graham LP Ref core NGADG0002-211 (SPAdes) (version 2) | ecosystem: Environmental > Terrestrial > Soil > Wetlands > Peat...
CGGGGAGCGGCGTCTGGCGGGGAGCGGCGTCTGGCGGGGAGCGGCGTCTGGCGGGGAGCGGCGTCTGGCGGGGAGCGATCGCTCCTGCGGCTCTTCAGGGTTCGGTCGGTCCAATCTGCCCGGATTCATCCGCAAACTCGACACCGGGCTCCATTTCGGCGCTCGCCTGTCCACCTGGTGGGCAAATGGGACTTCTCCGCATCTCCATGCGTGGAAGCGGTCAATTCCGCCCGAATCGAGGTATAACCCGAGCGCCCCGGGGGCCGTGGCAGAGATGGCGACCGCTCGTCGGTCGAAGTTGAGGGTCAATCCGGGCAGATCCGACGGCCGCGCCAGACGTTGAGGCGGGAGTCGGTCGCATATGCCCAACCCCTGGACAACCGCCGTCACCTGGAGGCCGATCGGTCGTTTCCGTCCGGTGGATGGATAGAAACGGCGTAAGAGGCGGCCCGAGGGGCGGCTGCGCCGGACCGTCGATCCTCGCTAGACTCGTGGTCAACAGCAGCGGAGATCGACATTGAGCGACGGACGATCGGCGGGCCAGGCCGGGGATCTCGGCGGGGAGCCCGGAGCCTCGGCGCTCCTGGGCAAGACGGTCTACGGCGAGCCCGAGGATGCGGGCCATCGAGTCCACGTCTCGGACGACGCCGAAGTCGAGGCCTACCTCGACACGGCGCTCGGGACCGAGGCGAGCCACGCATCCGCGATCGAACCCGCGGCCCAGGCGGATTCGATCGTCATCCTCGATTTCGGCAGCCAGTACAGCCAGCTGATCGCCCGCCGCGTGCGTGAGCTCAACGTCTACTCCGAGCTGCTGCCGTTCGATACCCCGTGGGACCAGATCTCCCGGAGCCACCCCAAGGCGGTGATCCTCTCGGGCGGCCCGGCCAGCGTCTACGAAGATGGCGCTCCACACCCGGATCCGACAATCTGGAGTTCGGGCCTGCCGATCCTCGGCATCTGCTACGGGATGCACCTCATGGCCGAGGCCCTCGGCGGCTCGGTCGTCTCGTTCGAACGCAAGGAGTTCGGGCCGGCCGTGGTGTCGGTGACGTCGAACGATGGCCTGTTCGCGGGCATAGAGCCCGAGCAGGCGGTCTGGATGAGCCACGGCGATTCGATCGAGCGCCTGCCGGAAGGCTTCCGGTCGATCGCCCGAACCGACTCGACCCCATACGCCGCGGTGGCCGATCCGAACAGGCGGCTGTACGGCATCCAGTTCCACCCCGAAGTCGTCCACACCCGGCGCGGCCGCGACATCTTGCGCAACTTCGTTCTCGAGATTGCCGGTGCCCGCCAGAACTGGACGCCCGCGAACTTCATCTCCTCCAATGTGGAGGACATCCGGCGCCGCGTCGAGGAGCACAGCCTGGCGACGGGCACGGACGGCCGCGTCCTGTGCGCCCTCTCCGGGGGAGTGGATTCGGCCGTGGCCGCGACACTCGTGCATCGGGCCGTCGGCGACCGGCTGACCTGCGTCCACGTCGATCACGGGATGATGCGCAAGAACGAGACGGAGCTGCTGCGTACCGCCTTCGAGCAGCTCGGCGTCAAGGTCGTGGTCGTGAACGCGCGGGAGCGCTTCCTGCGCAAGCTCGAAGGCGTGATCGACCCGGAACAGAAGCGCCACATCATCGGCAACGAGTTCATCCGAGTCTTCGAGGAGGAGGCTGCCAGGCTCGGCCGCATCGACTGGCTGACCCAGGGCACCTTGTACCCGGACGTGATCGAGTCGGCCACGTCGTCCAAGGAGAAGGCCGCAGCCAAGATCAAGACTCACCACAACGTGGGCGGCCTGCCCGACGACATCACCTTCCGGTTGATCGAGCCGCTCCGCTACCTCTTCAAAGATGAGGTGCGTGCCGTCGGGGCGGAGCTGGGGCTGCCCGACTCGATGGTCCAGCGGCAGCCTTTCCCCGGTCCCGGATTGGCCATCCGGATAATCGGTGAGGTCACGGCCGAGCGCCTCGACACCTTGCGCGAGGCCGACTGGATCGTCATCGACGAGATCAAGGCGGCGGGTCTGTATCACAGCGTGTGGCAGTCGTTCGCCATCCTGACGCCGGTCCGATCGGTCGGTGTCATGGGTGACGGCCGAACGTACGCCAACGTCGTAGCCATTCGGGCGGTGACGTCGGAAGACGGAATGACGGCAGACTGGGCAAAGATCCCATACGAAGTGCTCGGCAAGATCAGCTCTCGGATCGTCAACGAAGTACCGGGCGTGAACCGGGTCGTCTACGACATCAGCTCCAAGCCCCCGGCCACCATCGAGTGGGAGTGATGACCGGGACCAGCATCGACGCCCGCCGGCCCGACCCCGGGAGTGGCGGTCGGCAACGCGCGCTGCGGATTCGGGACTCGGCCGAAACGTAGCATCAGAGGATTGGGGAGGAACGCTCTTGCGCAGAACTCTCGGGGCGACGGCGATCTTCCTCGGTTGGCTGTGCCTTCCCCTGAGTGCGCTCTCCGGGCTCGTGGCTTTTCACGACATGGGTGCGGAGACCAGACACGAGTTCCTGCCGCCCCCGACGGTCTTCGGGTTCGCGGGCGATATCCTGGTCTGGCTGATCGCCGCCACGGCACTCCTGGCCCTGGTGCCGGCCTTCGTCGCGGTTTTTGCCCGCGATCCGGGCCGCCCTCTTTACGTGGCCGGCGCGGTGGTTGCAGGCGTGGGCGTGGGCCTTCTCCCGGACGATCTCGGCCGCGCTTACGGAGCGCTCCTGCTGCCCGCCGGAGCCTTGTTCGCCTTCGGCGGCTGGCTGATCGCGGGAGCTCCTCCCGGAGCCACGGCCTGGGAGATAACCGCCGTGTGGGCTTATCTCGACCGCCGCCGCCAGGCGGCGACCGCACCGGCACCACGAATTGACCCGGACCTCCAGAGCGAACTGGGGCCTCAGAGCGCCCTTGAACCTCAAATCGACCCGGGGCCTCAGAGCGCCCTTGAACCTCAAATCGACCCGGGGCCCCAGAGCGCCCTTGAACCTCAAATCGACCCGAGGCCTCAGAGCGGACTGGAGCCTCAACCTGAGGCCGAAACCGAGGCCGAGCCCGCGCCCGAGCCCGCGCCCGAGCCCGCGCCCGAGCCCGCGCCCGAGAAGCAAGCGGCGCCGGCCGAGGCCCTGGCCCACACGGCACCAGCTGCGGCAGCTTCGCTTCCGGGATCCCCGGAAGCGTTGGGCGAATCTGGCGCGGCGGGTATATGCCCATGGTGCTCGGCCGGGGTTTCCGCCGGCGCCACGACCTGCCCGGAATGCCACGCGACCCTGGATGCGGAGCCTGCCATCGACGGCACACCGATCTCTGGCTTGACCGCGGTTTCGCCCGAGCTACGCGCCTATGCCGAGCGGCCCCCGAAGAAGCGAAAGCGCAGGTCGCTCCTGAGGCGCGCGCTCGGGATCGACTCCCTGCGGAACGACTCCGAAGAAACGCACCAATCCGGGACGCCGTCGAACGAGAGCGCATATCGCCTGCCGAGTCCCGAAGTCCGCGCCGAGATGGCGCGGATCGACTCGGAGATCGCGGAGATCGCCACGTTGACAGAGCTCACGCCGACTGCGCCGGAGCCAACGCTCGACGCGGGACCCGGGCTCGCGCTCGCGCTCGCGGCGGAACCAGCCCCGGCACCGGAGCCCGCAGCAGCAGCCGCGGAACCAGCCCCGACGGCCGACCCTGGGCTCGGAGCGGACTCGAGGCCGGCCGCGGAACCAGCCCCGACGGCCGCGGAGCCCGCAGAAGCATCCGCGGAGCCCGCCCCGGCCTCGGAAACAGGGCTGGCGCCAGAAGGGCATGCGGCCGAATTGCCGGCCCGATCTCGCCGCGCCCCCCGACCCAAAGCGTAGCGATCGAGGGCCCGCTCCCGAATGCCCGACGAGGCCGCGAGGCTGCCCGCTCCCGGTCCGTCCTTCCTGCGCCGGATCGCGCTCGGCCCCGGCGATGATCGACTGCTCGGCATGACCCAACCGCAGACGATCGCGGACGGTTGGTGGGTCGCGCTGATGTGGTGCGAGGTTGAGGGCGGCCTGGTCCAGTTTCGCGAGCTGGCACCGGCATCCGGAATTCCGCCGGGCTCCCCTCTGCTGAGGCTGGGTCCGGGGCCGGCCGGCGCACTTTCCGGCTTGATTCTCGAAGAAGGCGGCAGGCAACAACTCCGCGTCCGACTCGGCCAGCCGCCCGTCGATGAGACGAAGCCCTGGAAGTCCCCGCTCGCGATACTTGCCGGGTTCCGCTTCGAGCCGGCGAGAGTGGTCACGATGAGAGACAATGAGCTGGCTCAAACGGTCCTCGAGGCCTTCCGGGAAGCCGTCAAGCGCCTCTCGTACTGAAGGCCCGAGCCGCGCGGCACGAGTGCCGAGGGCGTCCATCTCGGCGGGCGTTGGCGGGCAGCACGCCCTCGACGGGGCAGTGCCCGCGAACCGGCCCCTGGCGGTGGTACCGCGAAAACCTGGCGGGTCGCTAGACTCGACGCATGCGCGACGCTTTCGACGAGTTCATGGATGAGTTGCGTCGTCGCCGGGCTGCCCAGAATGGCCCCGACGGCGCCACAGAAAACGGTTCGAACGGAGAGTCCGGCGCGGAACCCCACGCCCAGGACCAGGCACCAGACGGGGAAGCGAGAGAGGACGAGGCCGTGGACACGAATCGGAGCGGCTCGGGAGCCGATGGCGAGCCCGAGGGCGAGGACGAGGCCCCGCGTCCGGTCTTCCGCGGTGGCGGTTTCGGCGGCGGTTTCGGCGGCGGCAGGCGGTCTCGGTCGGTGGGTCCCAGCGACGACTTCCCGCAGATCACGATCTCGAGGCGATGGGTCGTCCTGTTCATCGCCATCATCGTGGCCTTCTCCCTCATCACGACTTTCTTCACGGTCGGAATCCAGCTCACGACCGACGCGATCTGGTATCAGAGCATCGGCTACGCCGGCGTCTTCTGGACGCGTATCTGGTCGCAGCTCGGCCTGTTCGTCCTGGGGGCCGTCACAGCCTTCGCGGCCGTTTGGCTCAATGTCTGGGTGGCCGGTCGGCTCATCCCGAAGGGCAAGCTGCGCCGGTTCTCGCTCGACGACTTCCTCGACCGTTTCAACATGGATCGCTATACCAGCGGCGGTTTCGGCGGCGGTTTCGGCGGCGGCCAGCCCAAACGCCCCGGTGCATCGGCCTCCTCAGTGGAGGTGCCCGATCTCAGTCGGCCGGTCTTCTGGACGATGCTCGCCATCGGGATTCTCGTCGCATTGGGACTCGGCGGCCTGCTCTCGAGCGGTTGGGCCACGATCCAGCTCTATGCGCACCAGGTTGCGTTCCAGGCGAACGACCCGACCTTCGGCAAGAACATCGGCTTCTACGTCTTCCAGCTGCCGTTCTTCCGACTCGTGCAGTCGTACGTAAACACCGTCCTCCTGGTTTCGATCGTCGTGGTGGGCATCCGGTACCTCGTCGCGGTGGTGTCGGGAGCTCCGATGTCGACCCCGGCCCGAATCCACCTGGGCATCCTGGCCATGCTCTATCTGTGGTCGATCGCGATCGGCTATCAGCTGGACCGCTTCGAGCTCGTCTACAGCACCCAGAGCACGCTCTTCACCGGCGTCAGCTACGCGGACGCAAACGCCAAGTTCCTGGCGTTCAACGCGATGACCGTCGTGGCGGGGTTCGCGGGCGCATTCATCCTTGGCTTCGCCTACACCCGCTGGCGAGTCCCGCTCCTCCTGACGTTCATGTTCTGGATCAGCGCCTATGTGGTTCTGGACGTCGCCTACCCGCAGCTGGTCCAGCGCTTCGTCGTAGTGCCGAACCAACAGGCGCAGGAGACTCCGTACATCTCCAACAACATCAGCATGACCCGGCTTGCCTTCGGCCTGGAAGGGTGGCAAAGCTCGACTTACACGCCTCAGGCGACCGTGGCCCAGAGCGACGTCGAAAGCGAGACGGCTACCGTTCAGAACATGCGCTTGTGGGACGCCGACCCGCTGGGCCAGACCCTCGACGGCCTCAACGTCATTCGCCAGTACTACGGCTTCCCGGACGTGACCACGGATCGATACACCTTCACGGATGCCGCCAGTTGCGCTCCCGCCGCCGCGCCATGCGTCCGTCAGGTCATGATTTCAGGCCGCGAGCTGGATCCGACGAAAGTGACCGGCTCCGACAGCGCCGCTCCGAGCTGGGTCAACCTGCACATCACTTATACCCACGGTGTCGGGCTGGTCATGGTTCCGGTCAACGAAGTCGTGGCTCCAGGCGGCCAACCGAACCTGTTCATCAAGGATCTACCGCCGGTCTCGGTGAAGGGAGCCCCGACAATCACCGAGCCCCGCATCTACTTCGGCTCTCAGCCCACCGTCTACTCGATCGTGGGTGCGCAGAGCCAGGAGTTCGACTACCCGTCGGGTAACAACTCGAGCGGCGACAAGTACAACAACTGGACCGGCACGACCGGTATCAAGCTGGACAGCACCCTCACCCGGCTGCTCTTCGCGGCCCGTTTCGGCGACGTAAACCTCCTCATCAGCGACCAGATCACAAACAACAGCCAGCTGTTGATGAACCGCTCGATCCAGGAGCGAGCCCAAGCGATCGCTCCCTTCCTGCGCTTCGACAAGGACCCGTATCTCGTCGTGACATCGGGCGGACGCCTGAACTACATCCTGGACGGGTATACGACCACGGGCGCCTTCCCAGATGCCAACTCCTACAACCCAGGGTCGGATCCCACAGCGAACGGGCTGGCCGGCGACCCCTTCAACTACATCAGGAACAGCGTCAAGGTGGTCATGGATGCCTACGACGGTACCATGAGCTTCTACGTTTCCGACCCAACCGATCCGATAATCCAGGCCTGGCAGGGCGTATTCCCCGGCGTCTTCAAGCCTCTCGCCGCCATGCCGTCCGATCTGACCCCGCACCTGCGCTATCCCACGGACATGTTCAATGCGCAGACGACTGAGTTCGCGAAGTACCACGTGACCGATCCGGGAGTCTTCTACCAGGGCAACGACCTGTGGCAGGTTCCGGGCAACGCGGGCGGCTCGAGCGGTGGCCCCACGCAGCTCCCGCTCGAGGCCTACTACGTCGAAATGCGCGTGCCGGGTGAGCAGAACCCCGAGTTCGTTCTGCTCCAGCCGATGGTCCCGAACGGGCGCAAAAACATGATCGCCTGGGTGGCGGCCCACATGGACCCGGGTGCCTACGGGAACCTCAGCATCTTCGACTTCCCGCGAGATGCGAACGTGTATGGCCCCGTCCAGGTGGAGTCGCTGATAGCCCAGACGCCGGCTATCAGCCAGCAGATAACGCTCTGGAATACCAACGGCAGCAAAGTCACGCTGGGCAACCTGCTCGTAATCCCACTGAAGAATTCGCTGCTCTACGTCGAGCCCGTATACCTGGCTGCGTCATCGAACGCTTTGCCCGCCTTCCAGAAGGTCGTCGTTACGAACGGAAGCACGGTCGTCTGGGGCAACACGCTGCAGGACGCGCTGACTCAACTCTACGCGGCCGAAGCGGCCAACCCGGGAAGCTCGCCATCGCCAGGAGGCTCGCCATCGCCGAACCCAGGCGCATCTCCGACGCCGACGGCAACGCCCGGCGCGTCGGGCGCACCCGGCGCTTCGAACACCCCGCTCAGCACCAACGCTCAGGTGTTGATCTCGCAAGCCAGTCAGTATTACGCGGCCGCCCAGGACGCCCTCGGGAGGAGGGACCTCGCCACTTACCAGAAGGACATGGATATCGTCGGGCAACTTCTGGCCCAACTCGCGCAGGTCGTCGGGACTCCGGCGCCGTCGGCGTCGTGATGGGCCTTCCGAGCTAGCGGCAGCACAAACCGAGAACAGATGCGCGGGAGTGTGACCGCTCCGAGCTGGCTCGGCCGGATACGGCTCGCCGCAGCCTTCGGCCTGGAGGGCTCGGACGTCCCGACCATCGCGCTGGCGGGGCTTCTGGTCCGGGGCGGGATCGTTCTGCTGCTCCTGCCGGTCGTCGTGCTGCCATCCGTGATCGCGATCGCCGGGGCTACCGGCGCCCGAGCCTTCACGCTATCCGGCGACGCGACACCGTGGTTCGTCGAAGTCCTTGCGGTGGTCGGCGTGGGGCTGCTCGTCTGGCTTGTGACGTCGGTTGTCATTGGCTCGCTGGTCGACGTCTGCCTGGTGCGCGCGGCCCTGGAGGTCGGCGACGACGGCATCGACAGGGCTCTGCCCGTCGTCGGCAGTGGGCTCATCGTCCGGCTGGCGTCGATCCGTCTTGCCTGCCTCGTGCCACTGGCGGTGGCATTGATCTGGGCCGGCGGTCGCGTCTACACCGCCACCTACAACGAGTTGATCACGCCCTCCGACCTGGCGGTGGCCCTGCCGCTCAGAGTGATCGGGGATGCGACCGATGCGGTCGCGGTAGTCGTGGTCACATGGCTGGCCAGCGAGACGATCGCGGCCATCGCGATCCGGCGCCTGATCCTCACCGGCGGCGCGGTCTGGCGCGCGATCGCGGGTGCCCTAGCCCAGGTCGTGAAGCGGCCGGTCTGGACGCTGCTGACTGCCGCCACTTCCCTCGCCCCGAGTGGAGCGGCGCTGTTCGTCGCGCTATTCGGGACCGCCACGGCATACGGCTGGGTAACCGTCGCGGCGAGGTCGGAGCAGCCGATCGTCCTCTTGAGGTTCGCCGTCTTCGTGCTAGCCGTCCTGGCCCTGGCCGCGGCGTGGATATTGGCGCTGGCGCTCTCCGGGGTGACCTCCGCCTGGCGAAGCGCCGCGTTCACACATGAGGTCGCGGCAGTGTTGGGTCGAGATCGGATTTCCGCGGAAGCGACGGAGACTATCGCCGACCGAAGGAGGAGCATCGGGCCGGCGGCGTAACCGGAGGCAGCGCACGGGCGTCAGATCGCGAGGCTGTCGGCGGCCGACTCCCGCCCTGCTACACTTCGCGAACCCCTCCGCGACGAAATCGGACGGTCGCGAAGGCCGAATCTGGAGAACGGACAGCACGAATGGACATCACTGGACCGATCGGCGACGCGTTCAACTCGTTCTTCTCGAGTGAGATCGTTCAGCTGCTCGGGATCGCTACCTTCGTCTACCTCAGTGTCGTCTGGTTGGCGGCAGCCTTCTGGGCCTTCCGTGACATGCACGATCGGACCGAGAACCCCGTCCTCCCCTACCTGGCCGCCGGCCTGATCATCCTCTTCTCACCGTTCCTCTTCATCTTCGGTGTGCTGGTGTATCGGATCGTTCGGCCGGCCGAGCGACTCGGCGAGATCTACGAACGAAACCTGGCCGAGGAAGCGCTGCTGGCCGAGGTTGAGTCGGTCAAGACGTGCCGGGGCTGCGACCGCAGGGTGGACGAGGAATGGATCATCTGCCCGTGGTGCCGCACCCGCCTGAATCGCGTTTGCCCCAACTGCGAGAGGCTCGTGGGTCTCGACTGGTCTCTCTGCGCCTGGTGCGGAAAGGACTTCGAGCGGCCGGTCGCCGACGTCGCCGCCGTGGCCCCCGCGCCTGTCCCCGCCTCGGCCTCGCCCACCGCGCCTCGCGTCAAGTTTCCCTCGCCGACGTCGCCCCGCCCAGCTGGAGGAGCCTCGAGCAGGCCCGCAGTCGGACGCTGACAACCGCCTCCTGACTCGATTCTCCAGCGATCCTCATGGCTGAAGACGAGCCCGCGACCGGCCGAGGAGCCGGCAGCCCCGAGGGCCATGAGGGCGTTTCTTCGCCCCTTGCCCCACAGTCAGGCCCTCCGCCGGAACCGTGGGGACCGCCTCTAGGACCGTGGGGACCGCCACCAGCACAGCGTGGACCTGCGCCAGCGCAGTGGGAACCGCCAGCCCCGTGGGGACCGCCACCAGCGCCGTGGGGACCGCCACCAGCGCCGTGGGGACCTGCGCCATGGTGGCCGGCGCCGGTCTTGACGCCATCACCAGAGTTCCTAGAGCCCAGGCTGCGGCATCCCCACACCAGCCGATCGACCTTTGCTCTCGCAGGCAGGGCTGCACCAAGGCTGTACTCCGCAGCCTGGATCCTCACGATCGTCGGCCTGGCGGCGTTAGTCGGGTTGATCGCCGCCGCGGTGGCTGGGATCAAGGTGGAACTCCCGCAGCTGGTCGGCCTGGCGGTTGCCGAGGCCACGATCCTTTCGCTGGCCGCAGGCCTGATCGCCGCCGCGGCCGCCCAGACGCTGCAACGGCGCGCGGATGGCTGGACCGACTACTTCGGCCCCTCCCCGTTCCTTCTGACCGCTGCCTTGATCCTGCTCCTCACGGTCGTGCCGCTGCGCACGATCCTCTCTCACCTTGGGATCGACATCGAGTCCCCAAGCGGATCGCTGTTGGGCCTGCTGGTCTACCTGATCGGGTACGTCGCGATGGTCCATTTCCTCGTGGTCCGAACAGGCGCCCTCTCCTGGCACGACATCGTACGGCCCAGGCAGCTGGCACTCGGCCGGGACGACGTTTCGATCGGGCCGATGGGGCCGATCAGCGACGAGGATCGACTGAATGCGACCCCGGCAGCCGAGCGGCTCTTCAAGGATGTCGGGTGGGCGCTGCTGCTGCTCATCCCGGTGATAGTGGCCACGGTCCTGCTGCTGGCGTTGCTCATGACGGCGCTCGGGCTGACCGAACACGACATCGCGCCGTCCTCGCCGGTTCGGGCCGCAACGAGCTTCCTGAACCGGCTGTACACACTGGTCGCGGTGGCCGTCGTTGCTCCCATCGGCGAGGAGATCTTCTTCCGGGGGTTCGCCACGAATGCCTGGGCGCGGTCGCTGAAACGGCATCGTGCAATCCTGCAGGCCGGCCTGTTCTTCGCATTCATCCACCTCATCAACGTCGATCTTGGCGATCCCGGCACGGCTCTGAGAGTGGCCGTCGTGGCGTTCGGAGGCCGCATCCCGGTCTCGATGGCGCTGGCCTGGCTGTACGTCAGGCGACGCTCGATCTACGCGTCCGGCGCGCTCCATTCGGCCTACAACGGAACGCTCGTCATCCTGTCCTGGATCGCGGCGAGCTCCGTTCCGTAGAGCCGCAGTGAAGTTGGAATTGGTCGCCCGATAAGCGGCGCCGAGTAGTCTCGCCACGTTCCCGGTTGTCGGACGGCGGGAGGAATCGGCGGGCTTCCGTCGTCCGGCTCCGGGGGCGTGAGTTCCCATGAAGACCGCCGATAGATCGACCAGGGCATGCCGGTGCGGCGGACCAACGGAAATCCTGAAGAGCCCCCGGAGCGGATCGCTGTCCGCGATGGCGGTCGCAACGCCAGCCGGGCGGCCCGGCTCGTTTGCCGAGCGGCCGAAAGAACATCCGGAGGCCTCGACTCGACCCTCCCCGCGGAGCGTCCGAGAGAACGCCTTGCGGCCCACGGAGCGGCCGCGCTGAGCGTCGTCGAGCTCATCGGCGTGCTGTGGGGGTCGGGCATCCATGGCACCAGCGCAGTCGACGCCGCGTCGGACGCGCTACGACGCCACGAAAGCCTGGTCGGGCTGGCGCGCGCCACGGACGTCGAGCTGGAGGCAGTGCCCGGAGTGGGTCCGGTCCGAGCCGCCCAGCTGGCAGTGGCGTTCGAGCTGGGACGGAGGGTCGTGGCCGATTGGCCCGCCGGCCGCTGGACCGTGCACTCGCCACGCGACGTCGGGGAGCGGCTGGTCCCGCTCATGGGCTACCTGGAGCGAGAGGAGCTGCGCGTGGTCCTGCTGAACACGCGCAACGTCGTATTGCGTCTGGTGACCGTGTATCAGGGCAACGTCTCGTCCAGCCTGGTCCGCATCGCCGAGCTCTTCCGCGATGCCGTCCGGCTCAACGCCTCGGGCGTGATCCTCGTCCACAATCATCCCTCGGGCGACACGACCCCGAGTCCGGACGACCTGCGCCTGACCGCCGAGGCCCTGGCCGCAGGCAAGCTCCTGGACATCCAGCTGCTGGACCACCTCATCGTCGCGGGCGACGGTTTCGTGTCACTCCGCGATCGCGGCATCGCGTTCGATCGCAGCTCCTGAGGAGCCGTCGCTCGGCTCCAGGAGGCGTTGCGGCGAGCTGGCAGGGCCCCGCGCGCAGCGGCCGGGTATACTGCTGGCGCCTTCCGGGCCGGTGCGGCCCGATGGATTGCCCCTGCGGACAGAAGGGGGCCGACCATCGGGGTGCCAGAGCGACAAGCCCGCCCGGTCGCTCGAATCCAGGCCGTCTTTCCGCTCCCCAGCGTGGGGGGCGTCATCACGAGGAAGGAACCTCCTCGCATCATGTTCGGCATTCATGCTCTGCTCGGCTTCTTCTCACGCGACATCGGGATCGACCTCGGCACGGCCAACACGCTCGTGACCGTGCGCGACCGAGGGATCGTCATCAGCGAGCCCAGCGTCGTCGCCATCGACACGAGGACGAAGCGGGTCCTGGCGGTCGGCGCCGAGGCCAAGCGGATGCTCGGCAGGACTCCGGCGAGCATTACCGCCGTGCGGCCCCTTCGCGACGGCGTCATCAGCGACTTCGACGTCACCCAGGAGATGATCGCCTACTTCGTTCGCAAGGTGCACGACCGCGTGGGCATGGTTCCGCGGCCTCGCATGCTGCTCGGCATTCCTTCGGGTGTCACCGAGGTGGAGAAGCGAGCCGTCCGAGATGCGGCCATGAACGCCGGCGCGCGCTGGGCAGGCCTCATCGAAGAGCCGATGGCTGCGGCGATCGGTGCCGGCCTGCCGGTGGCCGAGCCAACGGGCAGCCTCATCGTCGACATCGGCGGCGGAACGACGGAGGTCGCCGTCATCAGCCTCGGCGGTATCGTCGTGAGCCGCAGCATCCGTGTCGGCGGCGATGAGATGGACGTCGACATCGTTGCCTACGCCCGTCGCGAGTACAACCTCTTCCTCGGCGAGCGGACCGCCGAAGACATCAAGATCGCCATCGGCTCCGCGGCTCCCGGCGATTGGGACGCACAGCGGGTCACGCTTCGTGGTCGCGATCTGCTGACCGGCTTGCCGAGAAGCGTCGAGGTCGGGGCCGAGCAGATCCGTGAGGCGATCGAGCCCTCGGTTGCGCTGATCGTAGAAACGGTCAAGGACACGATCGAAGAGACGCCGCCCGAGCTGGTGGCCGACATCATGGACCAGGGCATCGTCCTCGCCGGCGGCGGCGCACTGCTGTGCGGATTGGATCGGCGAATTGCCGAGGCGACTCAGATGCCCGTCCACGTCGCCAACGATCCGTTGACCTGCGTGGTCCGTGGAACCGGCGTGGTCCTGGAGTCGCTCGACGTGATGCAGAACGTCCTGGTGGCGGACACCTACGCCCGCCCGCCTCGCTGACTCGCGCCCCGGGGTCAACATGAACGCTCGACCCGCAAAACGCCGGGCACGCACGCAGTGGACCGCCTTCGGGATCCTGCTCGCGATAAGCGTGGTCCTGATGGCCACGTCCGGAACGACGACCGCGAGCAGCGTCGAATCGGGCTTCAACTACGCCATGCAGCCGCCCGTGACGTGGCTGAATCAGGCCGCCGATACGATCGGTTCTTATCTGTCGGCGCTAACCCAGATCGACCGGCTTCGCACGGAGAACGACCAGCTCCGGCAGGACAACGACACGCTCAGGGAACAGCTGGCGCGGATGCCGGCGATCTCTCAGATCAACACCGACTGGACGCAGATCTCCGAGGCACAGCAATCGGTGTCCTATCGGAACACGCCGGCGCGCGTCACCGGCCGCGACCTGTCCGGCGTCCGCGCCCGCACGTTCATGCTGGACAAGGGCAGCCACGATGGCATCGAGGTCGACCAGGTCGTGGTGTCGGCTGGGGGCGCGCTCGTCGGCAGGGTCGCGTCGGTCGACGCGACCGTGTCGCAGGTGCTCCTGCTCAACGATCCCTCGGCGGTGGTGGTGGGCGAGGAAGTGCAATCCACAGCCATCGGCACGATCAGGGGCCAGGTCGGCGGGATCCTGCTCATGGAAGACGTCGACGCTTCGCAGAAGCTCGACAAGGGCGCGGTCGTGGTGACCGCGGGCGAGTCGATTCCGGGCACCGACGCACGCTCGCCCTATCCGCCAGGACTGCTGATCGGGCAGATCGACAGCGTTTCCAACGATCCCAACTCCGTCGTGAAGAGCTGCTACATCAGACCTGCGGCCGACTTCGTCAACATCAACTTCGTCCTGGTCATCACCGGCTACCAGGGCGGGATCCCGCTTGGAACCCCGTCACCGGGAGGATCGCAAACGCCGGGCGCATCGCCGGGCGCATCGCCGGGCGCATCGCCGAGTCAATCGGCGACGCACGGTCAGACCGGCACGCAGGCCCCGTCGTCCACGCCGAGCGCCACCCGCTGATGGGTATCGATCCCATTCCACGGCGCCGGGACAGCCGCGCAATCGAACCTGATACGCTCTCGGAAACGATGCAGCTGGAGTCGCCGTGAAGGGCCTCGTGCTGGCGGGGGGAACGGCCACCCGCCTCTTTCCGCTTACGATCGTCACCAACAAGCACCTTCTGCCGATCTACGACCGGCCGATGATCTACTACCCCATCGCCACGCTGGCCGGAATGGGCATCCGCGAAGTGATGGTGATCGTGGGCGGCAAGAGCGTCGGAGACGTGGTGGAGCTTCTCGCCGACGGCGAACATTTCGGCCTCGACCTCACCTACAGGTACCAGCGCGGCGCGCTTGGCATCGCCCACGCCATCGGGCTGGCTCGCGACTTCGTGGGCGATGACGCCTTCTGCTGCGTTCTCGGCGACAACGTGCTGCTCGGACCCGACCTGGCGGATGTCGCTCGGACATTCGAGAAGGGGCCCTGGGGCGCCGGCACGCTTCTCTACGAGGTACCCGACCCCGAGCGATTCGGTGTGGCCGAGCTCGACGCCGCAGGCAACGTCGTTGCCTTCGAAGAAAAGCCCGTCCAGCCGAAGAGCCACCTGATCCCGATCGGGGTCTACTTCCTGCGGCCGAGCGCATTCGAGGTCGTGACCCAGCTCGTGCCGTCCGGGCGCGGCGAGCTCGAGATCACCGACCTGCTCAACCGCTATCTGCCCGGCAACCTCTTCGCGCCCTGCTACGAGGGTCACTGGACGGACGCGGGCACTGTCTCGTCGCTCCTGCGAGCAGCCGAGTTGGCCGAGCACCAGTCCCAGGCCGGCACGCTCCCGGCTCTCCCGGAGAGGCCCGTCTCGTGACGGACCCGAACCGCTCGGGCAGCCCGGAGCCGCGCTTCCGGCGCCTGCTGGTCACCGGCGGTGCCGGCTTCATCGGCTCCTGCTTCGTCCGGGACGTGCTGGCGCGACACGACGGTACCGCCATTACCGTCCTCGACAAGCTCACCTACGCCGGCAATCGTGCCAACCTCGCGCCCGTCGAGGCAGACCCCGAGCAGGCGGCGAGGTTCCGTTTCGTCCACGGCGACATCGCCGATCCGGCGCTGGTGGGGCCTCTCGTCGCCGAGGCCGACGCGATCGTCAACTTCGCCGCCGAGTCGCACGTCGATCGCTCCATCCTCGAGCCGGTGGATTTCCTCCGCACCGACGTCGTGGGCGTGCAGGTCCTCCTCGAAGCCTGCCGGATCGAGCAGCAGCGGGTCGCCGCCGGGGAGCGACCGACACCGCCCCGATTTCTGCAAGTCTCCACGGACGAGGTCTATGGCTCGGTCGACGACGGCGCCAGCCGCGAAGACGACCGGCTCGAGCCTCGGTCGCCCTATTCCGCCGCGAAAGCCGCCGGCGAGCTGCTCGCCCATTCGTATTTCGTCACGTACGGGCTCGACGTGGTCGTCACCCGCGGCTCCAATACGTACGGCCCTTACCACTATCCCGAGAAGCTGATCCCGCTGTTCGTCACGAACGCCCTCGACGATCAGCAGCTGCCTCTCTACGGCGATGGCCTGCAGCGCCGCGACTGGCTCTACGTGGCCGACCATGCCGGAGCTATCGGCCACGTCCTCGAGCACGGCGGGGCGGGCGAGATCTACAACGTCCGGGGCGGCAACGAGCGCACCAACCGCGAAGTGGTCGCCACGCTGCTGAGGCTGCTCGACAAGCCCTGGTCGCTCGTGCGCGAGGTCGAGGATCGGCCGGGCCACGACCGCCGCTACGCGCTCGACGGGTCGAAGCTCGCCGCGCTCGGCTGGACCGGCAGCGTCAGTTTCGAGGCGGGACTGGCGGAAACGGTGCGCTGGTATTGCGCCAACGAGGCGTGGTGGCGACCCATAAAGTCGGGCGAGTTCGAGAGCTACTACCGCCGCCAGTACGCGGCCAGGCTGGCCGGTTCCAGCGAGGCAGCCGAGTGAGGCCCGGTCGGCTGATGCGCGTCGCAATCACCGGCGCCGGAGGGCGGCTCGGAAGCGCGCTGGCGGAAGCTCTGGGCCAGGCTGCTTTTGCCGCCGAGATCCTGGGCTGGGACGTCCCCGAACACGATCTGGACGACCCGGCCTCGGCCGAGAGACTGGTCGGCCGCTTCCGCCCCGACGTCGTAGTCCATACGGCCGCCTGGACGAATGTGGATGACTGCGCTCGAGACCCCGAGCTGGCAATGCGACGCAACGGCACGGCGGTTGGAGAGCTGGCCGAAGCCTGCGTCCGCCATGGCGCGGGCCTCGTCACGGTTTCGACCAACGAAGTCTTCGACGGCCGCCGGACCGATGGCCGTCCCTATCTGCCCGAGGACCGGCCCAATCCGGCCAATCCGTATGGAGCGGCAAAACTCGAAGGCGAGCAGGCGGCGCGAGCCGCGTTTGGAGCGTCGGATGGCGAGTTCGCTCTCGCCGCCCGACGACCGCGCAACCAGCCGATGGGCAGCCTGCCGGCCCTCGCCATCGTACGGACCGCCTGGCTGTTCGGTCCGCCCGGCAACGACTTTCCGGCGAAGATCGTGGCTGCCGGAAGGCGCGCCCTGGAGCAGCGGGTCTCGCTCAAACTGGTAGCCGACGAGTTCGGTACCCCAACCTACGCCCCCGATCTGGCCCTGGCCATCGTAGCCTTGCTGCGGGCAGCGACCGACTCGGGCATGGGGACACTTGCCGGAATACACCATGTCGTGAACTCCGGGCAGGCATCCAGGGCCGAATGGGCGCGTGCGGTGCTGGAGATGGCCGGCGTGGACGTGCAAACTGAAGACGTCCCCATGACCACCTGGCCGCGCCCCTCGACGCCGCCGCGGTGGGGCGTACTCGAGCCGACCCCGCTGCCCGACGGTTCCCGCCTCAGACCCTGGCAAGAGGCGCTGGCGGAATACCTAGTCGCGTCGAGTTCGACCGGGCCCGCCCGAGCGGGAGGAGCGAATTCGTGACCGAAGCCTGGAGCTCCAATCTCATCGGCGTTCGATACGGGAAGCTCAACCGGCTGGCTGACCGGCGCGGGTCGTTCGTGGAGCTGTGGAGAGAGTCGTCGTTCGGCGAGCTGACCGAGGAAGCCACGGGGCTCGCCGGCGCCAGATTCGTCCAGGCAAACCTTTCGAGATCCGCGCAGGGAGTCCTGCGAGGCCTCCACTACCACCGCCGCCAGCTCGACTTCTGGACCGTGGTTTCGGGCCGCGCCCTGGTGGCACTCGTGGACGTGCGGCCGGTCCTCGCCGATCCCGCGGCGCACACGATCGTCGAGACTCGCGAGTTGGGCGAGACGGAGACCGTCACGATCCCGACCGGCGTGGCCCACGGTTTCCTGGCCCTCGAGCCCCTGCAACTGCTCTACCTGGTCACCAACGAGTACGACGGCAGCGACGAGCTGGGGTTCGCGTGGAACGATCCCGCGGTGGGGATCCGGTGGCCGGTCGTGCCCGGAACGCCGGACGGCAAACCTATCCTTTCGGACCGCGACCGCTCCAACCCGACCCTCACGGAGCTGGTCGGACACCTCAGCGGTACGCAGCGGTAGACACCAGCTGCCGACACCGGTTGGACAAGGTGCCTATGATGGGGCTGGCCAAAGGTCCGCACCTAACCCGTCACAAGGCCACCGGACCCCACCAAACCGCCCTCAATCGATCCTCAGGGTCCTGGGACCAAGGCACGATTATCACGGGTGACGCCAAGTAGCAGGCTGAGCCTACTACCACAACCCGGCTCTACCGATCTCCGGCGCCGGGCTGAATGCCCCACCAGTCTTGCTGCTGAGGCCCACAGGGAGATACACCGTGATGCGAAGGCTGACCCTTGCGTTCGCGGTTGCAACGCTCGTCGCAACCACCGGACTCTTTGCTACTGCAGCGCCCGCCACTGCTGCAGGCAACGCCAAAGTCGTAATCGTCGTAGGCGCCGTCGACTCGAACACGGTCGGCTGGGAGAACGGCGCCGACAACGCCGCCAACACGTTCGCCCAATACACGCCCAACATAACCAAGATCTATTCGCCGAATGCCACGTGGGCCGCCGTCAAGGCGGCGGCGGCCGGGGCCAACATCCTGGTCTACGTCGGCCACGGCAGCGGCTACCCCAACCCGTACGTCGGCTACCTTCAGCCGAACGGCGACAACGGCATGGGACTGAACGCCACGGCCGGAAACGGTAATTCGAACACGCAGTACTACGGCGAGAACTACATGGCCCAGCTGGCGCTGGCGCCTAACGCCGTCGTCATTCTCTGGCACCTGTGCTACGCCTCTGGCGACAGCGAATGGGGCATGGCGGGTAGCGACCCGGTTTCGATGCCCAAGGCGCAGACCCGCGTCGACGGCTACGCCTCCGGCTTCATTCGCGGCGGCGCAAAGGCAGTCATCGCCGACGGCGTCGGGGACATCACCTCGTACATCAACGGCATCTTCGGGCCCACCACCACGATCGACAACGTCTGGAAGAGCGCTTCCAACTTCCACAATCACGTCACGGCGTGGGCGAGCACCCGAAACACTGGCTACACCTCCCAGATAGACGCCAGTCTCGACAATCCCGCCGCGGATGGGGACGTCTACTACCGCTCGATGGTCTCGATCCCGAGCCTCTCGACCGACACGGTTGTCAGCGGGACCCCGGGGTCGAGTTCACCTCCGACGGCTCTGGCCCCGCCGCCGTTCGTCAGCCAGACCGGCAAGTACTTCCCCCTCACCCCGACCCGCATCATCGATACCCGACCTGGGACAGTCGGTCCGGTTGGAGCGATCACCGCGGGCAGCTCGTACGGCTACCAGGTGACCGGTAAGGGCAACGTCCCCGCGGGCGCCGTCGCGATCACCGCCAACGTGACCGTGACGGGCCAGACCGCGTCCGGATGGCTGGGGATTGGCCCCAGCGACGGCACGCCCGGCTCCTCGACCCTGAACTTCCCGGTCGGCGACGACAGGGCGAACGGCATAACGGTTGCTCTCTCGCCGTCCGGAACCCTGAACGCCTACCTCGGTGCCAATGCCGGCGCTAGAACCAACTTCATCATCGACGTCACGGGCTACTTCGTCGCGGGGTCTGGCAATGGCTACGTCCAGTTTGGGCCGCACCGAATCCTGGACTCGCGACCCGGAGCGGGCAACATCGGCCTCTCCGGCAAATTCGTGGCCGGAGCGCCCAGGAAGATCCAGGTCGCAGGCGTGGCCGGGCTTCCGGCCTCAGGTATCGTGGCTGTGACCGGTAATCTCACCGCAGTCACGCCGTCAGCCAGGGGTTACGCATTCCTCAGCCCCGCTCCCACGGGCTCTCCGAGCTCGTCGACCGTCAACTTCCCAGCGGGTGACATCCGAGCCAACAACGTCATCGTGCCTGTGGCCGACGACGGGACGCTGGCAGCCGTGTACATGTCCACGACCGCAGGGGCAAACGTAGACCTCCTCCTCGACATTACGGGCTACTTCGTCGCTATGGGTGGCGCCGAGTACCACACGCTCGCGCCGGCTCGAATTCTGGACTCCCGTAACGGCACGGGCCTTCCCGCCGGCGCGTTCGCGGCCAACGTCGCCAGGACGCTAACGGTGTGGGGCGCCGGCGGGGTGCCGGCCAATGCGATCGCGATCACGGCCAATCTGACCGTCACCGGGCAGACCTACGCCGGCTTCGCCGCGATGGGGCCGACCATCGACGCCTCTACCCAGTTCTCCAACCTGAACTTTCCCGTCGGCGACAATCGGGCCAACAGTGCCACCGTCCCACTCTCGGGCAGTGGCCAGCTGGCGGTGATCTACGTGGCCCGGGGCGGCTATACGGCACAGCTGATCCTCGACGTCTCCGGCTACTACGCCAACCGAGCCGGTTGATCGTGCCCTCGGCGACTCGCCAGGGGCCAGGTGCGACCGGTCAAGGAATCGCTGCAGATTGCTCCGCGAATAACCACAGACCTCTCCGGACCGCTACCATTGAGCGGGCAGAGAGCTACCCAAGCCTCGAATACGGGGCCAAGATGCAGCCGCGCGCCGGGGGCCTTTCCCCCCGGTCGCGTGCGAGAGACACGTAGTCGCCTCAGGTGACTGCCGTCGATGAGGTGCAGAAATGCTGATCGCACGGCCGCCAGCCCCGCCACGTCGCCTTCGACACCAGTTGCGGGGAAACCCCGCGCCTCGCGTCTTTTTGGCCATGTCGATCGTTCTGGTCGGCCTGACCAGCGGGTCCCCGTCCGCCTCAGCCGTGGCCGGAGCCAGCCAGAGCATCGGTGACAACTTCGGCGACGCTCCCACGATCCAGTATCAGCAGGCCATGGAGCACGCGGGCGACAACACGGCGTTCGTCCCCGGGAACGCCGTCACCGTTCCCTACCGGCCGCGTCCCGGCGACACCGCGAAGATCGACCGCAAGGCCCCAGTCGCCCTCCCGGCGGGGTTGGCGAGCGGTCGAGCCATGGCGCGTAGCCCTCAGGGCTCGATCCGAGCCGTGCCCGATGCGACCGGCGCGCTCTCGACTGTAGGCGGAAGCGCCGCCGCCGACGTCACGCTCGCGCTGGCCCAGGCAACTCCCGCGACGACCAACGTTCTCCGGCGCGAGGTCTACGGATTCTTGCCGTACTGGGAATCGACGGCCGTGTCGACCCTCAACTACAACGTTCTATCCACCGTCGCCTATTTCGGCCTCGATGTCGACGGCGCCGGGAACCTCGTCAAATCCGGCTCGGGCTGGTCGGGCTGGACCAGCTCATGGATGACGACCGTGATCAACGCCGCCCATGCGCACGGCACGCGAGTGGCGCTGTCCGTGGAGTCGTTCGCCTGGACCCCCGGCGAAGCGAGCGTCCAGACAGCGCTGCTCTCCAGCCCCGCAGCCCAGGCCAACCTGGTCGCGCAGATCGTCGGCGCGGTTACCGACCGGGGCGCCGACGGGGTTTCACTGGACTTCGAGCCTATCGCGTCGGGCCAGAAGGACAACTTCGTGGCCTTTGTGCGAGCGCTGCGCGCCGCTCTCGACGCCTCTCATGCCGGCTATGAGATCGTTTTCTCCGCCACGGGCTACATCTCCAACTACGACGTCGTCAATCTGCTCGCGCCCGGCGCCGCCGATGCCGTCTTCATCATGGGATACGACTTCCGAACCGGACTCGCGCCTACGGCCGGTTCCACCTCGCCGCTCACGAGCCCGACGGTCTACGACCTGACGAGCGCCGTCAACGCCTACAAGGCCAAGGTGCCGGCCTCGAGCATAATCCTGGGTCTGCCGTGGTACGGGATCGCGTTCTCCACGCCGTCCAACGCTCCAAACGCGTACAACCAAAGCGGCGACGCATGTCCGGGCGGCACTTTCCCGGCCGCCACTTCCGTCACTTACAGCTCGGCGGCGGCGCTGGCCGCAACAAACGGTCACTTGTACGACTCCACCGAACAATCGGCCTGGACCGCCTACCAGCTTGGCGACGGGGCGTGCCAGACGTGGCGGGAGCTGTACTTCGACGACGCTCAGTCGCTCGCGGCCAAGTACGACCTGATCAACAACCAGAACTTGCGAGGAGCGGGCATCTGGGCGCTCGGCTACGACAGCGCTACCAACGATCTCACCAACGTCCTGGCCCCCAAGTTCCTGATCGGCATCGCCGACCTGACCGTGGGTTTGTCGGGCATGGCACCCTCCGGCACGGGGATCGATCGAGGCCGCGTCTTCTCGCCGGATGCCGACGGGATACACGACACGATGCCATTGAGTTGGACCAACGACGTCGCGTTCGGCGACGTTACGGTCTCCGTCTTCGCTGCTAATGGCGCCCTCGCAGGCTCGATCGATCTCGGCGCGCAACCGATCGGTCCCCAGTCGCTCGACTGGAACGGCAAGGTGGACGGCAGTGCCGCCCCTGTGGCCGACGGCCAGTACATGATCCAGGTCCGCGGGACGGCCGGCTCTGCCGTCTTCTATGCCCCATCTCCGGCGCCCTTCACCGCCGCCCAGTCGGCCGCGCTCGGTGTCATCGTCGACACTACGCCGACCGGGACTTACTACCCGGTAACGCCCGTCCGAATCCTGGACTCACGAATCGGCCTGGGGCTGTCGGGCGCCTTCACCTCGGGCCAGTCACGCTCCTTCGCGGTCGCCGGCGGGCACGGCGTGCCGGCCAATGCGATCGCCGTGACAGGCAACCTGACGGTGACCCAGGCCACTGTCGAAGGCTGGGTCAGCCTAGGGTCTTCGATGGCTGGGACGAGCTCGACCATCAATTTCAACGCCGGCGACAATCGCGCCAATGGCGTCATCCTGGGCCTGGCCGCGGACGGCAGTCTGGGCGCCCTGTACTCGTCGCGGACGGGTAAGGGGACCGTTCACATCATCTTCGACCTCACGGGCTACTTCGTCCGCGACGCCAATGGGGCCACGTTCGTTCCGGTCACGCCGGCGCGAGTGGTGGATACGCGTCTCAAGCAGGGCATCGCCGCGCCGCTGGTCGCGAACAGGGCAGTCGCGTTCCAGGTTGCCGGTCTGGCTGGGGTTCCAGCCAATGCGACCGCGGTGGCCGGCAACGCGACCGTCATAGGCATGACCGCCCTCGGCTATGTCTCCGTTGCGCCGAGCTTCACCCCCGGAGTGGCGCCCGGGACATCGACGGTCAACTTCCCCACGAGCGACGTAAGGGCGAACAACCTCGTCGTCCCGCTTTCGGGAGGACAACTCCAGGCCGAGTACGTCGCGAAGACCGGGGCGTCAGTCCAGTTCATCTTCGACGTAACGGGCTATTTCGTGCCGGGGCTCTCGGGTGCCACTTTCGTGCCCGTCGCACCGGGGCGTCTCGTGGATAGCCGGATCGGACTCGGCTTTACCGGTCCCCTGGCCACGGGTGCCGCCGCAACTGTCGCGGCCAGCGGTCAGGTGTCGGTGCATACGGTGGCGGTCGCCGTCGTGGGCAACCTCACGGTTACCGGCCAGACCTCCGGCGGCTGGCTGGCGGCCGGGGCCGCCGGGGGCACGAGCACCTCGACTCTCAACTTCCCCGTCGGGGACAACCGGGCCAACGGCTTCGTCAGCTTGTTCGGGACCAACGGCTCACTGGCGATCACATACGGCGGCAATGCCGCGGGAGCGAAGACTCAGTTCGTCATCGACGTCGTCGGCTACTACCGCTAATTCGGCCATCGAAGCCCGGTCGCCCCGAGTGACGATCCCGACGACCGGTCCTTCCGAGCACATCGCCTACACTCTCCCGCATGCTTTCCATTCCCGCGCTCGCACGACCGGTCGGCCATAGCTTGCGCGTCGTCATCGACCTGCGCCCGCTGCAGGAGGCCGATCGGGGGCCGTTGACCGCGGCCTACCTGGCCAATCTGCTGCGCGCATTCGCGGCGGAGCCGATCGACAGCGAGGCTTTCATAGCCATTCTCTCGCTCGGCCTGCCGGATCCCACCCCGTCCATACCCGGCCTCCAGGTCGTGGGCCGACGCTGGCTTCCGCCTACCAGAAGACTGGGAGCCGGAGCCATGACGCTCGACCCGTTCGTCCTCCGGGGCGCCACCATCCGAGCTCGGACGAGCTCCGAAGAGGCAGTCGTATACCACGTCGCGGGGACGAGCCTGCCGTTCGCGCCCGGCATGCCGGTCGTGGCTACTCTCCTGGACCTGGCACCCTGGGAGCTGCCACACGTCTACCAGGCGAGCCCTGCGGCTCGCTTCGGGGAGCGCCTGCGGGCACGAATGCTGCGGGACGCGGCTAACGTGATCGTCGGCACGCATGCCGTAGCTCGGACCGCGACTCGCTCGCTCCACCTGCGACCCGACCGGATCCGTGTCATACCGCTCGCCGCCGACCCGGCACTGACGGCGATGTGCGACGACCCCGAAGCACTCGCGGCCTCGCTTTCGCGCGAGATCCAGCGCCTGGACCTCCCGGACCGCTACTTCGTCACGCTGGGCCGCTACGACGCGCGAGCCGATATCCCGACCCTGCTCGACGCGCTTGCGTTGCTGAGCCGCAAGGCCAAGCCTGCGGCCGTCCCGGCGGAGTGCCTCTGGCCGCCTGCCGTCGCCCTCGCCGGAGCGAGCGCCGAAGACCGGGCGGCGCTGGCCCGCGCGGCAGCCAGGCGCGGTCTGGAGGGGCGCCTCGTGTACCTGCCGCCGCTGCCACAGGATCGCCTCGCTAGTGTGATCGCGGGCGCACGAGGTGCGCTTCGGCCTTCGGTCAGCGACGCCGCCGGCTTTTCCGCCCTGGAGGCGACTGCGTGCGGGACTCCTGTGATCGCGAGCTCTGTGGGCGCGCTACCCGAGATCGTCGGCGCGGCAGGCGTGCTCGTCGAGCCGAGGGACCCGGCGCACCTGGCTCGAGCCCTGGAGGCGATCTGGTGCGACGACGCTCTCCACGCCCAGCTGCGGGCGGCGGCGGTCGCGGCCCAGGCCAAGCGGCCCACGTGGCCGGAGATAGCGGAGCAGACAAGAGCGGTATATGCCGAAGCATCGCTCGCGTCGCGAGCCCCGGCGCTGTAGTCTGGGGCTCGCAGTCGCGGCATCGGCTCGGGTCGATCGATCCGAGCCCAACATAGGGGACCGAGGATGACCGACCAGCCTGGCAGCGAATCCAAAGTCGAGTCCACGGGCAAGCGCGCGCCGCGGCCGCGGCGCAAGATCGCGGCCGGAATCGCCGCCTCACCCGCCCAGGTCGAACTGCCGCCGGTCGTCAATCCCGCCGAAGTCGAGGCGATCCAGGAGAGCGGGCGACGGATCGAAGCGACCACGGTCCGCGTCACCCAGGGCGGGGTGGCGGAAGTGGAGGCCGAGACCGTCACTGTCCGGCAGGGCGGCATCGGGGCTGCTTCGGCCGAGGACATCAGTATCGAGTACGGCGGCATCGGCCAAGCCCAGGCGGACGACATCGCGGTCCGGCTGGGGGCGATCGGCATCGCCCGCGGAGAGCGCGTATCGGTGGAACTCGGCGGTATCGGTCTGGCCGTGGGCGGCGACGTCTCGATCGTCCAGGGCGCCGTCCGCGCCGTCGTCGCTCGCGACGTCCGGCTGAAGCAGGGCCTGGCCTCGACCGTAATCGCCGGCCACGTCACGATGGAGAAGCAGAGTGGGGCGCTCGTCGTAGTCGCGAGAAGGGTCGAAGGCAACGTCCGGACGCTGCTCGACTGGCGTGGCGCGGTGGCGCTGGGGGCGGCCCTCGGCGTCGCGATCGCCCTCCTGGGTCGCCGCAAGAAGAGCTGACGGGCGACCGTACGCCCGCCGGTCCCGCTCCCTCCGGTATACTCAATGGTCGGCTGAGCGGCGTCCGAGGACCCCTCCGCCATCAGGCAAGCCGTCACAGGAGCGCCTCGTGATCGACCCCACTGCACGGGTCCACGCATCCGCGGACCTGGAGTCCGACGTTTCGGTCGGGCCGGGTAGCAGCGTTTGGAACCGGGCGGTGTTGCGCAGCGGGGCGAGCATCGGAGCTCAGTGCGTCGTCGGCCGTGACGCCTTCATCGACGAGGGCGTCCGCGTCGGCGACCGGGTGAAGATCCAGAACGGCGCTCTCGTCTACCACGGCGTGACCGTCGGCGACGGCGTCTTTATCGGCCCAGGCGCGATCCTCACCAACGACCGCTACCCGCGGGCCGTCACGGCCACCGGCGAGCTGGCTCGAGGCGGCGACTGGACCGTGAGTCCGATCGAGCTCGAGGACGGCTGCTCGATCGGTGCCGGTGCGATCGTGGTCGCGGGGATGCGGGTTGGCCGGTTCGCCACCATCGGGGCGGGCGCGGTCGTCACTCGCGACGTCCCCGACCACGCGCTGGTCGTCGGCAACCCCGCCCGCCGTATCGGTTGGGTCTGCGCTTGCGGTGCGAGGCTGACCGACGGAACCGGGGCCGACGCCCCGCCAGACCTATCGCCGAACGCGATTCTCGGCTGCTCCAGGTGCGGTCGCGAATACGCCTACATCCACCAAGCCGGATCGCTCGAGGAGCGGACCGGCCCGCTTCGAGGAGCCTCAGCATGATCCCTCCCGCGCGCCCCGATCTCGGCCCAGAGGAGACGGCGGCCGTCGCCGAAGTCCTCGCCAGCGGCATGATCGCGGGAGGTCGGAAAGTTGCCGAACTCGAGGCGCGCTGGGCCGAGTTCTGCGGCGTACGGCACGCGATTGCGATGGCGAACGGAACCGTGGCCTTGATGTCGATCTTCGCCGGCCTTGGCCTGGGACCCGGCGACGAGGTGATCACCGTCTCGCACACGTTCAACGCCACGGTCAGCTCGATCCTGTACACGGGCGCGGCTCCGGTCTTCGTGGATATCGAGCCGGACACGTACCTCATGGATGCGGGTCGGATCGAGGCGGCCATCACGTCGAGAACCAGGGCCATCTGCCCCGTCAGCCTGTTCGGCGTGGTTGCGGACATGGACGCGATCCAGGCCATCGCGGACCGCCACGGCATCGTCGTGGTCGAAGACGCGTGCCAGGCCCACGGAGCCCTCTATCGCGGCCGCCGGGCCGGCAGCTTTGGCTACGCCGCCTTCAGCCTGTACGGCACCAAGAACATGACCACCGGTGAGGGCGGCTTCATCAACACCACCGACGATCGGCTGGCGGATTGGGTGAAGCTCTATCGCAATCAGGGCATGCGGGAGCGTTACCGCCACGAGATCCTGGGCTACAACTTCCGCATGACCGATATCGCGGCCGCGATAGGTCTCGTCCAGCTCGACAAGCTGGAGCGGAACACGGCCCGGCGCCAGGCCATCGCCCGCCGCTACGACGAAGCCTTTGCCGATCTTCCGGTGCGCCTGCCAATCTGCCCGGCCGGGAGAACCCACGTCTACCACCAGTACACGCTGGGCGTGGGCGCGGCCCGCGACGAGATCGTGGCCGAAATGAAGGACGCGGGCGTGATGTGCGGCATCTACTACCCGATCCCATGCCACAGAGCGTCCTACGTCCTGGAGCTCGGGATCGAGGCGAACCTGCCCGTCACCGACGCAGCCGCCGCCGGCAGCGTGTCGCTGCCGATGTACCCCGGCCTGACCGAGGCCGAGCAGCAGGAGGTCGTCACGGCCTTCGGAGCTTCGGTTCTCAAGCACGCCTCGGCCGTCAGCGGCGGCCGCGCGTGAGCACGCGCCTGAGGATCGGCCTGGCCGGGCTGGGCTCGATGGGGCGGAACCACCTGCGCAACATCTCGAACCACCCCGAGACGACGCTCGTCGCCGTCGCGGACCCGGAATCGGCGGCGCTCGAGGCGGCAGTCGCACAAACGCAGGCGCAAGGCTTCGCCGATCCTCTCGAGATGATCGAGAAGGCGCATCTGGACGGCGTAGTAGTGGCCGCACCGACCACTTACCACCTGTCGCTCGCCATGGCGGCCATCGAACGAGGCATCCCCGTTCTCGTCGAGAAGCCGATCGCGGCCAGCGTCGAGGACGCGCTCGCGATCGTGGCCGCTGCGTCCAGGCGGCACGTTCCGGTTCAGGTCGGCCACGTCGAGCGGTACAACCCGGCCGTCGTGGAGATGGGCCGGCTGCTGCGCGGAGGCGCGCTGCCGGCGATCTACACGATCCAGAGCCGCAGGGCCGGCCCGTTTCCGGCCCGTATCCGCGACGTCGGCGTCACCATCGATCTCGGGACCCACGACGTGGACATGATGTCGTGGATCGTCGGCGAGCGCCCTACGCGCGTGTATGCCGAGACGGCCCAGCGCATCCACACCGAACACGAAGACCTCCTCTTCGGCCTGATGCGCTTTCCTTCGGGCGCAACGGGTTTTCTCGACGTGGACTGGCTCACGCCCGCCAAGCGCCGTAACCTGGTCGTCGTCGGCGACAAGGGCATGTTCGAGCTCGACTACCTGACGCAGAACCTGACCTTTACGAGTTCGAACGTCGAACGTCCCGAGCTGATCGACGGCTTCGCCACGACCTTCAGCGGCAACGTGGCGAAGATCCAGGTGAATATCGTGGAGCCGCTCAAGGCCCAGCTCGACGAGTTCGTGCGCGTTCTGCGCGGCGGCGGGCGACCCCAGGTAGATGCGGCGGACGGATTGTGGGCGGTTCGGCTCGCCAACGCTCTCCTGACGGCTGCGTCCGAGCACCGCCCGATAGACCTGCCCATACTGCCGGAGAGGCTGCGCCAGGAATGACCGTCGTCTCGCGCCCGACCGGAGTGAAGAGCTCGCTGGGCGGCTCCTACTCGCTGCCGATCCATCGCTGCGGCCACGCGCCCGCCCGTTCCGTAGTCCCGTGGAGAGCCGTGGCGGGAACGACAGGGCGCGCGGTCGTGGTCGGCGCCGGCAAGATGGGCCTGCCGCTGGCCGTCCAGTTCGCGCGCCACGGCTGGCACGTGACCGCCGTGGACGTCAATCCCGACGTCGTGGCGGCGATCAACGCCGGCCAATCCCACGTTGCCGAAGAGCCGGGACTCGCCGAGGGAGTGGCGCAGGTCCACGCCGCCGGCCTCCTGGCCGCCACTTCCAACGCAGCCGCCGCGGTGCGCGACGCGGACGTCGCCGTGCTCATCGTGCCGGTGATGCTCAGCGACGACAAGCAGCCCGACTATCGCTACATGGACCCGGCGGTGGACTCGATCTCCGGCGGCGTCCACGCCGGCTTGACGGTGATCTTCGAGACCACGCTGCCGATCGGCGTCACGCGCGGCCGGTTCGCGCCCAGGCTCGAGGCGGCGAGCGGCCTCGTCGCCGAGCGAGACTTCTTCGTGGCCTTCTCCCCGGAGCGGCTCTTCTCCGGCGCCGTGTTCGCCAACCTCGCCACTTACCCCAAGCTCGTGGGCGGCATCGGCCCCGAGTCAACTCGCCGAGCCGCGGCGTTCTACGACTCGGTCCTCGACGCGGAAATCGTGGCCATGAGCTCGGCCGAGGCCGCCGAGTTCTCCAAGCTGGCCGACACGACCTACCGCGACGTCAACATCGCCCTCGCCAACGAGTTTGCCCGGGCTGCCGATCGTGCGGGAGTGGACATCCAGGAAGTGATCGAAGCGGCTAACAGCCAGCCGTACTCGCACATCCACCAGCCGGGCATCGGGGTCGGCGGCCACTGCATCCCGGTCTATCCGCATCTGCTGCTGAGTCGCGACCCCGACCTCGAGGTCGTGAGCGCGGCCCGCCGCGTCAACGACTCCCAGGTCCACCGGGCCATCGACGCCATCGCGGAGGCACTCGGAGGGCTGGACGGAGCGCCGGTCCTCGTGCTGGGCCTCACCTATCGCGAGAACGTCAACGAGCTCGCCTACTCCCAGGCGCTGCCGCTCATCGAGGGACTGGCGGACCGCGGCGCCGCGGTGTTCGCTTACGACCCGCTGGTTTCCGCCGACGAGATCACCCGCCGCGGTGCGAGGCCTTACATCTGGGGAGAGAGCGCGCCGTTCCGAGCCATCGTGACCCAGACCGGCGACGCGCTCTGGCGGTCCCTCGACTTCTCGCTCTTCCCTGAGCTGCGGGTTCTGCTCGACGGCCGCAACAGCGTGCGCGACGTGGACCTTCCGGCTGCGGTCCGGTACATCGGGATCGGCGTCCAGGCAGCCACGCGGCGCCGCGCCGCCCTTCCGAAGTAGCGGGGCCGGCGATGCGAATCGTCAGCGTCGTCGGCACGCGTCCGCAGCTGATCAAGGCCGCCGCCCTGCAGCCAGTGCTGAGGCGCGACCACGAGGACATTTTCGTCGACACGGGCCAGCATTACGACCACGTCATGGCCGGCAGCTTCTTCGGGGAGCTCGGTCTGGCCGAACCTGATCATGCGCTGGGAATCGGCGGGGGCGGGCACGGCGCGCAAACCGGCCGAATGCTGATCGCGCTGGAGCGGCTCCTGGAGTCCGCGGCGCCCGATGCCGTGGTCGTCTATGGCGACACTAACTCCACGCTGGCGGGCGCGCTGGCCGCGGCCAAGCTCGGCATACCCGTCGCCCACGTCGAGGCCGGGCTGCGCAGCCACGATCGTCACATGCCCGAAGAGCTCAACCGCCTCGTGGCCGACCATCTTTCGACCTGGCACTTCGCCCCAACTCCCGCCGCCGTCGCAAACCTGGCGGCTGAGGGGATCGTCGAAGGGGTATTCGAAGTCGGCGATCTGATGCTCGATCTGGCGGCTCGGATCTCGGCCGAGGTGCGCGACCCGTCCGCTCTGGCCGAGGTCGCCTCGCGGCTCGGTCTGCCACTCCAGCCGGGGCGATATCTCTTTGCGACGGTCCATCGTGCCGAGAACCGCACCCCCGCGGCGATCGCGGCCTGGGCCGACATCCTCAGTGCGGTCGCGTTGCCACAGCGCCCGGTAGTCCTGGCGCTGCACCCCGGAACGCGCGTCGCCCTCGACGCGGCCGGCGCGAAGCTTCCACAGGAAGTCCTGGTCGTGGAGCCGCAGGGTTACCGTTCGTCGCTGGCCCTGCAGCTCCATGCGGCCGCGGTCCTGACCGACTCCGGAGGCGTGCAGCGCGAGTCGGCCTGGCTCGGCGTGCCCTGCCTGGTCCTGCGCAGGACGACGGAATGGGTCGAAACGGTCGGTGGGCCGGGCAGCTCGGCGGTGCTTGTCGGACTCGATCGCGCGGCCGCCGTGGGCGAGCTCGAAACCCGGGCCCCGATCGAGCGCTCCGCCGAGCGAGCCGCCGAGCGAGCCGCCGGACTCAATCTCGAAGGCGCCGGCGCGGCCGAGAAGATCTCCGCGGCCCTCAAGACACGCCCGACATTCGGGGCGGCGCGGACATGAGCGCCCCCAAGCGCCGCCGGCCGGTCTGCATGATCGTCCACGCCTACTACGAGGAGGACGCCCGGGTTCGCCGCGAGGCGGAGGCCCTGGTCGCCGCCGGGTGGTCCGTGGACGTGATCGGGCTTCGTCGCCCGGGAGAACCTCCGACGGCCGTGATCGAGGGCGTAAACCTGCGCCGCTTGCCGGTCCGCCGCCACCAGGGCGCCGGCCTACCGGTATACCTGACCGAGTACGGTGCGTTCCTGACGCGCGCCCTGTGGGCAGCAACTCGCGCTCATCGCCATCGCCGTTACGGACTCGTGGAAGTCCACTCCCTGCCCGACTACCTGGTCTTCGCCGCCCTCCCGCTCAAGATGGCCGGCGTTCCCGTCCTGCTCGACCTGCACGAGGCGATGCCTGAGTTCTTCCGGAGCCGCTTTCCCGGGGCGTCCAACCCGCTCAGCTACCGCCTGCTCCGGCTTCAAGAGAAGCTTTCGATCGGCTTCGCGGACGAGCTGCTCACGGTCAACGAGCCTCTGGCCGAGCGCCTACGCGGCGTCGGAGTCCGACCTGAACGGCTGACGGTCATTCTCAACAGCCCCGACCTGAAGCTATTCGACCCGGCCTCGCATCCACGCCGGGCCTTCATGGCCGACGGGACGCTGCGGATCGTCTACGCGGGCGCCATCACACCGACGTACGAGCTGGATGCCGTCATCCGAGCGGTGGCGACGATGCGCCGCGTTCGCCCCGACTTGTCCGTGAAAGCCGATCTCTACGGCCGGGGCGACGCCACCGAATCGCTCGAGTCGCTCGCGACCGAGCTTGGCGTTGCGGACGTCGTCAAGTTCCCGGGGCGCATCCCGATCGAAGACGTTCCTGCCGCTATCGCCGCCGGAGACGTCGGCGTGGCGCCGACGCGGCTGGATCCTTTCACGGCGATGAGCCTGTCCACCAAGATCCTCGAGTACGCAGCGATGGGCAAGTCCGTCGTGGCATCGCGGCTGCCGACCGTGGAGCGCTACTTCGCGGCGGGCACCGTGACGACCTACGAACCCGGCGACGACGAGGCGCTGGCAGGTGCGATCCTGAAGCTAGTCGACGATCCCGGCGATCGCGAAGCGCGAATCCGGCGCACCCGGACGCGAGTCGAAGAACTCGGCTGGGAGCACCAGTCGAAGTCGTATATCGAGGTCGTGGAAAGGCTGGCCGCCGGCTCAGGGTGGGACCGCTGAAGTCGCGGGCCTGAAGGCTCGAACGACCCGCGGCTGAATCGGAGGCACGACCGAAGCGTCGAGCGACCGCCCGATACTCCCATGGAGGGCCCGTCGCCCCCCGACCGCAAGGCAGAATGCGGTAGCATACGGCTCCGTTACCCCGGCTCGCGCCGCAATCAGTTCCAACCAGGACGCCCAGATGACTTTCCGAACCCG
>Ga0209638_1000308_pt1 | contig 32129 bp, 25 predicted proteins | sample BarGraNGADG00211_FD_184490 | JGI IMG/M metagenome (GOLD analysis project Ga0209638, IMG submission 184490) | Arctic peat soil microbial communities from Barrow, Alaska - Barrow Graham LP Ref core NGADG0002-211 (SPAdes) (version 2) | ecosystem: Environmental > Terrestrial > Soil > Wetlands > Peat...
GGCCAGGGCGTCCTCGCGGCGGATCGGGCGCTCTACGAGGCCAAGCGCCAGCGGGGCAAGCAGGTTGAGCGATCGGAGAGCGTCGAGCCCGCGGACCGGGTCGCGCCCTCGGATGCCGGCTATGGCGCCGGGTCCCCCCAGGGTTCCCTCCTCGAGGCAGCTCACGAGATGCTTTCGGCGTCGAGCCTGGATGAAGTGGCGGAAGTCACGCTGCGCTTTGCGACCGGCATCGTCAGCGGCCGCGATGCGTTCCTGGCCCTCGTGGAGGAGGCCAAACCCGGAACGCCAGGCAACGGAGCCACCGCGCGTCCGGAAATGCATCTGTTGGCGGCTCGCGGCACTCTCGCGACCGGCAGGCTGCGCATCCGGCGCGGAACGGGCTTCTGGGGCCGCGTCTGGCAGGAAGCCGCAGCGCTACAGGACAATTCGGGGAGCGGTGCCGGGCTGGTGGGTGTGCCCCTGACGGATGGCGAGCAAGTCGTCGGGTTGCTCGGACTTGTTGCCCCGGACGGCAATGAGGTTCCGCCGGAGCGTATCCAGCAGCTGGGCAGTCTCGCGGCGCTGGCGGCCGCGGCAACCCGGCGATCGCTCGGCGCTACGTCGGTTCTGCGGGCCACCGCACTCGTGGACTGAGCGCGCCCAGCCATCGCAGCGTGGCATGAACCGCATCAGGACGGCACGGCGCAGTTGCCCCGACGAACCCTATACTCGCCTCATGCCTGCCTTTTCATGGTCAGTCAAGGCGCACCGGCGCCGCTCGCGGCGAACGCTGGCGGCCGCGGTCGGGCTTGTCCTTGGTCTCGCGATCATCGGAGCCGCCGCATTCCAACCCACGCAGCTCAACGCGGCACGCAGCGACGTCCGGATCTACTTCATGGGGGCGGCGACTTCTCTGGATCCGGCCATTCAGGCGGATGCCGGAAGCGCCCAGATAGTCGCCCAGATCTTCGAGTCCCTGACCGCCGTAGACACCAACCAGCAGGTCGAGCCCGCTCTCGCCGCCAGCTGGGAGACGCTCGATGGCGGGCGCCGGATGGTGTTCCACCTGCGGCCCAACCTGACTTTCTCGGACGGTTCGGCCCTTACCGCCGACGACGTGGTCGCGAGCTGGATGCGAGTACTGGCGATGGCTCCGCAGGGAGGCCTGGCTTCGCTACTCGATGGCGTCGTGGGCGCGGAGGCTTACGCGAACGGCAGCGGGCCTGCCTCTGCCGTCGGCCTGCACGCCCCCGATGGCAACACCGTTCAGGTCGACCTGAACAGCCCGGCTTCGGACTTCGCATCGATCGCGTCGAGCCCCACTCTGGCCGTTGTTCCGCCGGGCCTGAAGTCAAACGCGAGTCTGCTCAAGCCCGGGTCGTTCGTCGGCAGCGGCGCGTATGTTCTGGGCGCGATCACGGCCACGGAGACGACCCTCACCGCCAACTCCCACTACTGGGCCGGCAGGCCGGCAATCGCCACCGTCCACGTCGTGAACGACATCGGCGGGCAGAGTCCGGTGGACGTATTCCTGGCCGGAAAGCTCGACTACACCCCGATCTCCCCGATCGACGCCACGTGGATCGCCTACGACAGGACGCTCGGTCCCTCGTTGCGGCTCGTCTCGACCGCATCGGTCGAGTATTACGGCTTCGACACGACCAAGCCGCCGTTCTCCGACGTGCACGTGAGGCGCGCGTTCGCGCTGGGAATCAACTGGCGGCGGATCGTCACTCTCCTCGACTCCCCAACGGAAATGCCCGCCACCAGCATGGTTCCGCCGGGCATACCCGGTCGCGGCAACACGGATTTCGTACCCAAGTTCGACCTGGCCGCGGCAAAGGCAGAGCTTTCCGCAGCTGGCTACCCCAACGGCGTCGGCTTTCCGAAAATCACGCTCGTGACGCCGGGCGGATCGGTGGACGGGGCGATCGTGGCCCAACTCCACGACAATCTGGGAATCGATATCGCCCACGAAACGATGGACTTCGCCACTTATTACTCACGGCTCGCCACCACTCCACCTGCCTTCTGGGAGCAAAACTGGCAGGCCGACTATCCGGGCGCATACGACTTCCTGGGCCTGCTGCTGGGGACGGGCAAGGCCAACAACTACGGCGGCTGGAGCAACAGCGCCTTCGATGCCGATCTCGCCAAAGCCCTCTCGGCCGGTGATGCCGTGTCCATGCAGGCAGGCTTCGACGAGGCCCAGGCCGTGGTGCAGGACCAGGTGCCGGTGATCCCCACGGACTACGGAGCCGGCTACTGGCTGGCCGCGAAAGGCCTCCGGGGCGCTGCTCCGAACGGCCAGGGTCTGGTCCGCTTTGCCGGCATGGCATGGACCTCATGACCATGAGCGCTCAGCGCTTTCGTCCGCTCGCCAGACGCGCTGCCTGTGCGGCCTTCGTGGCATCGATCGTGCTGACCGCCACCGCCCATCCGGTTGGTGCCGCTTCGCCGGACTTTGGAACACCCAGCGCGGTATCCAGTTTCGGAAACAGTGTCACCTTCACTCAGCCGTACAGCGGGCCGGCATTCACGAGCGCCGAGATCGCGCTGACGTGGCCGGGGGCAATCGGGCCGGCGATCACGCAACTTCCCACTCAGAGCCCCACCAGACTGCAGTTCAAGCTGGACGCATCCGCGGGCCAGCTGCTGCCTAACACGAAGATCGGCGCCCAGTTCGACGTCACATTGGCGGACGGCACGGTCGAGGTTGGGCCGACGGTCGGCGTGACCTACACGGACACTCGCTTCACCTGGCAGACGGTCAGCGGTGGGCCCGTGAGCATCCACTACTACTCCGGCGGCAGCTCGTTCGGGCAGCAACTCGCGAGTATCGCTCAACAGGGACTGACAAAATCCGCCTCGTTCATGGGTATCAATGAGACTCAGCCGGTGGACTTCTTCGTCTACGGCGATCAGAAGTCGTTCCTCGACGCCATGGGCCCCGCAACGACGGGCGATGTCGGCGGGGAGGCCTTCCCGGGGATGAGGACGAACTTCGCCGTCATCGCCGTCGGCGACCTCTCCTACGCCCAATCGGTAATTCCACATGAACTGACGCATGTTGTGTTTGCGGACGCGATCAAGAACCCGTACCACGAGCCGTTGAATTGGCTCAACGAAGGGACGGCGGTCTACCTCTCCGACGGCTTTGGCAACCAGGACCGCGCCCGTGTTTCGCAGGCGGTCGCGAGCGGAACGCTCATGCCTCTCGCCGCGCTAACCGGCGCATTCCCCAGAATCACCGCACGCTTCTATCTGGCCTATGCCGAGGCCGTGTCTGCCGTCGATTTCATGGTGCGAACCTACGGTCAGTCCGATGTTGCGAAGCTGCTGAGCGCCTACCGAACCGGAGCGACCGACGACGAAGCGTTCCAATCCGCCTTGGGAGTCGATACATCCGCCTTCGACAAGGCCTGGCTTGCTTCCAATGGGGTGGATTCGTCCAAATCGTTCGGCCCGCAACCGGCGCCGACGGGTCCGGTGCCGCCCGGCTGGGGTTCCTCCGCAAGCGGAGCGGTGCCGACGCCCTCCCCCTCGGAGGTCGCGATCGTGACCACGCCGGCACCGGGAGGCTCGGGTCAGCCGACCGGCGACACCGCCAGCCCTAATGCCACGCTGGAGGCGCTGGGCGTGGCCGGCATATATTCGGCCATCGCCCTGGTTCTACTCATCACGGGTGTGATCATCCGCCGCAGGTCTCAAGGAGGGGCGCCATGAGAGCAAGGGCGGGCAGAAAGCGGATTGCGTCCTGGCAGGGAACACTCGCCGTGGCATTGCTGCTTCTGGGTTTCCTGATCGCCGCTCAGGTCTCCGCTCAAGCCCCCGCAGCCCAGTACAGCGGGCTCGAGCGCCCCGGCTTGATACAGACGATTCAGGATCTCCAGCGCCGCCACGACGACCTCGCGGCTTCCATAGTCGCGACCCGGTCGCAAATCGCGGCGGTTCGCGAGGGCGGCCAGGGAAGGCAGTCGGACCTGGTCGCGCTTAACCAACAACTTCAGGAGGCTCAGCTCGCAGCCGGGTTCACGACGATCCAGGGGGCCGGCGGATATGTCTACCTGAACGACGGCGCGCCGCCTGCCGGTGCGGGCGGCAACCCCGCCGACTACCGCATAGACGCCGCGGACATCCGGACCGTCGTCAACGGGCTGTGGCGCTGCGGAGCTGAAGCCATCGCCATCAACAAAGAGCGAGTCGTGACGACTACCGCGGTCGTCGACATCGGCGGATCGATCCTGGTGAACTCGGCCTACGTCACCGACGGCACCGGCCAGTACGTGATTTCGGTGATCGGGCCTTCGAACATGTGGACCAAGCTCTCCGCGCTCGACACTTTCCACACATGGCTGTCGCAACGGTACGGGCCCTTCCACCTCGCCCTCCAGTACGTAGCCGATTCGAAGGTGCTCGTCCTGGGATACGCGGGCACGGCCAACCTTCACGTGGCGCAGGTTTCGCCCGCGCCTTCGACCACGCCGCAGCCGACATGAGACACCTTCGAAGCCAGCTGGCTCTCGCCCTTGTCGCAGTAGCGCTCGGGTTCCTGGTCGTCGTCCAGCTGCGAGCGCAGAGCGCAGGCTCATCGCTGGACAGCAAGTCGATCCAGGATCTGACCGCGATCATCGCCCAGCTCAACGCCGGCAACGACCAACTCCTCGATCAGAAGACCATCGAAGAAAACACGCTGCGCCAGGCCCAGGCCGACCTCGAGCGCGGCGTGAGCGCGGCCGGCGGTGCTCAGGGCGACCTGAACCACATACTCGGCTGGGCCGGGCTCGACGCGGTCTCCGGTCAGGGGATCAGCCTGACGCTCACGGGGCCGTTTCCTGGTGACGTGGCCCAAGACGCGATCAACGAGCTTTGGAGCGCCGGCGCGGACGGCATCGCCGTCAACGGGATCCGGGTAGTGCCGGGCATCGTCGTCTCGGGCCAGCCGGGCTCCCTCCGAGTGGGCACGGTCGCCGCCGGGCAGTCGATCGTCATTCTCGCGGTCGGCGACCACGACGCGCTGTCCGGTGCCCTGCAGCGACCCGGCGGTTTCCTCTCGCAGCTCGGTGTCAGCTACCCTGACATCACGACGGAACTCGTGACCATTGCCAAACTCGCGCTGCCGGCAACCGACAAGAGTCTGATCCCCCCGGACGCGCAGCCTCGGCTCTGATAGTCTGAGCGGCCGTTATGCAGGACGTGATCACCTCCCACGCCCCAGGTCCGCGTCGTGTCGGCCGCTGAGCCGGGCGTCGTCGAGTTCAGGCTCGGCGACGTGGTCAGGCTCCGTCGAATCCACCCTTGCGGCGGACGCGATTGGCTTGTCGACCGCCTCGGCGCCGACGTCGGTTTGCGCTGCCGCACCTGCGGTCGGCACGTGCTGCTGGAGCGCCGCACGCTCGAGCGCCGACTGATCGAATTCGTGTCGCGTGGCGATTTGGCCATGAGCCTGGCGGTGTCGCCTGTGCCGCGAGATGCGGATCGCAGCCACGGGAGCGACGAGGGATGAACACGCCCGGAGCCGCTCGCCGCCCGAAGCTCCCCACCAAGATCGCGGCGCCGGGTAGAGCTGGCGCCAAGGCCGGCGCCAAGACCCGTGCTCCAAGGACGGTCGCATCTGCGCCTCCGGAGAGCGGTGGCATGGCCGTCCTGCGCAACCGGCCGTTCCTGCTGCTGTGGTTGGCTCAGCTGTCGACGCAGGTCGGCGGCAACATGGTCATGTTCGGCCTGTTCATCATCATCGGGTCCAACTACAGCGGGTCGAAGATCGCCATCAGCATCCTTCTGCTGAGCTTCCTCGTTCCGGCCATCGCCTTCTCGGCCATCGCCGGCGTCTTTGTCGACCGGGTGGACAAACGACACATGCTGCTGGTCACGAACGTGCTCCGCGGAGCGGCCTTCGTGCTCGTCTTCCTGGTCGGCAACAACCTGCTCCTGCTCTACCTGCTGATGATCCTGGTCTCGACGGTCACGACCTTCTTCGGGCCCGCGGAAGCGTCGATGATTCCCTTCCTGGTCCCCAGGGGGCAGCTACTGGCGGCCAACGGCCTCTTTACGCTGACGACCAACGCGTCCTTCGCCCTTGGGTTCGCGCTGTTCGGACCGTTCCTGGTCGCCCTGGCGAGCCCGCAACTCCTGATTTTGGTCGTTGCCGCGCTGTACTTCGTGGCAGCCGTCTTCTGCTGGACCCTGCCGTCGTCGCCGCCGAGCGAAATGCCACAGGTAAGCGCCGGCGGGGCGGTCACGGACGCCGAGCGGGCGGTCGAGACGATGTTCGGCCAGCTGGTCGAGGGCATCACCTACATCCGCGAGCATCGCAACGTGGGTTGGACTCTCTCCTATCTGGGGATCACCGGCGCCCTGATCGGCATCCTCGCGGTGCTCGGCCCCGACTTCGCAAACAAAGCCCTCGGACTGGGCGACAAGGGCCTCGTCGTTGTCGTCCTGCCCCTCGGCTTGGGCATCGTCACGGGCATCCTGACCCTCAACGCCTATGGCTGCTACATCCCCAGGCGGCGGGCGATCGAAGCGGGATTGATCGTCCTGGGTCTCCTGCTCGCCCTGCTCTCCTGTGCCGGTCCGATCTCGCACTTCCTCGAGGACCGGGTGGCGGGCCAGGGCTTCCAGAATGCGAGTCAGATGGTCTCGCTCCTCTCGATGGTTATCGCCATCGCCTTCGTCGCAGGCACCTGCTACGCGATCGTGGCGATCTCCGCCCAAACCCAGCTCCAGGAAGACCTGCCCGAGGACGTCCGCGGCCGCGTCTTCGGCGTCCTCAATATGCTCATCTCGATCTCCAGCCTGCTGCCGATCATCGTCGTAGCGCCTGCCGCCGACTTGGTCGGTACGGCTCCAATTCTGGCCGTGGTCTCGATTGTGGTTTGCGTCTGGGGTGTCGCCAGCGTGGTGCGACGACGCCCGATGCAACCTGCGGCGACCGCTGCCCGAGCCGGAACTGCGGCGGGCGGAGCGGCCGAGGCCGTCATGTCCGCCACGGCATCCGAGTGCGCCACCGGCACCCCAGCCGGTACCGCCGCCGGCGAAGGACAGAACCGCCGGTGACCGATCCGGCGCCGGCCGGGGAGCGCCGGGCCACGACCGCCGGAGACTGGGTCACGCCGGCTTCCTGGCGCGCCGCCGCGCTCGGCATCCTCGCAGGCGGGGCCGCCGTCGGGCTGCTGGTCGGCCGCCGGCGCCTTGGGCGGGTCGTGCCCGCTCTGACGGCCGGGGTGGCCCTCGGGGCTGCGATCCCGATAATCGCCGCATCGAGACGGCCTCCGATCGCTCCCGACGACGCAGCCGAGGCCCTCGCCGACGCAACGCGGCCGCCGACGTTCACGATCCTGGTGGGCGCCCGCGACGAGGCCGCCGTCCTAGCCCAACTCGTAACCGACGTGAGCCGGCAGGACTACCGGGACGCGGCCGGCAAGCCGCTATTCGAGCTGATCGTGGTCGACGACCGATCCACAGACGGCAGCGGTCGAGTCGTCTCGGAGACGGCTCGGTCTTGCGGCCTCGGCGACGTCACTCGCGTTATGCGCAGGGAGGGCACCGGCCTCGCCGATGGCAAAGGGGCGGCACTCACAGCAGCACCACCGGAGGTCTATCGAGGAGATGTCGTCCTCGTGCTCGACGCCGACGCTCGACTGGGCCCGCAGTTTCTGACACATGCAGCCGGGTATTTCGCGGCGGGGGCGAAAGCCGTCACGGCTCGGCGCCGGATCCTCGACCCGGAGAGCAGCTGGCTGGCCGGCGCTCAGGCCGACGAGCAGACGCTGGACGGGGAGCTGAACAGGGGCCGCTGGGCGCTCGGGGGTTGCTCCGAGTTCCGGGGCAACGGGATCATGGTCAGATCCGACCTGCTGGCGGCCGCGGGAGGCTGGCGTGCCGCTGCTCTGACTGAGGACATCGACCTTTCGAGCCGGATCGCGGCCATTGCGGGCGAGTCGGTCGCCTGGGCGATCGACGCCGAAGTCTGGGAGGAGCCGGTTCGAACGCTTGGGGGCCTGTGGCGGCAGCGCTTGCGCTGGGCGGAGGGTGCCTTCCGACGAGCCTTCGAGCACGGCCCTGCCGTCCTGCGCAGCGACAAGCTCTCGGTCGGCGCCAGGCTCGATTTCGTAGCCTATGTGGGGCAGCTCGCCGTTCCGGCGATCGTCCTTGGGGCGACGGTCTCCGCCGCGGTTACCGGCCGCCGACGTGGTTTGCTGGCGATTCTGGCGGGGTATCTCGGGGTGAGCGCCGTGATCGGCTGGGACGCTCTCCGATGGGAGAAGAGCGCCGACGGCGGCCCGCTGCCACCACGTGAGCGGCTGAGTCGAGCCTTTCGCGTCTCGCTCTTCAACGGCTTGTGGCTGGCGGTCGTGCCGAAAGCTCTCTTCGATCTGGCGACGCGCCGGGGCCCGATCGAGTACTCGAAGATGGAGCACGAGGGCAGCGGAACGCCGGCCTCGGACGGTGGCGGCAGCGAGCTTCCGGCTTAGGCCCCGGCACGTGAGTGGCTCCGGCGCCGCGTGGGTGATGCCCAGATAAGCCGCAGATAAGCGGCGACCCCTACAGTCCTGCCAACGAGTGGCTGCGACCGTCGTGACGGAACGGACGAGGAGGCGGCCGCAGCCACTCGGAGTGAGACGATCGCCGGAGTCCACTACGGGGACCCGTGCGTCTGGCCGCCCCGACCGGCGGATGCGCGGCACCTGGCGCCAGAGCCCGAAGGAGGGGAGCCTCGAACCGCTAGAGCAGAACGCGCATGACACAGATGTCCGCCGCAAGAAGCTCTCCCGCCTCATCGAGAGGAGGTCGTTATGAAACGAGCTCAGCTAATGCTCGTTTCCGCCCTGATTGCGGCGTCCGCGCTGGCCGCTACTGCCCCGGGGGCGTTCGCGCTGAGGGGCCAGGTCAGGTCCAACTCCGACGGTTTCGGTACGAGTTGCGTCGGCTTTGTCGACACCTATCCGCAGCAGCTCTACTCGCTGACTGTTACTCAAATGTCGAAGCTCGGGTTCGCTGTCGCGGACTCCAGCATCGGTTCGACTTTCACCCGCAACGCATTTCTCTCCACGGTGCTTCACGACTATGCAGTGTACGTGCACAGCCACGGCGACGACTACTGGGCCTCAGCGGGCTACCCGAAGATCGATTCTGGTTTCCTCCAGGATCCCGGCCCGGGCAGATGCAACAACAGCTCGGACATAGTCCGATCGAGTTCGATCAAAGCCGCGACTTTGGGAACTCCATACAACCTCGTGATCATGTCGACGTGCTTTCTCGGCTCCGACAAGAGCACCATGCCCGGCGCGTTCCAGATCGAGAAGACGAAGACATCGAACCAACCTGAGTTCTACCTCAGCTACGTGGGCCACGTATACGACAGCTCGATGCTCCGATTCGAGAAAGCCTTCTGGAGCTACATCAACTCAGGCAATCCCGCCTACTCGCTCTGGGGTGCGTTCACCTACGCCAACAGCCTGGGCGGCTACGCATCTCCCGATTTCGACAATCCATTCATGCCGAACTGGTGGGGTAGCGCGAACTACAACGGGCATCCCACCGCTCCCACGAGCTGGTGAGCCAGATGTCAGCACCCAGATCGAGCAACGCGCTCAAGTCGGCGCTGGGCGTCGGCTTCCTCCTCGCCTGTCTCACTATCACCGCCGGATCAATTCACGCCGCCACCCAACCGACCGGCAGCACCGATCCGGCGGTTCGGAATCAGCCAGGGGTCATATCTCTGGCTCTAGAGGCGGCATCGAGTCCAGTCGTCTTCTCCCATGCCGTCGCCGCTCGTGACGCGCTCGGTTTCCCCGTCGGTGCCCGGCGTGCCGGCAGGCATGTGCAGGACACCTTCGAGGGCGTTGAATACGACGAAGTGGACGAGCTGGACACGTCGGGCCGTCCGATATCGATGACGCAACTTGACGCCTCCGGCCGCCTCAGGGTCGCGGTCCGGCTCGACCAGAGCCCCCACTCCGCCAAGCGAATTGCGCGCGATCCGGCAATCCAGGTCGCTCAACGAGGAGCGGCATCGGCAGGTCTGACCGTTGGCGGACCAATGCACGCCGACGCCGACGTGGCCACGGACGGTTGGACGGTCCGTTGGTCGCGCGTACAGAACGGCATTGGCGTCCGTGGGGACGAGACTCGAGTCCAGGTCCGGCCAGACGGACACATCCAGAGCCTGGCTCGGGTCGAGCACCAACTCTCGGCCGAGCCGGCACAGCGTCTCAAGTCCGATCAGGCACGTGAGATCGTCTCTCGCCAATCCGACAAGTGGTTCGTTGCCCTTGGCTCGAGCTACACCGTCGAGAGCATGGACATGGAGTGGGTCGGCCCAAACGGCGCCTTCGACGCCGCGCAACCCATCGACCCGCAGCCCGTGTACCGCCTCGCGTGGGTGGCAAACGTCAAGCCCTCGGGCGCGGCAGCCAACTACCTGTGGATGGTCACCCTCTACGTGGACGCCGGTGACGGCAACCTCCTCGGAGGCGATTTCGTCGAATAGCACAACTCCGAACACCTGAAGGTCATCTTCAGGTTGGGAGCTCTCCTCCCGCGACCGCCCGCTTTGGGCGGTCGCGGGACTCGAGACCGCGCGGCCATGAGTGAGGGGCCGCAGAAAGGGGACTCATGGAGGCATACGATCATCGTGGCGGACACGCGTTCCGGCGCCGGCAGTTGGAGAACGGGAGACGTCTGGCCGCACTTGCGACAGTCTCGCTGGCGGTTGGCGCTTGCTCGATGGGCTCTCCAGGATCACCGATATCGTCTATGTCGGGCTCTTCGGCATCCCCATCGGGATCGCCAACGTGCAGACCGGTGGACTCCACTCCCAGCGCAACGGCCGCTAGCGGAGCGCCTGTATTGCTCGTCTTGGCCGACTGCGTGAACGGAGGCGTCGGTCTGTGGGAGCTCGACGCATCGGGCCAATGGACGGTACTCGGGCCCATCGGTGACGGCCGGGCGATCGCGCGAGACGGCGACGTCATCACCATCGCCCACGCCGCCGCGCTCGAGACCAGGCCTGTGAGCAGCCCAGCCAGGGCTGCAGACACCGTCGCGCTGAATTGGTCGGGCTCCGCTCCGAGCGCGCCCATCGTGGCGATCGACCGATCGCCCAACGGCTCGACTGCCATCGTCGCCGCCGACGGGGAAGGCCAGACCTACGCCGTGGCCGCTCCCGACGGGACCGTCAGCCGCCTGCAAGGCGCCCCCACGTGGCCGTTCACGCCCCTCGTCGGCTGGATCGACGCAGACCGACTCCTTGTCCTGAGTCAGGGGACCGACAACGTCTCCCGTGTAGCGGTCGTCAATTCGTCCGACCACAGCACTCAGACGCTGAACGCCCTCATCGACGTCCGATGGTTCGCGATATCGGGTGACCGAACCACCGTGGCGGCAGCAAGAGAATCGGGCATCTACGTTGGCCGGGTCACCGCGTGGCTGGCGGGCGAGCATCCTGCCCAGATCGTGTCACTGAATCGACTGCAAATCGTTTGGGATCTCGCCCTGGATCGGACCGGTACCCATGTCGCGATGCTGTCGGGAACGGAAGCAGCCGACGGCACAGTTGTGGATATTCGGGAGCTTGGCTATGCCAAGTCGAGCTCGGGCTGGGAACTGACGTGCGACGCGGGCGTGCCATTCACCCGCGTCCTGGGACAGGTTTGGGTCGGCTGACTGACCGACGAAGGAACCGGCCAATCGTCAGGCTTCAGGGTCATCACGGTCGCAGCCGGCCGACATACGTTCCGCAGCGGTTCGCTCTCCTGTGCTACGATCCCGACCGCTCGGGCGGTTAGCTCAGTTGGTTAGAGCGCATGCTTGACATGCATGAGGTCAGAGGTTCAAGTCCTCTACCGCCCACCATCGGGCCCGCGAAAGCGGGGCCGGCCAAAATCGACGATACGTAACGCAATGAGCGAGACGAGTCCCGCCGGAACGGTCCAAGAGAGCCGCCGCAACGATCACTTCGTAGCTGAGAGCGACGGCGATCATCTCCCAGCAGGACACCCCCCGTGAGCGGCCGGCGAACCGGTCCGGAATCCGCCCGTTAGAGCGGGATGAGCGCGCGATGGCGTGCGGGCGTGCGGCCCGCCGGCGTCGCGAAGGCGGGTGGAACCGCGAGAGAAAGCCTCTCGTCCTGTCGGACGGGAGGCTTTGCCATTGAACACGAGCCACAGGTCGGCAGGATCGAGCCGGCGAGCATGGAACGGGAGACCCGAGATGGCAGAAGAGCAGGCGACTCGGCAAGCCGGCGGCGAGCCGCCCGACTCCGAAGAGTACTTCGAGGCCGCCGTCCGAGGCTCAGTGGAGGAGCTGCTCGACGCCGGCGCCCAGAGCGACCTCGACGCAATGCGCCACTCGTCGGCCCATGTGATGGCCGAAGCCATCATGGCTATCTTCCCCGATGCCCAGCTCGGCATCGGGCCCGCAATCGAAGATGGCTTCTACTACGACTTCCTGCTGCCGCGCCCCCTGACGCCCGACGACCTGGGGGCAATCGAGGAGCGGATGCGCGTCTCCATCGCCGCCGACCACCCCTTCGTCCGTAACGAGATCCCGTTTGCGAAGGGCCGTGCCCTATTCGAGGGCCGCGACCAGCCCTTCAAGGTGGAGATTCTTGACGACCTGGCGGCCCGAGCGAAGGAATCCGGCGAGCAGATCCCTCCGACATCCACGTACGAGCACGGGTCGTTCATCGATCTGTGCAAGGGCCCTCACGTCGCGAGCACCGGCAAGATCGGCGCCTTCAAGCTCATGACCGTGGCTGGGGCGTACTGGCGCGGCTCCGAGAAGCGCCCGATGCTGCAGCGAATCTACGGCACCGTCTGGCGCACTCAGGCCGAACTCGATGCCTACCTGCACAGGCGCGAAGAGGCGAAGCGCCGCGATCATCGACGCCTGGGCGTGCAGCTCGATCTGTTCAGCTTCCACGATGTCAGCCCGGGTTCGGCGTTCTGGCACCCCAAGGGTCAGCGGTTGTGGCGGATCCTCGAAACCGCCATCCGCGAAGTCCAGGAACGACGCGGCTACCAGGAGGTGGCCACGCCGATGCTGGTCCACAAGAAGCTGTGGGAGCAGTCGGGCCACTGGGCCAACTACCAGGACAGCATGTTCGTGCTCGAGTCCGAGGGACAGACCTTCAGCCTCAAGCCGATGAACTGCCCCGAAAGCACGTTCATCTACAAGAGCAAGCTGCGCTCATATCGCGACCTGCCGCTGCGTTTCTCCGACTTCGGGCGGTTGCACCGCAACGAGCGGTCGGGGACCCTCTCCGGCCTTACGCGAGTCCGCGCCTTCACGCAGGACGATGCCCACATCTACCTTCGCCCCGATCAGCTCCAGGAGGAAATCAAGGCGCTCCTCGGAGAGGTGTACGAGGTGTACGGCTGGTTCGGGCTCGAGCCCAAGTTCACTTTCGGAACCAGGCCGGACAAGGCGCTGGGCGACATCGAGTTGTGGGAGAAAGCCGAGAGCCAGATCAAGGCCGCCCTCGACTCGCTCGGAAAGCCGTATCGCCTCAAGCCCAAGGACGGCGCTTTCTACGCGCCCAAGATCGACATCCAGATCGAGGATGCGTTGGGCCGGGAATGGCAGACGGCGACCATTCAGGTCGACCTCGTCATGCTGCCGGAACGGTTCGACTGCACGTACATCGATGAGACCGGCCAGGCCGTTCGACCGATGACGATCCATCGGGCCATCTACGGCTCCCTCGAGCGGTTCATCGGCGTCCTGGTCGAGCATTTTGCCGGGGCCTTCCCCGTCTGGTGTGCGCCCGTCCAGGCGATCGTGATCCCGATCGCGGACCGGCACATCGACGGCGCTCGTGAGCTGGAAGCCCAGCTCCGGGATCGCAAGCTACGGGTCGAGGTCGACGTCTCGGACAACCGCATGCAAAACAAGATCCGGCTGGCTCAAGAGCAGAAGGTGCCCTACATGCTCGTTCTGGGCGACCGCGAGATCGAGGCCCGGACGGTTGCGATCCGCAAGCGCTCAGGCGAGCAGGAGAACGGCGTGGCCTGGGATGCATTCATCGATCGACTGGCGGAGGAAACCGCGGCTCGGCGACCCTGACCTCACCGGGCCGGCGAAGATGGACACGGATTCCGACGATACGCAACCCGGGTTACCCTTCCGGGCGTTTGCCGCTCGCGAAAGCCCTGTGCTATATTCCCGCGGGCGACCGCCCGGTGTAGTCGTGCGCCGGTCCGGCATGCTCGTCTGTGCCCGGGGACTTTCTCCCAGGACGCGACCATTGGAACACATACGAAGGGGTTAGCCATCAGCCGAGACCTGCGCATAAACCAGATGATCCGCGTACCAGACGTTCGGGTCGTCGACGAAGACGGAGGCCAATTGGGCGTCATGAGAACGCTTGACGCCTTGAGGCTAGCGCAGGAGCGTGGGCTCGACCTCGTGGAGGTAGCACCACTCGCAGTTCCGCCAGTGGTGCGGCTCCTGGACTTCGGTCAGTACAAGTACGAGCTGACAAAGCGCGAGAAAGAAGCCAAGCGGCGGCAGCGGTCGATCACCTTCAAGGAGGTCCGCCTCAAGCCGAAGATCGGAGTCGGGGACTTCGACACAAAGGTCCGGCGAGCCGTCGACTTTCTGGAAGACGGCGATCGGGTCAAGATCTCGGTCCAGTTCCGGGGCCGCGAGTTGACTCACCCGCAGATCGGTCGCGATCTGCTGGACAAGTTCGCGAAGCAAGTAGAAGAACACGGGATCGTCGAGCGGCCCCCGCTGCTCGAAGGCAAGTCGATGCACATCAGTCTGGCTTCGACGCACAAGCCGAAGACACACGAACCGACACCACCGGCTCTCGCGAAGAGCCACGCACGAACAGAAGGCCAGCCAGCGGCGACAGTGGCAGCCGGCGAGCCAACAACGAACCAGGAACCGCCGGCCCTGCCGGCCGATCCGCAATCCGAGCCGAAAGACGGCGCGGCGTCAACTGGAAGGTGAGACTCACGTGCCGAAGATGAAGAGCCACAAAGGGACCGCGAAACGAATCGGGGTCACCGGTAGTGGCAAGGCGGTCCGGGTCAAGTCCTGGCGCGGCCACCACCTCGAACTCAAGTCGTCGCGGCGAACCCGCCGTTACGAGGGCAAGGGTTCCGTGAGCCCCGAGTCGCTCGCGGCCGTCCGTCGCTTGCTTCCGTACCTGGGAGTCTGATCTGCGATGGCACGCGTAAAGCGGGGCGTTACCGCCCACCACCGTCATAAGCGCCTTCTCAACGATTCCGAAGGCAGGACCGGCAGTAACTCACGGCTGGTCAAGCGATCCCGCGAGGCTCTCCTTCACGCTCTGGCGTATGCCACGCGTGACCGCAAGCAGCGCAAGCGCGACATGCGGCAGCTGTGGATCATCCGGATCAACGCCGCCACCCGCCTCAACGGCATCACCTACGGAAAGTTCATCGCCGGCCTCAAGGCCGCCGACATCGAAATCGACCGCAAGATGCTGGCCGATCTGGCCATCCGCGACGCAGCCACGTTCACCAAGATCGTGGCCATTGCCCAGGGATCCTAAGCGCATAACGAACACGGCAACGACGGAGAAGAGACGAGGAGTCAAACCCTGCGGGTTTGACTTTAGTGAAAGCCTCGCGGCTTTCACCGAGGCCAGATCAACGGTCCGACTCAGATCCAACAGGGAAGGTGGGCCACGGACTGGAAGCCCACCCGGGATCGATCTCGTCGGTTCGCTCCAGAGCCGCTCGCTGAAGCCCGACGCACGAACGTCGCGGTGGTAGGCGGCCCGGTCGGCCTCCGATAGCGGGCCACCTGAGCGCCCACGCAGGGTTGGCGCCAAGCGAGTCGAAGAGATCGACCGCCTAGCGACGAATTGGACGGTCGTCGATCGGCGAGTCGAGATCAAGGCACCGCGAGGACGAGAGGCGAGCGCACCTAGGGGTGCGTGAGCCGATCGACCGGAGCGGCAACGCCGAGATCGACCGCCTAGCGACGACCTCTGGGAACCGGAGTGGTACCGCGAGCCCTCGACTCGTCCCCGGACGGTCGAGGGTTCTGGATTCTTGGAACGCAGCGGAGTCGGCCCAACCGGCGACAGGACGAGGAACGAGAACGTGGACTTCGAAACCCTGAGCAGCGACCTGAGACGGCTCACCGACAAGGCCCTGGCCGAGATCTCCGCGGCCCCGGACCCCTCGGCACTGGAGCAGTTGCAGATCCAGTACCTCGGCAAGAAGGGCGAGCTGACCGCCGTGCTGCGCGGCATAGGCGCGCTTCCGGCCGAGGACCGGCCCCGCGTCGGGGCGGTCGCCAACGAAGTGGGGGAGAGGGTCAAATACGCTCTGACCGAGCGGACGGGCGCACTCCACGAGGAAGTCCAGATGCGCCGCCTGGCCTCCGAAAACCTCGACGTGACACTGCCGGGTCGAGCCGTGCCGCGCGGCACGCTGCACCCCATTCCCGAGACCATCGCCGCCATCGCCGAGGTTTTCGGACAGTTCGGCTTTGTGGTCTATGAAGGGCCCGAGATCGAGGACGACCTGACCAACTTCCAGATGCTGAACATCCCGCCCGACCACCCGGCGCGCGACCTGTGGGACACGCTCTACGTGGATATCCCGGGACACCTGCTGCGGACCCACACGAGTCCCGGCCAGATCCGCGTCATGCAGACCACAAAGCCACCGATTCGGGCGCTGCTGCCGGGCCGCTGCTTCCGGTACGAGGCGGTCGACGCCAGCCACGGCTTCGAGTTCTTCCAGGTCGAAGGCCTCATGGTTGACGAGGGCACCTCGATGGCCGACCTCAAGGGCCTCCTCGACGAGTTCGCCCACGTCCTGTTCGGTCCGCGGAAGACGCGCTTCCGGCCCGGCTACTACCCGTTCACCGAGCCTTCGGTCGCATTCGACGTCGAATGTGTGGTCTGCGGCGGCGTCGGCTGCCCGGCCTGCTCGAAGTCGGGCTGGATGACGATCCTGGGCGCCGGCATGGTCCACCCGGTGGTGCTCCAGTACGGCGGCATAGACCCGGAGCGCTATCAGGGTTTCGCCTTTGGGATGGGCGTGGAGCGCATCAGCAACCTGCGCCACGCCGTGCCCGACCTGCGCTACTACCTCGAAAACGACCTGCGCTTCCTGGAGCAATTCCGATGAGAGTGCCGCTTAGCTGGCTGCGTGAGTACGTCGACGTCCAGCAGACACCCGAACAGCTCGCCGAGCGCCTGACGTTGCTCGGCATGGAAGTCAAGGGCATCGAGCGGTGGGGCGCGGACTGGCGCTCGGTCGTCGTCGGCGAACTGCTGACAGTCGAGAAGCACCCGTACGCCGATAGGCTGCACCTCACCACCGTCAACATCGGCTCGGGCGAGCCGCTGCATATCGTCTGCGGCGCCCACAACATCGCCCCCGGACAGCGCGTGCCCGTGGCCCTGCCCGGCGCCGTGCTCCCCGGCGAGCGACGCATCGAGCGCACCGAGAAGATGGGCATCGCCTCTGAGGGGATGCTCTGCTCCGGCGACGAGCTCCATATCACCAGCGACGCCGAAGGGATCCTGATCCTGCCCGTGGCCACGCCACTGGGCCGCGACCTGTCCGACCTGTACGGCGACGTGGTCCTCGACGTGGATGTCAAGCCGAATCGCGGCGACGCGCTGTGCCTCATCGGCCTGGCTCGGGAAGTCGCGGTCGCAACGGGTGCCACGGTGCGATGGCCGGAGATAGCGGTCGAGGAGACCGGCGGCCCCGCCTCGGATCGCCTCAGGGTCGAGATCCGCGAGCCGGAGCTTTGTACCCGCTTCGTCGGACGCTGGATCAGCGGGGCGAAGATCGGGCCCTCACCGGACACCATCCAGATGCGGCTCCAGGCCGCGGGCATGCGGCCCGTAAGCAATGTCGTCGACGCGGCCAACTACGTCATGCTCGAACTGGGCAAGCCGACGCACACCTTCAACGGGGCTGCCGTCCACGACGGCACGATCATCGTCCGCCTCGCGCTTCCCGGAGAGAGGCTCGAGACCCTCGACCACGTCGAGCGCGAGTTGGCGCCGGACACATTGATAATCGCCGACCCCACGGGTCCCATCGGCATCGCCGGCGTCATGGGCGGCGCGGAGAGTGAGATCACCGACTCCACCACCGAGATCGCGATCGAGTCGGCCGTCTTCGACCCGGTCAGCATCCGCCGCACCGGCCACCGATACGCCCTCCGGTCGGAGGCGAGCCTTCGGTTCGAGAAGGGTCAGGAGGCCCGGCTGGCCCGAATCGGCGCCGACCGCGTCGCCCAGCTGACACTCGCCTGGGCCGGCGGCTCGGTTGCACGTGGCCGGATCGATACCGCGCCTGCGGAACCGACCCCTGTCCGACTGGCCTTCCGCCCGCGGCGTGTCAGCCAGCTCATCGGCACGGAGATCGCCGTGGCCGAGCAGCGCGACCTGCTGCGACGCGTCGGCATCGAGACCGAGGCGGCACGCGGGAGCATCAGCATCCAGGTTGCCGTCGAGCCGATGCCCCTCGCCGTGGAGGCGAACGGCGACGAGACCCTGCTGGCAGTGGTGCCGACGTGGCGGCGCGACCTCGCGATCGAAGCCGACGTGGCCGAGGAAGTGGCCCGCATCCGCGGCTACGAGACGACACCTGCCCATCTCCCCGACACGCTCATGCCGGCGTATCGTCCCTCACCGCTCAAGGTCCGCGACCTCATTCGGGAGACGCTGGCAGGGGCGGGACTGAGCGAGGTCGTGACCCACGCTCTCGTCGCGCCGGAAGAAGAGGCAAAGCTCCGCTGGCCCGACGACTCGAGTGCGCCCGCGCTGCCTGAGGCGTTACAAGCCCCCGCCGGCGAAGATATCGCGGTCACCAACCCGCTTTCCGCCCAGCATTCGGTCCTGCGCCGCCATCTGGCGGCCAGCCTGCTCGACGTTCTATCGCTTAACGAGCGTCAGGGTCGCGCGGCGGTGGCGATATTCGAGATCGGCAAGGGCTACGCTCGGGCCGGCAAGGAACCGCGCGAGTGGACGCGGCTGGCGATCCTGCTGGCAGGCGCCGCCGAGCCGGCCTCGTGGAATCGCGCCGAACGCCCGTATGACATGGACGATGCCAAGGGCCTTGTGGAGTTGCTGTGCCATCGCCTCGGCCTCGGCAAGCCGGCGCAAACGGCCGACAAGCGCGGCTTTCCCTTCCATCCGGGCCGCGCGCTGGAGATCTCCGCGGGAACTCCCGAGATTCTGGGCGGCCGCATCGCGGAACTCCACCCCGACGCGCTCCAGGCATGGGAAATCCGCACGCCGCGAGTCATCGTCGTCGAGCTCGCGTTACCCGGCCTCGAGGCCGCCACGCTCTCGCCCGTCCACGTGGAGGCGATCCTGCGCTTCCCCGAGGTCGAGCGCGACCTGGCAGTGATCGTCGCGGAAGCCCAGGCCGCAGCGGAAGTGGAGGCGACAATTCGGGCGGATGCCGGCCCGCTCTTGCGAGACGTCCGGCTTTTCGACCTGTATCGGGGCACGCCGCTCGCGGCCACGGAGAAGAGCCTGGCCTACCGGCTCGTCTTCGGCTTCAAAGACCGGACGCTCACCGAGGCCGAAGTGGATGACGCGATCGCCAGGGTCCGGACCGGTTTGGAGACCAGTCTCGGAGCGCATCTCCGCAGCTGAACGTCGAAACTCGGAGTGGAAAACGCGCACAAACGCGCTTTGCGCGTTGCTCGACTGGGAGTGGCGCTGCTAACCTAGCTCGGGTGCCGTCGCCCAGGCGTTGAGGAGGGAAGAAGTTGGACATCGTCGGGATCGTCAAGGACGCACCGCTGTCCGATCTGGTGATCTTCGGTGCGCTGATTCTAGCCGTCATCGTAGGCACCATGCAGGGTGCCGTCCGCAGGATCCTCGGCATCATCTCGATCGTCTTTGCCTTCCTCGCGTCCGCCAATCTTCGTGACCCCGTCGGTGACTTCCTGAGCAAGTACTGGACTCAGTTCCCGATCGTCTACACGAAGATGCTGACCTTCGGCATCACGTTCGTGGTCCTGACGGTCGGGCTATCGATCGTCATCCAGGGCTTCTACAAGAAGACAGAGCTGTACGCCGGCAGACCGATCGTGGACGAAGCCCTCGGAGGCCTCCTGGGGTTCCTCGAGGCCGGGATGGTGCTCTGCATCGTCGTGATCATCCTCGGCTCGTACGACATGCCGCCGAAGTTCGTGGGCGAACTCGACTATCTGCGCCAGGCCCAGGACATAGTCGCCCAATCGCACATCTGCGGCTGGCTCCTGGACGTGCCCGTTCCGGTGATCATCCACGTTTCAAGCTTCCTGCTTCCGGCCGACCTGGTGGCGATGTTCCCCTGACCGAGTCCGATCCTGGGAAGTCATCCGCTTCTCTTGAGCGCGAAACGCTGGCACTCGACAGCCTCGCAGCCGCCCGGCACTTGATCGGCGCCCGCCTCGTCCGCGAAGACGCTACCGGCGCTCGGGCCGGCCGGATCGTCGAGGTCGAGGCCTACATCGGCACGGAGGATCTGGCGTCGCATGCGCGCTTCGGCCGGACCCGGCGCAACGCTGTCATGTTCGGCCCGCCCGGCTTCGCCTACGTGTACCTTGTCTACGGTATGTACGAGTGCCTGAACGTGGTCAGCGAACCTGAAGACCACCCGGCCGCCCTGCTGATCCGGGCCGTCGAGCCGCTGGACGGCATCGAACTGATGCGCCGCGCGCGCCTGGACTGGACCGCGACCCGATCCGCCCACGAGGCCGCGGATCGGCAAGCCCGTGCACGGCTGCGGGTTGCCGCCCTGCCGACAACGGCCCTGGCCTCGGGACCGGGCCTCGTATGCGCGGCTTTCTCGATCACTCGAGCCGAGGACGGTCTCGATCTGTGCGATCCGGCCTCGCCCGTGCGCCTGGAAAGCGCCCCGCCGGGCGAGCCCGCGCCGCGAGTTGCGAGCGGTCCTCGCATAGGCATCGCATACGCCCTCGAACCGTCGCGGAGCCGCCCCTGGCGCTTCTGGGCCGAAGGCAATGCCGCCGTCTCGGCGAGTGCCCGGGCAGGTTCCAGATGACCGCTCCCGCCGCCGGCGGAGTGGGTCTCGACCGCCGATCGCAGACCCTGCTCGAATACCCGCTTGTTCGGGCCAGGCTCGCCGACGAGACCGGCTTCCCGCCGGGCCGCCGGCTCGCCGAGGCGCTCGAGCCGTCCACCGATCCGGTCATCGTGGCCCGTGGCCTGGAGGAGACCTCGCAGACGCGCTCGTTCGTGGCCGGGCATCCCGGTTCGGGCATCGGCGGCAGCAAGGACATTCTGCCGTGGATTGAACGCGCCGTGCGTGGCGGCCGCCTCGAGCCCCGCCACTTCCTGGATATCGCCGAGACGCTGGAGGCCGCCTCCCGTCTCGCCGAGGCGCTGAGCGGCGATCGCCGGCCACTCCTGCGCGACCTCGGGCGCGAGGTTCACGCCCTGCCCAGCCTGCGGAGCGTCCTGAACCGCAGCTTCGATCCCACCGGCGAGATGGCGGATACGGCGTCGCCCCGCCTCGGTGGGCTCCGACGCGCAGTTCGGGTCGCCTACGACCGGCTGCGCACTCGTCTCGACCAGCTCGTCCACTCGAGCGAGCTCTCGAGCGCGCTCCAAGAGCCCATCGTCACTTTGCGAGGCGGCCGCTACGTCATCCCCGTCCGCTCCGACGCGCGCAGCCGCGTGAAGGGCATCGTCCACGACGCTTCCGGGAGCGGCCAGACGCTCTTCGTCGAGCCAATCGTTGCCATCGAGCTCGGCAATGCCTGGCGCGAGGCGCAGCTGGCCGAGGCAGCCGAGATCGAGCGCATTCTCGACGAGCTGTCGGCTCTGGTCGCCGGCCAGGCACCGCAGTTACGCGAAACGCTCGAAGCGCTGGCCCGCTTCGACTTCTGGGCCGCCAAGGCGCGCCTGGCCGAAGAGATGGACGCCATCCCGGCTGAGATCGCCGATCGGGCTGAGATCGTGCTCCTGGGGGCGCGACATCCGGGCCTGTCCGGTCATGTCGTGCCGATCGACGTGCGATTGGGCGGCGAATACACCGCTCTGCTGATAACCGGCCCGAACACCGGCGGCAAGACCGTGGCCCTGCGGACCCTGGGTCTGCTCAGCCTGATGCACCAGGCCGGCCTTCATGTGCCGGCCGATACGGGAACGAGGCTGCCGATCCTGCACAACATCCTCGCCGACATCGGCGACGAGCAATCGGTGGCCCAGTCGCTCTCTACGTTCAGCGGTCACCTGCGATCGATCGTCCGGATCGTGGATGCTGCCGGCCCGGGCACGCTGGTGCTGCTCGACGAGCTGGGTGCCGGCACGGACCCGACCGAAGGCTCCGCCCTCGCCCAGGCGTTGCTGGACTACTTCATCAGGGCCGGGGCTCTCGTCGCGGCGACGACCCACTACGCCGAACTCAAGTTGTACGCGCACACCACTCCGGCGGCTCGAAATGCCTCGGTCGAGTTCGACGTGGAGACTCTGCGGCCGACCTTCCGGCTCTCGATCGGTCTGCCCGGCCGGAGCCAGGCTTTCGCGATCGCCGAGCGACTAGGGCTCTCGACCGCCATCGTGGCCGACGCACGTTCGCGCCTGACCGACGAGCAGCAAGCCTTCGAGGAGACCCTGGCGTCGATCAAGGCGACCGAGACCGAGACGACCGAGGCGCTGGCCCAGGCGCGTCTGGCGGAAGATCGGGCAAAGACGGCACTCGTCGCCGCCGACGAAGAACGGCGCAAGGCTCGTCGCGAGCGTGATGAGTCGCTCAAGGCGGCAAGAGACGAAGCAGAGCGGGTCGTGGACGAAGTCCGAGCCGAGGTGCGGGGCATCCGCCGCCAGATCGAACGCGAGACGGTCACACAACGCAGCCTGGACGAAGGCCTGGAGCGCGCCCGCGCGCAGATGGAGCGCCTGCCCGCGCCCGAGCCGGAACCTGCGCGAGCCGCGCCGGCCGCGCCCGTCGCCTGGCACACCGGCATGCGAGCACGCAACACGAGCGCGGGCTGGGAGGGTCGGATCGTAGCCCTCGAGAAGGGCGGCCGGCGGGCAACCCTCGAGGCGGGCGGGTTGCGTGTCACGGTTTCGGTGAGCGATCTCGAGCCCGCGACCGGAGGCGACGCCGAATCGAGCCGGGCATCCGGGGCCGGGAGCGCCTCGCGACTGCAGTTCGAACGCGCGCGGACCGTCGCATCGTCGCTGGACTTGCGCGGCGCCAGAGTGGAGGAGGCGCTGGAGGCGCTCGATCGGTACCTCGACGACGCCTCACTGGCCGGCCTCGACTCGGCCATCATCATCCACGGCATGGGCACCGGGGCTTTGCGCGACGCCGTTAGAGATCACGCCTCGGCCCATCCGCTCGTCAAGTCGTGGCGCGCGGGCGGTCGGGGCGAAGGTGGCGACGGCGCCACGGTCGTTTCGTTCTGAGGACCGCCCGCTCGGTCCCGGGGGATGCGAGAATCCCATCAGCAGAACCCACATCGCGCCGACCGGCGCCGGAGCTCAGTGCGGAGGAGCCTGTGAGCGTATCGACGGACGGGTGGGGGCCCGACGCGGGAACACCCGCGCCCGACCGGGGAGAGGCCGGGCGGGTGGCATCCGGCGGCGTGCGACTCGTGGATGCCGGCGCATGGGATCCGGCCGCCTGGGACGCGCTCGCCGTTCGCAGCGACCTGGGCGACGCGTTTCAGGCGCACGCCTGGGGAGAGCTGAAGCGAGGCTTGGGCTGGACGCCGCTACGCTACGTCGTCGAAAGTGACGGCCGCCGGGTCGCGGCCTTCTTCCTGCAGGAGCGACCGCTTCTGAGGCGGCTCCCGGGGCCGCTGGGACGGCTCCGGATCCATTACAGCCCCCACGCACCGGTATTGCTCGAACAAACGCCAGCGGCCGCCACAGCCGCCCTGGAGGGCATGCGGCGGGTCGCCCGCGCGCATCACGCCGTCACGCTGACCGTGGATCCGCCCTGGGAAGAGGGGAGTGACATCGCCGCGACCCTGGAGCCGGCCGGCTTCCGAGCCGCGGCCAGGGAGATCCAGGTCTCGCGCACGGCGATGATCGTGCCGCTGCAGGCGACCGAGGCCGCGCAGAAGGCGCTGCTCGGCCACACCATCGCCTACGACCTCGGCAAGGCTCGCAAGGCAGGGGTGATCGTCGAGCGGGTCGACATGCTCGATCCCGCGGCCCGCGAACCGGCGATGGATGAGTTCTTCGACATGTATGCCGCAACCGGCCGGCGGGAGGGATTCCTGGTCCGCGATCGCGACTACGAGCTCGAGCAATGGCGGCGGCTGGGCGAGGCCGGCGTCGCCAGCCTGTGGCTTGCCGGCGTGGACGGAAGTCGCCAGACCGGAGCAGTGCTGCTGCACTCGGGCTCGCGGCTCGTCTACTACGTCGCCGGGTCGCGCGACGACGCCGATCTTCATCGGACCCGGGCCAACCACCTGCTCCAGTGGGAGATCATGCTCTGGGCCACCCAAGCCGGGTTCAAGGCCTACGACATGGGCGGCGTCGACAGCCACGTGGCACCGGGCCTGCCCGAGGACGAATCGCACCCGCTCTGGAATCTGTATCTGTTCAAGAGACGCTTCGGCGCGCGGGGGATCGTCCTGACCCGTGCCCACGAACATGCGCCCCACGCATCGCTCGGAGCGCTGTGGCGTCTGGTTCGACGATTCCGATGAGCAACTTCTCCCCGGTGCCACGCCACCCGTCCCCTCGCTCGAGAGGCTGGCAGCCCCGGCGCGGTCGGCCCGGCGCGCAGACGCCCGGCGGACGAACGTCCGGAGCGTATTCGTCTCGAAGGAGCAGCGGTGGCGTCCAGATGACGCCGGTCGCGGCTGCCCGGGATATGTTCCTCACTGCGGAAGCTGCGACGTCCGATCTCTCGGCCGCGTCAGCAGCGCGATTGCGCGGCCAGGCCATCGCCTTCGCCGGATTGGTCGTGGTTGCGGGCGTGGTTCTGTCGCGTGTCCTCGGCTTCGTGCGCGTCGGCGTCCTGAATGCCGAGTACGGCGGCGGCAGCACCGATCTCGCGGCGTTCAACTTCGCATTCCGGATCCCCGACACGCTCTTCCAGCTCGTGGCGGCGGGCGCCGTCGGGTCGGCGCTGGTGCCGGTCGCCTCCGAGCTGCTGGCACGCGGCGAGGACGAGCGCGCTCGCCGGCTTGTCGGGACGATCACGAACCTCATGATTTTCGCCCTGTTGCCCCTGGTGATCGTGGCCTGGGTGCTGGCTCCGCTGCTGGTCTCGACGATCGTTGCGCCGAGCGCCGACCCGAGCCAGCAGCGCCTCACCACCGACCTCACCCGCTGGCTGCTGTTCTCGCCGGTTCTGCTGGGCATCGGCGCGGTCATGACCGCGGGTCTCAACGCGCTTGGGATCTTCAAGCCGCCGGCGATAGCTCCGAACGTCTACAACATCGCGATCATCGTGGCGGCAATCGTCCTGACGCCCTTCCTGGGCGTCTACGCTCTCGTTCTCGGAGTCGTCGCCGGGGCTGCCGGCCACGTCGCCACGCAGCTGCCGTCCGTCGCAAGACACAAGCTGTACCGGCCGGTCCTGGATCTGCACGAACCCGCCGTCCGCCAGACCCTGAAACTCATCGCTCCGCGAGCCTTCGGCCTCGGCGTAACCCAGATCGTGTTCTTCTTCTATGTGTCTCTGATCTCGGGCAACACCACCGATATCAACATCTGGACCACGGCTTTCGTGACGTTGCAGATTCCAGTCGGGTTGATCGGGGTGCCGCTCGGGATCGTCCTGCTGCCCCCTCTGTCTCAGGCTTTCGCGCGGGGAGCCACAGACCGCTTCGGCCGCCTGGTCGACCAATCGCTTCGGCTGCTGCTCTTCGTGGTCCTGCCGATCACCGGGCTGATGTTCGTACTGGCCGGGCCGGGGCTGACTCTGCTATGGCAGCATGGCGACTACACCGCTCAGAACGTCGCTTATACGAACTCCGTCTTCGTGGTGTTCCTCTTCGGCCTGGTGGCGCACGTTCTGATCGCCCTGCTGGCGCCGATCTTCTACGCGGGCAAGGACACGCGGACTCCTGTCACCGCCGCGTTGCTCGCGGTTGCCGTGGACATTGTCGGCGCCGCGGTGCTCTTCCCGTTCTTCCATCTCCAGGGTCTGGCTCTGGCCATTGGCCTGGGGGCGTGGGCCGAGGTAGCCCTGCTGTTCTACCTGATCGAGCGGCGGACCGGCTTCGACCTGCGACCGATCGGACGGGGCGTGGCCACGTTCCTGCCCGGAGCGGCCCTCGCGTCGGGGGCAGCGCTGGCGATGGACCGGCTATTCGCGACGGTGACGCGCAACTCCACCGCGATACCCCTGCTATGTGTGGAGTTGGGGCTTGCCGGGCTGGCCGGCCTCGGCGCCTACGTGGCATGGGGCCGGTTGCTCCATCTCACCGAGCTATCCGAAGCGATGGAACTTGCCCGGACACTGACCCGGAGGCGCACCCGGTCCTAGCCTGCAGATTCGGTAGGCGAATTCAGCTTGCGGCGTGGAAGGACCTTCGGGGACTGCGCACCGGGCCCAGCCTGTTCAGTGCCGAGACCGCAAGCCCCGTGCCGCGATCCGGCGCAGCCGCCGCCCTTGCCGCATGTGGGACTTGCCGATCAGGCCCCACAGCGCCAGCGGCGCCAGGAACACGCCCGAGGGCGCAGGTGTGTGCTTAGGTGGTTTGGTGGCCGTGGCGGTCGGCGCAGCAGTGGCCGTGGCGGTCGGCGCAGCAGTGGCCGTGGCGGTCGGCGCAGCAGTGGCCGTGGCGGTCGGAACTGGGGTCGACCCGCCCGAGGGAACGGGCGTAGGACTGGCCGTCGGCCCAGTGCTCCCGCTGCCGCTTGGCACCGGCGAGCCGCCCGCCGCACACATGGCTGTCGGCGGGAAATCGGCGCCCCAGGTCCTGTCGAACGGCGTGTAGTTGAATCCGAACCCGGGCAGGGAATAGAAGTACATCGTCGGAGAGTTGTTGGGACCACCCCTCACGCCCACGCCCTTCCGGGCGCGCTGTATCCAGATCTGGTCGTACTTCTGGAAGTTGGCGTTCCCCGCGTCCACCACGCTGAGGTTGAGGAAGCCCTTCGTCACCTTCGTACCCGTACAGTTGGGGGTCCACAGCGTGTTCGTGTCCGCGTTGATGTCCACGGGCACCTTGGTGTTGTCCACCTGAGTCGGCTCGGTGCCCTTGACAAAGACCTCGGACCAGGTACGCGTCGTGTACGGCCCGGGAAGCATCCCGCTGTAGGCGTCTATCGTCTTCGTGACGATGCCGGACGGCTGCTGGAAGTCTGCGATCGGAGTCCCGGCGGTGGCGTCAGACATGAAGGCGTGCCAGAGAGGGGCAGCCATCTCGAGTGAAAGGACCGCGTTGCCCGAGGAGTTGTCGCTGTTGCCGCCCCAGACACCGGCCACTATCGCAGGAGAAGTCGGGTCGGCGGGCGGCGCCTCGTAGCCCATCGCAAAGAGGTCCTGCGTCTGATCGCTCGTGCCCGTCTTGAGAGTGGCCGGGCGACGGCTCCTGCCATCCACGATCTCGTACTGGCCCCACCACGGGTTCTGGCTCGGATCAGTGTTGCCGTTCAGGACGTTGGTCATGACGTACGAGGCCTGGGGTGTGGTTGGGTGAGTCGCGGGTGCCCGGTTGGCCGCGGCCGACCAGACGGACGCTCCTTTGGAGTCCAAGACCGAAAGGATCATGGTTCGCTTCTCGAGCGTCCCGCCGTTGGCCAGCGCTCCGTAAGCCGAGGCCAGGTCAGCCGGATGAACCTCGACAGTTCCGATACCGATCGAGACGCCCGGGGTGGAGTTCGGCGGGAAGACGAGCCCGAAATCCTGGGCCCGCTGCATGAGGTGCGCGACGCCATTGATGGATGCGGCTTTCACAGCCGGGATGTTCAGCGAGAACTGGAGCGCCTCCCGCATGCGCACCGGTCCGCGCTCGAGGCCATCGGCGTCATGTGGCGTGTACCCGCCGCCGAAATCGGTTGCCACGTCCATGAACAACGAGGCGGCGGTCATGGTGCCGTCCTGAATGCCGACCGTGTAGTTGATGGGCTTGAACGCAGAACCCGGCTGGCGGCCGGCGCCCGAGGATAGGACGTCAAACTGAGGATCGAAGAGGTTCTGGTCGGGCGTCTTCGGGTTCGGAACGGCCTTCTCGTAGAAGGCGGCGCTGCCCGCGTAGGCGCGGACCTCGCCCGTTCGGTAGTCGAGCGCGATCAGCGCGGCGTTGTGAATGTTGCCGTTGCGGAGGCCGGTGTTCCTGCTGCCCTCGGTGGGGTTGGGGCCGATGATCCGGTAGTAGTCGAATGCGTCGGTTTTGGGCGTGATGCCGAGGTTGGCGAGGTAGGCGATGTCGGCTGCTTTCTTCGCTGCATCTGTCGCGCCGGGCTGATTGGCGCCAAAGGTGTAGGCCATCAGGTACTTCTCGGCGATCCGCTGCATGGGCACGTCGAGCGTGGTGATGACCTTGTAGCCGCCCGTGTCGACGGCCTGGCAATCGTCAGGATTCGTTCCGGCGCCACATAGCAAGTCGGCGAGCTGCCGGCGAACCTGCTCGTCGAACTGGGGCGCGATCCTCTGAGTCTGCTGCGCCGGGTGGAGCACCACCTGCTCTGTCTCGGCAGCCAGCAACGCGGAGTCGCTGTAGGTGCCGCGCAACAACCCGTCACGCTGGTTCTGCCGCATCTGCTCCAGGACGTAGTTGCGACGCGCAACGATCTCCGTGGTCGCGGGCACGAGGAGAGTCCCGTCGGCCTGTTGAACGGCGTTGTAGACCAGGTCGTACGTCGACGGCGATTTTAGAAGTGCGGCCAGGATGGCGGATTGCGACGGATCGAGCTGGCTCAGGTCCGTTATCCCGAAATAGCCCGAAGCCGCTGCGGCGATCCCATAGCTCTGATTGCCGAAGAAGTTCTGGTTGAGATAGTCCTTGATGATCTCTTCTTTGCCCGGCTCTCCCGGGAACTCCTGGGTTAGACGGACAGATTGGATGATCTCTTTGATCTTGCGATCGACCACGCTGGTGGTCGGCGGCAGGAGCCTTAGCCGGACCAGCTGCTGCGTGATCGTGGAGGCACCGCGGGGGTTTCCCGAGAGCGCGTCCCCGATGGCCGACACGAAGGCCCGCGGGTCGAAGCCGGCGTTCGTCCAGAAGGTCTTGTCTTCGGCGCTGGTCGTGGCATCGAGAACCACATTCGGTATGTCGCTGAACCCCAGGACGCGCCTGTTCTCGGATCCGAATGCGGCAAGGACGATCGTGCCCGTCCGGTCGTACAGGACAGTCTGCTGGTTGAAGCTCAGGCCCTCGAGTTTTGCCTTCGGGTCCTCGAGATCTCGGCTGTACGTCGTGTACACGCCGACGGCGCCGACAAAGGTGACCGCACCCATGACCACGAACGTGGCCAAGAGGATCATTGGGAGAATGACGGCAATACCGCGGACGGCACCCCCTTGGGGGCGTCGCGCCGAATTGCCGCTGCGCCGGCGCCGTTCGCGCCGAGCTAAGCTGGTTTGCATGGCGGCTCGCAAGATAGCATAGACAAGCGGTCATCACCCTCGGGCCCGGCGGGCCCATCGACGAGCCGGTTTCAAAGGGTGTGACGTAGGAAGGAGCGGTTTCTGGCAATGGCAACGGCCGGCGATAGCGAAATTCGGTCCTCCGCGACGCCGGGTGGCCTGACGGGGCTTCTGGACGAGCTCCGCTGGCGCGGCATGCTCCACCAGCACAGCAGCGGCCTGGCCGAACGACTCGCGACCGGGGAGACCATCAAGGGCTACAACGGCTTCGACCCCACCGGAACCTCGCTGCACATCGGCCACCTCGTCCCGATTTTCGGCCTCATCCACCTGCAGCGCGCCGGCGGCACACCGGTGATCGTCGTGGGCGGCGGCACGGCCATGATCGGCGATCCTTCCGGGCGCTCGGCCGAGCGACTCCTTCTCAGCCGTTCCACGGTCGAGGAAAACGTCGCCGGCATCCAGAGCCAGCTGACTCACTTCCTCGATTTCGATGGGCCCAACGGCGCCGAGCTCGTAGACAACTACGAGTGGCTCAGCTCGTACTCGCTCCTCCGATTCCTGCGCGACATCGGCAAGCACCTGACGGTGCCGTACATGCTCGCCAAGGACTCCGTCCAAGTCCGGCTCGACGCGGGCCTGAGCTTCACCGAGTTCAGCTACATGATCCTGCAGGCGGCCGACTTCCTGCATCTGTACCGCTCCGGCGGGGTCGAGCTCCAGATGGGCGGCGCCGATCAGTGGGGCAACATGACCGCGGGCCTGGAGCTGATCCGCAAGGAGTTCGGTACCGGCGAGGCCCAGGACCTCGCCTACGCACTGAGCTACCCGCTCCTGACGAACCCAAGCGGGGCCAAGTTCGGCAAGACCACCGTCGGCACGAGTGTCTGGCTCGATCCGGCGCGCACGAGTCCCTACGCCTTCTATCAGTACTGGCTCGACGCGGACGATCGTGACGTGGGCAAGTATCTGCGCACGTTCACGCTCCTGGTCCGCGACCGGATCGAGGAGCTCGAGGCGGACCAGGCGGCCCATCCCGAAACCCGTCCCGCCCAGCGCGCCCTCGCCTTCGACGTGACGGTCCGGGTCCATGGTCAGGACGAGGCGAAGCGTGCCATTCGGGTCAGCGAAGTGGCTTTCTCCCGCGAGCCGCTGCGAGATCCGGCATTGCTGGGCGAGCTGTACGCCGCGCTCGACCATTTCGAGTTCGGGCCCGAGGATCTCGAGGGTGGCGCGCTCCGCCTGGCGGTGGCCGGCGGGCTGTACGCCTCCAATGGCGAGGCCCGGCGAGCGATAGCGCAGGGCGGACTCTCGATCAACGACGTCCGCGTGAAAGCGCCCGAGGACGCAGTCCCGCAGCCTATCGACGGCCGCTACCTGGTCCTGCGCGCCGGCAAGAAGAGCCTGAAGATCGGGCAGCGCCGCGTCTGAGATCGAGGGCAGCGGTAGGCGACCTGCTCGGGCACACGCTCGAAGCCTGGATTTGCGCGTCCTTTTCGAGCCAACTGGACTCGCGCGCGTATACTCGCAGTCCCGACCCACATGACGGGCTCGGCCATGCGGCGAGGGAATGCTTCGACAGCCGCGACCGACCCCTGCAGCGAGGAATGTCAACGACGTGCGTAAACGCAAAGTGACCTATCCGGTGGCCAAGACGGCCAACAAACCCGCCCGAACCGTCGGCCTCGGGAGCGATCCCACCTACACCCGCTCCACGGTGGCCACGATCGACCTCAAGGCGCTCGAAGGGCGCGATGGCCTGACCGTCGGGCAGCGGGTTCGGATCGGTGGCGCTGGGCTCTACAACGGGGAAAATGCTGTCGTCGAGTCGTTGCTGACCGGCGTGATCCCTTCGGCCATGGTCCGAACCGAGGCGGGACGCTCTCGACGCGTCCGGACGATCGACCTCCAGCCGCTCCCCAAGCCCGACTGAGGCTCCGATGCCGATCTCCAGGACGAAGCCCGATTCGATTGCGGCGGACCTGATCACGCTGGACGCCGAGCCGGGCGTCGAACTCGCGGCCGATGCCGCCACCGAGCCGACCGAAGAGCCCGCTCAGGCTGGACAGCCCAAGAGCGGTCCGGCACCGCGAACAGCCTCCGGTGGCCATCCGTTCCGGCACCACGAGATCCCAATGGGCGACGGCACGCTCGTCCTCGATCGCGAAGGCTCGATCCGAAGCCTCGCGGCGGACGGCAGCGTTACTGCCTCGTGGGAGCCGGACGATCCCGAATGGGACCGATACGCAATCCGATTCGGCCTGCGGCCGAGCGCCGCCGGAGGCAGTTCAGTTCCAGGACACCCGCCGCTTCGAGCCAAGCGCCCGCGCGTCTAGGTCGCGCAAAGCGGGCCATCGCGCGCTGCCCGGCCGCGAACCGCTACGGCTTGTGGCGCTCGCGCAGGCGGGCGAATACGGCGGACGGCGGCAGGTTCCGCTCGCGCAGCAGGACCAGAGTGTGGTACAGCAGGTCCGCGACCTCGCCCGTGAGGGCATCCCGAGTCGCGTCCTTCCGATCGGGCGTGGCAACGGCGTCGTCCTTGGCGGCCATGAGAACCTCCGTGGCTTCTTCGGCAACCTTGCGCGCCGGTCCGTCCACGCCTGCCGCCAGAAGCCGGGCGGTGTAGGAAGCGGCGGGATCGGCTCCGGCGCGGGCGTCGATCGTGGC
>Ga0209638_1000310_pt1 | contig 32013 bp, 30 predicted proteins | sample BarGraNGADG00211_FD_184490 | JGI IMG/M metagenome (GOLD analysis project Ga0209638, IMG submission 184490) | Arctic peat soil microbial communities from Barrow, Alaska - Barrow Graham LP Ref core NGADG0002-211 (SPAdes) (version 2) | ecosystem: Environmental > Terrestrial > Soil > Wetlands > Peat...
GAGGACGGCGTCACGGGTGCGATCGACGAGAAGCTCTACTCCACCCCCGAGGATGCGCTCGCGACCGTCGAGGCACTGGGTCTGGGCGAGTTCGGCCGGTACATGACCGCGCTGACCTTCGGCAACGTGCACGGCGCGTACAAGCCTGGCAACGTCAAGCTGCGTCCCGAGATCCTTAAGAACGCCCAGGATGCCGTTATCAAGTCGCGTGGGCTGGCGGCGGACGCCAAGCCGTTCGACCTCGTCTTCCACGGTGGCTCGGGCTCGCTTCCCCAGGAGATCTCGGACGCGGTCGACTACGGCGTCATCAAGATGAACGTCGACACCGACACCCAGTACGCGTTCACCCGTCCGGTCGCCGGCTACATGATGGCCAACTACGCCGGCGTCCTGAAGGTCGACGGCGAGGTCGGCAACAAGAAGCAGTACGACCCGCGCGCCTGGGGCAAAGAGGCCGAGGCAAACATGGCGGCCCGCGTCGTCGAAGCCTGCCAGAACCTGCGCAGCGCCGGAACCCACGTTTGATGAGCAACCTTCTTGGCATTCCCGAGACCCGGCTACCGGTCGACCCGGCAGCCGGATCCCTCGCGGAAGGCAAGGACCCCAGGGCCGTGGCTGCGGCCCACCCGGCCTCGCCGCTGGCCTGGGCGACCCTGGCTGAGGATGCGCTCGCCCACGGGCACACCATCGAGGGATACGCGTTCGCGCGCACCGGCTATCACCGGTCGCTGGATGCGCTGCGCCGCGGCGGCTGGAAGGGCCAGGGCCCCGTGCCCTGGTCGCATGAGCCCAACCAGGGGTTCCTACGTTCGCTGGCGGCGCTGAGCCGCGCCGCGGGCGAGATCGGGGAGAGCGACGAGCAGCAGCGGTGTGCCCAGTTCCTACGGGACTCTTCGGCCCAGGCTGCCGATACGCTCGGTCTCTAAGGCCCGCAAGCCACCGGCTCGCCCGATAGGGGCACGTTCTACCGACAGGGGCACGTCATGAGGGGTCGCACCAGCAACGATGAGCAGGAAGCTTTTCGGAGCTCGGTGCGAGCCTTCCTGACCGAACGTGTTGTGCCGCACGTAGCCGAGTGGGAGGCCGCCAAGAGCGTCCCCAAGAGCCTGTATGCCGAGTTCGGTCGCCTTGGTGTCACCGGTATCCGGATTCCGCAGGAGTATGGCGGCGGCGGCGAGACGTCGTTCATCTACAACGTGATTCTCGCCGAGGAGATCGTTCACACCGGTGCGGTGTCCGGGGCTCTGCAGCTGCATCTGAACGTCGTGATGCCCTATTTCCTGGATCTCGCCACGCCCGAGCAGCAGGCGCGATGGTTCCCCGGCTTCGTCTCTGGCGAGTCGATGACGGCGATTGCGATGACCGAGCCCGGCACCGGCTCCGACCTGGCAGGGATCTCGTCGTCGGCTGCTCACGATGGTGACTCCTACGTCCTGAACGGCTCTAAGACGTTCATCACCGGCGGCGTGCAGGCCGACCTGGTCATCGTGGTGGCCCGCACCTCGCAGTCCAAGGCGGACCGCAGGGCGGGGCTCACCCTGCTGGTCGTGGACGACTCGATGGCCGGCTTCAGCCGTGGCCGCAACCTGGACAAGCTGGGCCTGAAGTCCCAGGACACCGGTGAGCTCTTCTTCGACAACGTCAGGGTGCCGGCCGCCAACCGCCTCGGCGCTGAGGGCAATGCCTTCGCCTACCTGAGCGCCAACCTCCCGACCGAGCGGATGTCTATCGCGATCTCGGCCCAGGCCTCCAGCGAGCGAGCGATCGAGCTGACCGTTGGCTACACCCGGGAACGCAAGGCGTTCGGCACCCCCATCGCCTCGTTCCAGAACACCAAGTTCGTCCTTGCCGGGCTCTCGGCCAAGGTCGAGGCTGGCCGGCATCTGGTGGACCGGGCTCTGCAGGAGCTGGACGCCGGCTCGCTCAGTGTCGCCGACGCCGCCCGGGTCAAGCTGTTCACCACCGAGGTGCAGGCAGAGGTCATGGATTCCTGCCTGCAGCTGCACGGCGGGTATGGGTACATGCTGGAGTACCCGATCGCCCGGATGTACGCCGACGCCCGGGTGTCGCGGATCTACGGAGGGTCCAGCGAGATCATGAAGGTCATCATCGCCAAGGACCTTGGGCTGTAAGACGACTGGCTCAGCTGCGCCGACGGCCATGACGTCCGGCTGATGACACGGTTCGGTAACAGGGCCCTTGTGCGGCTAATATTTGCAGGCACGGGCCCGTGCGCATGCGCACCGGGTCCGCGCCATTTCCGCAGACGCGACGGCCGGTCGCAGACGAGATCGCCGGTCGCAGACCAGAGGGCCGGCGGGCGTGCCAGTCCAGTCAAGCGACAAAGTCACAGTGACTCATGAGGAGGCCGGGATGCCGGCGATCGTGTTGGTCGGTGCCCAGTGGGGCGACGAAGGCAAAGGCAAGGCGACGGACCTGCTCAGCAGCAGGCTCGACTACGTGGTGAAGTTCAACGGGGGCAACAACGCCGGTCACACCGTTGTCATCGACGGTGAGAAGTACGCCCTTCACCTGCTACCCAGTGGCATCCTCACCCCAGGCTGCATCCCTGTCATCGGTAACGGCGTCGTCATCGACCTCGTCGTGCTGTTCGAGGAGATCGACGCGCTCAATGTCCGAGGCATTGACACCTCGCGGCTGGTCGTCAGCGCCAACGCACACCTGATCACGGCCTACAACCGCGTGCTCGACAAGGTCACCGAGCGGTTCCTGGGATCTCGCCGGATCGGCACCACGGGTCGCGGCATCGGTCCAACCTATGCCGACAAGATGTCGCGAGTCGGCATCCGGGTCCAGGACGTGTTCGATGAGTCGATCTTGCGGCAGAAGGTCGAGGCGGCTCTCGAGGTCAAGAACCAGATGCTCATCAAGATCTACAACCGTCGTCCGGTCGAGGTCGAAGAGGTACTCGAGGAGTTCAAGAGGTACGCCGACCGGCTGCGTCCGATGGTCGTGGACACGGGGCTGCTGCTCAACGCGGCGCTCGATGAAGGCAAGACGGTCCTGTTCGAGGCCGGTCAGGCGACCCTGCTGGACGTCGACCACGGCACCTACCCGTTCGTCACGTCCTCAAGCGCCGCGGCAGCCGGCGCCTGCACCGGTTCGGGGGTGCCGCCGACCCGCATCGAGCGGGTCATCGCCATCCTCAAGGCCTACACCACGCGGGTCGGCGAGGGTCCCTTCCCGACCGAGCTGCTTGATGACTCCGGGGAGTTCCTGCGCAAGACGGGGGCCGAATACGGCACCACCACCGGCCGCCCCCGCCGCTGCGGCTGGATGGACACGGTGGTTGGTCGCTACGCCACGCGAATCAACGGCGTCACCGACTTCGTGGTCACCAAGCTCGACGTCCTGACCGGGCTGGACTGGGTGCCGGTGTGTGTTGGCTATGACGTGGCTGGAGTTCGGCACGACGAGATGCCTATGACTCAGAGCGACTTTCACCACGCCAAGCCCATCTATGAGCAGCTCCCCGGCTGGTCGCAGGACATCTCGACCTGCCGTTCGTTCGAGGAGCTGCCGGTCAACGCCCGCGCCTACATCACTCGGGTCGAGGAGCTCATCGGCGCCCGGATCTCTGCGATCGGGGTCGGCCCCGGCCGCGACGCGATCATCGAGCGCCACTCGCTTCTGCAGTGACCAGCCTTGGCTGATCAACTGACCGGCTGATCGGTGGGCACCGCCAGCACGGTCATGCGGTGCGCGGCCCGGGTCAGTGCGACGTAGAGCACGCGGATGCCTCCGGGGGACTCCGCCGTGATCTCGGCCGGGTCCACGATGACTGTGGCGTCATACTCCAGACCCTTGGTCGACATCGGGTCCACGACGTTGACCCGACCCGACGAGTCGTGGGTCAGCGACCTGAGAGAGCCGAGCCACCGTGCCGGTGCGATGACCGCGATTGAGCCCTCGACCTCGCCGCGCAGTGCCTCCACAGCGGCCGCCGCGGCAGCGGGGACCCCCGCCGCGCCAACCGAGGTGATGACCGGGTCGACGCCCGTCTCGCGGACCGCCTTCGGCAGGTCGGCGTCGGGCACTTCGGCCTGGATGACCTCTGCGGCGTAGGCGAAGATCTCTCGGGCGTTGCGGTAGTTGGTGTCCATGTGGAAGAGCGAGCGCACCTTGCTCCCGAACGCCTGCTCGCGGGCCAGGCGCGCCTCAGCCTGGTCGGGCCAAGAGGCCTGCGCGGCGTCCCCGACGACGGTCCAGGACGACCAGCGGCCGCGACGGCCCAGCATCCGCCACTGCATCGGTGAGATGTCCTGCGCTTCGTCGATCAGCACGTGTGCGTATTCTTCGGGGTCCTCCAGCCGGCCGTTCATCAGCCGCTCCATGTTCGTGTGCGGGGCGACCTCGTACCCGGTCCAGGTATTGGCCCATGGGGACATGCCGTGGGTCGTGACCTCCGAGACACCGTGTCCGCCGTCGTCCTCGAGCTCCTCGACCTGGTAGGAGGCCTGCTCCTCCCGATCGGGCTCGCGCATCGTGCCGAGAATGGCGGCGATGTCGTCGATCAGCGCCACATCGGCGACCGACCAGGTCCCGGTGTCCAGGGCCGTCTGGACGGACTCAGCCAGCCGGGCGCAGTCAGTGACGTTGAGAATCCCCGCCGTATAACGCCGGGTCCGCTCCGGATCGGCCAGCCACACCAGCACCTCTCGGGCATCCAGTGGTCGCCACCACTGGCGCACGAACGCCTCGACATCCATGTGGTCAAGGAACTTGTCAACGAAGACCCCGTGCTCGTCGCCGGGGCTAGCGGCCCAGGCGGCTTCGGCCAGGGCCTGGGTCGCGGCTCTGCGGGCATGGTTGCGCTGGTGGGACCTCAGCACCTGGATGCGCACGCGGTCGAGCTCGGCTGAGTCCAGCCGGATCGCACGTCCGTTGACAAAGGCTCGCAGCTGGGTCGGCGCGTCAGGGATGGCGTCGTGGGCCGCTCGCGCGAGGATCCGGCGCATCTTCAGCGACCCCTTGATGGCGGCAGCCGCCGGGGGGTCGAGCCGTTCGGTGGTCACCCCTTCGGCGATGTCGCCCAGCGAGCGCAGGGTGACCGTGTCCTCGCCGAGTGAGGGCAGAACACGCTCGATGTATGCCGTATAGGCCGCTGAGGGCCCCACGACCAAGATCCCGCCGGACTCGTAGCGGCGTCGGTCGGAGTACAGGAGGTAGGCCGCCCGATGCAGTGCCACGACAGTCTTGCCGGTGCCGGGACCACCGGTGATCTCGGTGACTCCACGGGCAGGCGCCCTGATCGCCTCATCCTGGTGACGCTGGATGGTGGCGACGATGTCGCGCATCCGGCTGCCCCGCGAGCGGGTCAGCGCTGCCATGAGCGCACCGTCGCCAACCACTACCAGGTCTTCGGGCGCCTCGGGGACCATCAGGTCATCCTCGATGCCGATGACGTCAGCACCCTTGCAGCGCAGCACCCTGCGTCGCAGGACGCCCATCGGCTCTACCGGGGTGGAGCGGTAGAAAGGTGCGGCGGCGGGCGCCCGCCAATCGATCACCAAAGGCTCGTACTCGTCGTCGCGCACTCCCAGGCGGCCGACGTATCGCGTCTCGCGCCCGGATCGGTCCTCGGCGCCCGATCCGAGGTCCAGCCGCCCGAACACCAAGCCTTCGTACTGGGTCTCCAGGATCGTGCGCCGCTTGGTCGCGTTGAACACCAGGGCATCGCGCTCGAACAGGCCGGTGATCTCCTCGTCGCGGATGTCGCCGGTGCGGTCAGTTCTGCCGCGGGCAAGGCCCTCGGCCTCCACCAGTAAGGCACGCTCGGTGGCCTTGGCGAGCTCGGCATAGACCCTGTCGACAAGTCTCTGCTCGACGGCGATCTCGGCCGCAACGCAGTCCTGGGTCACCGAAGCGCCAGGGCGAGACGAGTCGCCGCTCCGTTGCTGGGATTCGCTCACTGCTCCCCTTGAGTCGTGTTGTGGGAGACGGGCCGTCGAAGGACGCTGACCGCCCAGGGACAGGGCGAGAACCGCCCGGCCCCATGCGAACATATGAGTCTAGCCCTTGGGCCGGCCACCGCCGTGGATGCCCGTCGCCCGGCACCGGCTGCCGCCCGCATGCCGAGCCCGGGTCCGGGCGCGCCGCCGATTCTTGCCGGCGGTCGCCTACGCTTACCACTCGTGAAGGTTCTCGTCATTGGCACCGGTGCTCGTGAGCACGCCATCGTCAGGGCTCTGACGTTCGACCCGTCGGTCGACGCGGTCATCGCAGCACCGGGCAATCCGGGCATCGACGCGATCGCGCTGTGCCGCGAGCTGCCAAAGGGCCTGCTGGACGGCGGCGGCGTCGCCGCTCTGGCGGGCGAGCTGGGCGTGGACCTGGTCGTCGTCGGCCCGGAGGCGCCCCTGGTTGCTGGCGTGGCCGACGCGGTTCGGGCGCGCGGGATCGCCTGCTTCGGGCCCACGGCCCAGGCGGCCCAGCTCGAGGGAAGCAAGACGTTCGCCAAGGAGGTTATGGCCGAGGCCGGCGTGCCCACCGCGCTGGCGCATGTCTGTACGACCGTCGAAGAGGTGGCCACCGCCCTTGACGTCTTCGGGGCGCCGTACGTGGTCAAGGACGACGGCCTGGCCGCGGGCAAGGGTGTGGTGGTGACCGACAACCGCGCTCAGGCGTTGGCCCATGCGGTTCAGTGCCTCCAGAAGCAGGGCACGCGCATTGTCGTCGAGGAGTTCCTGGACGGCCCCGAGATCTCGCTGTTCTGCGTCACCGACGGGACCACCGTGGTGCCCCTTGCCCCGGCGCAGGACTTCAAGCGCCTCTCGGACAACGACGAAGGACCCAACACCGGCGGCATGGGGGCGTACTCGCCGCTGGACTGGGCCCCGGCGTCCTTGGTGCAGGACGTCGTTGACCGCGTTGCGCAGCCGACCGTTGACGAGATGCGCCACCGCGGGACCCCTTTCGCCGGTGTCCTGTACGTCGGGCTGGCCCTGACCTCGCGCGGCCTAAGGGTCATCGAGTTCAACGCCCGGTTCGGTGACCCGGAGACCCAGGTGGTTCTGGCCCGGCTCGCCTCACCCCTGTGCGGGCTTCTGTATGCGGCGGCTGTCGGCAAGCTTGACGAGGTCGCTGCTCTTCGCTGGCGCCCCGAGCACGCTGTGACCGTCGTCGTGGCCTCCAAGGGCTACCCGCGCTCGCCCCGCAGTGGTGACGTCATCGAGGGCATGGGCGAGGTCGGCGACGAAGCTTACGTCCTTCACGCCGGCACCGCCGTCGAGAAGGACGGCACACTCGTGTCCGCGGGCGGGCGCGTCCTGTCCATCGTGGCGACCGGCGCTGACCTGGCGCAGGCCCGCGAGCGCGCGTACCGCGGTGTTGACCGGATCAGGCTCAAGGGTTCCAGCCACCGCACAGACATTGCGCTGGCTGCCCAGCGCGGCGAGATCTCGGTCCCGCAATGAGCCGGCCGGTTGAGCTGCCCGGGTTCCAGCACGTCTACTCGGGCAAGGTCCGTGAGCTGTATGCACCGGTTGACGAGTCGACTGGCCGGGCCAGCCAGGACGTGCTGCTGCTCGTGGCCACCGACCGGATCTCGGCCTACGACTTCATTCTGGACAGTGAGATCCCCGACAAGGGCAAGGTTCTGACCCAGCTTTCGCTGTGGTGGTTCGACCAGCTGCTGGACATCATCCCCAACCACGTCATCTCCACGCACGTGCCGGACGCGGTTGCCGGGCGTGCGGTCCTGGTTCAACGCCTCGATATGGTGCCGATCGAGTGCATCGGGCGCGCCTACCTGACCGGGAGCGGGCTTGCCGAGTACCAGCTGAGCTCCTCGGTCTGCGGGGTGCGGCTGCCGGCCGGCCTGCAGGACGGCTCCCGGCTGCCCTCGCCGATATTCACCCCGACGAGCAAAGCGCCCATCGGCCAGCACGACGAGGCGATGACCTACGCGGAGGTCGCCGCCAAGGTCGGCACCCCGATCGCGGCCAGCGTGCGAGACCTCACCATCGCGATCCTGCAGCGCGGCAACGAGATCGCCGCCGATCGTGGCATCCTGCTGGCCGATACCAAGGTCGAGTTCGGGCTCGACCCCTCCCGGCCCGATGCTGAGGGCAACCCCACGATCATGCTCGCCGATGAGGTGCTCACCCCTGACTCGTCCCGATTCTGGCCAGCCGCCACCTGGGAGCCCGGGCGGGCTCAGGACTCCTACGACAAGCAGTTCGTCCGCGACTGGCTCACCTCCGCAGCCAGCGGGTGGGACCGGTCGTCAGGGCAGGCGCCTCCCGCGCTACCCGAAGACATCATCAAAGCCACCCGGTCGAAGTACATCGAGGCCTACGAGTCGTTGACCGGTCGAGGCTTCGCCTAAACTCGGGCTCACCAAGCCACTGACCTTTCCAAGCCCCCAGCTTTTTGAGGAGCACCTCGCATGGGAATCGTCGTCGTCGACGTCATGCTCAAGTCCGAGATTCTCGACCCCCAAGGCCAGGCCGTCGCCGGTGCCTTGCCGCGGTTGGGGTTCAACCAGTTCACCGATGTCCGCCAGGGCAAGCGGTTCGTCCTGACCGTCGAGGGTGAGGTCACCGGCCAGGTGCTGGCCGCCGCGCGTGAGGCGGCCGAGACCATGTTGTCCAACCCGGTCATCGAGGACGTGGTGAGCGTTCGGGCGGAGCCCCAGGAAGCGGTGTCGCACGCATGAGGATCGGCGTCGTGACCTTCCCGGGCTCGCTCGATGACCACGACGCGTGTCGCGCCGTCCGGGCCGCCGGTGCAGCGCCCGTCAGGTTGTGGCACGGCGACGACTCGCTGAGCGATGTCGACGCGGTGGTGCTGCCCGGCGGCTTCTCCTACGGTGACTACCTGCGGGCCGGTGCCATCGCTCGGTTCGCGCCGGTCATGTCTGCGTTGATCCCCGCAGCCCGCGGTGGCCTGCCGGTGCTTGGCATCTGCAACGGTTTCCAGATCCTGTGCGAGTCGCACCTGCTTCCGGGCGCGATGATCCAGAACGACCACCGCACCTTCATCTGCCGCGACCAGCGGCTGCGAGTCGAGAACGCCGCGACCGCCTGGACGTCGGACTTCGAGCAGGATGACCAGATCACGATCGTGCTGAAGAACCAGGACGGGCAGTACGTGGCCGACAAGCGCACGCTGGACGAGCTCGAGGCCCAGGGCCGGGTGGCTTTCCGGTATGTCGTTGACGGCCCGGCGGCTCCCGCGCCTCGCCGCTACGACCGCTTTGCCAGCCGCAACCCCAACGGCTCCTATCGCGACATCGCCGGGGTCACCAACGCGCGTGGCAACGTCGTCGGCCTGATGCCACACCCCGAGCACGCCGTCGAGCAGGGCTACGGTCCCTCTCTGGACGGGCTGAAGTTCTTCACATCCGTCTTGAAGTCAGTGGTGAACGCATGACCTCCGTGGCCAGGACCAACATCGACGCGGCGAGCAGGACCACCGTCGACACGGTCGAGGATGCCGCGACGACTCCGGAAACCCAGCAGCCCTGGGCCGAGCTGGGGCTCAAGGCTGAGGAGTACCAGCGGATCCGGCAGATCCTGGGCCGGCGACCGACCATTGCCGAGCTGGCGATGTACTCGGTCATGTGGTCCGAACACTGCTCGTACAAGTCCTCGAAGGTCCACCTCGCACAGTTCAGCGAGAACACCACTGAGCAGATGAACGAGAAGCTCCTGGTCGGCATCGGCGAGAACGCCGGTGTCGTGGACATCGGGGACGGCTGGGCGGTGACCTTCAAGGTCGAGAGCCACAACCACCCGTCGTACGTCGAGCCGTACCAGGGTGCCGCGACCGGCGTCGGCGGAATCGTCCGCGACATCATGTCAATGGGTGCGCGCCCGATCGCTGTGATGGACTCGTTGCGGTTCGGCGCCGTTGACCATCCGGACACGCTGCGGGTGCTGCCCGGGATCGTCGCCGGTGTCGGGGGGTACGGAAACTGCCTCGGCCTGCCCAACATCGGCGGCGAGGTCGTCTTCGACTCCTGCTACCAGGGCAACCCGCTGGTGAACGCCCTGTCCGTCGGCAAGATGCGGATCCAGGACATCCACCTGGCGAAGGCCTCTGGGGTCGGCAACCAGGTCGTCCTGTTCGGGGCCAAGACCGGCGGAGACGGCATCGGCGGTGTCTCCGTCCTCGCCTCCGAGACGTTCGACGCCGACGGCCCAGCCAAGCGCCCCGCGGTTCAGGTCGGCGACCCGTTCGCCGAGAAGGTGCTGATCGAGTGCTGCCTTGACCTGTACGCCGCACACGTGGTCGACGGCATCCAGGATCTCGGCGGTGCCGGGCTGTCCTGTGCCACAAGCGAGCTCGCGTCCAACGGCGACGGTGGGATGCGCGTGTGGCTCGACCGGGTCCCCCTGCGCGACGCCTCGCTGCGCGTGGAGGAGATCCTCATGTCAGAGTCCCAGGAGCGGATGATGGCAGTAGTCGAGCCAGCACAGCTCGAGGAGTTCATGGCGATCACCAGGCGCTGGGATGTCGAGGCAACAGTGGTCGGCGAGGTCACCGATGGCAAGAAGCTCGAGGTCTTCTGGGGCGACCAGCTGATCATCGATGTGCCGCCTCGGTCTGTGGCCCACGACGGTCCGATCTACGACCGCCCCATGCAACGACCGGCATACCTGGATGCCTTGCAGGCGTCTGTCCCGGACCACCTGGCGCGCCCTGGCGACGGTGAGGGGCTCAGGGCAGCGCTCCTGGCGCTGGTGGCGTCCCCGAACCTGTGTGACAAGTCCTGGATCACCGGCCAGTACGACCGCTACGTCATGGGCAACACCGCGCTGGCAATGCCCGACGACTCGGGCGTGGTGCGCGTCGATGAGCAGACAGGTCGTGGTGTCGCGATCTCCACCGACTGCAACAGCCGTTATGCCAAGCTCGACCCGTTCGCCGGGGCCCAGCTGGCGCTCGCGGAGGCCTACCGCAACGTCGTGACTGCCGGCGCGGTCCCCTTGGCGGTCTCGGACTGCCTGAACTTCGGCTCACCCGAGGACCCGGGTGTCATGTGGCAGTTCGCCGAGGCCACGCGGGGCATCTCGCAGGGCTGTAAGGCACTCGGCATCCCGGTGACGGGCGGCAACGTCTCGCTGTACAACCAGACCGCCGACGTCGCCATCCATCCGACCCCCTTGGTGGCAGTCCTGGGCGTCATGGACGATGTGGCCCGCCGCACCTCTTCGGGCTGGAGGACCCCCGGCGATGTCATCTATCTGCTCGGCACCACCGCCGAGGAGTTTGGTGGCTCGGCCTGGACCCAGGTCGCTCACGACCACCTCGGCGGTCTGCCGCCGCGGGTCGACCTCGACTGCGAGCGCAGGCTCGGTGAGATCCTGGTCGACGCCTCGCGTCAAGGTCTGCTAGCTGCCGCGCACGACCTGTCCGAGGGCGGCCTGGCAGTCGCGCTAGCAGAGGCGTGCCTGCGCGACGGGGCCGGTGCCCGGATCTGGCTGGACGAGGTCTGCGGGCGCGACGGCGTGGATGCGTTCACGGTGCTGTTCAGTGAGTCGGCCGGCCGGGCTGTCGTGGCTGTGCCTGGCAGCGACCAGCTCCGGTTCACTGACCTGTGCACGAGCCGCGGGTTTGCCCATGTGTGTATCGGCGTCGTCGAGGACGAGGCCAGGGCCCTGGATGTGGAGGGTCAGTTCACCGTGCCGCTCGATGAGCTGCGCGCGGCCCACACCGCGACGCTGCCGGCCATCTTCGCCGCGCAGTAGCACTTTTTCAGTCTGCTGCGATTGACCCATGGTCCTGACCTGGGTGCTCGCCGCGCCGGGCGACCACTAGCGTTGGCCCAGCAGGCTCTGGATGAGGGGCAGGACGGTTGCGGCGTCGCTGGACTGAAGGCTGCCGTTGTTGATGGCGGGTGTGCAGCTGGCGGCGACGGAGACCAGCACTGGGGGGCCCTGGACGTAGCCGAACAAGAGGCGGTATTCGGTCAAGGGTCGCCCGGCGGGTCGGCACTGGTTCCGCCCACCGCTTGCCCGCAGGGCATCGAGGGTGCTGGCGAGCCTGCCGACCTGTGAGGTTCTTGTTCGCCGGGTGGCATGGCCGCCGCCCGCACTGACCTCGCAGAGGCTGACCGAAACCGGGTGATCGGGAACCATGCTGCTGTGCTGCCCTAGCCGTCCGAAACCGGACGGGTGGCATGCGTCGTCGCTGGCCGGGGTCGCTGTCCAGCGTTGTGCCTGATACCAGGCCGAGGCCCGAGCGGACAGGTTCACGCTACTGGAGAACACGCCGTTGGAAGAGCCCGCGCAGTGGTAGCCCGGGGCGGCCACCCATTCGCTGGCGCCGGGGTAGCTGAGCCCGATCAGGTAGTAGTCACTGTCGGCCGGGCGCAGGTAGTAAGCGCACGCGCCGACCGCCTGGGTGGGTGGCATCCACGCGAGATCGCTGGTGACCCCGCTCAGGTCACCGGTGAGCAGCACCGAGCCCGTCCTGCCCGCAGCGCTCCGCGGCCCGATGTAGGCGCAGACGAGCACACGCGCGGGCACCCGCAGCGGTGCCAGTCGTGCTGAGCCGTCGAGCCCGCGTGGCGCGGCGGGCAGCCACGGGCTGGTCCTGCTGGCGGCCGGGACGCTCTTCGGGCAAGCCAGGGAGCTCACCGGTGCGGCAGGCACCGGCGCTGTGGACACGGGCGCGGCGTTCGGCGTGCAGGCGGCCAAGGCCGCAGCGCAGAGCAAGAGCAGGGGAATCCTCACGAGCATGAGACGTACTGTGAGCGTCTTCGGTTCCCCCGGCGATACCGCCTGACAGGTCTGAGGGTCTCACGGCTCTCATCTGCCCGGGCCTGGGCAAGCTGCCCGCGACCGGTCAACCACCTAGACCGGCGGAGCGCGGCTCGACTCCCGGCTGTGGCGTGTGGATCAGGCAGCGAGCTCCACGGCGCCCCCGATGGTGCACGCACTCTGGGCTCAGCGCACCCGCCATCCCCTGACCGGCGGGGGCGGGGGTGAGGGTGCGCTGTCAGCCGTGGTGAACCCGGCCGATCCGGGGAACTGCCTGGCCAGCTGGACCCCGTCGCGCAGCCCCGTTGGGAAGGGCATCCTGGCGACCTGTCGGCGCAGCGCGGCGATGTCCAGTCGGTGGTGGGCGGCAACGGCCACCGTGTTGCCGAAACGCTTGCCCTTGAGAACCTCGTGGGTGCCGACCAGGGCGACCTGCCCGAAGACGGTCAGCAGGCCGGCGTACACCCGTCGCAGGTAGGTCATGTCTGGTTCGTCGGCGACGTTCAGCAGCATCGTCCCGTTCGGGCGCAGCACCCGGGAGGCATCAGCAAGGAACTCCACGGTCGTCAGCTCAGCCGGCACCCGGCCGCCGGCGTATGCGTCGAGCACCAACACGTCGGCGCTCGCGTCGGCGAGCTGGGCGACCCCGGTGAGGCCGTCTACCGGCCGCACCCGGATCCGGTGCCGCCGGGGCAGGGGCAGCTCCCGGCGGACCAGCTCAGTCAGCTCGACGTTCGGCTCGAGGACGATCTGCGGCGAGCCGGGGCGCTCGGCGTTGACGTACCGGGCCAGCGTCATCCCGGCGCCGCCGATATGGGTGACCCCCAGTGGACCGGACCCAAGCGTGTCGATGACGGCGGCGAAGGCGGCGATGTACTCAAAGCCCAGGCTGGCCGGATCGGCGAGGTTGACGTGTGACTGGGGGCTGCCGTCCATCATCACCGTGACGCCGCCGCGGCCGTCGTCGTCGGGCACCAGCTCGATCCGGCTGGCATGGTCCTTTGGCACGCCAACCAGCCTAGGCGGGGATCTGAGCTACCTTCCCGTGCGGGACCCACTGGTCGTGCGCGGCCGTGGCTGCCGCAGCCCCGGCCCCGGTCTGTGCTGGCCTGACGCCGCGTGCCGCTGGCCATACGACGAACCCATCCTCGCGCCGCAGGCCCGCGGACACGGCCTCCCCCGCAGGCCCGCGGACACGGCCTCCCCCGCAGGCCCGCGGACACGGCCTCCCCCGCAGGGACGTGGCCTTCCTGCTCAAGGCCTCGCCGGCGAGGGCGGCGAAACCCGTTCCTGGTCACGGCATGCTCTCAGGGGCGCAGCATCGTCTTGATTACGCGACGCTCATCCATCGCCGCATAACCTTCGGCCACCTTGTCCAGCGGCAGGTCGAGGTCGAAGACCAGGCCGGGGTTGATCGTCCCGGCGAGCACCTCGTCGCGCAGGGCCGGGAGGTACTGGCGAACCGGCGCCACACCCCCGGCGACCCCGACGTTGCGGTGGAACATATTTCGCACGGGCAGCTCGACCCCGTGCGGCGCGCCGACATAGCCAACGGTGGCGCCCGGGCGTGCAATGGTGATGGCGGTGGTCATCGCCTGGCCGGTACCCACGCACTCCAGCACGGCGTCGGCCCCGACGCTGCCAGTGAGCTCCAGGACGGCCGCCTCCCCGGCCTCACCTCGCTCGGCGATGACATCGGTGGCACCGAGCGACCGGGCGATCTTGTGGCGTTCCTCGTGCTGGGACATGGCCACCACCCGTTCGGCGCCCATCCGCGCGGCGGCAAGCACCCCCGAGAGGCCGACAGCCCCGTCGCCCACCACCACGACCGTGTCGCCCTCCTGAACGCGGGCGGCCATGGCTGCGTGCCAGCCTGTGCCCATCACGTCGGAGAGGGCAAGCAGCGAAGGGACCATCGCTGCGTCAGGGGTTTCGCGTGTTGCCACGAGGGTGCCGTCGGCCAGGGGGACCCGGACGTACTCACCCTGCCCGCCGTCGGCCATCAGCCCGTCGCGGTCCGGCCTGCCCCAGAAGCCGCCCGCTGAACAGGCTGACTGGATCCCGACCCGGCAGTGCGGGCAGGTGTTGTCGGAGTACATGAATGGTGCGATGACGAAGTCGCCCTCGTGCAGCGACCGGACCTGGGCGCCGACCGCCTGGACGATGCCGACGAACTCGTGGCCGATCCGGAACGGGTCGACGACCGGGTTGTCGCCGCGGTAGTACCACAGGTCCGAGCCGCAGACGCAGGTGGCGACGACCTTCACGATCGCGTCGGTCGGTTTCAGGATGGTCGGGTCCGGCTGGTTCTCGAGCCGGACGTCGCGGGCAGCGTAGATGGTTGTCGCCTTCATGGGCACAACCCTAGATCGAGCCGGCACGGGCAGGGATGCCACCATGGACGTCATGGCCTCTCGCCGCCGTGTCCCACCTGAGCAGGGCCGCCAAGCCCTGAGGGCGTGGCGGGTGGACCCTGTCGCGGCGCCGCAGGCGACGGTCGCCATGGCGGTGCGGTACGCCCTGGAGGAGCTGGCGGCGCGGGCACCGGGGCGGACGCTGGAGGTTCGAGTCCCGCCTTACGGCGCCGTGCAGTGTGTGCAGGGACCGCGGCACACCCGTGGCACTCCCCCCAACGTGGTCGAGATGGATTCGCGGACCTGGCTTGATCTGGTTACTGGCCAGTCGGACTGGGATACGGCCCTTGCGTGCGGCACGGTCCATGCCAGTGGCCAGCGGGCCACCCTGACCGGGCTGCTGCCGATCGCCGCGGACTAGCCTGCAGCTATGCGATTTGGGCTGACGATCCTGCCCGAGCACCGCTGGTCGGTGGCGGCACCGATGTGGCGCCGCGCTCAGGAGCTCGGCTTCGACCATGCGTGGACCTACGACCACCTTGTCTGGGGCGGGCTGCCGGACTCGCCGTGGTACGGCACCATTCCCACGCTGACGGCGGCCGCGATGGTCACCTCGACGATCCGGTTGGGCACCTTCGTCACCTCGCCGAACTACCGGCACCCGGTGACGTTCATGCGCGATCTCTTGGCCCTGGACGACATCTCGGGGGGCCGCCTGGTGTGTGGCATCGGCGCTGGCGCAGACATCGACAGCGTCATCCTCGGCGATCAGCCGCTGACGCCCAGGGAGCGCTTCGACCGGCTTTCAGAGTTCACCGAGCTACTGGACCGGCTGCTCACCCAGGACCACATCTCTTACCGTGGCACCTACTTCTCGGCTGTGGACGCACGCACCCTGCCTGGCCCGCTGCAGAGGCCGAGGATCCCCTTCGTGGTGGCCGCCAACGGTCCTCGTTCGTTGCGCCTGGCTGTCGAGCACGGCGCTGGCTGGGTCACCACCGGCCCCAAGGTCGAGACCCTCGACCAGTGGTGGGCCGCTCTGGCGGTGCTGGGCGGACGGCTCGACGAGGCTCTGGCCACAGCGGGGCGTGACTCTGCGACATTGGAGCGGCACCTCAACCTCGACTCGTCGCCGCAGTTCGCCCTCAGCAGCGTGGGTGCGTTCGAGGAGATGGTGGGCCGTGCGGGCGAGCTGGGCTTCACCGATGTCATCACCCACTGGCCGCGATCGGTTGGTCCGTATGCCGGTGACGTCGCGGTGCTGGAGGCCGTCGCCACGCAGGTCATTGCCCAGTTCCGCTGACTGCGACGTCCCCGCAAGGGGCGCTGTGGTGGGTTAGGTTGGTCGGGTGAGTCAGCAACCTGGCAAGGTCCGCAAGCGGCCCAACTTCACGGCGTTCCTGCTCACCGGGGCTCTGGCTGGCCTGCTCATCGGGTTCTTCCTGAGCGTGGTCGGCCCGGCTGATGCTCGCTACGATGCGTCGGCCGTGCTGGGCTTTCTCGGGTTGATCTTTGCCGGGCTTGGCGTCCTGGCCGGGGGCCTGCTCGCCGTCCTGCTCGACCGGCGGCCGTGAGCACTCGGGCCGGCGGCCCTGCAGCGGCCCTGCAGCGGCCCGGACGCGCTCAGGGCTGTGGGAGACTGTGACACGTGGCACGCGGTGATGGGCGACTGACCCACGATCTTCTTCCCGGCGAGAGAGCTCCCCAGGACGCCTGTGGGGTCTTCGGAGTCTGGGCGCCCGGCGAGGACGTCGCCAAGCTGACCTACTTCGGGCTCTATGCGTTGCAGCACCGCGGCCAGGAGTCCGCGGGCATCGCGACCAGCGACGGCCATCGACTGCTGGTCTACAAGGACATGGGTCTGGTCTCGCAGGTCTTCGACGAGGCCAGCCTCGGCTCCCTCAAGGGCCATCTGGCCATCGGCCACTGCCGGTACTCCACCACCGGCGGCAGCACATGGGAGAACGCACAGCCGACCCTGGGGGGGACCGACGACTCCACCGTCGCGCTGGCCCACAACGGCAACCTCATCAACTCCGGTGAGCTGCGTGACCTGCTGCTGCAGCGGCACGGCGACGCCTTCGCCGCCCAGCTCGGCGGCGAGCTGCACCGGGGCAACACGACCGACACCGCACTGGTCACGGCACTGCTGTCCAGCGACCCAGACCTCAGCCTTGAAGCCACGGCCCTGGACGTGCTGCCCAGGCTCAAGGGTGCCTTCAGCTTCGTGTTCATGGACGAGCAGACGCTGTACGCCGCCCGCGACCGTCATGGCGTCAGGCCCCTGGTCCTTGGTCGTCTGGAACGTGGCTGGGTGGTGGCCAGTGAGTCAGCGGCCCTGGCGACGGTCGGTGCCAGCGTGATCCGTGAGGTTCAGCCGGGCGAGCTGATCGCCATCGACGAGGACGGCCTGCGTTCCCATCAGTTCGCCGACGCCGATCCCCGGGGCTGCGTCTTCGAGTACGTCTACCTGGCCCGCCCCGACGCCGCCATCGCCGGCCGGTCGGTGCACGAGGCCCGGGTGGAGATGGGGCGGCGTCTGGCCATCGAGTACCCGGTCGAGGCTGACCTGGTCATCCCCGTGCCCGAGTCGGGCACACCTGCTGCGATTGGCTACGCCGAGGCCAGCGGGATCCCCTACGGGCAGGGCTTCGTCAAGAACTCGTACGTCGGGCGCACCTTCATCCAGCCGAGCCAGACGCTGCGTCAGCTCGGCATCCGCCTGAAGCTCAACGCGCTCGAGACCGTTATCCGCGGCAAGCGACTGGTGGTCGTCGATGACTCGATCGTGCGAGGCAACACCCAGCGCGCCCAGATCCGGATGCTGCGAGAGGCCGGGGCGGCCGAGATCCACGTGCGTATCTCCAGCCCGCCGGTAAAGTGGCCCTGCTTCTACGGCATCGACTTCGCCACCCGCGCCGAGCTGGTGGCCACCGGCCTCAAGGTCGAGGAGATCCGCGCCAGCATCGGTGCTGACAGCCTGGGCTACCTGCGCGAGGACGCGATGATCGAGGCGACGGGGCAACCCCGCGAGCGGTTGTGTACGGCATGTTTCACCGGCGACTACCCGATCGCGCTACCGGACTCGAGTGTGCTGGGCAAGCAGTTCCTCGAGGTCCTGCCAGGCCTGGAGACTCCGAGGCCGGGGGGCCTGGACATCGAGGGAGTCGGCACCGGCGTCGCCGGCGGTGCGGCCGACGCCCTCTCGCGTCCCTGAGTTCCCCTGACCGACCCCGCCACACCGGAAAGACACGGAGACTGAGCCATGCCTTCTGAACCCACCCCCATCACCTACGCCGGTGCCGGCGTTGACGTCGAGGCCGGCGACCGGGCCGTCTCGCTGATGAAGGCCTCGGTCACGCGGGCACAGCGCCCCGAGGTGCTCGGTGGGCTCGGTGGCTTCGCCGGCATGTTCGATGCCAGCGTGCTGGCCCGGATGACCCGCCCCGTCCTGGCCACCAGCACCGATGGCGTCGGCACCAAGGTTGCCATCGCCTGGGCCATGGACAAGCACGACACCATCGGGTTCGACCTGGTGGGCATGGTCGTCGACGACATCGTCGTGTGTGGGGCTGAACCGCTGTTCATGACCGACTACATCGCGGCCGGCAAGGTCGTGCCGGAGCGGATCGCGGCCATCGTGTCTGGTATCGCGGCCGGTTGCGTGCAGGCCGGCGTTGCCCTGGTGGGCGGGGAGACCGCCGAGCACCCCGGCCTGTTCAGGCCCGACGAGTACGACTGCGCAGGCGCCGCGACGGGGGTCGTGGAGTTTGCCGACATCCTGGGCCCACAGCGCGTGGTAGCTGGCGACGCCGTGGTTGGTCTTGCCTCGTCGGGACTGCACTCCAACGGCTATTCGTTGGTACGCAAGGTCTTCGCGTCAGCGGGGTGGGCACTGGACCGACAGGTAGCGGAGTTTGGCCGGACGTTGGGTGAGGAGCTGCTCGAGCCCACCAGGGTCTATGCAGGGGACCTGCTCAGGCTGACCCGCACCGAAGGCATCGACATCCACGCCCTGAGCCATGTTACCGGCGGCGGGCTGGCCACGAACCTGGCGCGGGTGCTGCCGCAGGGTGCCTTCGCCCGGGTCGACCGGTCCACCTGGGCCCCGCCTGCGGTATTCGAGGTTGTTCGCGAGCTCGGTCAGGTGCCCCTGGCGGATCTTGAGCGGACGCTCAACATGGGCGTCGGCTTCGTGGCGGTTCTGCCGGCAGCCCACAGCGACCTGGCTATCGAGATCTGCAGGACCCAGGGGATCGAGGCCTGGGTGCTCGGCCAGGTCAGTGACCTGGCCGAGGCACCGGTACAACACGGCGTCGAGGTGGTCCAGGGGACCAAGGGCGTGGACGGAGGCTCGGTGCAGGTGGTGGGCACCGTCAAGCGCTAAGTCCTACGCGCTGACGACGAAGGGCCCAGAGCTGCCAGGGTCCAAGGGCGGTGCGGCTCAGCGCTTTCCTGAAACTGACTGGCCGTAGTCCTGGTAATCGTCGTCGTCCTCTGGCGCGGCGGTCTCTGGGACACGTTTCGGCAAAGTGTCGAATGCTGACGGTCCATGCAGTTCTCGCTCAAGCGCACTCAGGTCAGTGTCCGGGCTGTAGTACTTCAGCTCACGGGCAACCTTGGTCTGCTTGGCTTTGGCTCGGCCGCGCCCCATGACGTCGACCCCCTTGCGCGTCTGCCGGGGCGGCATCGCCTGACCGAACCACAGATCGCAGTTCGAGTCATCACGGAGCGGCCCCGGGAATCTCGTATTCGTAATCCTAACGGTACACGGTCCGGGCCCGATCTGGATGCCCGGGGGCCCGCAACTCTGCGGATCAGCGCGTCGGGAGCCAGATCCGGTTGCTGCCGACCTGGGCCATCCGCTCCTCCGCGAGGTGATCCGCGGCCACGGCTGGGGAGATTCCCTTGTCCGCGGCGACGCGCAACACGGAGGCGGTCGCCTCGAAGATGCCTGCGGTGCGGTGCTTGGCGCGAGCGAAGTTGAAGCCGTGGAGCTCGTCGCTGACCTGGATCACGCCGCCGGCATTGACCAGGAAATCCGGCGCATACGTGATGCCACGGGCCATCAGAGCCTCGGCGGTACCGTCGGCGCCCTCCACGACGAGCTGGTTGTTGGCTGCTCCGCACACCACCTTGGCTTGCAGCGCCCCGACGGTCGCCTCATCGAGGGCGCCCCCCAGCGCGCACGGGGCATACACGTCCAGCTCTGAGCGGACCAGCGCGAAGACATCCCGCGCGACGTCGATCTCTGCGTGTCTTTCGCGCAGCCTCTCCACCGCAGAGCTGTTGACGTCGGCGACCACGACGCGGGCCCCGTTCTCCAGCAGAAGGCCAGCCAGCAGGCGACCCACCTTGCCCACCCCGGCAATACCGACGCTCTTGCCGGCCAGGCTGGGACTGCCCCAGACGTGGGCTGCGCTGGCGCACATGCCCTGGAAGACGCCGAATGCGGTCAGCACCGACGAGTCGCCGGCGCCGCCGTTGGCCTCGCTGCGGCCGGTCGCAAAGCGGGTCTCCTTGGCCATGACGTCCATGTCCGCGACGTAGGTTCCGACGTCGCAGGCCGTGACGTAGCGTCCGCCCAGGCTCTCCACGAACCTGCCGAAAGCTCGCAGCAGCGCCTCGTCCTTGTCCGTGGCAGGGTCGCCGATGATGACTGCCTTGCCGCCACCGTGGTCGAGGCCGCACAGCGCGTTCTTGTAAGCCATGGCCCGTGACAGGCGAAGCACATCCTGCAGGGCGGCCTGCTCGGTGGCATATGGGTAGAAGCGGGTGCCTCCCAGAGCCGGTCCCAGAGCAGTGGTGTAGATGCTGATGATGGCTCGCAGGCCGGTGGCCTTGTCGTGGCAGAACGCGACCTGCTCATGCCCCAGCGCGGACAAGAACGGAGCCGGTGCTGACACCTGCGAGGAGGATGCCGAGCTGGCGGGCGATGATGCGGCCACGGTAGTGACTCCTTGGTTCGAACCTGGAGTGCGAGGTTCTTGCGCACCGTCAGACTATGCCGGGCCAAGACCGGGCAGTGGTCCCCAGGACGAACCCGGGTGAACGGGAGTAACTAGTCATATCGGACACCCGATATGGCTACCACTCGGCGTTCTCTTTGTCCCGCGCATGCCTCAAAATGGACATATCAGAGCCGTGCATCATCGGAGGACCCATGACCAACCACGCTGTTGAAGGCGACGCCCTGCTGACGCCGGCCGAGGTCGCAGCACTCTTTCGCGTCGACCCTAAGACCGTGACGCGTTGGGCCAGAGCCGGAAAGCTCACCTCGCTGCGCACGCTGGGTGGTCACCGCCGTTATCGTGAGTCCGAGGTTCGTGCGCTCCTGAGCGGAGACGCCATCCCCTCCTGACGTGGAGCCCATGGGGCTCGCACGTCTGGACCTGGGGAGCCCGTGACACCATGGTCGCCTGGACTGCCGAGGGAGACCTGACCGATGATCGACCATCAGAGCGCCGCCGGCGCTGCCAAGAACAGGTTGAGCTCTAGAGACCTTGCGTTGGTTGCGTCCTTTGCGGCCCTGGTTGCGGTGCTGGGGCTGCCTGGGGGCATCCCGGTGTTCGGCAACGCGGTGCCGGTCACGCTGCAGTCCCTGGGGGTCATGCTTGCGGGCTCGATCCTGGGCTGGAGACGTGGAGCGTTATCAGTGGTCGTCCTTCTCGTGCTCGTGGCGGCGGGGCTGCCCCTGCTCTCCGGTGGGCGTGGCGGGCTCGGGGTCTTCGCCGGACCCAGTGTGGGGTACCTGATTGGCTGGGTCCTGGGGGCCGCGGTGATCGGGTGGCTGGTGCAGCGACGGCTACCGGGATACCCGCTGTGGTGGGGGGCTGTGGCCAACGTGGTCGGTGGCATCGCTGTGGTCTATCTCGTGGGGATACCCGTCCAGGCAGCGGTGACGCACACCTCCGTGTGGGTCGCTGCGGTGGCGTCGTTGGTCTTCCTGCCCGGCGACGGGCTCAAGGTCGTCATCGCCACGGCGGTGGCCTCGGGCGTGCATCGCGGCTACCCAGGGATCACCTCGGGCAGCGGAGCCACCAGAAGCGGTCAGGCTGAACGGGTCAGCGCGCGGTGACCTGCACGGTTGTTCAGGAATGGGAGCAGCCGCGGCTGTATGACGCCGTGTCCCGTGCTGTGCAGGGCGGCACTGCCTTTGCAGTGCTGGATCCCGCGTGGCCGCAGTCGTTCCGGGGGTTGGCGAACCGGCAGATCCAGGAGGCAGTTTCAGAGGGCCTGGTCGGCGACGGTGACATGGTCGTGTTCAGCTCGGGGTCCACGGGCCGGCCACGAGGGATCGTCCGTACGGTCCAGTCCTGGCAGGCCAGCGTTGCCTTGTTCAGCGACATCAGCGGGATTACCGGCGAGGACACGGTGTGGCTGCCTGGGCCGCTGTGGTCCTCGCTGTTTCTCTACGGTGCTTTCCATGCCGGCGCAGTGGGCGCCCACATGACCTTCCGGGACCAGGACCCGGCCACCGCGACGGCGCTGCACTGCGTCCCCTCCCAGCTTGCTGGACTGTTGCACCGTGCCCAGGCTGGCGGGTTGCCGCTGGTGCGCCGCGTGGTGGTCGCCGGTGATCACGGTGCGGCCATGCGCAGAGGGCAGTGCGATGAGGCCGGCTGGCATCTCGTGGAGTACTACGGCGCCGCCGAGCTGTCGCTCGTGGCGTGGCGGGACCGCCGCGGACCGTTGCGCCCCTTCCCGGGTGTGGAGACCGAGCTCAGGCAAGGGGTGCTGTGGGCGCGCTCGCCCTACCTGGCCGCTGGCTATCTTCGCGCCAGCGCCGCCGGCCCGCTGCGACGTGACCCGCAGGGCTGGGCCACCGTCTCGGACCTGGCTCAGGGCGGCCCCGGTGGGCTGGAGGTCTTGGGGCGCGGCAGCACTGCGGTCACCTCGGGGGGCCACACCGTGCTCGTGGAGGATGTTGAGCGGCTGCTTCGCGGGGTCCCCGGCGTGGACGAGATCGCGGTGCTGGGGATGCCCCACCCACGCTTGGGACAGGTGTTGACCGCCGTCGTGGTGGGCCCGGCAGCTGATGGCACCCTGCGCGCGGCGGTGGCGGGGATACCTGCCCCTTCCCGTCCCCGGCGCTGGCTGCACGCGGGCGCCCTGCCGCTGACCTCCGGCGGCAAGCTCCGCCGTGACGCACTACCGGATCTTGTCGTGAGGCTGAGCAAGCCGTGAACGACGTCGTCGACCGAACCCCGGTGGTGATCGCGGCACGACGCACCCCGATCGGCACGGCCGGGCATGCGTTGGCCGGAGTCGACCTCGTGGGGCTGCTGGCTCCGGTGCTGCGTGCCCTGGTGGATGACCTCGGCCCGGCCGCTGCGGGCGTGGATGACGTGGTGATCGGGAACTGCAGGGGTCCCGGTGGAAATCCGGCCCGCGTGGCCGCACTCGCCGCAGGCCTGGGCATGGGGGTGCCTGGGGTGACTGTGGACCGGCAGTGCGGCAGCGGCCAGGAGGCGGTGCATCAGGCCGCGGCCGCAGTGCTTTCCGGCGCCGCTGACGTGGTGCTGGCCGGGGGTGCGGAGAGCGCGAGCACCGCGCCGTGGCGCCTGGCCCGCCCGTCGACCTCGACCGGTTTGCCGATGGCCTATGAGCGCGCGCCATTCGCGCCCTCCGAGATCGGTGACCCCGACATGGGCCCCGCCGCCGAGGCAGTCGCTGACATGTGCGCGGTGACCAGGCATCGCCAGGATGCCTACGCCTGCCGGTCCCATGCGCTGAGCCTTGCGGCGGCACGGGCCGGAGCCTTTGACGCCGAGCTGGTGCCGGTCGCAGGGGTGGCCCGCGACCAGCGACCACGGCCGATAACAGAGGCGGTTCTGTCGCGGATGCCCCCGGCGTTCGTCCCGGGGGGCACGGTGACGGCCGGCAACTGCTGTGGGGTCAGCGACGGCGCGGCCGTCGTGGCAGTGGTGCCGGAGCACAGTCGGGTGTCCTTGGGTGTTCCCGGCCTGGCCTTGCGTGGGTGGGTCTGTGTGGGACTGGATCCGAACACACCGGGCCTGGGGCCGGTGCCTGCGGTGGTGAAGCTGCTGAACGGCTGCGGCGTTGAGCTGGCCGAGGTGGGCCTGGTCGAGATGACCGAGGCGTTCGCCGCCCAGGTGCTGGCCTGCACCGACGCGCTGGGCCTAGATCCCTTGGGCACGGATGCGCAGCGAGTCTGTCCACAAGGTGGCGCGATCGCGATGGGTCATCCCTGGGGCGCGTCGGGGGCCATGCTCATGGTGCGGCTGTTCGCCCAGATGGTCCGGGCCGACGGTCCCCGGCTCGGGATCGCGACCTGCGCCATCGGCGGCGGCCAGGGGCTCGCGCTGCTCGCACAGCGGGTGGGTTAGTTGATCCAGATCGAACGGGTGAGCCAACGCTATGGTGACCGTGAGGTGCTCTCAGACATCAACCTGTCGCTGGTCGAGGACCGGATCGGCGTGATCGGGGCCAACGGGTCCGGGAAGTCAACCCTGGCCAGGCTCATGAACGGGCTGGTGGTTCCCTCGACCGGGCGGGTGCTCGTTGACGGGATGGATACGGCCCGCGACGGGGCGGGTGTTCGTCGCAAGGTCGCGTTCGTCTTCTCCGACCCGGACGCGCAGATCGTGATGCCCACCGTTGCCGAGGATGTCGCGTTCTCACTGCGCCGACGTGGGCTGGGCAAGGACGAGGTGAGCGCCCGGGTCGCTGAGGTCCTTGCCCGCTTCGGGCTGGGCGGCCACGCAGACCACCCGGCGCACCTGCTTTCCAGCGGCCAGAAGCAGCTCCTGGCACTGGCGGCGGTGCTGGTTACCGAGCCGGAGGTTCTGGTCTGTGACGAGCCGACGACGCTGTTGGACCTGCGTAACACCAGGCAGGTGGCTGGACTCCTGGAGGGCTTGGCGCAGCGAGTCGTCCTGATCACCCACAACCTCGAGCTGCTACGCGGTTGGCAGCGCGTCCTGGTCATCGACCGGGGCCGGGTCGTCGCGGACGGCCCCGCCGACCACTGCATCGGGCACTACGAGGCGCTGATGGGGGCAGGGCGGCCATGCTGACCAGCACGTACCGACCGGGCACATCCGCGCTGCACCGATCTGGCGCGGGCGCGAAGCTGCTGGGGCTGCTCGTCTTCTCAACGGTGCTGGTGGCCTGGCATTCGCCTGTCAGCGTTCTGGTCGGCTTCGTCCTCGTGGCAGGGCTGTATGGGACTGGTGGGTTCGGTGTCCGGACCCTCGTTGAGCAGGTGTGCCCGCTGCGCTGGTTTGTGCTGTTCCTGCTTCCGTTCCAGTGGTGGACCGCCGGCTGGCAGGGGGCCGTGTCCGTCGTGGGCACCCTCGTGGTGGCCGTCGCAGGGGCCGCCCTGGTCAGCCTGACAACCCGCGTGATCGACCTGCTGGACGTGATCGCCCGCGTCCTTGGGCCGGCCCGAGCCATCGGGGTCGACCCGGATCGTGTCGCCCTCCTGCTCGCACTGACCATTCGAGCCGTGCCGGTCATCGCCGCAACACTGGACGAGGCCCGCGATGCGCGGCGCGCCCGCGGACTAGAACACAGCACCCGGGCGTTGGTCACGCCAGTGGTGGTGCGCACCATCCGGCACGCCGATCGCGTCGGGGAGGCCCTCGCCGCTCGAGGAGTCGACGACTGACCCGGCCGGCAGGCCTCGTGGCGCCGACTCACCCAGCACGGGTGATGCGGTTCCTCGGGTGGCAGACGACTCTCGCTGCATGACGACGGCCGCGATCGCGGTTGTTCTGCTCGTACTGGCAGCGACCAACGTGTGGGTCCACCTGGGACCGAGCCAGGTGCACCTGGTGACCGGCCCTGTGGCAGCTCTGCTGTTGCTGCTCATCGGGAAAGTGTCGGGACTGACCTGGCCGGAGCTGGGGCTTGGGCCACCGGCGCTGCGGCGAGGTGCGCAGGTTGCCGCCGTGGCCGCCGTGGCCGCCGTGGCCGCCGTGGCCGTCGCGATCGTGTACTCCGTGGCCGTCGCCATCCCGGCCACCCGCGGCGCGTTCCGCGACACGCGGTACCGCGTCGGGCTCAGGGCGGCCCTGTACACCGCACTGGTGGCCATCCCGGTAGGCACGGTCCTCTTCGAGGAGGTGGCGTTCCGTAGCGTCCTGTGGGGCTTGCTGGATCGCGGCTTTGGGGATCTCGTCGCGACGGTCGCTTCAGCCTGCCTCTTCGGACTCTGGCACGTGCTACCCGCCCTGGACCTCGCCCGAACCCACACGTCGGTGCGGGGGGCCGCGACGGACAGGCCTGGTCGAGTGGCCATCACCGTGCTGGTGACCGTCGGGTTCACCACCATCGCGGGTGTCGTCTTCGCCGAGCTCCGGCGGCGAAGTGGCAGTCTGGTCGCACCGATCGGCCTGCACTGGGCCACGAACGGCCTCGGCGTTCTGGCCGCGGCCCGCGTGTGGGCGATCACTGGGCCCGCCGTCGACCTACCGCAGGCCAGCGCCGCGCCCGAGCAGGTAACTCAGCCCGTCTGGCAGCGCATTGCCAGAAGACTGAGGTCCAGTGGTTCTTGATCGCTGCGACGCTCTGGTCGTCGCGTGGGTGCCAGCCTGTAGTGCCAGGAGTTGAGGATGGTGTTCTTCTGCACCCCGATCTTGGCTTCGCCGAGCACGGCCGGAACTTCGGTGTGCCGAGCTGTGGGACCCGCCGCTGCGAAAGGCGGCGCCCAGACGGTGTCGGAGACCAGGGATCTCGCCGGGCTGCCGGCCGGCAGTACCGGCCGGTGATGCTCGGTGCCGTGCGCCTTCGCCATCGGTTGTCTTTGACGGACCTCTCAGATCTCGGGCGTCATGCCGCCGCCCCGGTCAGGCAGGAAGGCGCCGATCAGCCACAGGAGTGGCACGAAGATGCCGAGGACGCCGAGAACGTAGTGGCCCTTGCGGAAGGTCATGAGGCCAACGGTGAAGATGAAGACGAGGTACAAGACAGCCAGGACGGTGCCCAAGAACCACTGCATGCCAGACATGAGTTGCCTGCCTTTCGGACCCGTGAGCCCGCCGGAAACCTGGGCCCGCCCGCCAGAAGACACCCCTGGTGGCAGGGTGCGGCTCATCCCGCGAGGGTGATTGGCCGGTGCGATCACCCTGCAGGGATGAGGCGTCGGGCCCGCGTCGACGTCGACGATGGGTCGCAGAACACGCCGCTGTGCGGTAACAGTGAACGGGGTGCCCTGCACGTGGAGTCCGGCACGAGGAGAGGTCAGTCCAGTAGTCACACACTCGGAAGACGAAAAGGGACCGGGCCCAGCTGAGCAGGCAGAGCCCGGGTCCTCGACGCAGCCTCTGGCCAGCTCGGACGGCCCACCGGATGAGAAGGACGAGCTGCAGCGCCAGCGGGAGGAACTGGCCGAGCTGCACCAGCAGCTCGACACCCGGGCAGTTCGCCAGCGACGCGTCACCGTGCTGCGCCAGATCGTTGCCGCAGTGCTGGTGTTCGTGGCCGCACTGGGGGTGACCATGTCTGTGGTCGGCCTCTGGGCAGGCAACACGACCCTGAACACCGACCGCTGGGTGGCCACAGTCACCCCGCTGGATCAGGACCCGGCAGTGCGAGCTGCGGTGTCGACGTACACCACCCAGCAGATCTTCTCCACCCTCAACGTCGAGCAGCGGGTCAAGGAGGCGCTCCCGCCGCGGGCGGCCTTCCTTGCGTCACCGCTGACAGACCAGGTGCACGGGTTTGTCCAGAACTCGGTGACCAAGGTGCTGGCCAGCCCGCAGTTCGCCGAACTGTGGCCGGCGATCAACCGGGCGGCACACACGCAGATACTGGCCATTCTCAACAACAACAGCAAGGTCGTGCAGAACAGCGGCCAAACGGTGACGCTGAACCTGCTTCCCGTGGTCAACAACGTGCTGAGCAGCCTTCAACAGCAGGTCCCGACCCTCTTCGGTAAGACGGCCACGCTCCCGACGCTGACCAACGGCCAGATACCAGCCGGGCTCCAGACGAAGATCGAGAGCACTCTGGGAGTGAAGCTGCCGGCCAACTTCGCGGCGATCCCCATCTACCGCGGGAACCAGCTCTCGGCGGCGCAGCAGGCAGTGGTCCAGTTCAAGTGCTTCGTGGTAGCCCTCGTGGTGGGCTCGCTGCTCGCCCTGGGGCTCGCCATCTGGATCTCCACACGGCGCCGGCGCACGACTGTGCAGTTCGGCATCCTGCTCGTCATCACGGTGGTGGCGCTGACGGTCGTGCTTCGGGCCGTTCGCACCCAGCTCATCGACCAGGTCCCCGCCGGTGTGTACCGTGCTGGGGTCGATGCCGGCGTCCAGGTCGTCTTCGTCACGCTCCGTTCGCGGGGAACCCAGCTGCTCTGGCTGGGCATCCTGGTCGCCGTGGTGGCTTACCTGGCCGGTCCTGGGCGCGGGGCGGTGGCGGTGCGGGGCTGGGCGGTCCAGGCGGCGCACTTCCTGGGGCGCAGTGCCCGCCGCTTCGGCGCGGTGGCAGTTGCCGACGGCCCGGGGTTTACCCGCGCCCACCTCGATCCGCTGCGGATCGGCGGTGTGGTGGCCGCCGGTGTCCTGCTGCTCTTCTTCACGTCCTGGGCCGGTCTCTTCTGGATAGCGCTGCTTCTGGGCGTGTACGAGCTGTTGGTGACCGCCGTTGCTGCCGCCGGTCGCGGGCCATCCAGCGGCCGGGCCGGACCGCAGGCCCCTGATGCACAGACCAGCCGATCTTCGGGGTTGACCGCGTAACGTGGCAGAGCTTGTGCAGAGGTGGGCGCACACACGCTGTGGCAGGGCACGAAGGGCATCTGCTCGTACGCTGGCCGTACCGGTACTGACCGTCAGCCAGTAGCCGACAAGACACCTTGTGGTGCCCTTGTAGGGGGTCGCACACAGGTGTTGACTGTTGCAACTGGACCGGTCCGGTCTGGACCCTGACGGATGGCTTTCCTCGGTGTGCGTCCGGCGGGGTTGCGTCTTCGACCCCCGAAGGGCGGCCGTAGCGTGAAGTCTCAGACAGGCGGGACAGGAATTGCCACGCAGGTGGATCTGGTGGCGCAAAGATTCACCATCCCACGGCACTTCGAGGGTTCCCTGGAACGTCCACGCCTGCTCGAACAGCTTGAACGGGGCGTCGCGGGACCGCTGACCCTGGTCAGTGCCCCGGCGGGCACTGGAAAGACAGTGCTTGTCGTGGCCTGGGCCAGGCGCGCACAGGCACAGGGACCTGTCGCCTGGGTGACGCTCGAGGCGACGGATGAGTCGCCGGCGAGATTCTGGTCGTCCTTCGCTCGAGGGCTGGAACGCTGTGGTGTTGCCGTACGCCAGCCCCCCGTCCACAGCGAAGCGCCGGAGGTTGACGGTGCTCACATCGACGCGATGGTGTCGGCTCTCCTGGCGCGTGCAGAGCTGCAGCCCGCAGGACCGGTGGTCGTGGTCCTGGACTGCGAGGCAGATATCTCGGCGGCGGTCGCCGGCGACCTCGAACGTCTCCTGCATCGGTCAGCAGGGTTGCTGCGGCTGGTGGTCGCCACGCGGGTGGACCCCGTCCTGCCACTTCACCGCTACCGACTCGCCGGCACGGTCCTCGAGGTGCGAATGGCTGATCTTGCCTTCACGCTGAATGAGGCCCACGAGCTCATGAGGATGGCCGGCGTCGAGCTGTCCGAGGTCGCCATGCAGACGATTGTTGACCGAACCCACGGGTGGGCAGCGGGGCTTCGCTTCGCGGCCACGTCCCTGGACAAGCATGACGACCCGGAACGTGTTGCCCTGGATTTCACGGGGGACGTCGGGGATGTGGCCGAGTACCTGATCGCAGAGGTGCTGGACGGGCAGCCGGCCGGCCTGCGCCAGCTTCTCCTGGAGACCAGCATCGTCGACGTGCTTCGGCCCGGACTGAGCGAGGCGGTAGCCGGTTCGCAGGCCCAGCGTGCGCTGGCCCTGCTCACGCGCGGCAACGCCTTCCTCTACGAGGTCGAAGACTGTCCCAACCACTACAGCTACCAGCCCCTGTTCCGTGACCTGCTGCGAGCGCAGCTGGCCTACGAGTCGCCGGCCAGAGTTCCCGAGCTGCATCGGGCTGCGGCGGCGTGGATGGCCGATCAGGGACTTGTGCAAGAGGCAGTCCGACATTCGGCTGCTGCTGGCGACTGGGAGGGTGTGGCGCGCTGCCTCATCGACGACCTTGCGATCGGGCGCCTTCTTCTGCCCGGTTGGGATGCCATCGCGGATGTGCTGGCGCGGCTTCCCGACGACACGCAAGGGGCCGGCGTATCACTGGTCCGGGCCGCGCTGGCCATGGCCGTGCTCGACGTGGAGGCATGCGAGGAACATCTACTTCGCGCAGAGGCCCACCTGGACGGTGCGCGCACTCCGCACTGGAGAGCAGCGGCGCTCGCGCTGCAGACTGTGAGACTGAACCACGCTGTGGCAGTGGGTAAGGTCGAGCAGGCTCTGGGGGCTGCGGCATCTGCGGAGCGGCTCATGCACATGCAGGTCAGTGAGCGTCTGGGGGAGCATCCAGAGCTGACGGTTCTGCTCGAGTCGGGCAAGGGCGCGGCCTGGCTGGCGATGGGCCAGCTTGACGACGCGGTTGAGGCGTTCTCCGCAGGCGCACGCGCAGCGGATCGACCTGGGCTCGAGCACTCACTGATCACCTGCCTGGGTGAACTCGCGATGCTGGCTGCGATGCGTGGTCAGTTGCGCAAGGCCGGTGACCTGGCAGCGCGGGTAGCCGTCGTCCAGCAGGAAGCGCAGATTGACACCGAGACGTGCGCTAGCGCCGCCGTGGCCCTGGCCTGGGTGAACACTGAGATGTACGACCTTCCGGCGGCCCGGCGGCATGCTCAGCGGGTGGCAGAGTCGGCGTCGTGTGCCGACGACCCCATGGCCCGCGTGATGTTGGCTCTGGTTGAGTCCCGTGTGCGACGTGCGCGTGGTGATGTCGAGGGGGCCCTGGCCCGGATCATCACAGCCCTGACGGAGGTCCCGCTGCCGCCTCAGTGGCTGCAAGACGTGCTGCGCATCGAGGAGGCGGAGCTGAACGTCGCCAACGGACAGCCGGCGCTCGCCATGAAGATCGTCAAAGGGCTCTTCGAGCCGGATAGCCCCGAAGGGGTCCTTGCGCTGGCGCGGGCGCGGATGGCCACCGGCGGGGATTTTGAGTCCCTTGCCAGTACCCTGCGCAGCGTCGAGGCGACTTTGCCGACGCGAGTCGGCGGATTGCTGCTCGAGGCAACTCGCCAGCTGGACGGCGGCGAGGAGCTGCGAGCCGGGCAGGCGCTGGAGCGTTCTCTTCGGCTGGCCGCCCCGGAGCGGCTGAGACGTCCATTCCGCGAGGCCTCGCCGCAGGTGCGCAGACTGCTGCGCGGCGACCCGCAGCTGGCCTCCGAGCACGGGTGGCTCGGGGCGTCCACCGTGGAAGACGCCCATCCGCTCTCTGCAGCTCGACGGGACACTGAGTCCGACCACCGCGGTGCCAGACCCGACTCTGGTCCGCTGCTTGAACCGCTCACCGAGAAGGAGCGGGAGGTCCTGGGTCACCTTGCCGCGCTGCTCACCACGGACGAGATTGCCGGCGCCATGTTCGTGTCGGTGAACACCGTCCGCACGCACGTGCGCAACATCCTTCGCAAGCTTGGTGCCTCGCGCCGTAACGAGGCAGTACGCCGGGCCCGTGAGCTGGGGATCATCGCGGGCTGGACGACGGTCGAGCCCACGGGGGGCTCCCGACGGGCGTGATGTGCATCCGTGGCGCTGCTGTCCCTCAAGCCCAAATTCATCCCTCGCGGATGAGGCTGCCTCTGCCGGCTGAGATCAGTCTTTAAGAGCGCGCGCGGATAGGTGGGTCCCCCCCAACGCATCTACGGGTGCACTCTCGGGTGCAGAGTGCACCCGTAGATGCGTTGCTGGACTGTCGGTGCCGGTGCATACGGTTGCGGCATGTCGTCGGTGGGCAAGCGCTGGAGCAGG
>Ga0209638_1000311_pt1 | contig 32006 bp, 24 predicted proteins | sample BarGraNGADG00211_FD_184490 | JGI IMG/M metagenome (GOLD analysis project Ga0209638, IMG submission 184490) | Arctic peat soil microbial communities from Barrow, Alaska - Barrow Graham LP Ref core NGADG0002-211 (SPAdes) (version 2) | ecosystem: Environmental > Terrestrial > Soil > Wetlands > Peat...
TTCGACCAACTGCGTGCGATGGGCATCAAGACCGTCATGATCACGGGCGACAACCCGGTGACCGCGGCGGTCATCGCCAAGGAGGCCGGCGTCGACGACTTTCTCGCTCAAGCCACTCCCGAAGCGAAGATGGAGCTCATCCGCAAGGAGCAGGCGCAGGGCAAGCTCGTCGCCATGACCGGTGACGGTACGAACGATGCCCCGGCGCTCGCGCAGGCCGACGTCGGCGTGGCGATGAATACCGGGACGACAGCGGCCAAAGAGGCCGGCAACATGGTCGATCTGGACAGCAATCCGACCAAGCTCATCGAGATCGTGGAGATCGGCAAGCAGCTTCTGATGACCCGCGGGGCGCTGACGACATTCTCCATCGCCAATGATGTCGCCAAGTACTTCGCCATCATTCCCGCGATCTTCATGGTCGCGTATCCGGAGCTCGGCGCGCTCAACATAATGGGCTTGCACTCGCCGAACAGCGCGATACTCTCAGCGGTCATCTTCAACGCGCTCGTTATCGTGGCGCTCATCCCGCTGTCGCTCAAGGGCGTGAAGTACCGGCCTTTGGGCGCCGCCGTCGTACTCCGGCGCAACCTGCTCGTCTATGGCGTCGGCGGCATCATCGCCCCGTTCATCGGCATCAAGCTCATCGACCTGCTGCTCGTCGCTGTGCGGCTGGCGTAGGGAGGACGGACAAGATGAAACGATACGTGTTCGCATCTATCCGAATGGCTGTCTTGACGATGGTCGTTCTCGGTCTCGTCTACCCGCTTGCCGTGACAGGTCTCGCGCAGGTGCTCATGCCGGCGAAGGCCAACGGCAGCCTTGTCACCTCGGCGAACGGCACCGTCATCGGATCGTCGCTCATCGGCCAAGGCTTCACCGACGCGAAGTACTTCCATGGGCGCCCCTCAGCCGCTGGGGCGGACGGTTACGACGCGACGGCATCCTCAGCGTCGAACCTCGCGCCGACGAGCCGCGCGCTCGTCGATTCGGTCGCGGCGCGAGTGGCCACAGCCGTCGCCGAGAACCCGGGCCTGACGTCCGGCACCGTTCCCGTCGACATGGTCACGGCCTCGGGCAGCGGACTCGACCCTGACATCACGCTCGCGAACGCGTACGCTCAAGTGGCGCGCGTCGCGTCCGCGCGCGGGATGAGTGCCGACGCGGTCCGCGTGCTCGTGGACGCCACGGCCACGGGAAGGCAGTTCGGCCTCCTCGGTGAACCGCATGTCAACGTGCTCGCGCTCAACATAGCCCTCGACGCGGCGAAGTAGCCGGAGGCCCCATTTGACCCCGGACGAATTGGACCAGATCCAGTCCCACGTCGCGCGCACTCGCGGCTGCCACAAGATCTTCCTCGGCTACGCTCCGGGGGTGGGGAAGACCTTCACGATGCTGTCGGAGGCGCAGCGCCGCCACGGCCGGGGCGAAGACGTCGTCATCGGCTTCGTCGAGCCGCACAGGCGCCCCGAGACGATCGCCCTGATGGACGGCCTCGAGGCGATCCCAACGAAGAAGATCGAGTATCGCGGCACCGTGCTCGAGGAGATGGACACCGCCGCGATCATCGCGCGCCACCCGCAGTGGGTGCTCGTCGACGAGCTCGCCCACACCAACGCGCCGGGAGCAGCCCACGAGAAGCGCTGGCAGTCGGTCGACGAGATCCTCGACGCTGGCATCAACGTCATCTCCACCGTCAACGTCCAGCATTTCGAATCACTGAACGACACGGTGGCTCAGATCACGGGTGTGCAGGTCCGTGAGACGGTGCCGGACCGCCTCCTCGACGAAGCGGACGAAGTCGTCCTCGTCGACATCACGCCCGAAGCGCTCGTCAATCGGCTCAATCGCGGTGTGATCTACGCGCCTGAGAAGGTGCCCACGGCGCTCGCGAACTTCTTCAGGCGTGGCAACCTCGTCGCACTGCGCGAGCTCGCGCTGCGACGCACCGCCGATGAGGTCGACGACGACCTGACGCAGTTCATCCAGGAGCATGACGTCGATAAGACGTGGGGGGTCAATGAGCGCGTTCTGGTGGCGGTGACGCCCCGTCCGCTCGGTTCCAAACTCATCAGGCGCGGGTACTGGCTCGCTCGAAGGATGAACGGCCGCTTCTGGGTCCTCTACGTGCGTCCCCCCGGGGTCTCGCTCTCCTCGAAGGAGGAGCAGATCCTCGAGGACCTGAAGCTGCTCACGCTCGATCTCGGCGGTGAGGTCGTCGAGACCGTCGGTGCGGACCCGGCGGGCGCGATCATCGACTTCGCGACGAAAAACCAGGTGACCTACGTGGTGATGGGGCAGTCGGCGCGCAGCCGCATGGACGAGGTCATCCGCGGATCGGTCATCTCGCGCATCATGCGCGAGACCCGCAACGTCGACATCGTCGTCGTCGCCGACCCCGATCGCGCGGACGGCGCGTTCGCAGGCTAGGGCACGGCTTCCGCGCTTGCGTCGCGGCGGGTCCGCCCGTATACTCACACGGCTAATCGAATACCGCTGACAAGCGGGGTCTGATGTGTGTGGGGCCCCCACCTGAGCGGCGCGGACGTTCCGTAGCTGCCTGGTCGAACAAGCGACATCACCAAGGCGCCGTCAGGTGCCCCGTGGTGACCGTGGACATCGCCCGAGGCTGCGCAACTCCCAGCCGTCGGGCTTTCTGTTTGTATCGAGACATGTTGCACGTGCCCGGGAAGCGGTCCGGGCCGAGCACGGAGGTGAATGCGATAAGCACTATCGAGACTCGCATCAACGAGAAGATACGCGCCCCGCGCGTGCGTCTCGTCGGGGTCGAGGGCGACCAGCTCGGCATCTTCATCACTACCGATGCCCAGAAGACCGCCGATGACCTGGGACTCGACCTCGTCGAGGTCGCGCCGAACGCCGATCCGCCGGTATGCCGGATCATGGACTACAGCAAGTGGAAGTACGAAGAGGCCATGAAGGCCAAGAAGGCCCGGAAGAACCAGACGACCGTCCAGGTCAAAGAGATCAAGTTCCGGCCGAAGATCGACATCCACGACTACGAGACCAAGAAGAAGCACGTCATCCGCTTCATCGAGGCGGGCGCGAAGGTCAAGGTCACGATCATGTTCCGTGGCCGCGAGATGGTGCACGCGGAGCGCGGGCTCGCGATCCTCGAGCGCCTGGCGGAGGACATCCGCGAGATAGCGCACGTTGAGAACCAGCCGAAGCTCGAGGGGCGCAACATGTTCATGCTCGTCACCCCCTCGAAGAAGGAGATCAAGCCGTCCAAGGGCGAGTCCGGCCCGAAGAACAAGGCGGACGAGGAAGTGGCCCCTGAGGCCCCGACCGAAGCCACCGAAGGTGTCGCCACGATCGCCGACGTAGCGAAGGTCACGAAGACCGCCAAGGTCGCCAAGGTCGACGAGGTCGTCGAGGCCGAGCCGGTCGAAGAGACCGCGGAGATCGCGGAGACCGCCGAGGCCGCAGAGGCCACAGAGACCGCCGAGTAGGCACACGAACAGGCACTACGTACTCGAAGGAGTCACCCACCGATGCCGAAGATGAAGACCCACAAGGGGACCGCGAAGCGCTTCAAGCTGACCGGGTCCGGCAAGATCAAGCGCGCCAACGCGTTCAAGAGCCACATCCTCGAGAAGAAGAGCCCGAAGCGCAAGCGCGGCTTCGCCGCTCCCTCTCTGGTCGACAAGGCTGATATCACCGTCATCCGCAGGAATCTCGGCGTCTAGCCTCGCCGACCCTCTCGCGCAAGAAGGAGTGACTTAAGAGATGCCACGCGTCAAGCGATCAGTAACCGCGAAGAAGAAGCGCCGCACCGTACTCGCCCGGGCAGCCGGCTACTACGGAGCGAAGTCCCGTTCCTACCGCGTCGCCAAAGAGCAGGTCCAGCACTCGATGGCATACGCCTACCGCGACCGCCGCGTCCGCAAGCGTGAGATCCGCAGGCTGTGGATCGCCCGCATCAACGCCGGCGCGCGTCTGAACGGGCTGTCCTACTCGATGTTCATGAACGGCCTCAAGAAGGCCGGCATCGAGCTGGACCGCAAGATCCTCTCCGACATGGCGATCACCGACCCCGCAGGCTTCACCCAGCTGTGCGAGCAGTCGAAGGCCGCCCGGGTAGCCTAGTTCGATCCGCCCACGGGCATCCGAACGACACGAAGGCCTCTCCGCTCCCCAGCGGCGGGGCCTTCGTGTGTCCGTTGGGCCTATGCGCGGGCGGAGTTCCGGTCCCTTACCGTGCGCTAAGCCCCGGCCGTGCTCTGGACTAACACGGGGTCGTGGCCCGAGCATTTCAGGCTACGTGGCCGGCCGCGATCGGTCGCCCGGGGGAAGACGGCACCGCGGACACGAGCCGTCGCCGATGAGGAGACCATGTCAGCCCAGATCACCGACACGATGAACGACCTGCGCACCGTCACCGGGCTCAGCACTGCCGAGGCCGCTGCGCGCTTCGCCGCGGATGGGGCCAACGAGATCGCGGCTGCGAAGCCGCGCAGCTTCCTGCGGATCGTGTGGGAGGTCGTGAAGGAGCCGATGCTGCTGCTGCTGGTCGCGGCCGGCGTCGTCAACATCATCATCAGCATGCAGGACCCCAGCCGCATCAAGGAGGCGGCGCTGCTCTTCGTGTTCGTGGTGATCGTCATCAGCATCACGGTGTTCCAAGAACGCAAGACCGAACGCGCGCTCGACGCGCTGCGGGACCTGTCCAGCCCGCGCGCGCTCGTCGTGCGCGACGGCGTGCAGACCCGTATCGCGGGCCGCGATGTCGTGCGCGGCGACCTCATCCTGCTCGCGGAAGGTGACCGAGTCCCGGCGGATGCGGTGCTCTTCGAGTGCTCGAGCCTGAACATCGACGAGTCGCTGCTCACCGGCGAGTCGGTGCCGGTGCGGAAGTCGGCCTGCGCGCCGGACGTCCCGCGCACGCTCGGCCTGCCGGGCGGCGACGGCAACCCGTGGGTCTTCTCGGGCACGCTCGTGGTCAAGGGCCAGGGGATCGCCGAGGTGGCCGCGATCGGGCAGCGGACCGAGCTCGGCAAGATCGGCATCGCGCTCGAGTCGGTCGAGTCCGAGCGCACGTCCCTGCAGCAGGAGGTCGACCGGCTCGTCGGCAGGATCGCGGTCATCGGTCTGTCGATGGCGGCGGTCGTCGTGCTCGTCTACGGGCTGACGCGCGGTGACTGGCTCTCGGCGACGCTCGCGGGCATCACGCTGGCCATGGCGGTCCTTCCGGAGGAGTTCCCGGTCGTGTTGACGGTGTTCCTGGCCTTGGGCGCGTGGCGCGTGTCGAAGAGCAACGTGCTCACCCGACGCATGCCGGCGATCGAGATGCTGGGCGCGGCGACCGTGCTGTGTTCGGACAAGACCGGCACGATCACCCAGAACCGGATGACCGTCCGCGAGCTCCGGACCGACCGCGGTTCGTTCGTCGCGGACGGCGCACCGCTTCCGGAGGCATACCACGAGGTCCTGGAGTACGCGGTGCTGGCGTCGCCCATCGATCCGTTCGATCCGATGGACACGGCGTTCAAGGTCCTCGGCGAACGCTTCCTGGCGCAGACCGAGCACATCCACGCCGACTGGGCGCTGGTGAAGGAGTACCCGCTCTCCGAGAGGCTGCTCGCCCTGTCGCACGTCTGGCGCTCTCCCGACGGGGGCGACTACGTCATCGCCGCGAAGGGCGCGCCCGAGGCGGTCGCCGACCTGTGCCACGTGGACGAGGCGCGGCTCGAGGAGATCATCGCGCGCGTCTCGAGCATGGCCGACGACGGGCTCCGCGTGCTCGGCGTGGCGCGGGCGCACTTCCGCGCGGCCGCCGGACTTCCGGAGATACAGCACGACTTCGACTTCGAGTTCATGGGGCTCGTGGGCCTTCAGGACCCGATCCGCGAGGACGTCCCGGACGCGGTCGCCCAGGCGCGTGCCGCCGGCATGCGGGTGGTCATGATCACCGGCGACTACCCGGGCACGGCGCGGAGCATCGCGAGGGACGCGGGACTCGACGCGGACACGTGCATCATCACCGGGCCGGAGCTAGACGCGATGGACGACGAGGCGCTCGCGTCGCGGATCGACGAAGTGGACGTATTCGCTCGCGTGGTCCCGGAGCAGAAGCTCCGCATCGTCCGCGCGCTGAAGACCCGCGGCGAGGTCGTCGCGATGACCGGGGACGGCGTCAACGACGCTCCCGCGCTCAAAGCCGCTGACATCGGTATCGCGATGGGGCAGCGGGGAACCGACGTCGCGCGCGAAGCGGCGGCCCTCGTGCTGACCGACGACGCGTTCTCGTCGATCGTGCGCGCGGTCCGGGTCGGCCGGCGCATCTTCGACAACCTGAAGAAGGCGATGGCCTACATCCTGGCGGTGCACGTGCCGATCGCCGGCATGTCGCTGTTGCCGGTATTCGTCCCGAAGCTGTTCGGTGTCGAGATGCCTCTGGTCATGATGCCGGTCCACATCGCCTTCCTCGAGCTGATCATCGACCCCGCGTGCTCGATCGTGTTCGAGGCGGAGAGCGAGGAGGCGGACATCATGGAGCGTCCGCCTCGCGGCGTGGACGAGCCCCTCTTCAGCCGAAGGATGATCGGGGTGAGCCTGGCGCAGGGGTTCGCGGTGCTGATCGCGGTCCTCGGCGTCTACCTGTGGTCGGCGCTCACCTACGGCCCGCAGGGCGCCGACACGGTGCGCGCGCTGACGTTCGCGACACTGGTCACGGGTAACCTCGCCCTCATCTTCGTGAACCGTTCGTGGACCCATTCGGTCATCGGAGGGCTCAAGTACAAGAACGCCGCGCTGTGGTACGTGACCGCCGGCACGCTCGCCGCGATCGCGCTCCTGTTCGCTTTCCCGGCCACGCTGGGGCTGTTCCAGTTCGCGCTGCCGCCTCTGGGTGACTTCGCGATCGCCATCGGGGCGGCCCTTCTGAGCGTCGCGTGGTTCGAGGTCTACAAGATCGTGCGGCACCGCCAGCACGCCCGGGTGGCCTAGCCCCGGCGGGCTGCCTGCGCGTGCGGTCGGACGCCGGTCGGGAACCGGACCGCGTCCGTACAGCCGGGTCCTGCAGAATCGGGGACACCACGGCGCACGCCGCGGGAACACGCTGGCCGCCCACCCTCGGTGGCACGACGCACGACACCGAAGGAGTGGGATCCATGGGGAAGGTTCTTCTCGTCATCGGCGCCCTCGTCGCCACGCTCATGTTCGGCGCGGCGGGGGCGTACTTCACAGGGCAGGCACAGGTGCCCGAGAACATGATCCGGGCGGGCTCGGTCGCGATATCGACCGAACCGACCTCGGCCGCGCTCTCGATCGACGCACTCGCGCCGGGTGCCACCATCACGAAGCCGCTCACCGTCGTCAACTCGGGTGACCTTCCGGTGAACTGCATCATCACCGCGGCGAAGAAGGCCGGCATCACCGAGTTCTACGACGCGCTCACGTGTCGCGTGCTCGCCGACGGTGCGCTGGTCTACGACGGAGCGCTCTCGACGCTGCGCACGACGCCGGTCGCGCTGGGTGCTGGTTCGCGCGCCCAACTGCAGTTCTCGGTCGGCATCCCGGCGTCGGCGGGCAACGAGCTGGCCGGCGACTACACCAAGATCACCGTCTACGTCGACGCCGAGCAGGCCCACTGATGGGACGCGTCCGCGCGGTCGCGGCCAAAGCGGTTCCGGTGCTCCTCGCCGCGGCCGCGGCCGCGTGGGCGCTCTCGTGCCTGACGGCGGTCTATGTGGGCGGCGGTTCGATGTCGCCTGCGCTCATCGCCGGCGACCTCGCGGTCGCACGCAACGGGTCGTCGGGAGTCAAGGTCGGGGACATCGTGCTGGTCAGCAAGCCGGGGTGGCCCGACGGCGTGCTGCACCGTGTGGTGGCTGTCACGTTCGATGGGAGGCTGCAGTTGCGCGGCGACGCGAACCCGACGCCCGACCTCGAGCCGGTCCCGCTCGAGTCGGTGCGCGCGGTGGTGGTGTTCGTCCTGCCCACCGGGCGCGCCATCGCCGCCTTCGAAGCGCTGGCCAGGGTGATACAATCACGCGTCACATGACGCATAGTTCTGGCGATGACGGAGAGGCGCCGGCGCACGCACGCGTGAGGATTCAGAGAGGGACCGCATCCACGCTGCAAGGGTCCCGCATCGCGAGCACGCCGGCGGTTCACTCCACCAGCCGCTCACCTGAACGGCCGCGGTCCGCGGCCCGGTAGGGGAGCCGGATCCCCCGTTACGGGACATCGGGCCTGCGGAGGGCCCGGACGACGCGCGCGTTCCTGCGCGCAAGAGGTGGGCCGCGCGCGAGCACGGCCAACCGGGGTGGTACCGCGGAAGCCGACTTCCGTCCCCGGACATGGATGACATGTCCGCGGGCGCGGACGTCGGCTTTGTCTATGATGCGAGCGGACAGGACACGAAGGGCACGGGAAGGACCAGGATGGCGCTCATCGACGAACTGAGACGGCTGCGCGACGAAGGCCTCGCGGCGATCACGGCCGCGGACGACCTGGTCACCTTGGAAGCGGTCCGTGTCGCTCTCCTCGGCAAGAAGGGGTCGCTGACCGCCGCGCTGCGTGGGCTCGGCACCCTCTCGGCCGAAGAACGGCCGGCCGCCGGCAAGGTCTCGAACGAGGTGCGCGAGGCCCTCGAGAGCGCCCTGGCAGCCCGTGAGGACACGCTCGGCTCGGCCGCTCTGCGCGCCCGCCTGGTCGCCGAGGCGGTCGACGTGACGCTCCCGGGCCGCCGGCGCGCTCCCGGTCGCGAGCACCTCATCGCACGCGTCGTGCGCGAGGTCTCCGACATCTTCATCGGCCTGGGCTACCGCATCGCCGAAGGCCCCGAGGTTGAGCTGGACTACTACAACTTCACGGCGCTCAACACGCCTCCCGACCATCCTGCCCGCAACGCGTCCGACACCTTCTACGTCGAGGACCTCTCCGGTGAGACGGCGGCGGTCAGGGGCGAATCGGACGTGCTGCTGCGCACGCAGACCTCGCCGGTCCAGGTCCGCGTCATGGAGAACACCAAGCCGCCCATCTACATCCTCGCGCCCGGCAGGGTCTACCGTCGCGACGTGGCCGACCCCTCGCACCTGCCGCAGTTCACGCAGATAGAGGGGCTCGTCGTGGACGAGGGGATCACCTTCGGCGACCTGAAGGGCACGCTGGAGCACTTCGCGAAGGAGATGTTCGGCGCCGACCGCAAGGTGCGCCTGCGCCCGCACTTCTTCCCGTTCACCGAGCCTTCGGCGGAGGTGGATGTGAGCTGCCACCTGTGCGGTGGCGCCGGGTGCCGCATGTGCAAGGGCTCGGGTTGGCTCGAGATCCTGGGCTGCGGCATGGTCGACCCGAACGTGTTCGGCTTCGCCGGCATCGACCCCGAGAGGTACAGCGGCTTCGCGTTCGGCATGGGCGCCGAGCGGATCGCTGCGCTGAAGTACGGCGTGCCCGACCTGCGCCACTTCGTCGAGAGCGACATGCGCTTCCTGCGCCAGTTCTGACACCGCCCTTCTGCTCGCCGCAGGTGGCGAGTCCGACGTTCGAGAGGAATTGACCCGACGATGCGTGTCTCCCTCAAATGGCTCCGCGAACTGGTGGACGTCTCACTCGACGTCCCGGCGCTGGTCGACCTCATGGACATGACCGGGACGAAGGTCGAAGCGGTGCATACAGTCGGCGCCGTCGTCGACGGTGTCGTCGTGGGACAGATACTGACGAAGGAGCGTCACCCGGAGGCCGACAAGCTGTGGGTCACCACAGTCGACGTGGGAGCAGCCTCCCCGCTGCAGATCGTGTGCGGCGCGCAGAACTTCGAGGCCGGCGACAAGGTGCCGGTGGCTCTCGTGGGCGCGACGCTACCGAACGGGGTGACGATCAAGAAGGCGAAGCTGCGCGGCGTCGCGAGCGAGGGCATGAACTGCTCCGCCGCCGAGCTCGGCCTGGGTGCCGACCAGTCGGGCCTGCTCATCCTGCCCTCCGACGCACCCGTCGGAATGCCGTTCTTCGAGTACCACGGCACGGCCGACACCGTCCTGGAGTTCGAGATCACGCCGAACCGCCCGGACTGCCTGTCGGTCGCCGGCGTCGCGCGGGAGGTCGGTGCGGTCACGGGCGTGAGCGCGCGCGTGCCCGCGAGCGTGCCCGAGGAGTCCGGCGCGCCCGCCGCAGGCGTGGTCAGTGTCACGATCGAGGATCCGGCTCTGTGCCCGCGCTACACCGCGCGCCTCATCCGGGGAGTGAGGATCGCCCCGTCGCCCGAGTGGCTCGCCGAGCGCGTGGCCGCCGCGGGCGCACGTCCCATCAGCAACGTCGTCGACGTCACGAACTACGTGATGTTCGAGCTCGGCCAGCCGCTGCACGCGTTCGATGCGGCCACGATCGCCCAGGCGGACGGACGCGCCGCGATCACCGTGCGGGTGGCGCGCCCGGGGGAGCGCCTCACGACGCTCGACGGGCAGGACCGCGAGTTGACGGCGGACACGCTCGTCATCGCCGACCCGACCGGCCCGGTCGCGCTTGCCGGTGTCATGGGCGGCGCTGACACCGAGGTCACCGATTCCACCGTCGACATCCTGCTCGAGTCCGCCTGCTTCGCGCCGGCCTCGGTGGGACGCACGAGCCGTCGGTTGGCGCTGATCTCCGAGGCGAGCCAGCGGTTCGAACGCGGGGTCGATCCGAACGCATGCGTGGCCGCGCTCGACAGGGCCGCGCAGCTGCTCGCGGAGGTCTCGGGAGGGACCGTCGCGCCCGGCGTGATCGACGCGTATCCGGCGCCCGTGGCGCCGCTGGCCGTCACGCTCCGGCTGTCGCACGCCAACGCGCTGCTGGGCACCGATCTCGCGGAGCCGGTCGTCACCGGGATACTCACGCGCCTCGGCCTATCCGTCTCGCACGTGGACGACGACACGCTGAGCGCCGCCGTCCCCACGTTCCGCCCCGACCTCACGCGCGAAGCCGACCTCATCGAGGAGGTCGTGCGCGTGTATGGGATGGACCGCGTCACCTCGACGCTGCCCGCCGGTCGCGGACGGGTGGGCGGGCTCACTCGCCAGCAGGCGCTCACTGAGCGGATAGGTGCGGCCCTGCGCGGCGCCGGACTCAACGAGGCGATCACCTGGTCGTTCGCGGACCCCGCCGACGTCGGTCGGCTCGAGTGGCCGTTCGGTCCGGGCGAGAAGCCGGTCGAGTTGCTCAACCCGATGAGCGAGGACCAGGCGGAGCTGCGCGTCACCGCGTTGCCCGGCATGTTGCGGGCGGTCGCGCACAATCGGAACCGGGGCGTGGCCGACGTGTACCTGTACGAGATCGGAGCGGTCTGGTTCACGGCGGACGGTCGCAAGTTGCCCAAGGAGCGCACTGTGGTGGCGGGTGTCCTCGCGGGCTCCTGGAGTCGCCCGGGTTGGAACGATCGTGCGGTCGCGCTCGATCTGTTCGACGCGAAGGGCGTGCTGGAGTCGGTCATCGAGGACCTGGGTATCGCGCGGTTCAAGCTGCGCGCCACCGACCTGCCGTGGCTGCAGCCCGGGCGCAGCGCCGAGGTCCTGGTGGGTGGCGACGTGATCGGTTGGCTCGGCGAGGCCCATCCCGCCGTGCTCGACGCCTACGAGTGCGCAGGCCCGGTAGTGGTATTCGAGGTGCAGCTGAAGGCGCTGCTCAAGGCGGCTCGCGACGTGCGCCCGTTCGTGGACCTGCCACGCTACCCGGGTGTGAAGATGGACGTCGCGCTCGTCGTGGACGACTCGGTCTCGGCGGAGCGCGCCGAGCAGACGATCCGCTCCGCCGGCGGCAAGCTGCTGGAATCGGCGCGCCTGTTCGACGTCTACCGCGGCGAGGGGGTCCCATCGGGGCTGAAATCGCTGGCCTATTCGCTCGTGTACCGGGACCCCGAGCGCACGCTGACGTCGGAAGAGGTCGAACAGACTCACGAGAAGCTGGTCCGCAAGGTGACCGGCGCTCTGGGTGGACGTCTTCGCGGGGGAGAGTAAACCGGGCGTCTCGCGCGTGCAGAAACACATAGCCGCGTCTTGACATGCGCCGGATTCGTATGTGTTGATTACTGCAAGCATCGCTAGCGCATAGACGTTGACAGGTATGCGCGTGCACGTGTAGACTCCGCTCATGGTATACGAAGATGTGTGTGGCGACCCGCGACGCGCGGGTCGCCGCGTATCCGGGAGGCGGACTTGAAGTGATCAGGGCAGCGGTCGTCGGCGGCGCCGGCTATACGGGGATCGAGACGATCCGCCTCCTGCTCGGTCACCCCGAGTTCGAGGTCACCCTTGTGACGTCCGCGGCGGATGCGGGACGGCCGATCGAGGCGGTCTACCCCGCGCTCGCCGGGAGCGGACTCGTCTTCCAGGACCCGTCGGCCTGCGACATCGCCGGAAGCTCGGACGTGGTCTTCCTGGCCGTACCGCACACCGCGTCGATGTCGCTCGCGCCCGCGCTTCTGGACGCGGGCGTCACGGTCATCGATCTGTCCGCCGACTTCCGGCTCAAGGACGCCGCGGTCTACGAATCCTGGTACGGCACCGCCCACACCGCGCCGCAGCTGCTGGAGTCCGCCGTCTACGGCCTCCCGGAGCTCACGCGCGCCTCGCTTTCGGGCGCGCGCCTTGTCGCGTGCGCCGGCTGCTATCCCACAGCGACCGCTCTTGCCGCGGCACCCGCGCTCGAAGCCGGTCTCGCCTCGCCGGGGCTCGTCGTGGTGGACGCGAAGTCGGGCGTCTCGGGCGCGGGCCGCGCGCTCGCGGCGGGAAGCCATTTCTCGTCGGCGAACGAATCTGTCAAGCCCTACAAGGTGGGGTCCCACCGGCACACTCCCGAGATGGCGCAGACGCTGTCCGCGATCGCCGGGTCCCATGTGTCCGTCTGCTTCGCGCCGCATCTCGTGCCGATGACGCGCGGTCTGCTCTCGACGGTGTACCTGCAGGCGGCGGACCGGCTCACCGTCGCGGACGTCGTGGACGCCTACCGGGCGCGCTACGAGGGCGAGCCCTTCGTGACGGTGCATCCGGACGGCGTGATGCCGTCCACCCATGAGGTCTCGGGCACGAACAGGGCGCACATCGGCCTCGCGTTCGACGAGGGCTCCGGGACGCTGGTCGTCGCGTGCGCGATCGACAACCTCGTGAAGGGTTCGGGCGGCCAGGCGATCCAGTGCGCGAACATCGTCTTCGGTCTCGACGAGAGCGCGGGGCTCACCGCCTACGCGCCGGTCGTGTAGGGGAGGGACCGTGGACCAGCCGACCAGCCTGAAGTTCGAACCGCTCGAGGGCGGAGTGACGGCGCCGCTCGGGTTTCGTGCGGGAGCGTTCGCAGCGGGCATCAAGAAGGCGGGCAAGCTCGACGTGGCCATCCTGACCGCGGACAGCGATGTTCCCGCGGCGGCGGTGTACACGACCAACTCGGTCGCAGCGGCCCCAGTGGTCGTGTCGCGCTCGCACACCGCGGCCGGCCGAGTGCGTGCCGCGGTCATCAACTCGGGGAACGCGAACGCCTGCACGGGCGCGCGGGGGCTTGCGGACGCCTGCGCGATGGCCGTCGCTGTCGGTGAAGCGATCGGTTGCTCTGCCGAGGCGGTGGTCGTGTCTTCCACCGGCGTGATCGGTGTGCCGCTGCCGCTGGAGAACGTCCTCTCTGGCATCTCGGGCGCAGCCGCGGCGCTGACGGGCGACGGAGGTCCGGCCGCCGCCGAGGCGATCCGCACCACCGATACGTTCGCCAAGCAGTGCGCCGTGGCGCTGACCCTCGACGGCGTCACGTACGCGGTCGGCGGGATGGCGAAGGGCTCCGGCATGATCCAGCCCAACATGGCGACGATGCTCGCCTTCGTCACCACGGACGCGCCGCTCACCTCCGGGGCGTGCGACGCCGTCCTGCGCGGCGCGACCGCCCGTACCTTCAACCGCATCACGGTGGACTCCGACACGTCCACGAACGACATGTGCCTGCTGCTCGCCTCCGGCGCTGCCGGCGGGGAACCGATCGGGCCGGGGGGGCCGCGATACGATGCCATCGCGGCGGCGGTCCACCACGTGTGCGGCGAGCTTGCCCGGATGATCGTTCGCGACGGCGAAGGCGCGACCAAGTTCGTGGAGGTCACCGTGCGCGGCGCCGCTTCGGAGTCCGACGCGGAAGCCGCGGCGTTCGCCATCGCCAACTCGCCGCTGTGCAAGACGGCCATCTTCGGAGGGGACGCGAACTGGGGCCGGGTCGCGATGGCGATAGGGAAGTCGGGCGCCGTGGTCGATCCCGACGCGTTCGGCGTCGTGTTCGCGGGCATCCCGACGTGCGTGGCGGGCGCCGCGATCGCGTTCGACGAGGACGCCGCAGCCGCGGCTCTCGGCAAGTCCGATGTTGACGTGCTCGTCGACCTCCACGTCGGCGACGGGACGGCCACGGTCTGGACCTGCGACCTGTCGTACGAGTACGTGCGGATCAACGGCGAGTACCGGAGCTGAAGCCCGCCGCCTTAGCGCGGCGCGAGAAGGACGGGGGTGACCGGCCCGATGAACGATCTGCTCTCGAAGGCGATGACGCTGACCGAGGCGCTGCCGTGGATCAAGGCGACCGCGGGCAGCACGGTCGTGGTGAAGTACGGCGGCGCCGCGATGACGGATCCGGCGCTGCGCGAGTCGGTCGCGTCCGACATCGTGCTCATGAAGCTCGTCGGCATCAACCCGGTGGTAGTCCATGGCGGCGGGCCGGAGATCACGTCGTTCATGGACCGGCTCGGAATGCCCGTCGAGTTCTACGACGGGCTGCGCGTGACCGACGACGAGGCGATGGAAGTCGTGAAGATGGTGCTGGTCGGGAAGGTCAACAAGGAGCTGGTCTCCTCCATCAACAGCCACGGCCGGTTCGCCGTGGGCATCTCGGGCGACGACGCGAACCTGCTCAAAGCGCACGCGGTCTCCGAGCGCCTGGGGCGCGCGGGGGAGATCGAGGCGATCGACACCACCGTGGTGACGGGGCTGATCGACGACGGGTTCATCCCGGTCATCGCGACCGTGGGTTACGGCGAAGACGGCGGTTCCTACAACGTCAACGCCGACTCGGTGGCTGGTGAGCTTGCCGCGGCGCTCGGCGCATCGAAGGCGATCTTCCTCACCGATGTGGACGGCCTGTACGCGGACTTCGCCGACAAGTCCTCGCTGATCAGCGCGCTGTCGCTGCAGCAGGCCGAGGACCTCATCGCGGCGGACTCGCTCAGGTCCGGGATGATCCCGAAGGTGGCGGCGTGCGCGCGAGCGTTGCGCGGCGGCGTTCCCCGGGCGCACATCCTGAACGGGACCGTTCCGCACGCGCTGCTGCTCGAGGTCTACACCGACGAAGGCGTCGGAACGATGATCACTCCGGAAGGTGCGTGAGCGCGATGGGCATGCTCTACGAAGAGGCGGCGGCGCTCGACGCGCAGTTCCACATGCATACGTACGCGCGCAAGCCGGTGATGTTCGTCCGCGGTGAAGGGATGCGCCTGTACGACGACGATGGCCGCGAGTACCTGGACTTCGTCGCGGGGATCGGCGCCGTCAACCTGGGGCACAGCCACCCGGCCGTGGTCGAAGCGGTCCGCGAGCAGATCGGGAAGCTGACGCACGTCAGCAACCTCTACTACGTCGAACACCGTGACGAGCTCGCCCGGGACCTGGTGGGGCTTCACGGCGGGGATGCGCGGGTCTTTCTCTGCAACTCAGGCGCGGAGGCGAACGAGGGCGCGATCAAGTTGGCGCGCAAGTGGGGCAGGGCGCGCAGGGGACCGAAGTGCCACGAGATCGTGACCGCGGAGCGGTCGTTCCACGGACGCACCCTCGCGACGCTGGCCGCGACCGGGCAGCCCAGCAAGCAGGAGGCGTTCGCGCCGCTGCCGGCGGGGTTCTCGCACGTCCCGCTCAACGACATCGCGGCGCTCGAAGCGGCGGTCACCGATTCCACCTGTGCCGTCCTGCTCGAGCCGGTGCAGGGAGAGGGCGGCGTCTTCCCGTGCGACCCGGGCTATCTCGCGGCCGCGCGCGCCCTGTGCGACGAGCGGGACGTGCTGCTCATGTTCGACGAGGTGCAGACAGGCATGTGGCGCACCGGCCCGGCGTTCGCGTGGCAGCTCTACGGGGTGAGGCCTGACGTGATGTGCCTGGCGAAGTCTCTCGCCAACGGCCTTCCGATCGGCGCTGTGCTCGCGGACGTGGACGTGGCGGACGCGTTCGCCCCCGGGGACCACGGCTCCACGTTCGGCGGCGGGCCGGTCGTGTGTGCGGCTGCGCGCGCGTGCCTGGGCGCGTTGCAGACCGAGCGCCTGGGCGAGCGCGCGGTCGAGTCGGGGGAGTACTTGCGCTCCCGGCTGCGCGCGTTCGCATCGGACACCGGGACCGTCGCGGACGTTCGCGGCGCCGGTCTCATGAACGCGCTCGAGTTCAAGGACCCGATCGCGGGCGAGGTCGCCTCGAAGGCGCTTGCACGCGGACTCGTGTTGAACAACATCGGCGCGCATATTCTGCGTATCCTGCCTCCTCTCGTGTGCGCAAGGCCCGAGGTTGATACACTCTTGGCCGAGCTTTATGAGTTGGCCACATGACTGATGTGCCGGAAGGGCAAGCGATGAATGGTCTGCAGGGGCGCGACATCCTGACGTTGGGCGAGTTCACGCCCGACCTGTTGAACTTCTTCCTCGAGCGCGTCGCGATCCAGAAGCGCGCTTCGATCGCTACGGGATCGAACTATCGGCCGCTGGCGGGCAAGGCGGTCGCGGTCATCATGCTCAAGCCGTCGCTTCGGACGCGCGTGAGCTTCGAGGTCGCGATCGAGCGCCTCGGCGGAACGCCGGTCCTGCTGATAGGCGAGGGGAGCGCGTTCTCCCGGGGCGAGTCGGTGCAGGACACGGTGAAGGTCCTCGAGAGGTACGTCGACTGCATCGTTCTGCGCACCTACGAGCAGTCCCACATCCAGGAGGTCGCCCTGCACGCGTCGGTCCCCGTGATCAATGCGCTCACGGACGACTACCACCCGTGCCAGGTGCTGGCCGACCTCGTCACGATCCGCGAGCACAAGCACAACCTGACCGGCCTGAACGCCGCGTACGTGGGTGACGGCAACAACATGGCGAACACGCTGCTCATCGGTGCGGCGCTCGCCGGCATGAACCTCACGGTCGGATGTCCTGAGGGCCACGACCCGCTGCCGGCCGCGTTGGAGCGGGCCACACAGATCGCCGAGTTCACCGGTTCCGCACTCAGCGTCGTTCGCGACCCGGCGGCGGCTGTCGCGAATGCGGAGGTCGTCATCACCGATACCTGGGCGTCGATGGGCCAGGAGGCCGAGCACGCCGAGCGCGTGAGGGAGTTCCTGCCGTATCGCGTGGACGCCGACCTCATGGCGAAGGCCGCGCCCGGAGCCCTCTTCATGCACTGCCTGCCCGCCCACCGGGGCGAAGAGGTCACCGACGAGGTCATCGACTCCCGCATCTCCGTCGTCTATGACGAGGCTGAGAACCGCCTGCACGCCCAGAAGGCACTGCTGACCATGGTCATGGGGTGAATCGATGAAGAAGCGACTCGATCGTCAGGACGTCATCCGTCGCGTCGTGCGGCGCGAGCGGATTCGCACGCAGCGCGATCTTGTGGACCGCCTGCGGGCGGCGGGCTACGTGTGCACCCAGGCGACGGTCTCGCGCGACATCACGGAGATGGGGCTGCGCAAGCTGCCGGAGGGTGTCTACGTGTTGGCCGAGGACCTGCATCTGCAGCGGATGATCTCGGAGCTCGTCACCAAGGTCGTCCAAGCGGACACGATGGTGATCGTGAAGGCATCGCCGGGCACCGCACCCGGCGTGGCCGCGGCGCTCGACGGGGCCGGGCTCGATGAGGTCGTCGGCTCCATCGCGGGCGACGACACGATCCTCGTGATAACCCGCTCCGCCGCCGACGGCGCGGCCATCGTCGACACGATCGAGAAGTACCGGGGCCGATCCTAGAGGTCCCGCCCAGCCGGTCCGAGTCCCGGCTGACGGACGCTGCCGGTCCCGCCTCGCGCGTGTCCGGTCCCACCCGCATCTCTTCAAGACAAGGAAGTGAGTCCCAGCATGACGAGAGAGAAGTGCGTTCTCGCATATTCCGGAGGTCTCGACACCTCCGTCGCGATCCAATGGCTGAAAGAGAACCACGACCTCGACGTGATCGCGCTCGCGATCGACGTGGGCCAGGAGCGGCAGGACCTCGAGGTCGTGCGCGAGAAGGCGCTCAGGATCGGCGCGGTCGAGTCGGTCGTCAAGGACGTGCGCGAGGAGTACGTGACCGAGTTCCTCGCCAAGGCGCTGAAGTCCAACGCGCTGTACGAGAACAAGTACCCGCTGCTCTCCGCGATGTCGCGCCCGATCATCGTCAAGCATCTGGTGGAAGAGGCTCACCGCACCGGCGCGAGATGCATCGCGCACGGCTGCACCGGCAAGGGCAACGACCAGGTGCGCTTCGAGATCGGCATCGCCGCGCTCGACCCGGATATCACCGTCATCGCCCCGGTGCGCGAGTGGGACCTCAAGACCCGCGAGCAGGAGATGGAGTACGCCGCCGAGCGGGGCATCCCGGTCCCGACCACCAAGGACAACCCGTACTCGATCGACGACAACCTGTGGGGCCGCGCGATCGAGTGCGGCATGCTCGAGGACCCGTGGGTGGAGCCGCCGGCGGACATCTACACGATGACGAACGACGCTCGCGCCGACGCCGGTGACGCTCCCGAGTACGTCGAGATCTCCTTCGAGGAGGGGCTTCCCTGCGCCCTGGACGGGAAGCTGACGAGCTTCCACGAGGTCATCCTCGCCATGAACGACATGGCCGGGCGCCACGGTTTCGGCCGCATCGACATGATCGAGAACCGCCTCGTGGGGCTCAAGAGCCGCGAGGTGTACGAGGTGCCGGGCGCGCTCACGCTGATCCAAGCACACAAGGCTCTCGAGGACCTGTGCCTCGAGCGCGACCTGCTGCACTACAAGCTGGGCATCGAGCAGAAGTGGGCGGAGCTCGTCTACAACGGCATGTGGTACTCGCCGCTGAAGGAGGCGCTCGACGGCTTCGTCGAGACGACGCAGAAGCTCGTCACCGGCGACGTGCGGCTGCGCTTCTTCAAAGGCTCGTGCGTGGTCGTCGGGCGTCGCAGCCCGTACTCGCTGTACGACTACGACCTCGCGACCTACGACGCGACCGACAGCTTCGACCACCGCGCCGCCAAGGGGTTCATCGACCTGTGGGGCCTGCCCACGAAGGTCTGGGCCCGGCAGCGCCGGAAGACCGGCAAAGAGGGCGAGGTCTAGAAGGCCATGGCCGATGCGAAGAAGGCGTGGGGCGGACGTTTCGAGGGCTCCCTCGATGAGTTCGTGACCCGGTTCGGGGCATCGCTGCCGGTGGACCGGGCGATGTGGGAGTCCGACATCCGCGGCTCGATCGCGCACGTCCGCATGCTGGCCGCGCAGGGCATCCTGCCGGCGGCCGATGCCGAGGCGATCGAGGCAGGCCTGCGGGACGTCTTCGCCGACCTCGCGGAAGGCCGCTTCATCTTCGATGACGCCGACGAGGACATCCACATGGCGGTCGAGCGCGCGCTGATCGCGCGCGTCGGCGCGGTCGGAGGCAAGCTCCACACCGCGCGCTCGCGCAACGACCAGGTCGCCACCGACGCGCGCCTTCACGCCAAGGGGCTCGCGTGGGACCTCGTCGACGGCGTGGCCTCGCTGCAGGAGTCTCTGCTTGCGTGTGCCGACGAGCGCTTCGGAGTCGTCATGCCGGGCTACACGCACCTCCAGAAAGCGCAGCCGGTGCTGCTGTCCCACCACCTGCTCGCATACGTCTGGATGCTGGACCGTGACGCGCTTCGGCTGCGGCATGCGCGGGAGGCGGCGGACGTATCTCCGCTCGGTTCCGCCGCGCTCGCGGGCACGACGTTCCCGCTCGACCGACGCACCGTTGCCGAGGAGTTGGGCTTCTCGGGGGTCACGGCCAACTCGCTCGACGCGGTGTCCGACCGCGACTTCCTGTTGGACCTCGTGTACCCCTGCGCCGTCGCGATGATGCACTTGTCGCGCCTGTGCGAGGAGCTCGTGCTGTGGTCGAGCGAGGAATTCGGTTTCGTGAAGATGGACGATGGCTACGCCACCGGTTCCTCGATCATGCCCCAGAAGAAGAACCCGGACGTGGCGGAGCTCGTACGCGGCAAGACCGGCCGAGTGTACGGCGACCTCGTGGGCCTGCTGACGGTCATGAAGGGGTTGCCGCTCGCGTACAACAAGGACATGCAGGAGGACAAGGAGGGCGTCTTCGATGCCGCGGCGACGCTGGCCGACTGCCTGCGTGCCTGCGCGGGCATGGTCGCGACGCTGACCTTCGACGAGGGCAGGATGCGTGCAGCGGCGCTCGGCGGGTACATGGCCGCGACCGACCTCGCCGACCACCTCGCCGCGCATGGCGTCCCGTTCCGGGACGCCCACGAGATCGTCGGACGTCTCGTCCTTTCGTGCGAGCGTTCGGGCCGCACGCTGCAGGATCTCTCGGTGCAGGAGCTGCAGGCCGCTTCGCCCGCCTTCGGTGAAGACGTCTTGAGCGCTGTCGACATCGATGCCATCGTTGCCCGCCGCGTGAGCGAGGGCGGCACCGGACACGACGCGGTGCGGGCCCAGCTCGTGCTGGCCCGCGACGCCATCGCCGCGACGAAGGCGTGGCTCGGCTCGCGGGACCGCTGAGCCGGGTCCCCGCCACCCCCGACCACGTGGATACCGGCGCGCACGCCCCGAGTGTGCTCCCTGTGTCGTTCTACGAGCGCGGAACCGTTCAGGTAGCTCGAGGACTGCTCGGATGCACGCTGGTGAGCATTGCGGGCGGCGTGGTGACCAGCGGCCGGATCGTCGAGACCGAGGCCTATCTCGGCGCGGACGATCCCGGCTCTCACGCCGCCACGAAGGGCATCACGCGCCGAAACGCCGTCATGTACGGGCCGGCGGGACACGCGTATGTGTACTTCACCTACGGCAACCACCACATGTTCAACGTCGTGACCGAGAGGGAGGGCACGGCGGGGGCGGTGCTCGTCCGCGCCCTCGAGCCGCTCGAGGGCGCGGACGTGATGGCGGTGCGCCGGACCGTCCACCGTGGCCCGACGCGTGCGCTCGCGGATGTCGACCTCGCAAGTGGCCCCGGGAAGCTTTCGGCGGCCCTCGGGATCGACCTGTCGTGCAACGGCGCGCCGCTGGATGGGAGCGCTACACTGTTCATCTTGGAAGGGTCGGCCGCCGGCCGGGAGGTCGGCGTTTCGGGCCGCATCGGGCTCAGCTCCGGGCATGAGGTGGAGCTGAGGTTCTACCTCGAGGGGAACCAGTACGTATCACGGGCGCGTCCGGGCCGACGTCCGGCGACGCGTTCGCATGAGAGAAGGGTCTGACCGATGAAGTTGCGCGACATCTACCGCACGTGCATCGAAGCGGGCATGGAGGCCGACCCGCGCTCGCCCGAGGAGCTGCGCCGGGTGCTGGACGCCGCCAAACGGGCGTACGAGAAGCTCGATGAAGACGAGAGGCCCTTCTACGACGTCGAGCGGCTGACGAATCCGTATGCGGACACCCGCGTAGCGGCCGGCGATCTGGACCTGGAGGTCCGCGGCCTCATCACCGGCGTGGACATGGAGACCGCAGAGGTGCTGCTCGCCGATCGGCTGCGCGAGCACGGCGAGCCGATCGACCTCATCTTCTCGCACCACCCGGAAGGTCCCGGATTCGCACGGCTCGACGAGGTCATGCACATGCAGGCCGACATCTGGGCCTCCCGGGGCGTCGGCATGGGCGCGGCGGACTCGCTCATCTCGAAGCGTGCCTCGGAGGTCCGCCGCAAGTTCAGCCCGTACAACCACTACCGGGCGATCCAGTCCGCGGAGCTGCTGGGATTCGCGTCGATGTCCTGCCACACGCCGGCTGACAACTCGGTGCAGCGGTTCGTGCAGCGCGCGCTCGACGCTGCCACTCCGGCGACCTTGGACGACGTGGTGAAGGTCGTCCGATCGATCCCCGAATACGAGTACGCGGCGAAGAAGGGCTACGGGCCCGAGCTGATCCTCGGTCACGGCTCTCACAGGCCGGGCACGATCGCCGTGGACATGACCGGTGGGGCAGAAGGCCCGACAGACGCGCTGAACCGCCTCTCGGCCGCTGGCGTGGACACGCTCGTGGGCATGCACTACAGCGAGGAGCACCGGAAGCGTGCCGAGGACCTGCACATGAACCTGGTGCTGGCCGGCCATATCTCGTCCGACACGCTCGGCATGAACCTCATCCTCGACAAGATCGAGTCCCAGGGCGTGAAGGTCATCTGCACCTCCGGCATCGTGAGAGTCCGCCGCTACTGATTGCGCCCGTCCGATCGAGAACAGGAGAAGGCCCGCCATCCGGACAGATGGCGGGCCTTCTGAGCATCGGGTCGGCGGCTTCGAGACTAGGGCGTGGGCGTCGTCGTCGGCTCCGGAGTCGTCGTCGTGTCGGGCGGTTTGGGAGGCTTCGGTTTGGGCTTCGGGTTGTGCGCCGCGGCCCAAGAGCTGGCCTCGGCCGACCATGCCGCCTTCCAGATGTAGTGCGGCGCTGACGCGCGCGAGAAGCGCACGACCGGCTTGCCCTTGAGCGCGGCGGACATGAAGAGGTGCCACATCGGCGCGCAGAACGTGCCACCGAACGCCCTCATCCCGTGCACGTTGCGCATCGGGAAGGAGCCCTTCTGGTATCCCATCCATACCGCTGTGACCAGCTGCGGGGTATATCCGACGAACCACGCGTCCTGGTAGTTCTGCGCGGTGCCGGTCTTCCCAGCCGCCTCGCGTCCCGAGAGCCGGGCGCTCGTCCCTGTACCGCCGGTCACCACGCCGATCAGCTGCTGGGTGGCCGCCCAGGCGATCTCGGGCGTGAGCGCCCTCGAGCCGGTCGGCTTGTTGTCGAAGATGGTAGCGCCGCTCGCGTCCAGGATCTTGGTGATCGAGACTGGGGGCACGTGCACGCCGTTGTTCGCAAGGGTCCCATAGGCAGAGGCCATCTCGAGCGGGCTGACCGGCGCGGTGCCGAGGGTGATCGACGGCAGAGCGGGGATCGGGGAGGTGATCCCCATCCGCTTCGCCGTGGCGGCGACCTCGTCGGCCCCCAGCTCCCAGATCAGGCGGGCGAAGACGCAGTTGACCGAGTTCCTTGTCGCGGCCGAGAGGGTTATGTAGCCCCTCCCGGACCCCTCGGAGTTGTTCACGATCCACACCGGGTGGGTCGGGATGCGCGCGGGGGAGGACGCGTTCATGGGCCTTGAGGGGGGGATGCCCTTCTCGAGTGCGGTGACCAAAGTGAACATCTTGAAGGACGAGCCGGCCTGCCGTCTGCCCTGGGTGGCGTTGTTGAAGCTGTTCTTCGCATAGTTCTTTCCACCGTACATGGCTACGATCGCACCCGTCTTGGGATTGATCGACACGATCGCGGCGTCTGGGTCCTTCTTGTTCGGCAGCACCTTCTTGACGGCCTTCTCGGCGGCACGCTGCAGCCGGGTGTCGATCGTCGTGTAGACCTGCAGGCCGCCCTTGAACACGAGCGTGTCCGAGTACTGCTGCAGGAGCTGCTTGCGCACGTAGGAAACGAAGTAGGCGCAGTCGTAGATGCCCTGAGTGGGATCGACGGTCTTCTTGAGCGTGATCGTCGTCTCCTCGGCCTGTGTGGCCTGCGCCTGGGTGATGTACCCGTTCGCCACCATCCGGCCGAGTACCCAGCGCTGGCGCGACATCGCACCGTCAAGGTTGTAGTAGGGATTCAGCCGGATCGGCGACTGCGGGAGGCCCGCGAGCAACGCCGCCTCTCCGATCGTCAGATTGCTCGCATGCTTGCCGAAGTAGTCGAGCGCCGCGGCCTCTGCGCCATACGCGCCGTCACCGAAATAGACGGTGTTCAGGTATGCGGCCAACACCTCGGCCTTGGTGTGCCGCTTCTCATACTCCCACGCGAGGTACATCTCGCGGATCTTGCGTTCGATCGTGATGCTGTAGCGTTCTTGTGACAGTATCGTGCTGCGGATGAACTGCTGGGTAAGGGTCGACGCACCCTCTTTGGCGGAGCCCGTGGTCAGGTCGATCCATATCGCGCGGGCGATCCCCACCGTATCCACACCGTTGTGCTGGTAGAACCGCTCGTCCTCGACCGCGATGACCGCGTTCTGGAGGTTCTTGGAGACCGAGTCGAGCGGGACGATCTCGCGGTTCTCGAGGTAGAAGTTCGCCAGGAGCTTGCCGTCAGCGGAGTAGATCTTCGTCGGCTGCGCGAGGGCGAAGGCGTTCGGGTCATTTATGTCAGGAAGGTTCTTGAGGGCGTTCACCACAAAGGCGTACGCGACCCCGGCACCCGCGAGCAGTATCACGAGCAGCAGCGCGGCAGCGATCGCGACCACGCGGCCGATCGTGCGTTTGCCCTTCTTCTCCCGCTCCCGACGTACCCTGCTTGACATTCGACCTCTCCCGCTCGCAGTCTGACCGGATACAGGGTACTCGCTATGCTGTGTACACGCGCGCGAGGTGCCGAAGCGTTACATAGGTGTTAGGCACGGATCTGCCCTGTCCGAAGGACCGAGCCACCGAGAGGAGCCCTGCACCGAGTGAGCGTGAAAGCACGGACCGCCTCTCTCGAACTGCTCGCTCCCGCGGGTGGTCCCGATTCGCTGAGGGCCGCGGTCCGCAACGGCGCCGACGCGGTCTACCTCGGCACGCGCGACCTCAACGCCCGCCGCGGGGCCGAGAACTTCGGGGGAGACGAGCTGCGCGACGCGTGCCGGTACGCGCACCTGCGCGGCGCGAAGGTCTATCTGACCGCGAACGTGCTCATCCTCGAGGACGAGATGCCCTCCGCGCTCGAGATGGTCGCACGGGCCTGGGAAGCGGGCGTGGATGCCGTCATCGTGCAGGACCTGGGGCTGATGGCCTGCATCCGGGCGACCCTGCCGGAAGTGAGGATTCACGCGTCGACGCAGGTCGACGTGCACAACGCCGCCTCGATCCGAGCACTTGAGCGGCTCGGGGTCTCCCGCATCACGCTCGCTCGCGAGCTCTCCGTGCCGGAGATCACCGCGCTGACCGCCTCCGCAGGAGTGGAGCTCGAGAGCTTCGTACACGGGTCCCTGTGCTTCTGCCACTCGGGGCAGTGCCTGATGTCGTCGCTCGCGGGTGGAAGGTCGGCGAACCGCGGGCAGTGCGCGCAGCCGTGCCGCCTGCCCTACGAGCTTCTCGACGCCACAGGAGCCGCTGTGGACGTGCCTGGCCGCTATCTCCTGAGTCCAAGGGACCTGTGCGGCATCGGCCTGCTGCCCGCGCTCGCGGCCTCAGGACTTGCGGCGGTCAAGATCGAGGGCCGCATGAAGAGCCCGGAGTACGTCGCCTCGGTGGTCTCGGTGTACCGGGCGGCGATCGATCGTGTGCTCGCAGACCCGGAAGGGTTCGCAGTGCGCGAGGTCGAGTCGGACACGCTCGAGGAGGCGTTCAACCGCGGTTTCACCCCCGGCTACCTCTCAGACGTGCGCGACGACGCGCTCATGAGCTACCAGCGGCCGAACAACCGTGGCGTCCCCCTCGGCCGAGTGGTGGAGACGCGCCCGGGGCGCGCGGTGGTGGCGCTCGAACGCGCGTTGGAGTCGGGAGACACGATCGAGTTCTGGACCGCCGCCGGAAGGTTCGCTCAGCCGGCGGGTCCGCTCGGACTCGGCGACGGAGCGGTGTCAGCCGCGCCGGTGGGCACCAAAGTCTCGATCGTCGTGGAGAACCCCGTCCGGACCGGTGACCGCGTGTTCCGGGTGATGAACGCCGCGCTCATGGAGGCGGCTCGCCGCTCGTGGCAGTCCGCCGAGGAGAAACGGGCGCTCCCGCTGCGCGTACACGCCCGCGTGAGGATCGGGGAACCGCTCTCGCTCACCTTGGAGGCCTCGGGTGTCTCCGTCACCGTGACCGGTGCGGTGGTCGAATCCGCGCGCACGCGGCCGGTCACCGTCGAGGATGTCGCAGAGCATATCGGGAGGCTCGGGGGAACGCCGTACATGGCCGCCGACGTGACTGTGCATCTCGACTCCCTCGCGGGCATCGGCTTCTCGGAGCTGCACCGGGTGCGGCGGGAGGCGGTCGACCGTCTCGACGAGGCGAGGCTCGCACCGTGGGCAGGCCGCACCGCTCCGGCCCGTCCCGCGCCGCCCCGCCTGCAGTCCGGCCCGCGCCCCGTTGCGGCCGCGTCCGCTCCCGAGCTGGTCGTGGTGGTCGCGGACGAAGAGACCGGTCGCGCCTGCCTCGCGGCCGGGGCGGGCAGGGTCGTCGTCGCGGACACCTCGATCGCCCCGTGGGGCGCGCGCGTGCGCGCGCTGCTGCCGCGCGTGGCCCACGATGCCGAGATACCGGACCTCATGGCCCGGGCCGAGCGGTTCGCGCCACCCGCCATCGCGGGGAACCTGGGCCTGGTGCTCGAGATCGGCGAGCGGGGAGAGGCGGTCGAGGCCGACTGGGGGCTCGGCGCGACGAACCCCTGGACCGCAGGCGCGCTCGCGGGTATGGGGGCGACGGCGGTATGGGCGTCTCCGGAGATCTCGGGGCGGCAGCTCGCGTCACTCGTCGCGGGGTCGCCGGTCCCGGTCGGCGTGCTTGCGGGAGGTCACGTGGAGCTCATGGTGGCGGAGCACTGTGTCCTTCAGGCGGCGGGGCCCTGCTCCCACGACTGCGCGAACTGCGCGCGCCGCCGGCAGCGCTGGACGCTCCGGGACCGCAAGGGGTACGTGATGCCGGTCACGACCGACGCGGCAGGAAGGGCGCACATCTACAACGCCGTCCCGCTCGACCTGTCACGTTCGATCGGCGAGATCCTCGAGGCGGGCGTGGCGATGGTGCGCCTGGAGGCACAGGCCATGGACGCCACCGGCGCGGCCTCGCTGACGCGCGAGTGGAGCGATCGCCTCAAGCGCGCGGCGGCCGGCAAACAGCTTCCGTACACACCGATCGTCGAGCCCTCGACCACCGGGCACTTCTATCGCGGCGTGCGCTAGCCGGCGCGAGGCCTAGTGGACCACGACCTGCTTCGTGATGGACACGGTCGTGCCGGCGTGGTCTGTCACCCAGAGCACGACGTCGTACGTCTTCGCGGTCGCGTAGGTGTGGTTCGCCACCGCTCCTGACGAAGAGTCGCTCGCGCCGTCGCCGAACTCCCAGAGCCACTTCGTGATCGACCCGTCGGCCGTGCTGGCGCTCGCGTCGAACTTGACCGCAGCGCCTGTCGCAGGCGTAGCGGGAGTCCAGGTGAACGCGGCGGTCGGCGGGTGGCCGCTGCCGGCGCCTCCTGTGGACACCGTCAAGGCGATCACCGTGGCGCTCGTGATGACACTGCCGGACGAGGGCGTCTGCGCGGCCACGATCCCCGCGCCGACACCGCTGACGTCGCTCTCGGTCACGGTGTAGTGCAGCGCGATCGCGTCAAGGGCGGCGAACGCTTTGGCCTTCGACAGTCCGACAAGATCGGGGACGACGAGACCCACGGCGGTCCTGTGGAGCGTGCAGAGGCCCGGCTCCTCACCGGCAAGGAAGAGGGCCGTTCCGGTCTTCGGACACAGCGGCGTGGCCCTCTGCCCGCTCGCGAGGCAGATCTTCGCGCTGACAAGCCCGCTCGGACGCTTGAACTGGCTGGACGGCGTGGACTTGAGCGCCGCTTTCATGAAGGCGGCCCAGATCCGCGCGGGAAACGACCCGCCGGTGACGCGGATCCCGTGCACCGAGTTCATCGGGCGGCTGGAGGACTCCGCGTAGCCGACCCAGACCGAGGCCACCAGGTCCGGCGTGTATCCCACGAACCACGCGTCGATGTTCTGTTGCGTGGTGCCGGTCTTTCCGGCCGCGGGGCGGCCGATCGCCGCCGCCGTGCCGGTCCCTCCGGTGATGACGCCCTTCAGGATGTCGGTGGTGAGGTAGGCGATCGCGGCGTCGATCACGCGCTTGGGTTTCGGGTCCGCGGTGAACAGGACGGTGCCGTCCTTGTCCGTGACCTGCAGGATCGCGATCGGATCGGCGTGCATGCCGTTGGTGGCGAGCGTCCCGTAGGCGGAAGCCATCTCCAGCGGGGTCACGCCTTCGGCCATGCCTCCGAGGGCGACCGCAGGGACGGGCGTGATCTTCGTGGTGATGCCCATGTCTGTCGCGGCCTGCACGATCCGGTCGGCGCCGATCTTGAGCGCGAGCTGCGCGAACACCGGGTTCAGCGAGTGCACCGTCGCGACACGCAGGCGGGTCGGGCCCTTGAAGCCGGGCTCACCGGCGACGGACCATGTCTGGCCACCGGGGATGGTGAACTTCCCGGACTGCGCGGTGAAGGTCGCCTCCGGAGATACCCCGTCCTGCAGGGCCGCAACGAGCGCGAACGGTTTGAACGACGAGCCCGACTGCCGATGCCCCTGTACCGCCACGTTGTACTGCAGCTTCGAGAAGTCACGGCCGCCCACCATTGCGCGGATCTCGCCGGTCGCCGGGTCGATAGCGACCACGGCCGCCGAGGGGTCGGTCTTGCGGTCCAGGTTCTTGGCGACCGCCTTCTCAGCGGCAGTCTGCATGCCGAGGTCGAGTGTGGTGGTCACGGTGAGCCCGCCGCGGTAGACGGCGTCCTCGCCGTACTGGTCCACGAGAAGGGTCTTGAGGTACTCGACGAAGTAGGGTGCGATGACGCTGCCCTGCTTGAGGCCGGTCGTCTTGATCGGGGTCGCCACGGCGGCGTCGTGGGTGGCCGCATCGATGTATCCCTGATCCCGCATCTGCCCGAGCACCGTATCGCGCCGCTCCTTCGCGGCCACCGGATCCAGGTACGGCGAGTACCTTGCCGGGGACTTGATGACCCCCGCGATCATGGCCGCCTCGGCGACGGTGAGGTCCTTCACGGGTTTGCCGAAGTAGGTCTGCGCGGCGGTCTGCACCCCGTAGGAGCCGTGTCCGAAGTAGATGGCGTTCAGATACATCTCAAGGATCTTGTCCTTGCTGTACTGCCCCTCGATCTTGTAGGCGAGCAGCGCCTCCTGAAGCTTGCGCTTCAGAGTGCTCTGGTCGCCGACGAACGCCTGCTTGGCGTACTGCTGCGTGATCGTCGATCCGCCCTGGACCTGGGCGCCGGCCTTCACGTCGGTCCACAGCGCGCGGGCGATGCCGAGCAGGTCCACGCCGGGGTGTTCGTAGAAGCGCTGGTCCTCGGTGGAGATCACGGCGTCCTGCAGCGCCTTCGGGATGTCGGCGAGCGTGACGTACGTGCGGTTCTGGTCAGCGAACAGCGTTGTGATCGGCTTGCCGTTGCGGTCGAGGATCCTTGTCGACAGATCGGTGCCCTTGAGAGGCTTCGTCGGGTCGGGGAGGTTCGCGACCAGGTCGTTGTAGACGATGACGCCTGCTACGGCCGCCGCGACGAGCAGGAACGCCGTGACGATGCCGACGATGCGCAGCACCAGCCTGGTCCGGCGCTTCCGTGGCGTCTTCGGCCGCGGCGCGCCCTCCTTCGGCCGGGGGCGCGAACCCTTGACCGGTGGACGCGTCTTCCGAAGCTGCCTCGGGGCGGGAGCCGCCGAGGCACGCGGACGCGGGCGGGGTTTCGGTCTGTCTGTGGGGGAGGTGGTCATTCGCTCACTCTATGTTGTGGGATCCCGGTGGCACCGTTGGCGCGGTCCGTTCGGGCGGTCGACCGCTCGCTCCCGGCTTCGCCCGGGCTGGCACGGCGGGGAAGCACGGGGCACATGCTAGTATGGCCTGCGGTTCCGGTCCCGCCAAATGTGGCGCGTATCCGTCAACCGGTCGTGAAGTCCGGCCATGCCGGAAGGACCGAAAGGCCACCCACGTGCTTCCTCCCGACGAGCAGGTCCACGTCATCGAGAGCGGTACCTCGGCGATCGTCCCGCGTCAGGCGATGCTCGACAAGCTCGCCATGGGCCGGCCCCTCCGGATCAAGCTCGGCGTCGATCCCACCGCGCCCGACCTGCACCTCGGCCATGCCGTGCCGCTGCGGAAGCTCCGCCAGTTCCAGGACCTCGGACACGTCGTCGTGCTCATCATCGGCGACTTCACCGCGCTCATCGGCGATCCGTCGGGCCGCACGGCCACGCGCCCGCCGCTGTCATGGGAGCAGATCGAGGCCAACGCCCAGACATATATAGAGCAGGCGTTCCGCATCCTCGACCCGGACAAGACCGAGCTGCGGCGCAACTCGGACTGGCTGATGAAGCTCGGGTTCGCGGACCTGCTGCGCATCACGAGCAACTTCACCGTGGCGCGCACGCTCGAGCGGGACGACTTCGCCAACCGCTATGCGGAGCAGCGGCCGATCTCCCTGCACGAGTTCCTCTATCCGGTCGCGCAGGCCTACGACTCCGTCGCCGTCGAGGCGGACGTGGAGATCGGCGGCACCGACCAGCTGTTCAACCTCCTCGCGGGCCGCGAGCTGATGGAGAAGCAGGGGATGGAGCCGCAGGTCTGTCTCACGCTCCCGCTGCTCGAAGGCACGGACGGCGTGCAGAAGATGAGCAAGTCCTACGGCAACTACATAGGCCTCACCGACCCCGCCGACGAGATGTTCGGCAAGGTCATGTCGATCCCCGACGGGCTGATGGCCAAGTACTACCGTCTGTGCACTCCGCTGTCGGTCGACGAGGTGGATGTCATCGAAGCCGAGCTCGCGGCGGGCACGGCGCATCCGAACGCGACGAAGCGGCATCTCGCGCGGGCGATCGTCGAGCTGTACCACGGAGAGAGGGCTGCGATCGACGCCGAAGCGGCGTTCGACCGCGTGTTCAAGGACCACGACGCCCCCGCAGACGTTCCTGACGTGGCAGTGCAGGAGACGCCGATCGTGCACCTTCCGGCGCTGCTCAAGGAACTCGGTCTTGTGACCTCGAACGCTGAAGGCCGGCGCATGATCGATGCCGGGGCGGTGCGCATCGAAGGCACCGCTGTGGCTCCGCAAGCCTATGACCTGCGGTGGGACGAGGTCGTCGGCCGCGTGGTCCAGGCGGGGAAGCGGCGGTTCGCGCGGCCCATGGCGGCGCGCTGAGCCGGCCCGTCTCGCGGGTTCCGGAATCGGGCAAGATAGTTGTTGCCCCGGCGTGAGCCGCGGTGCTATTCTATCCCTCGCCGCTTCGACGGCCCTGCAGCTACGAGCGTGGAGTGCAGTCTTGATAATGAGCATCCTTACGGAGGCTGGTTCATAGGGACGACAGTCGTCGCAACGTGCGACGCGCTGTGGCCTGATGAGCGCCTCCGGCAACGGGGGCGCTCCTCTTATGAGCAGGGCGAACGTGCCCGCAGGAACGTTGAAACCGGTCATTGACAGTGTGGGTACACGCAACGTAATGTATCCCGCTGTGCCTGAACCTTGAAAACTGGATACTGTGACTACAAGCCAGCCGGTCCGCTAACCCGGACCGGACAAATGAAATACCCTGAACGCCTTTCGAGAGGGCCAGTCAAAAGGCCAAACCGAATGGCACCTTTGAGGGTACTGTCGACTCGAACCACCCTCGCTACCCCGTAGCGTTGGAAGGCGAGCCGACCCCGGATCCCAGAGATCCAAATACTTCGTGGAACTCGAAGCGCAAGCTTCGTGACCATTTCAACGGAGAGTTTGATCCTGGCTCAGGATGAACGCTGGCGGCGTGCTTAACACATGCAAGTCGAACGCTACACACGCCTTCGGGTGTATGTGGAGTGGCGAACGGGTGAGTAACACGTGGGCAACCTGCCCCTCACACTGGGATAACTCAGGGAAACTTGAGCTAATACCGGATACTCCGAGCTGACCACCTGGTCTACTCGGGAAAGCTCCGGCGGTGAGGGATGGGCCCGCGGTCCATTAGCTTGTTGGTGAGGTAACGGCTCACCAAGGCTGCGATGGATAGCCGAGCTGAGAGGCTGATCGGCCACACTGGGACTGAGACACGGCCCAGACTCCTACGGGAGGCAGCAGTGGGGAATTTTGCGCAATGGGCGAAAGCCTGACGCAGCAACGCCGC
>Ga0209638_1000312_pt1 | contig 31990 bp, 24 predicted proteins | sample BarGraNGADG00211_FD_184490 | JGI IMG/M metagenome (GOLD analysis project Ga0209638, IMG submission 184490) | Arctic peat soil microbial communities from Barrow, Alaska - Barrow Graham LP Ref core NGADG0002-211 (SPAdes) (version 2) | ecosystem: Environmental > Terrestrial > Soil > Wetlands > Peat...
GGAAACCCTCTGAATGAAAACATTGTCGGAAATATCAGGCATAAGGAGCCTTTGGGACTTGACCTGGCATTTGAATGCTGCGGCAAGCAGGAAGCATTTGATCAGGCTATTGAGCTCCTCAAACCCGGAGGGAAACTTATTGTGGTCGGAATTCCTGAATTTGATCGCTGGTCAATGAATGTTGAATCAACGCGACGTAAAGAGATCTCACTTCAGTTTATCAGACGACAGGTAGATTGTGTAGACGATGCTCTCGAGATGATGAAAAACGGATTGATCACTATTGATAATATGGTTACGCATCGATTCCCATTCGAAAGAACAAAAGAAGCCTTTGACCTGGTTGCAGATTACAGAGATGGTGTTATGAAAGCAATGATCGATTTCTAAGACTCTGACAGGAAGAAAAGAATTATCGGAAAAGATATGGGTCCCTGGTTCTATGCCGATCAGAGTAAAACATTATCCTTTCATCTTAAAAGATATTTTCCCCAAAACGTTTCATAGCTTCTGTAAGGATAGCTTCAGTTGCTGTTGCACCTGAGCGTGTTGCCCCTGCTGCTTTCATCTTCAGAAGATCATCAAGAGTTCGCACCCCGCCGGCACATTTTACCTGAACTCCTGGTCCTGAATATTGCCGCATAAGTTTCACGTCTGCCAATGTAGCACCCTTATAGTTGAAATCGCCATTTGGTTGTTTTACGAAACCGTATCCTGTAGATGTTTTAACAAAATCAGCTCCAACTCTGGTGCAAATCTCGCAAAGGCGAATCTTATCCTCCGTTTTGGTCACATAGTCAGTTTCAAAAATTACCTTAATAATGGCACCGTTCCTGTGGCAAATATCTGTTACAGCTTTTATTTCATTCTCCACATAGTCCCAGTCTCCGCCAAGAGTCTTGCCAATATTAATTACCATGTCGATTTCTTTGGCACCGTCTATACAAGCTTGTTCCGCCTCAAACACCTTGACTTTGGTGGAACTGTTCCCATGCGGAAATCCGATTACACATCCAACAGCGACAGAACTACCTGTAAGTTTGCTGATAGCCGTTTTAACCGCATACGGTTTAACACAAACTGAAGCTACATCGAATTTTCGTGCAACCTCACATTGTGTTAACAGATCTTCATCTGTATGAGTGGGTTGAAGGATCGAATGGTCGATCATTTTTGCAAGGTCTTTAACGATTGTCATCTTTTTATTTTATTATCAAATATTCTAAAAATTATTCCCTAAAATCTTTGCTAGTCCAGACAATTGACATTCCTTAAGTAAATAGTGTGTACAATATTATAAAATAAACTTATATTTTCGGGGTATATTTTTATATTTGACGTCCATTATCTGATTAAACCAAGTCGTATGAAAAACTATAAGATATTCCTTGAAGAACACAAGATGAGAGCCGATGATATAAATATCAATCTTATTGTTGAGTTGTTTACTTCAGAGATGTTAAAAGGACTGGAGGGAAAAGAAAGCACACTCCGGATGATACCAACTTATATAGAAGCTGATAACCAATTTCTTACCGGCGTCCCGGTAGTTGCTGTTGATGCTGGAGGAACTAATTTCAGAGCCGCCCTTGTTGAATTTAATGTAACAGGGAAACTTGAAATAAGCAACCTGATGAACGCTAAGATGCCAGGTCTTGAAGGTGAAATATCAAAGGCTGAATTCTTTAAAACTATAGCAGGTTATATTAAACCAAATGCAGAACTTTCCGAAAGGATTGGATTTTGTTTTTCATATCCCACTGAAATTCTACCAGACAAAGACGGTAAACTGCTGCAATTTTGTAAAGAAGTTCAGGCACCTGAGGTAGTTGGAGAGCTGATAGGGAAAAACCTGCTTGAAACTCTTGGAATGCCAGAGAAACAAATTGTTTTATTAAATGATACTGTTGCAACTCTTCTTGCCGGCAAATCAGCTTCCTTCGGTCGTGAGTATGACTCATTTATCGGTTATATCCTCGGTACAGGCACAAATACATGTTATATTGAAAACAATAGGAATATTCTGAAACTCAAAAGCCTTGATAAGGCAAAAAGCCAGATTATCAATATTGAATCAGGAGCATTTGGAAAAGTTCCCCAGACAGATATTGATATCGCATTTGATAATACTACAGTTAATCCGGGAAATTACAAATTTGAAAAAATGTTTGCCGGAGGGTATTTTGGCGGCCTCTGCCTGATGACTTTAAAATCAGCCGCTAAAGAAGGCGTTTTTACTGGAACCGTAGTTTCAGCTATAATGTCATTAAAGGAACTATCATCCGGGGATGTAAATAATTTTGTCTTCAATCCTGGTTCAGGCTGCGGCCCATTGTATGACATTATGAAAGATAAGGTCGATGAAGAAAAATGCATTGAAATCATAGAATGCCTGATTGATCGTTCAGCAAAACTCGTAGCTGCAAATATGGCAGCTGTTATACTTAAGACCAACAAAGGAAAATCAGCACAACGTCCAATATTGATCACTATCGAAGGAACTACTTTTTACAAAATGCATAAATTGAGATCATACTTTGAGGTGTACCTGAAAGATTATCTGAAAGAAGAAAGACTTAGATTTTATAAATTTACAGAAGTTCAACAATCCAGTCTGGTAGGCGCTGCTCTGGCAGCCCTGATAAATTGATAGTTACACCTGAAAACTTTAGAACTCATTTTTTCAAAAGAAATTCCTATCTTGGATTTCAATAAAAGGGAACGATATAAAAAGAAAAAAATGAGTAAAATTCTGGTCATCGGGAGTTCAAACACTGATATGGTGATTAAAACTGAAAAACTCCCGGCTCCCGGAGAGACAATCCTCGGAGGAACGTTTCTGATGAACCCCGGTGGCAAGGGTGCGAATCAGGCTGTTGCTGCAGCCCGACTTGGAGCAAAGGTCACTTTTATAACTAAAAGAGGCAATGATTTATTTGGAAATCAGGCTGTTGACTTACTTATGCGAGAAGGCATCGATACTCAGTATATCGTCAAAGACATTGAATTCCCTTCGGGAGTTGCATTAATAACAGTTGATTCTGCGGGTGAAAACAGTATCGTTGTTGCTCCAGGGTCAAATGGGAACTTGTTACAGGAAGATATTCCTCTGGTGATTTTCGAAACCGGGAAATTTGAGATCCTCCTTCTTCAGCTTGAAGTGCCAATAAGCACTGTAGAGTATGCGGCAGTTACAGCATCAGAACATAATATAAAAGTGATTCTTAATCCGGCTCCCGCATTCAAATTATCAGACAATCTGCTTAAACATACCTGGCTGATAACCCCAAATGAGAATGAAGCAGAGACAATCACAGGAGTTGCAATTATTGATCTTCCTTCAGCAGAAAGGGCAGCAGCTTTATTCCAGGAACGGGGTGTGAAAAATGTAATTATAACATTGGGGGAGAAAGGAGCTTTTGTTAAATCGGTGGATTATACCGGGTTGATCCCCGGAATAAAGGTAAGTCCTGTAGACACAACAGCTGCCGGCGATGTTTTCAATGGAGCTTTGGCTGTAGCTATTTCAGAAGGAAAAAACCTGAAAGATGCTGTTCTTTTTGCTAACAAAGCTGCATCTATTTCAGTGACACGAATGGGAGCCCAGGCTTCAGCACCTTATAGAAATGAAATAAAATAATTAAAATCTCATGAAACAAGCCTCCTTATTAATAATGATAATCCTTTTGCTATACTGGAGTTGTAGCAATGAATCAACGAGGAAAAATAATAAAGTGGTTAAGATCATTTTCGACACTGATTTAGGCCCTGATTATGACGATGTTGGCGCACTTGCATTTCTACATGCTATGGCAGATAGCGGAAAAGCAGAGATACTGGCAACGGTTTCGTCAAATAAACATGCTTTGGTCGCTCCTTCAATAAATGTTATCAATACTTATTTTGGAAGAGGTGAGTTGCCCATTGGTGCGCCAAAAACTATTGGGGTCAATCTTGGATCATCGCAACACTGGGCAGATTCAATTGTTAAAAAGTATCCTCATTCAATAAATTCCACCGCTGAAGTTGCCGATGCTGTTGATATTTACAGAAAAATACTAAGTAATGAAGCGGATAATAGTGTTACAATTGTTACAGTAGGTTTTTTGACTAACCTAAACAATCTTCTTAAGTCAAAACCGGATAATATTTCTCATCTCACAGGGAAAGAGCTTGTAATCAGGAAAGTAAAAAGGTTAATATCAATGGCAGGAAGGTTTCCTGAAGGGAAGGAATTCAATATCTACATGGATTCTGTGGCCTCAAAATTTGTGTATGAAAACTGGCCCGGAGAGATCATTTTTACCGGCTTCGAGATTGGTGCTGAAATTCATACCGGCTTAAAACTGATAAAAGCTGATATACAAAACAGTCCTGTAAAAGATGTATTCCGGATAAGCATTCCTCTTTCAGCAGAAGACAAAGAAGGCAGAATGAGCTGGGACGAAACAGCTGTACTTATTGGGGTATATGGAACAAATGGCTTCTTCGATACAGTCAGAGGGCAAATTATTGTTAATCCTGATGGAAGTAATACCTGGGAAAATAACCCTGCCGGGAAACAAATTTATGTGAAACAAAAAATGCCTGTATCTCAAATGAGTATATTTATTGAAGAGAGAATGATGCATCAACCTATTTCAAAAAAATAAGTTATTAAATTTATACCTATGAAAAAGACTTATGTCCTACTATTATTATCATCACTGATACTGATCATTTCTTCATGTAAAAACTCAACAAACGATTTCAGGACTATAACGCCTGAGGTTCTTAAAGATAAGATAGCAGGTGGATGGGCTGGTAAGATGATAGGCGTTACCTATGGTGCTCCTACAGAATTCAGAGCACAGAGTAAAATTTTTGGAGATTCAATAATGTGGAAGCCCGCTGATATTAAGGGAAGTTTGTGGCAGGACGATATATATGTTCAGCTTACGTTCCTGATGTCAATGGATAAGTATGGTCTTGAGGCACCTGCAAAAAAATTCCAGGAGATGTTTGCAAAAGCCGGATATCCATTGTGGCATGCCAATATGCAGGCCAGAAAGAACTACTATGACAGTATATTTGTCCCGGCTTCCGGCAGTCCGGAATATAATCTCCATGCAGATGATATTGATTTTCAGATTGAAGCAGACTATATTGGATTCATGTGTCCGGGTATGCCTAATACAGCCTCAGCAATTGCAGAAAAGATCGGCCATATTATGAACTATGGAGATGGAGTATATGGCGGTATATTTGTTGCAGCACTCTACTCTGAGGCATTTTTTGATTCAGATATTCTTCAGATAATTGAAAAAGCGCTTAGATCTATACCGGCAGAAAGTGACTACTTTAAAATCATTAAGGATGTAATTAAGCTTCATCAGCAATATCCTTCTGACTGGAAGGTCGCCTGGAAAGAGCTTGAAGCCAAATGGGGTGATGTAGATATTTGCGGTGCTGGTTCAACCTTCAATATTGATGCGAAGTTGAATGGAGCATATATAGTTATGGGGTTATTGTATGGGGAAGGCGATCCCATGAAAACCCTTGAAATAACCACCCGTTGTGGCCAGGATTCTGACTGCAATCCTTCAAATGCAATGGCAGTTCTCGGTGTAATAAAAGGATTCAGCGGTTTACCAACAGATATGCAGAGCGGAGTAAAATCAATGGGTGATTCGATTTTTATAAATACAACTTACTCCTTTAATTCTGCCGTAATAAGTTCGGACAAATATGCACATGATATTATCCTCAGGAATGGCGGAAATATAAATGATTCGAAAATTATGATTATGACCCAGACCCCGCTCGCTCCTGTTCCAGAGGTATCTTTTCCGAATGTGGTGTTTGATAAGACAGTATCGGTCTTTGAAGGGTCAGGATGGAAATTTAAGGGTGACTGGAAACCTCTCGAGATAACTTCAGATAAAGATAAAAAGATCACGAAACAGTCTATGTATGCAGAAAAGGCTGGCGACGAGGTTGTTATTGATTTCACCGGGACAGGGATTTCAATTGAAGGCAACTGGTTTAAAGACGGCGGTAAAGCAGATATCTATGTTGACGGAAATCTACATCGTAAAATCGATACTTACTATAATTTTGCGAATCAGCAACATACGGTAAGTATCTGGCACGTTCTGAATCTTCGGCCAGGGGATCATAAGGTCAGAATTATTGTAAATGGTGAAAAACGGCCTGAATCTGCAGGAACAAGGGTTTATATTACCTCCATGACAATTTTTAAAACAGCGCCAAAGAAAAATGAAGAATATAGATTTTCTTTTGAAAAGTAACATAATAAAAATCTCAATTCATTTACGATCTATCTGTGAAGATCTGCGTGATCAGCGGTAAACAAATAAAATTTCCACAGATTGCTCTGATTGATTTATACTTTTTACTTTTATCTTTTTACTTTTATCTTTTATCTTATATACTATGTTTATTCCACAAAGTTATACACTGGCAATAATTCTCTGTATTATAACAATGATCTGCTGGGGTTCGTGGGGGAATACCCAAAAGCTTACTGGTAAATCATGGCGATTTGAACTGTTTTACTGGGATTATGTTCTGGGTATTGTGCTGTTTTCGCTGTTACTCGGTTTTACTCTCGGGAGCACGGGTGATAGTGGACGGGGTTTTGTTCAGGACATAAGACAAGCGGAAACACATAATATTCTAAATGCTATGATTGGAGGCGTAATTTTTAACGCATCCAACATTTTACTGGTAGCCGCTATGGCAATTGCCGGAATGGCAGTCGCATTTCCGGTTGGGATTGGTATCGCTCTGGCTCTGGGAGTTATTATCAATTACGTTTATTCACCGCAAGGTAATGCAAGCTTACTTTTCGGTGGTGTTTCTTTGATTGTTGTAGCGATAATCATAGATGCTGTAGCCTATAAAAAGCATAGCCTGTCGTTAAAGAAAATTTCGGGAAAAGGAATTACCCTTTCAATTTCAGCAGGTATTCTAATGGCTCTTTTCTACCGTTTCGTGGCAAGTTCAATGGTAACGAGTTTTGATTCGCCGGAACCAGGTAAGCTCACTCCTTACACAGCAATATTCTTTTTTTCAATTGGTGTCCTTCTCAGCAATTTTCTATTCAACTACCTGATAATGAAACGACCGTTTGAAGGGAATCCTCTCTCTTTTAAAGATTATGCTAAAGGCAGTTTTGAGGCCCACCTTAATGGAGTTATGGGAGGAGTAATCTGGAACATAGGAATGTCAATGAGTATTATTGCTTCAGGAAAAGCCGGATTTGCTATTTCTTATGGATTAGGACAGGGCGCTACACTTATTGCCGCATTGTGGGGTGTGTTTATATGGAAAGAATTCAAAGGAGCTTCAAAATCAGTTAATACCCTTATTTTTATGATGTTCATTGCCTACCTCGCAGGTTTGTCCCTGTTGGTTTATGCAGGGACCTGATCATTTTAACTTTCTTTGTTACATCAGGTCCTTTTCAAAGGCCTCCTTATTGAATTTATACTTATTATCCAGAAACTCAATGATCTTAAAAGTATCCGCGTAGGCATTTCCCAAACATGTTGAAGCACCCGGTGAAGGAGTTATATTAAAAATAATTTTTTCACCTGAAAGTTTTGCCTCACCCATTTCAAGTTTCCTGGTGGTATTATTTACTATCTGTGGCCGTGTACCACCAATCCCTTTGGCATATTGTAGTTCTTTTAATTTCAGCAACGGTACTATTTTTCTTACCTCTCTTATAAAAAGACGCTTACCTATAAATGGTAAATCATAAAGAAAATTTATAAAAATGTAGCTTAAGAGAACCTTATCAGATATAATTTTAAGAAGGCTAAGTATAGGACTCAATCCCAGTCCAAAGGTTTTCCAGTACTCTGAGAATGTTGACATATTATGCCTTTCCAGTTGGAATATTGGTTTTGCTGTCGGACCGAACCTGGTTATTTGCGCGCTATGCACCTCAGGATCACCATGAATAGCAGCGAAAGGGAGTTTTGGTACCTGTATTGTATATACTTTACCATTAAGCACTTTTGGAGCTGTATAAAAGCTTCCTGCCATTGATAATATGGCTAAGTTCTTTCCATAGCCGAGAGACTTTGCAATCATCAGACTATGACCTCCGGCGGCAATCATAACTACTGAGGACCTGAACTCACCCTTGTCAGTTAAAACAGTATAGTGATCTTCATTTTTCGAGATCTTTATAAGTTTCGTATCAAGATGAATATCTAAAGCAGGATTTTTCCTCAGGGCGTTCTCTACAAATGAATGACAAAGTCTTTTATAATCAACCGAATAGCCATCTTCTGTAGCCAGGGCGAGTATTTCCTGTCCCGGATCTCTTCCCTCAAGTACCCTTGGTTCTATTTTCCCGATCTCATCTCTATCTATCATTCTCAATTTTGGATAAAGCTCACTGAACGCAGGATATCTCTTTTTCAGTTCCTGAACCTGACTCGCTCCTACCGCTAGAACCATTTTAGAATATTTGCTGAATAACTTAAGATCGTTATCGGCCTGTTTTGCATTTTCAATATACCTCATAACCATATCTGCCATCTGCTTCACACTTCTGGCTTTATCTATTGAGTAGTTAGTCTCTATGTCGCCGAAATGAAGAGTCTGGCTGTTATTATAAGACGCAGAGTTTACAAGGCCAAAGTCGGAATATTTTTCAATTAGTCCGATACTTTTTATGTCTGTGTATTTACTTAAAGTATAGAATAAAGCAGTTCCGACAACACCGCCTCCAACAATAAGTACATCATACCTGGGAATTGTTTCATTCATTTTGTTATCCTCTCGCATTTAATGGAATATATTCGTGTTTGCCATAGACATTTTTAAATGCAGGCCTGATGATCCTTTTTGCCGAAAAGGTCAGTTCCTCAATACGATGCGTACACCATCCTGAAACTCTTGCAATTGCAAAAAGTGGTGTGTAAAGCTCCTTTGAGATATCAAGACAAGCATAAACAAAACCGGAATAAAAATCAACATTAATACATACCACTTTAGTCGATTTTTCTCCTTTAAACACTCTGAAAACTTCAGGAGTGAGTCTCTCAACCAATGCATAAAGTTCAAATTCATCAAGACGACCTTTTTCAATTGCAAGCTCTCGTGCTTTTGTCTTTAAAATTGCAGCTCTGGGATCTGAAATAGTATAAACGGCATGCCCTATTCCATATATCTTACCTGATAAATCATTAGCCTTTTTATTAAGAATTCTTAGAAGATGCTGTTTTACTTCTTCCTCATCAGTCCAGTCTTTTATATGAATTTTCATATCTTCCATCATTTCCAGTACTCTCACATTTGCTCCCCCATGTAATGGTCCTTTTAATGAACCGATTGCAGAAGTTACAGAAGAATAAATATCGGTTTCAGAGGAACTGGTCACCCTCATAGTAAAAGTGGAATTATTACCACCTCCATGTTCCGCGTGAAGAACAAGCATGAGATCGAGCAGATCTGCTTCAAGCTTGGTAAAACCTTTACAATCACCTTTAATTAAATAGAGAAAATTTTCAGCCGGGCTCAGGTTAGCCTGTGGATGACGGATTGACAGAGTCTTTCCCTTGAAAAGGTGCCTGAGCGCCTGATATGAATATGCAACAATAGTCGGAAATTTTGCAATAATATTTAAGGATTGTTTAATCATGTTATCAAGAGAGATGCTATCCGGGTTTTCATCAAGAGTGTATAGTCCAAGTACCGACCTTGCAAGAATATTAAGGACATCTTTACCTTTCATAGATAATATCATATCTTTAACGAAATCGTCAGGAAGGGCTCTTAATGATCCCATATATTCAGAAAAATCAGCAAGTTCTTTCTTACCTGGCAAATGTCCGGTTAATAACAGGAATACAGTTTCATCAAAACCATGACGATTCTCTTTCTGGAATCCCTTAGTTATATCTTCTATATCTATCCCCCTGTACAATAATTTTCCCGGAATAGCAACCACCTTTCCATCTTCCTTTTTATATCCTACAACATCGCCAATATTTGTCAACCCCACTAAAACGCCTGTTCCATCTTTGTTTCTTAAACCACGCTTCACCTCATATTCTTCAAAGAGGGCAGTATCAATCTGACATGAAGCTCTTACAGACTCCTCCAGTTTTGCAAAATAAGTATTGTCTTCCATAAAAAACAAGATTTTATAATGTTTAAGATATTATATTAGAGATTATTGCATCTGCGAATTCGGAGGTTTTCAATAGGGTCGCATTTTCCATCAACCTGTGAAAATCGTAAGTGACCTTCTTACTTTGTATAGTACGCTCCAATCCTGAATAAATACTTTCAGCAACTTTGGTCCATCCCATATAATCAAACATCAGGGCTCCTGAAAGAATCACAGAACCAGGATTGACTTTATCCTGATCTGCATATTTCGGTGCAGTCCCGTGTGTTGCTTCAAATATTGCATGACCGCTCTCAAAATTGATATTTGCACCTGGGGCGATCCCTATTCCGCCAACAATAGCTGCCAGAGCATCAGAGATATAGTCACCGTTCAGATTCAATGTAGCAATTACTGAATATTCCTCTGGCCGGGTCAGTATCTGTTGCAGAAATGCATCTGCAATGACATCTTTGATTATAACCTTTCCTTCAGATTCAGCATTTTTCAGCAGCTCATCTGCAACCTTCAAACCTTGCTTTTCTGATATTTGTTTATGCTGTGACCATGTAAAAACATCTTTCCCGAATTCTCTTTCGGCCAAAGCATATCCCCACTTCATGAAAGACCCCTCAGTAAACTTCATGATGTTCCCCTTATGAACAATAGTCACTGAAGGCAATTTCTTGTTTATTGCATATTTTATTGCCTGTCTTACAAGACGTTCTGTTCCTTCTACCGATACAGGTTTTATTCCGATTGATGACGTTTTTGGGAATCTGATAGATTTAACACCCATTTCGTCGATAAGAAATTTTTTTATCTTTTCTGTTTCCGGTTTTCCATTCATAAACTCAATACCCGAATAGATATCCTCAGTATTTTCCCTGAATATATGCATATTTACTTTTTCAGGATTTTTAACCGGGCTGGGCACTCCGGTAAAATACCTTACAGGCCTGTAGCAGGTATAGAGGTCGAGAATCTGTCGCAAGGCTACATTTAATGATCGCATGCCTTCTCCTATAGGTGTGGTAAGCGGACCTTTAATTCCAACAAGGTATTCCCTGAAACTTGACAATGTCTCTTCCGGCATCCAGTTTCCGGTTTGTTTAAAAGCTTTTCCACCCGCGAGAACCTCTTTCCAGATTATTTTCCTCTTCCCATTATAAGATTTCCTGACAGCTGCATCAAATACGCGGACTGATGCTTTCCAGATATCGGGGCCGGTTCCGTCCCCTTCAATAAAAGGGATAACCGGATTCTCAGGTACGATTAATTTCCCGTCAATCAATTTAATTTTTTCAGACATTTTTATTTTTTGATTTTCTAATAATATTTAAAGCGCTTCCCGCTTTAAACCATTCAATCTGTGATTCATTATAAGAGTGGATAGACTGGAATTTCTCTTTTGTCCCATCGGAATGAGTCAGTGTGACAGTCAACTGACTCTCCGGTGCAAAATTGGCCAGACCGGTTATATCGATTTTGTCATCCTCTTTAATCTTGTTATAGTCATCCTTGTTCAGGAAGGTTAATGGTAATACACCCTGCTTTTTAAGATTAGTCTCGTGAATTCTTGCGAATGATTTAACCAGTACAACTTTTACACCGAGGAATCTGGGTTCCATTGCTGCATGTTCGCGTGAAGATCCTTCGCCAAAATTTTCTTCACCTACTACTGCAGATCCTGATCCTGAATCACGGTATGCTCTGGCGATATGTGGCACTGTGTCGTACGACCCGGTTAATTGATTTAAGATGCTATTTGTCTGATCATTAAAATAATTCACAGCGCCAATCATGTAATTCCCGGAGATATTTTCGAGATGTCCCCGGTATTTTAACCAGAAGCCTGCCATTGATATATGGTCGGTAGTGCACTTTCCCTTTGCTTTTATCAGCAATGGGAGACTTAAAAAGTCGTGTCCATCCCACGCTTTGAAAGGAGTAAGAAATTGTAGCCTGTCTGAACCGGTGGCAATTATTATCTTCTCCACATTCTTTCCATGAACTGGTTTCTGATATCCTGATTCGACATTGCCAAACCCTTCCGGTGGAAGTTCCAAACCAGTCGGTTCTTCTAATATCACCTCTTTTCCCTCAGAATTTATAAGGATATCAGTTATCGGATTGAAGGTAAGTTTACCTGAAAGTACTATAGCTGTAACTATCTCTGGGGAAGCGACAAATGTGTGGGTATTAGGGTTTCCATCTGCGCGTTTTGAAAAGTTCCTGTTAAAGGAATGGATAATTGTATTAACTTTTTTATTATCAGCATCTTTACGCGCCCATTGTCCGATACATGGACCACATGCATTTGCAAATACTTCACCACCGATTTTTCTGAACAGATCAAGGAAACCATCCCTTTCTGCAATTGACCTGATTTGTTCGGAACCTGGCGTAATCGTGAATTCAGTTCTGGCAACCAGTTTTTGAGATAAGGCATTTTTTACAACCGATGCTGCCCTTGAAATATCTTCATACGAAGAGTTTGTGCATGAGCCTATAAGTCCGACTTCCACATCTACAGGCCAGTTATTTTTTACAGCCTCCTCTTTCATACGTGAAATAGGAGTTGCCAGATCGGGTGTAAAGGGGCCATTAATGTAAGGTTCAAGTTCAGAAAGGTTAATCTCGAGATACTTATCATAGTATCTTTCAGGATCAGCATATACATCTTTATCAGCAGTAAGGTGATCAATATTCTTAAGAGCCAGATCAGCTACATCTTTTCTACCTGTTGCAATAAGATACTCTGTCATTGCTTTATCGAAGCCGAAGATTGAACATGTAGCTCCGGTCTCTGCTCCCATGTTACAAATTGTAGCTTTCCCGGTACATGAAAGTGATTCAGCACCTTCACCGAAATACTCAATAATATTACCGGTACCTCCTTTTACAGTCAGCAAACCGGATATTTTCAAAATAATATCTTTTGCGGAAGACCAGCCACTCAGTTTACCTGTTAGTTTTATTCCAATGATTTTTGGAAATTTTAATTCCCATCCCATTCCTGCCAATACATCAACTGCATCAGCGCCACCAACACCGATGGCTATCATTCCCAGTCCTCCTGCATTAGGCGTATGTGAGTCCGTTCCGATCATCATCCCTCCGGGAAAAGCATAATTCTCAAGAACTATCTGATGGATTATACCTGCCCCTGGTTTCCAGAATCCTATTCCATATTTGTTACATACAGAGCTAAGAAATTCATAAACCTCTTTATTTGTTATTCCTGCTGATTTCAGGTCTGCAACTGCTCCGGATTGTGCAAGAGTGAGATGGTCACAATGAACCGAAGCAGGAACAAATGTAGTCTCTTTTCCTGCCATCATAAATTGCAATATTGCCATCTGTGCCGTAGCATCCTGCATTGCAACCCTGTCGGGCATAAAATCTACGTAATCAACGCCTCTGCTATATGGTTTTGTTTTATTTTCCGGATAAATATGGCTGAAAAGGATTTTTTCGCTTAATGTTAATGGGTGATTCAGTCTCTTTCTGATTTCCAATATTCTTGAATCCAGTTTTTTATAGAAAGATTCTATCATTTCAATATCAAATATCATAGAGCGCTATTTATTAACAGTTTATAATCTTATTTGCCCGTTGCCCTCAATAATCCATTTATAGGTTGTCAATGCCTCCAGCGCCATCGGACCCCGTGCATGTAGTTTTTGTGTAGAAATGCCTATTTCAGCTCCAAGTCCGAATTCCGATCCATCAGTAAATGCTGTTGAGGCATTTGCATAAATTGATGAAGCATCTACTACGTTATAGAACAATTGAACAATATTTTTGTTCTCAGAAATAATTGCTTCACTGTGTTTTGATCCGAACTCAGAAATATGGTCTACTGCCTCATCGAATGAACTAACAGTTTTTATAGCCATTTTATATGAAAGAAATTCAGTGCCAAATGACTCACTATTGGCTCTTTGAAGAAACTCAAACGGGTATTTGCCAGTTAATGCCAGATAAGCTCTTTCATCAGCATAAATAACGACGCTGGAATCAGCGCAGAGACCAACAAGATAACCAAGATCATCTAAGCGCTTTTCATGTATAATCAGACAGTCCAGGGCATTACAAACACTTACCCTGCGTGTCTTTGCATTATAAATTATTTGCCGGCCCTTAACCTTATCTCCGGATTCATCAAAATAGGTATGACAAATACCAGCTCCTGTCTCTATAACCGGAATTGAGGCATTATCACGTACATAATCAATAAGTTCTCTACTCCCTCGTGGAATAATGAGATCTACAAATGCCCTTGCATTTAATAACTGAGTAGTTTCCTCCCTCCCTGCAGGCAGAAGTGTCAGGATATCCTGGTCAACTTCATTTTTCTGAAGTATTTCCCTGATTAGCTTTACGATAGCTGTATTTGAATTGATTGCATCACTTCCCCCTTTAAGAATACATGCATTACCCGATTTCAGACAAAGAGAAAATACATCAAAAGTAACATTTGGCCTCGCTTCATAAATAATTCCGACTACCCCAAAAGGAACTGATATCTTCGAAATTACTAATCCGTTTTGTCTTGTATTTCTCATAAGAATATTGCCCTGTGGACTTGGCAGCTTAACTACATTCCTTATATCTGATGCAATACTCTCAATTCGTTCGGCAGTTAAAACCAAGCGGTCATAACCCGGGTCCGATTCCTTCATCATAGCCAGGTCCTTTTGATTCTCTTCTAAAATGTATTTTGTATTATCAACAGCCGTATCTGCAACTGATAAAAGTATCTTATCAATAATATCCCTGTCCAGAACAGTTAATGCCCGGCTGGCTTTTTTTGCGTTCCTGAAAAGAGGTGTACAATCCATTTGATAATTTACAAATTGAAACCTAATCTTTATTCCTGGTAAATGGACTTATTTCTTTCATTTATAACCATATAATCATAATGAATAAATGGTTTGCTGAGTTTTTCTCCGATATTCTGCTCAGCTTTTTTTGAGTCATACTGCGATTTACCTAATCCAATATTGTTTCCGTCTTCATCAACAATCCTGACAATATCACCGTTTCTGAAAAATCCATCAATTCTGGTGATCCCGATCATAAGCAGGCTGGTTGCCTTTTCATCAAGCAGAGCTTCCTTTGCACCTGTATTAATGACTACCGCACCTTTTGCAAAAGTATCCGAATGAGATAGCCATTTTTTCACCCCTGTTTCTCTTTTACTACTTGCAATAAATTGAGTATAGGGTACATTTTTTCTCCTGACAATATCGGTTATTATGGAGTCTCGTGTTCCATTTGCAATAAACACATCAACACCCTGAGAAGCAATTTTACGGGCAATTGTACATTTAGTGATCATTCCGCCTCTCCCGAATCCCGATTTCACGCTGGAGATGTATTTATCGAGGTCTTCAGACTCTTTATCTATCCTGGTAATTAGTTCAGTCCCCTTCTTCCCCGGAATTCCATTATAAACACCATCAACATTCGTAAGAATTATAAGCGATTTACAGTCCATCATTGATGAAATAAGTCCTGACAATTCATCATTATCAGTGAACATCAGTTCATTAATCGAGATAGTATCATTCTCATTTACAATGGGTAATACACGATTCTCAAGCATTGCTGAGATACAGTTCTTCATGTTCAGGTAATGTCTCCTGTCCCTGAAACTTTCTTTTGTAGCCAGAAGCTGGCCTGCCTGAATCCCATATTTGCCGAATAGAAACTGATATGATGACATAAGTTTAACCTGACCGATTGCAGCCCAGATCTGCTTTGCGGCTACTATGTTTGTCTTCTTTAAGGGAGTTACCTCGCTACGGCCTGCAGCAACAGCTCCTGAAGAGATTAAAACAACCTCGATACCCTGCTTGTATAAAATTGCGATATCCTCAACCAGACGCAATATTCTCCCGTCATTGAGCGAACCATCTGATTGTGTAATAACATTACTGCCAACCTTAATAGCAATCCTGTTAAAATCCGGCTTACTGTTTTTCAATTTATAACTATTAACACACGATATGATATAATATGTTGCAAAAATAATAGAATAACTGAACATTTTATAGCAATATTGAATATTTCAGAGTATATATTTAATTCCAGATTCCATCTCCGGTAAAGTACTGTCAGCAGGTACCTGAAATGAAAACTAATATGATAAGCATGCTTTAAAATTCAAAGTCTCTAATTTACAAATTTGTTAAGTAAACTAACCATAAGAAGATCTTTAATATTAATGAAAGTCAGGGATCCCGGTAATAACTCTTTGGAGAAAAGAAATTGATCTTCCTTCACCAGATAATAAAGGTCCCTCCATATTTTCCCATTATAAAGAACCTGATTATCTTTAAGAGTATCCTGCTTACAAACTTTAGCCGTGAGAGGGCTGGGAAAGACTGGTACAATACCTGAAAGTCCGGCCCCGGTAAAAAAGGTAAAAAAGAGTATTATCAAGATATTAAATCGGAGCATCGGATAGCTGTTTTGTATTAAGTTACTGATTACTAAAATCTTAAATCAATAATTTATTATCTGGCATCAATCCAGAATTCAGGTTCAATTTTGGTTCCCCTGACTGTGCAGTCGTAGCAACCCTTGGAATAGGTAACTACTCTGTAAGGAGGGGGTGGCACCGAGTGACTAATAAGTACCCAGACAGACACCCCGAGATTTGGAATAGGCTTGGAACCGGTAACTATAAAATCTTCGCAGGAAGAATAGGGATTAGCTATTCCATTAAAATTATCATTTATGAAAATCCTTTTGGATTTGACCGCTGAGACACTGAAATAACCCAAAACATTTTCATTTGGTTTCTCTATACACAGTATATTACTTGGAATTGAAGCGGGAGTTATATCATACAAGCTCCCTACCTGTTCAACTATGTTCTGCAGTTTTTCCCAATAAATATATTCATTTTCATTCAGGGAATATTGATTAACAAGGATGCTGTATCTTATTTTCAACCGGTCTGTAGTGTTTGTAATATAATTTATCGGATGCCTTTCAATTCTGTCCGAAGAGAATGTGGACGTACTTTTAATATTTATTTTGTCAGAATTACTGGATACCCAACATTGATTGTTTGGAACCGAATATGGGATTTGGAATTTCCAGGTCTCAACATATTCCCAGCGGTAGAACCTACAAATGTTTTCAGGATCGTGAGTGTTTAAATAGATCTGACAACCCTCACCCGATGGCCAGCCATCAGACATCCTTGAAAGGACAATTTTATCATAATAAATGCTGTCGATCGGAGGCACAGGCTTCATTAACACAGGGGATGATTGGTAGCTTAGATTCTGATGAGATTCGTTTGTTGCAATACGTAATGTGTATGACCTGCCGACAACTCCCTGGAATGCTGGATCTGCAATATAAGTTCCGCTAACTGTCTCATGCAAACTGTAATTGTTCCCAATATCATCTGAGATGGTCACAATACATCCAATTAACGGTTTCGCGGCGTCTTTTCCCCCAAGAGGCAGTGATATAGAGAGCTTTATAATATTTTGTCCGGGTTGGTCTGTTATAAGGCCTTCAACAACAATTATATCCTTATCTTCACCGACTAATGGGATAAACTGTTCGATGCAACTGCTAATCAAGATTAAAAATGCAAATAAAAGAACCTTATTTAAAAGTTTAAATAGCTTAACCATACACTTACATTTTGTAACCATTTATTACCTCATTATCTTAATTATTTTCTTTAGTGAAAATGCTTTACCCTGTGATGTAATGCCCTGAATATTAACTTCAAAATCAGATACAAAATCAGATGTCCAGAACTCAACTCTGGCCTTGCCTTCTTTATCAGGTTTTATAGAAGGGTTCCAATAAAGTGTATTTCTGAAATCCGGAATCCGGCTTTTCTTCAATTCTATGGATGAATAATCGGGTGAGAAGAATGAATAAACAGGATCTATTACTCTGTAAGTCAATCTGATACTACTGCCAGGCAGTGTTACATTACTGAAATCTCCTGCCTTAGTAATAATATTCACTATGCCATAAAACAAATAATCACCAACAAAATATTTTTCTCTGACAACATCTAAAGTTTCAACAACCTCAGGATCAAGGTTTGCAATCAATGAAGCGTCTTTAATCGCTACACCGTCAATAAATAGACCAGGCGCTGTCTCATAAGGTTTGTTATTTTCAGGATTTGCTACAGTTATCTCATATCCCGATTTTTTAGCCTTAAGAGTGATACCTGCTAAAAGTTCAAAAAAGACTTCCTGCATTATAGGCAGGGCAATGTACTCTTTCATAATCAGTTCATTATCCGGCTTTCCGTAAAACCTTCTGGGTCCAGGTGAGGAAATTATTGGAGTGAGGATATCTTCTCTGGAAGAAATTCCATATATTTTCCTAACCTGGTGATTTGCACCCCAGTCTGATATATAGTCGGGAATCGCATTAATAGTGGAATCAACAAGTGATTCCGATTTAATATATTGGTCCGAAAATGGTGATTCAATAATAACAGATTGATTTTTAGTTACTCCATCCGGTTGGATAATTAAATCATTAACCTTTTCATCAATAGGAATTTTGAAACTGAAATTTCCTTCTTTATCTGTTTTAGCATATTGGAAAACAGCGATTTTACCTGGAGTTGAAAGTAAAACAAACTTATCAGAATCTCCGGCTTTCTTATCATTAGCAAGCAGTTTTCCTAAAAGAAGATGATCTTCTTTTTCGACCTGATATTTAAAAACAGGCTGCTTATCTTTTAAAATAGTGTTCCAGTTTATCCAATTGCTTGTTACAGACTGAAGAAGGCTGTCCATGACCTCTGGCGCAACAGCTTTAACTTTTTTATCTTTAATTGCATTCCCTGGCAGAAATCCAAATTCTGTACCAAATACCAAATAATCATTCAGATTCATTATTGAATGATTATTAGTTTCAGGTGCAACAGATACGCTGAAATTAGAAGAATTCGGCGTAGTGGCTAATGCATTATCAAGCTCTAAATCGAGAGATATTTTATTCCTGAGCCCAGAGCTATCGGCTGCATGAAATGCAATAATCGGATCTTCCTTATCCGGAGTGTAAATGTATCTTTCACCAACAGGCTGACCTTTTGAATTAAAAACAGTTATTTGATTAATCCCGGCTAGTAGCTGATTTTTAGGAATAGATATTTTTGTATTCTCCCCACTTAACAACTCCGAACTTATATGGTTAATTATTCCATGTGTCTGAATAAACAAATAAATCTGATTACTATTTTCAGAGTGGTATTTTTCATCAGTTACTATATAGATTCCCAGGACATCGGGTTTTAGATTATCTGTTTTTACTATCAGTCCGGTATTTAGCCGTAACGTATTATCATTAATTCTGACCTCTCCATTAATGATCTTACCTGTATTAACTTTCCCTTTAATTGTTTTGTTACTAAAGGCATTATAGATCCGAACTTCCTTAGTGAAGCAATTATATGGCAGGAAATTTTTCATCCAGCTGGTATATGCCCTTATGATATAAGTCCCGGTACTCAATGTATCTGGCAGAGAAATTTGTCCCGGACCAAAACCTTCATCGAGCAATATCCTTTTTTGCAAAATCGGACGATTTTCCTGGTTAAGTAGTTCGAAATAGGCAATTTTACTTTCAGATGAGGTTTTCAAACTTTGTCTGTCAATCAAATACAGATTAAACCACAGATCTTCTCCTGACATATATTCCTCCCTGTCAGAGTGAATAAATATTTCTTCTCTGGGAACTGATTTTGTATAGTTCAAAAACTTTTGACTAAGAAAATCAGTCATATTCATCGGCGTCTGACCACATATCCCTTCCAGAAATAGAATATGTATCAGGAAAAGTATCGCCGGTTTTAATTTTTTTATCATTTATAATACTTTCATCGATAATTCGTTACTATCTTACTCCCAGAAATCAGGTTTTTTAATTGAACCTATTAGCGTACAATCAGCGCAAATCGTGATAAATAACAAAAATAATATTTGTCCTGTATACTTCATAATTGATTTAAAAGTCAAAACTAAAAGTTACGGATGGTATAGCTCTGCCAAACACTGACAATTTGTAGCCCTTTACCATATCTCCCTCTTTTTTGAAATAAATTGAGTAAACATTCTGTCTGCCAAGAACATTGTAAACTGAGAAAGTCCAGTAAGGATGGGCAATTTTGTGCGACTTAAGATTCCCACTTACTCTTAAGGAAAGATCAAGTCGCGAATAATCGGGAATTCTATACTCATTTCTGTCGGAATAGGTCACCATTAACTTATCACCTACCCGATATGTAGCTATTGGATAGGTTATTGGACGGCCTGTGCTCCATGTATAGTTAGATGAGAAACTTAAACGACGGGAGAAGAGATAATTAAATGTGACAACAAGGTCATTTGGTTTATCAAAATTAGCAGGGAACCATTTACCTGAATTAATAATTTCGTCACTGAAAGCGCTAAGACTTTTTACAAAGGTCCTGGAATAAGTATAACCAATACTATAGCGAATTTTGCCTTCGGTTTTTTTCAATACCAATTCCAAACCATAAGCTTTACCCCTCACATTTACAATATCTTTTTCAATATTTTCATCCATTATAAGATTTGTGCCTCCTTTAAAGTCGACCATATTCCTTATCTCCTTATAATATATCTCAGCAGAAACCTCAAAGTTGTTTTTGAACAACATTTCATAAAAGCCCAGTGCAACCTGGTCACCAATCTGGGGTTTCAGATAATAATCACTGAGTTTCCAGGTATCTGTCGGAGATATTGAGGTTGAATTTGAAAGAAGATGAAGGTATTGCCTGGTTCTGTTATAATTTATCTTAATGGAATTCTTATCGCTAATTCTGAAATTTAACGAAACTCTGAACTCGGGACCTGCATATTTGCTGGTGATCTCACCGGGTTTGAAGTTTAGAGTATCTATTACTGTTGATTTGCTTTTTGATTGTTCAGGATTGTATATCATCACACTTTGAGGGCCTAAAGAGAAAAAAGATGACATTCTCATTCCGATATTAACTGAGAGAAAATCGGTCAGAAGCAATTTGTCATCAATGTAAAGCGCACCTTCCCATGCACGTTCTTTTTCTATAGTTCGTGGAATAACCAGAGATGAATTGCTTAGAGGAAGATAACTCCCCGGAGAGATAGAGTACCGGGTAAGGTCAAGGCCAAAATTAATCTCATTTCGTCCAAGAAACCAGTTAAAATCTGTTTTTAATCCTGAACTGTTTATTTTATGCGAAAGCACAAAGGCCTCAGATGGAAGATACTGGCTTGTGATATCGTAATTATAGGAACTATTATTTACTGAAAGTGAAGAAAAAAACCGGCTATTGAAAAAATGACGCCACTTTACGGCAAAAATATTGTTGTTATAACTGTAAACCGTGTCGGAGTTGAACCGGAATGCGTCGTGACTGGTATATGCAGAAAAATCTATTTTGTTGTTTTTATTTAAGTCATAAGTTACTTTACCGTTCAAATCATAGAAGGAGGCCCTGCTTTTGTGAAGAGCCGGGTCACGAATCAAACCGAATATCCAGTTAGAGTATGTGGTACGGGCAGTAAGGATATAAGTAAGTGTATCTTTTATGATCGGACCTTCTACCGATATATGTGTTGTAATGGGGCTTATGCCCGCATTACCGGCAAATTCTTTTCTGTTTCCTTCTCGTGATACTATATCAAGTACTGAGGAAATTCTTCCTCCATACCGACTGGGTATGCCACCTTTATATAATGTAACATCTTTAATTATATCGGAATTGACTGCTGAAAAGAATCCGAAGAAATGTGAGGAATTGTAAATAGGTGTTCCATAAAGGAGGATCAGGTTCTGGTCAGCAGAACCGCCTCTGACGTTAAAACCCGCTGAGCCTTCTCCAACAGACTGAACACCAGGAATTAAAAGAACACTTTTTATTATATCCGATTCTCCCATTGATGTTGGCAATAGCTTAAAGGACGTTATATTGATCTTTTCTGCACCAACCTCAAATCGCTGTAGTGTAACACTTTTCTGTGCTGATACAACTGTTTCTTTTAAAGGAATCATAACACTGTTCATGTCAACATTGAGTTCACCAGTCCCATAAAGATTTAGATTAACCATTTTTTCTCTCATACCCATGAATGAAAACTGGAGTAAGTGAACTCCCCTTGGTAGTGTTAAGGTATAAAATCCATACTCGTTAGAGATTGTACCTGCCGCAAGATTCTGAATGAATAGTGTTACTCCTGGTACAGGTTCCTTTGTATCCTTATTGGTGATATACCCTGAGATTATTACATTTCCTGGTTTATTTTTTTCAGCCGGGTTTCCGATTTCTACCGAAGTATTTCCAGCCGTCCGCTGGTTTTCTGCAGAACTCGAATAATCAGTCGGAGGAAGAAACTTATTGTTTTTTTCCACCGTAGTAGCTGTAATCTTAACAGCATAATTATTTGTAATCACTACATTTCCAGAGCGATCTATGTAATAATAAAGAGTTGTTTCCCTTAGAAGATTGTCCATAACACACGACAGTGAAGTACAATCAGGATAATCACCTATCTTCAGATCCTTAACCCATTCATCCATATAGAAGAATTTTACCGGAAGAATACTTTCAACTCCTGACACAAAATCTGTAAATGGGACATCCTTATAATTTGATGAAATCTTGTATTTTTCCTGTGCTGCAAGATTCAATGATAAGTACAAGATTAAAAGGAGAATATAGATCTTAGGTTTCATAAAGACAGGTCTATTGGCTTAAACTATCATAATACCTGATTATAGGAATAAAGCTTCCGGGCACCTTTTTCGAAACCCGTAGTCCATTTTTTTTCATGAAAGCTTTAATTTGGGTTTTATCTTCCTGTAAAGCTTTTAATAAATCACCTTTACCGCTTAACTGATACACGGTTCCTTTTTTCACGAAGTAGATTTTATGTGTTTGAAAAAACAGATCGTATTTATCATCAACTGCCAGCAAATCAATTTCTTTCTTATATTTTACATAGAGCGCTGATTTCCCGTTATATAAGACATTAACATAACCTTTGATCCCCGTTAGACTATCTGCCTGGGTATTTTTGAACAAATATGTTTTAAATTCAAAGACCAGAGTAAAACTGTCGATCATCTCCTTGTTCAATTGAAGAATAACCCCATTATTTTTGGTGGTGGTTATCTCATCATTATAAATATCATAATTGATATTTAAATTTTTATAAGATTTCCCATTAACTGTCACTGAACCCGGCAAATAGTCTTTGGAAAAAAGGAATTGATCTCCCTTGACACTGGTAAAGTGATTACGCCAAACTTTGCCATTATAAAGAATCTGATTTTCTTTAAGAGGATCCTGCTGACTTATATTAACCGCGACAGACTTTCCAATAGCTGCTGAACCAGAGAAACAATAACCTGTGAGAAAAGCAATTAAGAATAAATATAATAGATTTTTTCTGTTCATTAAAAATTTTACTAGTAGCTAATTTAGCATCCCGGATTAATTGATAGTGAAATAGGAAAATGATAAAAGGAATTTGCACGAAGAGATTAATAATGAAAGGTATATAATACTAAAATGGATAATATTGGTGTTCATAGAATTTAGATTCCGGATTAATTAAGGATTGATAAGTTCATAAAGTTATAAAAATAGATCAGAGAGCCTTTAGAGTTGCATACTAAAAGTTTCTATTTTAATATAATTTAACATTGCAGGTGCTTATTTTATGAGGCCACTTACTCTAAATACATAGGCAACCTGATAGTCATCCGGAGTAAGTAAAGGGGCTGTAATGTGTACATTTCCACCTGATATTTTTACAGCAACAGCTCTGTCTGTTCCCAATAGAACAACTTCGACTTTATTAACCACAGTCACTCCCTTCAGGATAATATCACTTTTTGGCCAGTCAAGACAGATTACATAAACATCATTATTCTTTTGGGTGAAAAAGATTGTCTTATTTGTTTCAGTGTTGATGCCTTCATCTTTTTTTGTCTTTATAAAAGCCCGGGTACTATAAATCGCTTCTCCATTTATTTTTAACCACCTGCCAATTTCCAAAAGTCGCTGCTGCATAATAACAGGTATTGTTCCATCAGCAGATGGGCCTATGTCAAGAAGTAAATTTCCTCCGGCAGATACAGTCGAGACCAACAGTTTGATTAGTTGTTCCGGAGTAGAATAATCTGATAAACCCTCGTTCCTGTTGAACCCAAAGGATGTTCCGATTCCCCTGCACTCTTCCCATGGGTGAGGAACGGAATTATCAATACCTTCTTTATCCCCAATCAGACCATATTCGGTAGTGTAAATACCTCCATGTTTACTTCTGGTTTCACTGCCCCACCTGTCGTTTACCACGATACTGTTTTTTACAGGAGATTCATTATAAAGCCATGAAAGGAATTCTTCACTCTTCCAGTCTTTGCTTGGCTTGTCCCACTCTCCGTCTGTCCAAAGGATATCGGGTGTATAACGGGTTACCAGATCTTTCATCTGCGGTATCATGTGGTTATTCACGTAAGCAGGGAGATCAGTCTGGTAAATCGGATTATACCATTCATAAAGTGAATAATAAAATCCCATGTGAAGACCCTTATTTTTAACTGCAATAGTCAGGTCGCCACAGAGATCACGGTGCGGACCTATATCAACACTGTTCCAGTTCCAGCTCTGCGCACTTGGCCAGAGGGTGAAACCTTCATGGTGTTTTGAAGTTAGAACTACATATTTAGCCCCTGACTCTTTAAACAGCTCTGCCCACTTGCCCGGATCAAAAAGCTCTGCTTTAAACATAGGTGCAAAATCCTGATATTTAAAATTTGGTCCATAAGTTTTTGTATGATAATCTTTAAAATATTTCTGAACTTTCCCGGGTTCATCCAACTTCCTCCAATACCATTCCGCATATTTGTCGTAAACGCCAATACTGTCTCCTGTTGGACCCCAGGCAGGTACTGAATAAACACCCCAGTGAATAAATATTCCGAACTTGGAATCCTGAAACCATTCCGGAACAGGTCTCTTATCGAGCGATTCCCAATTGGGTTTGTAGTTCTGACCATTAAGATTTATGGCCAGAAATAACGAAACAATTAAAATAACATTTTTCATTTTGGATTGGATTAATTAAGCAAGGGGTATGCAGTTTTTATTTTTCAATTCGCCGTAAATGAATATTCCGGATTGCAGCAGTAGTATTCCATGAGGCAATACCGAATGGTCTGGATAATTCAACCTCAGGACGTATAGATAATTTTTTAGTACCAATTTTAAAGTCGACCACATTAATACTGTCAATCCATGACTTTATAAACTCCTCTGTAACAATTAGACGGATGTGATACCATCTCTCCTTGTCAAAATTACGAATTGTTGTAGTTTCATTTCCCGAAGCATCTTTGCCGTCTATGCTGGAGAGACCTACTGTTGCTCCTCCCCATCCGCCGATAATCAGTGAACATGGATTCTTTCCGACCGGGAAAGTCATTCCGCAAAAAAAATCATTCCCTGCTATGCGCTTTGCATCAAGAGTAACCTCATACCCTGCTCTTGGGAATGCTCTTTTCCAGGTAATCCCGGTACAGCCATCTCCCATTCCAAGAATGATCTCATCACCTGAAACATAGACAGGGCCCTGTGGACCAAAGTTTGTAATCTCCCATCCATCGAGTGATTTTCCGTCGAAAAGAAAAGATGTATCACTGATTTCATGAATTACAACCGGTTCCTTTTTTGAAGTAGCTTTTCTATTTGTACAGCCGGACAAAAAAAATGAACAAATCAGTATCTCTAAAACTGCCGTGGCAACAATATATCTTGCTGATGCAACCATTTAGATTATTCTTCAGATTTCTTGAGTTCCCGTACAGGTCTATCTATAATCTCAAAATCAGGCAATACATTTTTGTTATCTGTTGCCTTCAACTGTTCAAGTTTTCTGCCTGCAGGTAATACCCGGCTTTCCCATGATCCTACTGCATCATTATAACCTTTAAGTGCGGTTTTTAATCCGCTTCCTACTTTGTCCAGATGATCAGCAAAAACATTTACCCGTCCGTAGAAATCATTTGCAGCATCCATAATCTGTAAAGCATTCTCGGTAATATTATGTTGCTGCCACGACATTGCAACCGATTTAAGAACTACGATCAGAGTAGTGGGCGTAGTTAATATTATTTTATTATTCATTGCATCCTGCAACAGTGTCTTGTCTGTCATCAAAGCCACATTTAATGCGGATTCAACCTCCATATACAAAACCACGAAATCTGGTGTATTCTGAAACTGTGACCAATATTGTTTCTTACTTAACCTGTTTACATGATCCCGCAGGTCCTTTGCATGTTTCGCGAAAAGAAGATTCCGGGAATTTTCATCATCAGTTTCCAGTGCCTGCAAATATGCATCAAGCGGCAATTTTGAATCAACAACAACGTGACTGTTTCCAGGCAGATTTATGATCATGTCGGGCTTTAACACCGAATCCTCTCCTTCAGTGTAAACCTGCTCGACAAAATCACAATGGGCCGATAACCCTGAAAACTCAACTACCCGCTTTAAACCTATCTCACCCCATCTTCCCCGTACTCTTGGATTTCTCAGTGCATTTACCAGGGCACCGGTTTCTTTTTGCAAACTGGCATTTGTTATCTGAATATTTGACAACATCTCCGTTACCTGACCGAAAGTTTTTTCTGACCCTTTCTCAAGTTCTTCAATCCTTTTTTTATAACTGTCGATAGATTCTTTGACAGGTTTTAGCATCTCGGCAATTGCAGATTTGCGTTCATCCAGATTTCCTTCTGCCTCCTTAACATGAGTTTCGAGCTGAGATTTTGCCAGATCAATAAACTGTTTATTGTTTTGAGTCAGGGCATCAGAAGCAGCTGATTTAAATGTGTCTACCATTGCTTTTCTTACCTCATCAAGACTATTTGCCTGTGCTTCTACCCTTGCCTGCAAACCACTGTTCTGCCTGCTGAGGATATTATTCTCATCAGCTTTTAAAAGTAATTCCTTCTGATGCAAAGTATTTAAACCCGACTTTGTACCAAGGTAAGCTATTAAAGCCCCTATTGCCAGGCCAATAATTATATAGAGGGAAATTTCCATCATCCAGAGATCTATAAGTTTTCAAATTTAAAGGTTTTAAGCGTAAAAGTGCTGATAAAAGTTTCAATTTATCATTTTTACTATCTTCGCATTACGTAATCGCCAGAAATATGAAAATTAAAATCGTTGATTATCCGACTTTTGACAAATCCATGGATAAAAAGGAGCATTGGAAACACAAAGTTCGTGATTGGGATACACGTGAAAAATTCCAGGCAATGAAATGATCATTAATATTTATTATTATCAGCCAATTAAAATGTAAAAATTATGACAATACAGCTGGATTATTTTGTACATCATGTCTATTTCTGGTTAAAAAAGCCTTTAAGCAGGGAGTCCCGAATGAAATTCGAAAATGGACTTAAACAACTTGTTACAATCGAAACAATTGTCGGGAAGCATATCGGTACGCCGGCTTCAACTAACCGTGGAGTAATTGATAGTTCATATTCTTATTCGTTGCTTCTTACTTTCAAAAACAAAGAGGATCAGGATATTTACCAGACCCATCCTACTCACCTTAAATTCATTGAAGAGTGTGAGGAATTGTGGGAAAAGCTTGTGGTGTATGATTCTGTAAGTATTACCCCCTAAAGGAATTATTTCAAAAACACCTCCAGTACCGGAATCTCAGTAGGTGGCTTCTGAACAGGGAGTGAAAGAGTCAGATCATTTTTTGCATCATCCTCTCCTTTTCTGAATCTGATTTCAGAGGCATCATGAAGAAACTGTATATATTTTACCTTATCAGCCATGTCTGGCAGTGTAAGGCTTCCCAACGGATATGCCAATAAATGAACATATAATCGTTTAGTTACAGGATTATAAGTCAGAAGTGTGTTAGCCGGTACGGTAATGCCAGCAGGAGCTTCAGTACATCCATATATCGAACGATTATTATATTTCATCCACTCCCCCATTACTTTTAACCTTTCCTGGGCCCTGAAATCAAATACGCCTCTTGCGGTAGGACCGACGTTCAATAACAAGTTACCTCCTTTACTGACTGATTCTATAAGCAGTTCAATAAGCTGTGACGGGCTTTTCCAGGTATTTTCATCGCGGTAATAGCCCCATGAACCCGAGAATGTCTGACATGTTTCCCAGGGAACCCTTTTACCATTTACTTCTGGCCATTTTGAAACCTGTACCTGTTCGGGTGTTGTGAAATCCCAGCCTCCTTCAACATTATTAAGATCAAGACGATCGTCAACAATAATTCCGGGTTGCAGTGAACGTGCCATCTTCAGCAGGTTTTCTGAATCCCAGTCATCATGGCCTTTGCCGTGCTTACCAGGAAAAGAAAAATCAAACCAGATAATACTTATCTCTCCATAGTTTGTCAGCAGCTCCCGGACCTGATTTTTTATATACTCACGGTATTTGCTCATATCCCTTCCTTTATTCAGTCGTACATAGGCTGTATCAGATGTCTGACGCTGTGGATGATTGCTGTCAATTGTATAATCAGGATGATGCCAGTCAATCAGTGAATAATAGAATCCAACTTTCAATCCTTCGGCTCTGAAAGCTTCAACATATTCTTTTATCAGATCTTTCCCGTAAGGAGTGTTTGGCGCTTTATAGTCGGTAAATTTAGAGTCGAACAGACAGAAACCCTCATGATGTTTTGCAGTGAGGACTACATACTTCATTCCTGCGGCTTTAGCCATTTTTGCCCATTCATGAGGATCCCACATATCTGGGTTAAACATTTCAAAATACTTCTGATACTGTTCGTTTGTCATTCTTTCAGCATTCTTCACCCATTCGTGGCGGGCGGGTAAAGCATATAAACCCCAGTGAATGAACATTCCAAACCGGGCATCTGTCCACCATTTCATCCGTTCAGCTTTATGTGCATCTGTCTCCTTAGGCAGTTGCGCCAGGGAAACCTGAGCGGTGAATAACATGGAAACTAATAAAAGAGACGCAAATAAGGTTTTTGTTTTCATATAGCTGGTTTTATATTATTACAGTGAAAGGTGATAATTATTTCTTCGGATACAGCCTCTGGGAATATTTTAGTGAATACAGCTTCTCAGGAACTAAGAACTTCAAGTTTAGAAGTTGAAAGTAATTAATAATTTCCAGAATTGAATCTAATTTCAACAATTAAAATTCATTTACTTTAAAATCGGGACTTTGAAGTGTTGAAGTAATCACCTTTTTAAGTGGACCAAATGGATTTAATACCCCTGAAAAGGGTAAATAGAACCTGTTAGATAAATACCAATTTATCTTTAACTACCTCATAAGCGCCATTTGTTCCATAAAGTTTTATGAATATGCTGGGTAATGCAAATTGTAAAACATCTGCAATTGGGAAAAAAGCGTCCTTAATATCATCAAACTCATTTATTTCATCAAACTCATTAACAGGTAGATACAAGTGAAAAATCAAAACAAAGTCAGGTTCATTAATCCTCATCAACACTTTAAATATTTTTGCCAGCCACAATGATGATGAAGTATTGAAATATTCCATGTTAAGTCTTAGATTTGTTGTTTGTCTTGCGTGTAAAATATATTCTTTTACCCAATTAAGAATAGGTTCATATACTTTAGCAGCGTTTTCAGGAATTGATCTTCCGGAAAAAATAAAGTCACCCGTCAATTGATTCAATTCAATTTGTGGCGTTTTGGCTGTCTCTTCAATTAATAAACTGTGAAAATCTTTCATTATAGTTGTTTTGATGACTTTAAAAGAGCGCTAATTTATCTATCAACTAACACTAGTCAAATTTAAAACTAACTTTTACACGTTGTAAAATCTTAATCAAAATCTAAACACCAGTCATCACTTAATAATACCTCTTTATAAATATATTTACCAAAGTCATCATTTATTGATCAAACTTTCTTAAAGTATATAAGGTTTTAAATCAATTGAAGGGTTATGACAGCAGGGCTAAATTCCTCCTATCAGAATTCTATTGAAAACGATAAAAACAGTATTTCATAGGACAGGTTTGTAAAAATACCCTGTGTTTTGTACAACCTATATATATTTTAAATGACCTGTTCGCTTATCAGCTATTTATTCAAAGTAATTATAAGTACTAAACCCTCCTTTTCTGAGATAACTTTCCCTCTTCATCAAAAGAAGATCAGATGTTACCATATCCAAAATCAGACCATCAAGGTCATATTCCGGTATCCATCCGAGTTTTTCTCTCGATTTGGTCGGATCACCAAGAAGTAAATCAACTTCTGTCGGCCTGAAATAAGCGGGATCTATTTTCACAACCAAAGGGTTCTTCCTGGTCCGGATCTTAAAACTTTCTAAATGATCTTTCCCAACCTTATCTTTAAAAATGGTCTCATCAATAGCTGTAATAATTCCCTTCTCATTTTCTCCTTCCCCTGAAAAGGTGACTTCAATGCCTGTTAAAGCAAATGATCGTCTGATAAACTCCCGAACCTCGGTTGTAATACCAGTAGCGATTACATAATCATCAGGCTGCTGCTGCTGAAGTATCAGATACATAGCTTTTACATAGTCTTTCGCATGGCCCCAGTCACGCTTTGAAGAAAGATTTCCCATGAACAAAATATCCTGCATCCCCAGAACAATTCGAGCCAGACCTCGTGTTACCTTTCTCGATACAAAGGTTTCTCCCCGTATCGGAGATTCATGATTAAAGAGGATACCATTACTGGCGTGTAATCCGTATGCTTCACGATAGTTTACTGTTATCCAATATGCATATAGTTTGGCTACAGCATAAGGACTTCTTGGGTAAAATGGTGTTTTTTCTGTCTGAGGTACTTCCTGAACAAGTCCATATAGTTCTGAGGTACTAGCCTGATAAATTCTGGTCTGATCTTTCATCCCCAGAAGTCGCACTGCTTCCAGGATCCGTAATGTACCTATTCCATCTGTATTTGCAGTATATTCAGGAACATCAAAGCTAACTTTAACATGGCTCATCGCTCCAAGATTGTAAATCTCATCCGGACGACTCTCCTGAATTATTCGCGTAACATTCATAGAATCGCTCAGATCCCCATAATGAAGAATAAAGTTCCTCTCTTTAACATGCGGATCCTGATAAAGATGATCAATCCTGTCGGTGTTTATTAAAGAACTCCTCCGCTTTATACCATGAACAAGGTAACCTTTCTTTATTAAAAATTCCGCCAGATAGGCTCCGTCCTGTCCTGTAATTCCTGTAATTAACGCTGTCTTTGCCAATTTATTGAGTATTAAAGTTGAATATCAGAAATTTAAAATGTAAAATTATAAAATAATAACTAAAAATCCAGAATGAAGAACTCGCGTTTTTAAACCTAAAGGCAGACACAAGTTGTCAAACTTTACTATATTTACTGAATTCAGAAAAAGGAAGAGGTTCAACATTAAGGTAAAGTAGTGATCATGAATACAGTAAGATCAACATTTTTTCAAACCATCAAAAGAAAAGAATTATTATTAATTCTTGTACTTATCATTGCAGGAATAAGTTTAAAGGACAGATATCACATGAACCTCGTTAATTATTGATAACATATTTTGTCATTATTAGTTCTTCCTGATTCCAATTCCAATTCCAATTTCAGAAGGTAGAATTATTCCATGTTATGCAATTTTTTTGCATATTAAAAAAGGTTACAGTTTTTAAAACTCTGTAACCTTCTCATTTTCTTTGTAGCGAGACGGGGAATTGAACCCCGGACCTCAGGATTATGAATCATGCGCTCTAACCAACTGAGCTATCTCGCCA
>Ga0209638_1000316_pt1 | contig 31803 bp, 36 predicted proteins | sample BarGraNGADG00211_FD_184490 | JGI IMG/M metagenome (GOLD analysis project Ga0209638, IMG submission 184490) | Arctic peat soil microbial communities from Barrow, Alaska - Barrow Graham LP Ref core NGADG0002-211 (SPAdes) (version 2) | ecosystem: Environmental > Terrestrial > Soil > Wetlands > Peat...
CACGCGCACACCGACTCCGACTCCGACGCCCACCCGGACACCGTCACCCACGCCCACGCGCACACCGACTCCGACTCCGACGCCCACCCGGACACCGTCACCCACGCCCACGCCCACCCCCACACCGACGCCCACGCGCACACCGACTCCGACGCCGACGCCGACGCCGTCCGCTACGCCCACGCCTACCCCGTCGGGCCTGCTCTACTTCAGCGGCCACGGCACGGACCACGGAGTCGGCATGTCGCAGTACGGCGCCCTGGGCCGCGCCCAGGCCGGTCAGACGTATGACCAGATCCTGGCCCACTACTACGCGGACACGATCCTGGGCACGATCAGCCCTGACACGATCGTCAGGGTCGAGCTCGCCGCGTCGCATGTGCCCACGAGCCAGGCCCCGGCGCGGATCATCGGCCGCGACGGAACCTGGTCGAGCCACTCCTTCCTGAACAGCACCGGCAAGCCGATCGTCTTTCCGGCCGACAGCTACGTCGAGCTGGCGCAGGGCGCGAGCGGCTGGGAGGCCGATGTCTACGACTCAGCCGGTGCGCCGCTCGCGTCGACGCAGACGACGGATGTCACGCTGCAGCCCAACGACCCAGCGACCCTGCTCGAGATGGACTGGCGCGACTCACTGCCCAAATACAACCTGTATCGCGGTTCGATGCGCCTGCTGGTCAACGGCGACGGCGTCCAGTGCATCAACGCGGTCGGCATGGACGACTACCTGAAGGGCGTCGTGCCGGCGGAGATGCCTCCTCGCTGGCCGGTCGAGGCAGTCAAGGCCCAGGTCGTCGCGTCGCGCAGCTATGCCTACGTCCGCTTGCGGTCCGACGGTATCTACGATGTCGTCCCCAACGCCAACAACCAGGTCTACGGCGGCGAGAAGATCGAGTTTCCGCGCTCGAACGCCGCGGTCGACGCCACGGCCAACCAGGTCGAGATGTACGACGGCCAGGTCGCCAACGCATTCTTCTTCACCGTCGGGGGCGGCTACACCGAAGACAACGAGTACGCCTGGGTAGGCAACAACGGCAAGGTCATCGCCGCACCGATCCCGTACCTGCGCGGCGAGCCTGACTTGAACGCGAATGGCGTCGCCTACGACGCCAACGCGCCCAACTACTCGTGGCAGTCGGCGACCTTCACTTGGACGCAGCTCCAGCAGATGCTCGACCGCGACTCGCGCACCAACGTGGGCACCCTGCTCGACCTCCAGTACCAGCGGGGCGTCTCGGGCCGCATCTACCGGGTGACGGTCGTCGGCTCGGCGCGGACGGTGAATGTCGCGGGTCAGGTCTTCAAGGTGATCTACAACACGCAGCGCCTCTCTGGCGCCGCCCTCAAAAGCACGATGTTCTGGCTGGGCCCTGCGCCGTCCTGAGTCGGGCGGGCTCGCCTGTCATGATCCGTTCGTGAGCAGGCGAGCAGAGGCGATCGCGGGCGACTTCACCTACGAGCATCCAGTTGAGGTCCGCTTTGTCGACACCGACGCATTCGGCCACGTCAACAACGCGACCTATCTCTCGTACTTCGAGGCGGCGCGCGCCGGTTACTACGCCAAGGTTGCCGGGCAACCATTCATGACCGGCGCGCACGGGGCGGCCGACATGTTCGTCATTGCCGACGCCCGCATCAGCTATCGCGCGCCGGCCTTCTTCGGCGAGACGCTGCTGGTTGGCTGCCGCTTCACATGGGCGAGCGGGACGTCGTTCGGGCTCGAGTACCGCGTCCGTGCTGAGCAGTCGATGGTCGCGCCGGCGCGCGTCATTGCTGATGGCGAGACGGTCCAGGTCATGTTCGACGGGCAGCGCAACCGCGTTACTCGCGTCCGTGCCGACCTGGTCGAGATGTTCGAGCACTTCGAGGGCCACCCGATCCCGCGCCGCTAGGTTCGCGCTGCCTGGCCGTCAGACCTCGAAACGGCGGAAGACGGCGACAGCATTCTGGCCGCCAAAGCCGAAGCCGTTGATGATCGCCGTATCGACCTTCGCCTTGCGTGCGTGCTTGGGCACGTAGTCGAGGTCCAGCTCGGGCAGGTCGGGCTCCTCGTAGTTGGCCGTGGGCGGGATGATGCCCTCGCGGATCGCGCCGATCGCGGCCAGCGCGTTGATCACGCCCGCAGCACCGATCGTGTGGCCGACCATCGACTTGGTCGAGCTGATCGCAACCTTGTGCGCATGCGCCCCGAACGCACCCTTGATCGCGCGTGTCTCGGTCACGTCGTTGAGTGGCGTGCTCGTGCCGTGCGCGGCGATGTAGTCGATCTCGTCCGGCGCGACGCCGGCGTCGCGCATAGCCTTCGTCATCGCCATGCATGCGCCGCGGCCCGTCGGCTCGGGCGCCGAGATGTGGAATGCGTCGGCGGTCAGCGCAGCGCCGATCAACTCGGCCTGGATCGTCGCGCCGCGCGCGAGCGCGTGCTCCGCGCTCTCGACGATGACCACGCCGGCGCCCTCGCCGTAGACGAAGCCGTCGCGGTTCTTGTCGAACGGCCGCGACGCGTGCTCGGGGTCGTCGTTGCGGCGCGACAGGGCGTGCATGTTGCCCAGCGCCGCGAAGCCCATGGGCAGCAGCGGTGCCTCAGATCCGCCGGCAAGGACCACGTCCACCTCGCCGCGCTGGATCATGCGCAGCGCGTCCAGGAAACAGATGATCGACGTCGCGCATGCCGCGGATTGAGTTATGACCGGGCCGGTCGCGCCGTATTCCATCGACAGCTGGCAGGCGGCCATCGACGCCGACAGTGCCGGAAACGCGAAGGGCGAAACGAAGCCCGGGCCCTTGGTCTCGAGCGTTTGCTGGCCCATCGTGACCTGCTCGATGCCGCCGCCGCCGGTGTTCAGGGCCACCGAGACGCGGTCGCGACGCTCGGGCGACCAATCGCTGAAGTCGAGCCCGGAGTCGGTGACAGCTTCCCTGCCCGCGCCCATCGCGAGGTGGATGAAGCGGCTCATCCGGCGCGCCATCTTGCGGTCCATGACCGTTTCGGGGTCGAAGTCCTTCACCTCGGCCGCGATACGCACGTCGAACCCGGTCGCGTCGAAGCGCGTGATCGGCCCGACGCCACTCACGCCGGCGACGAGATTGCGCCAGAACGTGGGCTGGTCGTTGCCGATGGGAGTGACAGCGCCGAGGCCGGTGACGACGGCACGACGCGCTAGGTCCTGTTGGGGCACGTTGGCGAACTCCTGGGGTGTCCTCGAATTGTATCGAGGGGCTTGACGGCGGCTCGCTCTCCGGCAATACTCAACCAACCAGTTGATCAACCGCATGGTTGGAGACTCGTTCATGGATTGGAAGTTGGAGGCCGTGACGATCCCGGTCACTGACCTGAACCGCGCAAAGCAGTTCTACGCCGAGAAGCTCGGCTTCAACGTCGATGTCGACAACGAGGCGGGGGACTGGAGAAATATCCAGCTCGCGCCGCCAGGCTCCGCTTGCTCACTGGCGATGGGCAGGGGCTTCGGCCATGGGCTCCAGCTGGTCGTCGACGATGCCGTCGCGGCCCGTGCCGAGCTCGTCGGCCGCGGCGTCGATGTGGGCGAGATCGTCCACTTCGAGGGGTCAGACCAGAAACCGGGACGTGGTGGCCCCTTCAACACGTTCTTCTTTTTCCAGGACCCCGACGGCAACAACTGGGCAGTCCAACAGAAATGAACGCGGGCGCGGGCGACGGCAGGGAGGAGGCGGATCAGCTCAGCCTCACCTTCGCGGCCCTCGCCAACCCGACACGACGAGCGATTCTCGCCCGACTGGCGTCTGGCGAGCTGACGGTCAACGAGATCGCGCGGCCATTCGCGATGAGCGTCCAGGCGGTCTCGAAACACCTCAAGGTGCTCGAGCGTGCCGGCCTGATCAAGCGGGGCAGGGAAGCGCAGTGGCGGCCAAGCCGGCTGGATCCGGCGCCATTGAACGCTGCGTCTTCGTGGATCCAGCAATACCGCGAGCTGGCCGCCGATCGGCTGGATCGGCTGGACACCGAAATCAAGAAGCTGCAGTCAAGAACGATGGAGAACCAAGATGGGCAAGTTTGAATTGATCATCGAACCCGGTCGTCAGGACATCGTCATCCGGCGCGAGTTCGATGCGCCACGCGACGTGGTCTTCGCCGCGTTCATGGATCCCGCGCTGATCCCGAACTGGTGGGGTCCGCGGCGCTACTCGACGATCGTGGATCACATGGAACCCAGGGCCGGTGGGTCGTGGCGTTTCCTGAACCGCGACGCGGATGGCAAGGAGTTCGCATTCCGTGGGGTGTTCCACACCGTCAATGCGCCGGAGAGCCTCGTCCAGACCTTCGAGTTCGAGCCGTTCCCCGGGCACGTATCGCTCGATTCCGCCACGTTCGTGGAGCACGACGGTCGGACATTGATGATCTCCGCGTCGGTGTTCCAGTCAGTCGAGGACCGCGACCAGATGGTCGCGGACGGCATGGAAGGCGGTGTGCGCGAGTCGTACGAACGACTCGACGAGATCCTTGCCGGGATGCTCGCCCGCGCCTAGACCGTCAGGCCACGGAGCTACGGCCGGTCATCGCCGAGCGTGTTAACAAAGGCGGCCACGAAGCCTTGCCACGTCCACCGTGCGGTGTTCAGCGTCGACGGCGGACGATCAATCTTCTCGGCCGCGGCCGCGATCCGGCGGTAGGCGGCGCGCGCCTGGGGCATCCAGCGCAGCGGCCCAGGCACGGCCGATGTCCAGCCTCTGACTCCAGCGCTCAAAGCCCGCGCCAACGCCTCGTCCCGTCCGGTCCATTTGATACCGAACTCATCGCGCAGGCGGGGCGGGAGCAACGCCATGCCCGGCAGGCCGAGCAGGCCGACGACCGAATTCGGCAGGAGCGGCAGCGGCGGACGCAGGATCATCGGCGACAACCTGCGCGCGGTCGGCGTGGCGTGGATCGGTCCGTCGTCGGCGATCATCCGCGCCCAGTAGCCGGTCAGTGCCGGCCAATCGGCCGGGCTCTGCGCCAGCGGGATGCCCAACCGGACGCCGACCCGCCGCGCCTCCTGCCAGAACTGCTCGCGCTGGCCGGCGCTGAGCGGCCTGACCCAGCGCGAGTAGGCGTCGACACTGGTCTTGATCAACGTCACCTGGACCCACAGAAGGAGCTGCGGGTCGAGTGCCCGGTAGCCTTCGCCACGGACGCTGGCGTGGACGGAGTTCAGCCGCCGGACGGCAGCCTCTGCCCTGCGGCCATCACCAAAGACCAGGTCCATCGTGGTGATCAGCGTGCCGCGCAGCCTGGCGAACGGGTCGTGTTCGAACGTCGAGTGCTCGGCGACGCCAGCGGCGACAAGTGGGTGTGCGACCTGGAGCAGGAGCGCAGCCGGCCCGGCGCCAAGGAGCACGGCCTCGCGGTTGATGCGCCACATCATTGAATCGGGGCCGTAGAAGCCAAACAGCGCATCGGCGCGCGTGCGTTCCATCACACTGTCATCGTGGCGTCCGAACTCGTTATCCGCAACGGCACCCTGATCACGTCCGGCGGTCAACGCCGCGCCGACGTCGCGATGGCTGACGGGTTGGTCGTGGCGATCGGCGACGACGTTGGTCCGGGCACGGACGCGATCGATGTGCGCGGCCTCTTTATCCTGCCCGGCCTCATCGACGGGCACGTCCATTTCCGTGAGCCCGGCCTCGAGCACGAGGAAACCTGGCTGACGGGCAGCCTGTCCGCCGCGATGGGCGGCGTGACGACCGTGCTCGACATGCCCAACACGATCCCGCCGACGGACACCATCGAGCGCGTGCGCGACAAGCTCGCCCGCGCCGCGCGCTCGTCGTACGTCGACTTCGGAGTATTTGGGCTGCTCGGCGAATCGGCGGAATCGGTGGCAGAGATCGCCAGCAGCGGGCTTCTGGTCGGGCTGAAGGTGTTCATGGGCCCGAGTACTGGCGGCCTGCGCGCACCGGACGACGAGGGCATGCGCCGAGCGCTGAAGATCGCGCGCGAGGTGGGGCTGCGTGTCGCGTTTCACGCCGAGGAACGCGCGGTCATCGGGCGATCCGAGGCGCAGGTGCGCTCGACCGGCCGGACGGATGCGCTCGCGCACCTCAACGCGCGGCCGGCATCGGCCGAGGTCGTGGCCATCGAACGCGTGGGGAGGCTCCTCTACGATACGGGCGCACGCGGTCACATCCTGCATCTGTCGAGCGCCGCCGGCCTCGCCGCGGTCGAGCGCTGGCGCGCGGAAGGCGTCGACCTGACGTGCGAAGTCACGCCGCACCATCTGCTGTTGGGGCGCGACGTCTACGGCGCCGCTGGTGGCGTGGCCAGCGTCAACCCGCCCATCCGTGGCGGCTCTGACGCCGCGGCACTGCGCGAGGCGCTGGCCGACGGCCGGATCGACATCGTCGCCTCGGACCACGCGCCGCACATCGTGGCCGACAAGCGACGGCCGTCGATCTGGGACGTGCCAGCCGGCTTCGCCGGCGTGGAAACCGCTCTGCCACTGCTCCTGACGCGCGGCGTCCACGAGGGCTGGCTGACGCTCGAGCGCCTCGTCCACGCGACATCGGAAGCGCCGGCACGTACGTGGGGGCTGTGGCCGCGCAAGGCCGGCCTCGAGGTCGGCAGCGACGCGGACCTGACGATCGTTGATCTCGATCGTGCCGGCGTCATCGCCGAGGCCGCGCTGCACGGCCTGAACAACCTGTCTCCGTTCGAGGGCTGGGCCACGCGCGGCGCGGCCGTGGCCACGATCGTCCGCGGCCAGATCGTGATGCGCGACGGTGAGCTGCTCGCGCTGCCGGGTACGGGCCGGAGGGTCGGCGGCGACCCACAGCGCACCCACAGCGATTCTTGGTAGCGTCCGGCAACGGACGAATCAACGGGAGGAAGCGTGCGTACTTGCTTGAGGATCATCGTCCTGGCGTTGACCGCGGCAACACTCTCCGCCTGCTCGTGTAACGCACCCTTGCCGACACCGACGGCCAGCTCGTTGACATTCGCACCTTTGTCGCCCACGCCGCTCGCGACCAGCACGCCTGCCGCCACGATCACAATTCCGAGCGGCACGCCCTCGCCCGAGCCAGGTACGCCGGTCGCGTCCGCGTCCGCGTCCCTGTCCGCGTCCGCGTCCGCGTCCCCGTCCGCTACGCCAACCGCGCAGCCCTCCGCTTCTCCTACGAGGGCTCCGTCCGCTTCTCCGACACCAACCGCGCAGCCCTCTCCGAGTAGTTCGCCGCCGGTGGCAAAGGTTGCCGGGCCATGGCGGGGGACGTGGCGGAGTGCGAAGTTCGCCTCGACATCAGGAACGTTCCACGTCACGTTCCAGGTGAACGGCTCGAGCTTCTCGGGGACGGTCTCGGTTTCGACGCAGTGCGTGAGCCAGGGAACGGTCAGCGGCAGCGTCGTCGGCAACAAGATCAAGTTCGGCGCGGTACAGGGAAACGAGCTCGTCACGTTCGACGGAACCGTGAACGGTGACACCATGGGTGGCACCTATCACACCGGCAAGGGCTGCGGAACCGACAACGGCACCTGGAGCGCCAGCCGATCCTGAGGACTCGAACCGCTCGCGTTTGATGAATTCGGTGCGCTCGCGTCGGCCGGGGTCACCGACCTCGGGAACGGCGATCCTCGGAAGTGGGTGGCTCAGGCCGCCTGACCTTCGTCGCCCCGACAAAGTCGGCCAGTTCCTCGACGGCGCGATCCACCTCACGGCGGACTCGCGCCGTCGGCTCGCCCTCCCAGTGCGTTCCATTGACGACCAAGCCGTTTGCCTTGCGGTCCACCTCTGAATCGAGCCGCCCGATGAGCTCGTTGTCGTGCAGCATGGGGAGCGTGAAGTGGCCGAACCGGCGCTCCTGCTTGGGCACGTACATCTCGAGCTTGTACTCGAAGTCGAACACGTTGAGCGTCCGCTCCCGGTCGTAGATCAGTGGATCGAACGGCGACAGGAAGGTCGTCCGTGACGTCCGCGGCGAGTCGGCGCGCGCGAGCGCTTCGGGCGTCGCCCACGCTGGGCGTTTCTTGGGGTTCCTGGGCAGGCTGACCGGGATCAGTCGGCCCTCTTCGACGAAGCGCTCGATCGTCCGCGGCAGAACGGCTTTTGGCACCCAGTAGGTGCGCGTCTTGATCTGTGCCAGGTCGGCGACGCCGAAGCGGAGCATCGCCTCGTTCACGCGGCGCTCGGCGTACACCTCGTCTTCAACGATGGTGGCGGGTGAGTCGGCAGGTATGACGCGCTCCGGCAGGTCCCACAGCCGCTCCTGGCCTTCGCGGCCCGAGACGAGCACCTCGAGCGCCTTGGCCATGAACTCGAGCATGCGCGTCGTGTTCCTGCCGTGCGTCCAGCCGGTCGATTCCCAGCCTTTGACCAGCATCGAGTCGTCGATGTCGCGCGACTGGAGCGGACCGCGGTCGCGCAGCTGGGCCAGGATCGAATCGTGGAAGGCCTGGTTCGTCTTGAGCCAGCCACTGACGCCGGCCCAGCGGCTGATCCACGGCCCCGCCTCGTAGCGCAACTCCGGCAGTCGCTCGATGGGCACGTAGTGCGCGTTGTGCTCGAGCAGCCGGCGCTCGCGCCAGAGGAGCCTGTCCAGCGCAGCGCGGTCGTAGTTGCCGAGGCGGCTCCACAGGACGAGTAGGTGCGTTCGCTCCACGGTCCGGGTCGGGTCGAGTTGAAGCGTGCCGAAATGGCGGACGACCTTGAGGATCGCGTCGCCATCGTCAGCCGGCCGTTCCCAGTCCGCGGCGAGCTGGCTCGCTGCAACGGCAATGCGCCGAGCGGCCTCCGCGCTGAGAGCTACCGGATCCGCCACTACTGCGGAAGGTCCAGCTCCTCGAGCGGCATATCCCAGTGTGCCTCGAGCAGCTCGAAACGGTGCTGCTCCTCTGCCAGATGACGAGCACGGTCGGGGAACAACCGATGGACGAGCTCGGCCTCGCTGTGCGCCTCCATCGCCTGCCAGTCGCGATACGTGATCGTGACCAGCACGTTCCAGTCCGATCGGCCGTCGCCGTGGAAGCGCGGCTGGTAGAGGCGAACGTCGAGCATCCGACCCTCGCGCATCTGCTCACGCAAGAGCGGCCAGTGGTTGCGCCGGAACAGCTCGAGCCATTCGTCGAGGAAGCCCCAGCGGACCTTGTAGAAGTACTGGACCGTGACGGGATGTTCGGGCAACTCAGTCGCCTTCGTAGTGCTTGAAGATGACCGCGCCGTTGTGGCCGCCCAGGCCGACGTTGTCGCTGATCGCGTAGCGGATGTTCATCGAGCGCGACGAGCCGGCCACCACGTTGAGGTTGATCTCCGGGTCCGCATCGCGGTAGTTGAGCGTGACCGGGGCGCACTGGTTGTAGACCGAGAGCACGGTGAAGATGCCCTCGACCGCTCCCGTCGCGCCCATCAGGTGACCGGTCATCGACTTGGTCGCGCTGATCGCGACATCGGGCGTGTGGTCACCGAATACCGCCCAGAACGCCTGCGCCTCGCGCAGATCGCCCAGCGGCGTCGACGTGCCGTGCGGGTTGATCAGGTCGACCTCGTCCGCCGGCACGCCGTGGCGGTCGAGCGCCTGGATCAGCGCCCGGCGCACGCCGTCGCCCTTCTCGATCGGCTGGATCAGGTCCCAGGCGTCCGCGGCGGATCCGTAGCCGACGACTTCGGCGTAGATCTTCGCGCCGCGCGCCTTGGCGAATTCAAGGTCCTCGAGCATCATCGAGCCCGCGCCCTCGCCCAGGACGAAGCCGTTGCGTGTCTTGTCGAAGGGTCGGCTCACGGTCTCGAGCGACTCGCCCGGCCGTGGCAGGCCCATGCCGCGCATGTTCGAGAAGCCGATGTGGACCAGCTCATGGAGAGGGTTTTCGGTCGAGCCGGTCAGCGCCGCGACGTAATCGCCGCGGCGGATGCCCTCGGCCGCCTCGCCGATGTTGTGCGTGCCGGTCGAGCAGGCAGTGACGATGCACATGTTCGAGCCGCGAATGCCCGTCTCGATCGCGATCTGGCCGGATGCCGTGTCGGGCAGCATGTTGGCGATGAAGAACGGCGACACCGTCCGGGCGCCGCTGTTGTTCCACTTTTCGACGTTCTCCATGAGCAGGTACGGCCCGCCGCCGCCCGAGCCGAAGATCACGCCGATGTCGTCACGGTTGTCGTCGGTGATCTCGAGGCCGCTGTCCGTGAGTGCCTGCTTGGCGGCCGCGACACCCATGACCACGTTGCGATCGGTCCGCCGGATGGCCTTGAAGTCCATCCACTTGGTGCCGTCGAAGTCGTTGATCTCGCCGCTCACCTTGGCCTCGTAAGGCGTTGGATCCCAGCGCGTGATCTCGTGCAGGCCGGAGCGGCCGTTGACCAGGTTGTCCCACGCGGTCGGGATGTCCTGGCCGACTGGACTGATAATGCCAAGGCCCGTGACGGCCACGCGGCGCGCGAAATCTGGACGGCGGATGCCCATGGCTACGCGGATGCTCCTGTTGACTCGAGTGGTGGCACCAGCAACCCTCCGGGCGCCGACTGATCGTCCAGCGCGAACGCCTGGACGTCCGCCGCGATGCGCCTGATGAGACCGGTGAGGACCTTTCCAGGCCCGACTTCGACGAAGGAGTCGACTCCCTGCGCGGTCATGTATTCGACCGCTTTGACCCAGTCGACGCCGCGCGTCAGGTGCTCGACCAGCTCTGCGCGGCACTCATCGCCGGTCATCAGCGGGTGAGCGTCGGCGTTGGCCAGCAGGGGCGCGCGCGGGTCGCTGAAGTGGACGTCCGCAAGGACGCGCGCCATGCCCTCCGCCGCGCGCGCCATCAACGGCGAGTGGGCAGCGACGCTGACGGGCAGCACGATCGCCCGCTTCGCGCCCAGCTCCCTGGCCTGGTCCGCCGCGCCGGCTACGGCGGCGCGCTCGCCGGAGACGACGATCTGGCCCGGTGAGTTGCGGTTGGCGATGGTGAACACGCCGAGCGCCCGGCCGGCCGCTTCGAGCGCGCCGATCTGGTCGTCGGGCAGGCCGATGATCGCGGCCATCGACCCGTCCTGGGCAGAGGCCTGCATCTGGCGTCCACGCTCGCGAACAAGGCGAATGCCGTCGGCCAGACCGATGACACCTGCGCCAACCATCGCGCTGTACTGGCCCATCGAGTGGCCCGCGTAGAACTGCGGCAGGATCACCGACGCGTCGATGCCGGACCATTCCTGCAGTGCGCGCAGGTAAGCGATCGAGGTCGCCAGGATGGCCGGCTGCGAGTTGACCGTCTGGTCGAGCTGGTCGGCCGGACCGTCGAACATCAGGCGCGAGAGTGGTTCACCCAGGACCGCGTCCGCCTCGCCGAAAACGCCTGCGGCGACGGGGGAGTAATCGGCCAGAAGCCGGCCCATGCCAACGTACTGGGATCCCTGTCCGGGAAACACGAACGCGAAGCGTGGCACGACTACGGACCGTATCAGCGGCACAGGGTGAATGCGTCCAGATGTGTGCAAGTGCGCACACATCACTCGCCCGGACAGCGATTGAGGCCGCCGTTTCCGGCGGCCTCAATCGCTGCCAGGCTCGGTACGGCCGGCGCCTAGTTCCAGCGGTGGCCAGCCTCGACGAGGAGGGACCGAAACCGACGGTGATTGCGCGACGACCGCGGCGCATGGCAGCATCTGTGGCGTGAGCGCCAACGACGGAGCCGCAGAAGACGAGCGCCGGCGCGTGGAGTCGTCGCTCCGGCTTGGCGCGATCGACGTCGGCCGGTCGCTGTGGCGCGACCTGCTGATGTCACTCGCGGCCGATCTGAGCAGGCTCGACATCAGCCTGGTCGAGCTGGCGACGCTTTACGCCGCGGACCGCAGAGAGACGCTGACGGTTGGCGAGATCGGCGAGTTGATCGGCCGGTCACCATCGGCGACGAGCCGGATCATCTCGGCACTCGAGCGGCGCGGGTGGGTTCGCCGTCGAGAAGAGGTTGCCGACCGACGCCAACGGACGCTCGAGGTGACTGCCGAGGGCAAGTCATTGCTCGCGCGCGTGGATGGCGCGCGTGCCGAGGAGTTCGTCGCAATCGTGCGTCCTCTTCCCGCCGCCGAGCGCGCCCTTGTCGCCATGGGCGTCGCCGCTCTTTCGACGCACGCAATCACGCGCAGCGGCCGCCTGATCAAGTCGCGCAGCTAGGTGTCTGCCACGCTCGGCTAGGGCTCCGCTAGGGCTCTGCCAGGCAGGCTCCGGTGTCGACCGGCGCGGTCGCATTGCTTGCCTTCGCGACGTCACTCGCAACGTCTGTCGGGGACAGCGCGTAGCCCACGCCCGCTTCGACGCGCGATTCGGAGAACACGACACCGCCGACAGTTCCGTCGGGCAAGAGCAGCGGGCCGCCGCTGTCACCCGGCGCGACGCCTGCCTTCAGCTCGATCACCTCGCGCGCGATGATCTGGTTGTCGTAGATGTCGCGGCCGAGCGCGGCGAGGGATCGGCTGACGAGCGCGGGTATGACCTGTAAACCGCCGCCGCCGGTGTAGCCGAGCGCGGCCGCGTCCTCGCCGCGCGTGGGCAGTGCCCCGCTCAATGTCAGTGGCGCGACGCCGAGTGGATGCACCGGCTGGAGCACGGCCGCGTCGAGCTGCGGATCGAAGAGCACGACCTGCGCCGGGATGCGCTCGAGCGCGCCGTCGAACGAGAGCCAGACGTTGGTCGAGCCGGCAACGACGTGGGCGTTGGTCACGAAATGGTCACCGGCCACGGCGAAGGCCGTGCCGCTGACGAAGTTGCCGCAGGCCACGGCTTCCACGCGCAACGTGCTCGCGCGTGCGGGCGACGCGATCTGCTGCGCCTGCTGAACGGTAGGGCCGCCGGCCGGGATATCGGCCGGCGGTGGCGCGCCGACGAACACGTCTGGCAATCCGGTCGACTCGATCAGTGAGCCGAGCTGCGCGGCGAGCACCGCCGGCGAGGGCAGGCGGGTGTCGAGCGCGCGCAGGATGGTCGACTGGTGCGCCTCGGTCGCCAGCGCGGGCATGGGCAGGACGCTGACCAGGCCGCCCATCAGCCAGACGAGGACCAGCCCGCGCAGCAGCCCGAACCCGGCGCCGGCGCCCTGGTCGAGGCTGCCCAGGACGCCGCTGCCCAGCCGGCGGCGCAGCGCGACGCCGGCCGCGCTGCCGATCGCCTGCGCGACGAGAACGGTCGCTGCGATGGCACCGATAACGAGCAGGCTGCGCACCCACGGATCGACGTCGGCCAGCAGCGTCGCCACAAGAGGTCCCGCCACGATCACCAGGGCGAGCCCGGCCACGAAGCCGACAAGCGCCAGCACCTGGATGAGGAACCCCGAGCGCCAGCCGAAATAAACGGCAACGGCGACGATCAGGAGCGCGAGGAGGTCAATGAAGTTGAACGCGCTCACGGCACGGCGAACCAGCTCGTCACGCGCTCGACCGCGATCCGGACCATCGGCCGCGTCTCGAGCGCGTGGTCGGCGTACTGGGCGTACTTCGCGCGCAGCAGGCTGACCGCGTTGGCGTGCTCGCGCGCCGAGTCACCGTCGGGGCCGATCACCCTCGCGCTGCCCGACGCCCGCAGCCAGCCCAGCTGCGTCCAGTCTTCGTGCCAGGCATCGACGAGCACGGCCACGCGCGGCCGCTGCGCGATGTCACGGGCACGCGCCAGGTCGCGCGGGTCGACGACACGCTTCGGCTTCTCGTCGAGCGGCGTGTAGATCACGCCGTTGCGGAAGACGAACGTGATCGGCACGAGACGCGGCGCGCCGTCCGCGGCGATCGTTGCCAGCACGGCGCGCCGCGCTGCGCGGATCAGGTCGAGCTCACGGACCGATAGCGGCTCCACGCCGCTTGCTTACTCCTCGGCGATCGTGACGCTTTTGATCGTGACCGGCTCGTTCGGCCGATCCTGGGCGCCCGCTTTTGCGGTGGCGATCTTGTCGAGCACATCCTCGCCGCCGGTCAGGCGGCCGAAGATCGTGTAGCTGGGCGGCAGCCGGTAGTCGGCATGCATCACGAAGAATTGGCTGCCGTTGGTGTTCGGGCCGGAGTTGGCCATGGCCAGGATGCCGCGGTTGTACGGACGGTTGACCGGCTCGTCGCGGAACTTGTAGCCCGGGCCGCCACGGCCGGTGCCGGTCGGGTCGCCGCCCTGGATCATGAAACCGTCAATGACGCGGTGGAAGATCACGTTGTCATAGAAGCCATCGCGAGCCAGGAAGACGAAGTTGTTGACCGTGTTCGGCGCCTCCTTGGGGAAGAGCTCGGCGGTCATCGTGCCCGCGCTCGTCTCGATCGTCGCTGTGTACTTGTGCGCGGGGTCGATCGCCATCGCGGGCGGTGCGGGATAAGACTTCGCCATCACGGGCTCCTTCTTCGATTCGTTCCCGCCGAGCCTAGCGCGATCTACTTGATGACGAGCTTCTTCGGCAGAGTGGGCTCGGGCGGGTAGGCCGGCTTCAGCTCGGCGATGGTCTCGGCCAGGATTGACGCCACCGACAGGTTGCGCATCCAGTTGCGATTGGCCGGGATGACGTACCACGGCGCGTCGTCGGTGGACGTCTCGGAGAGCGCGTCCTCGTAGGCCGACATGTAGTTATCCCAGCGCAGGCGCTCGGCGATGTCACCCATCGAGAACTTCCAGCGCTTCTTAGGATCGTCGTATCGGGACTGAATGCGGACGCGCTGCTCGTCCTTGCTGATGTGCAGGAAGAACTTGACGATCTTCGTCCCGTTATCGATCAGCAGTTGCTCGAAGTCGCGGATCTCCTCGTAATGCTTCGACCACTCCTCGCGCGGCTCGAGATCGTGGACACGGACGATGAGCACCTGCTCGTAATGAGAGCGATTGAAGATCGAAATCTCGCCCCTGGCCGGTGTGTGCTGGTGGATGCGCCACAGGAAATCGTGTGCGGCCTCTTCAGCGGTGGGCACCTTGAACGGTGTCACGAAGCAGCCCTGTGGGTTGAACGAGGTCATGACGTGCTTGACCGTACCGTCCTTGCCCGACGCGTCGATGCCCTGGAGCACGATCAGAACGCCATGCTTTGCCTCGGCCCACAGCCGATCCTGAAGGTCCGCGAGCTGGACATCGAGCTTCGCCGTATCGCGCACGGCGGTGGTCTTCTGCCAGCCGAGGGTTGCATCGGGGTCGTGGCCGGCGAGCTTGAGCCGACTGCCTTTTTGAACGCGCAGCAGCTCACGCAGACGTGACGGATCGCTCATGGCCGGAAGATTACTATCCGACGCCAATTGGCCCGCCCTACCGGAACGACACATCTTGACATCAGACGCTCACACATCATGATGCCTTGATGCGGACGACCCTGACACTCGATGAGGATGTCGCGCACCGGCTGGGCGAGCTGACCCGACTCACTGGCGCGAGCTTCAAGCAGGTGGTGAACGAGACGCTGCGTGCCGGGCTCCAGGTTTCGGATAAGCCGGCCAATCCGCTGCCGCCCTTCCAGGTGACGCCCAAGGCCGGTGGATTTCGGAGAGGCGTAGATGTGCGCCGACTCAACCAGCTCAACGATGAGCTCGAGAGCGAGCAGCTACTCGACAAGCTGACGGGCTCCATGGACGCGCGGTGATCGTCCCCGACATCAATCTCCTCGTCTACGCCTACAACTCGGACGCCCCGGACCATGAGCGGGCACGCGCGTGGTGGGAGGCGTCGCTCTCGGCCACGCAGCCGGTCGGTCTGGCCTGGGCCGTGATGCTCGGCTACTTACGGCTGATGACCAGTCGCAGCGTGCTCGTCGATCCGTTCCTGCCCGCCGAGGCGATTGGCCATATCCGTTCCTGGCTGGCGCGGCCGCAGGTCGTCGTGCTCGGCCCGGGCGCTCGTCACCTCGACCTCATTGAACAGCTCATGGACGCGGCCAACGCGTCGGGCCAGCTCACGACCGACGTGCACCTCGCCGCGCTCGCGATCGAACACCAGGCGGAGCTGTGCTCGAACGACTCCGACTTCTCGCGCTTCCCCGGCCTGCGCTGGAGCAATCCACTCAGCTGATGGCCAGTGCAGTCAAGCCGCATCCGATCTTCCTTGCCGGCCGATGGGTCGACTCGCCCGACGTGCTCGAGATCACCAACCCCGCCCACGCCGACGAGCCTGCGGGCGCGACGTACAACGCCACGGCCGAGCAGTACGAGGAGGCAGTCCAGCAGGCTGTCCGCGCCTTTGAAGTCACGCGCAAGTTGCCCGCGTACGAGCGCGGCGCGATCCTGCGCAACATCTCGGCGGGGATAAAGGAGCGCCGCGAGGAGCTCGGCCGGCTGATGGCGACCGAGTCGGGCAAGCCGATCCGCGACACGCTGGTCGAGGTCGACCGGGCCGTTATCACCTTCCGCCTGGGTGCGGAGGAGGCCGAGCGGATGACGGGCGAGCTGATCCCGCTGGACCTGATGGCGAGCAGCAAGGGCCGGATCGGCATCACGCGCCGCTTTCCGATCGGTCCGGTCGCGGCCATCAGCCCGTTCAACTTCCCGCTCAACCTTGCCGCGCACAAGATCTCGCCGGCCATCGCAGCGGGTTGCACGGTCGTGCTCAAGCCACCGTCGAAGGACCCACTGACGATGCTGACGGTTGCGGAGATCATCGAGCACGCGGGTATCCCTGACGGTGCCGTGAGCATCCTGCCGATGACCCGGGCGCTGGGCGACCGCATGGTCGAGGACGAGCGCTTCAAGCTGCTGACTTTCACGGGCAGCCCGAGCGTCGGCTGGCGGATGAAGGAGCGCGCCGGCAAGAAGAAGGTCGTGCTCGAGCTGGGCGGCAACGCCGGCGTGATCGTCGACGAGTCGGCCGACCTCGACTGGGCGGTCAAGCGCTCGATCATCGGTGCCTTCGGCTACGCCGGCCAGGTGTGCATCAGCGTCCAGCGCATGTTCATCCACCGCTCCATCTACGACGAGTTCCTCGAGCGCTTCATCGACGGTGCCAAGCAGCTCAAGGTAGGCGACCCGCTCGACCCGGAGACGCAGCTCGGGCCGATGGTCGACGTGGCAGCGGCGCGACGCACGCAGTCGTGGGTCGAGGAAGCGCAAGGTCTTGGTGGTCGGGTGCTGCTTGGTGGTCGGGCGGAGGGGTCCTACTTTCCGCCGACCGTGCTCGTCGATACGCCGCCAACCGCCCAGGTGTGCAGCAACGAGGCGTTCGCGCCGCTCGTGGTGGCATTCCCGTTCGACGATCTCGACGAGGCGATCGCGCAGGTCAACGACTCGTTCTACGGCCTCCAGACGGGGATCTTCACCAACGACCTGGAGCACAGCTGGCGCGCATTCAACGAGCTCGAAGTCGGTGGCGTGATCGTCAACGACATCCCGACATATCGCATCGACCACATGCCGTACGGCGGCGTGAAGGACTCAGGCCTGGGGCGCGAAGGGTTGCGCTGGTCTATCGAAGACATGACAGAGCTGCGGCTGATGGTCATCGCCCAGCCGGACAGGTCCGCGTCACCTCCAGCCCAGTAGCGCGTAGGGCCAGCCGATCGGCGGCTTGGCCTGGGTCGAAACCCATGCGGCCGGTCGACGTGGTGACATTTGTCATGACTCATCCGGCGTCCGCGCACGGCATGCGTCACTTCATCGGCGCTGACCCGAGGGCACCACACCTCTCCGGCGCGTTACGAAGGTAATGGGTCCGTTACCCCGCGCGCGCCATGCGCTTCCGTTCCTGCTCGTTATCGAGGATGCGGCACAACCCCGCACGCAGCGCCGCGGCGTCGCCAGCCTCGACGAGCACGCCCGTCTCACCGTCGACGACGAGGTCGACAAGGCCGCCGATGTGCGAGCCGACGACGGGCACGCCACACGCCATCGCCTCAAGAGCGACGGTGGGGCAGGGGTCGGGGAAATGCGACGGAATGATGCCCAGCGTCGCGCGCTGCCAGGCGGCCATCACGGCATCGTGCGGCAGGTCGCTGATGAGCGTCACGCCGGCCGGCATCGGAGGCACGGGCTCACCGGTCGTCCGGCCAACGACGACGAGTGGCGGGGCGCCCTTGATGGCGTTGATGGCGCTGTAGGCGTCGAGCAGCGTGCTGATGCCCTTGTGGCGCGACAGCGCGCCGACGTACAGCCAGTAGCCACCACCAGGCAGTGCCGCGAGTCCTGGGTGGTCGGCTGAGGCCGTGTTGACCACGTCGTCCGGGACGAAGTTGGGCACGACCTCGAACGCCGTTCCACTCGTGGCGAGGCCGCTGCGCGTGGCGACGGCCGTGCTGACCGGGATGAACTCGTCAACGGCGCGGACGACAAGCGGCGAGCTCAGCCAGGTGCCGATCGTGATCAGCTCGCCGCGGGCCGTGCCGTAGTTGGTCGCCGCGCAGTGCAGGCACTTGCTGAAGCCCGGGCCGCTGCAGTCGCGGCCGTGGTACAGCAGGCTGCGCTTGGCGCACACGAGTGAATAGTCGTGCAATGTCATCACCAGCCGCGGCCCGTCGGCGCGCTTGAGCGGCAGGAACGACGCCACGGCCCAGTTGTGGGCGTGGATGACGTCAGGCCGTTCCTCGGCAACGATGCGTCGCAGCGCCGCGACCAGATCCGGATCTGGCGCCGGCGGCAGGTAGGGCCGGCCGCTGGGCATCAGCGCGCTGACCCGCTGCGTCGACGAGCGCACGCGATGGACGAGGAGGCCGCCGTCCTGTTCGTCGGACGTTGTGCCATCGGCGGAGATGGTCACCACGCTGACCTCGTGCCCGCGCTCGACGAGGCCGCGCGCCAGGTTGCGCACGTATTCCTCGGAGCCGCCGATGAACGGCGGGTAGAGCTCGGTCAGCATGAGCACGCGCATCAGATGCCGAGGACCTCGCGATACACGTCGGCGAGGCGGGCAGCGGATTCGTCCCACGTGGGCAGGTTGAGGTTGGCGGGTTCGGGCGAGCGGATCAGCTCGACCAGCGCGCGGGCGATCTGCTCGGCCGAGGCGTCGATGGGTATTGCGTGCGCGAGCCCCTCGCGGGCAAGCTCAGACAGACCCGACGTATCGGCGACGAGCACGCGCCGGCCGAGCGCGAGCGCCTCCATGACCGACACGGGGTTGGCCTCGTACTCGCTCAGCAGCGCGACGGCGCTCGCGCCGGCGACCGTGCGCGACATTCCGTCGCGGTCGACCGGGTCGATGCTGCCGATCTTGATCTTGCCGTTCAGCCCGGACGCGGTGGCGCGAGCGCGCAGATCGGGCTCGAACTGGCCGGCGCCGACGATCTCGAGGCGCGCGCCGGGCAACTCACGCAGGACGTATGGCAGCGCGTCGATGAGCAGGTGGTGGCCCTTGTAGCGCTCAAGCCGGCCGACGCTCAGGATCAGCGGCTGCGTGTCGTCGACGACGACCGGATCGGTCGGGGCGGCCATGGCGGCGCCATTGCGGATCGTGACGAAGCGCTGCGCCGGGATGCGCAGCTCGCGCGAGAAGAACTCTGCCTCGAAGTTGGATACGGCGACGAGCTTCCTGGCGTGCGCGAGGAGCGGCCGCAGGGCCTGGCGCTGGGCGCCGCGCAAGCGGTTGCGCGTCGTCGACGGGTGGCCGCCGCTGTGGAATGTGAGCATGTACGGGATACCCGCCTGAGCGGCGCTGAGCATGGCCAGTGGCGGCACGAACGTGTGGTAGCCCTGGCAGTGGACGAGGTCCCAGCGGCCGTGGGCGACGAGGCGCGCGAGGCGTGGCGCGAAGTAGTAGTCGCGTTCCTCCGGGTAGGCGGGCACGCGGAAGATGGGTACGCCGTTGACCGACTCGCGCGCCGGCAGAGATCTGCTCCGGTCGGTGGTGAGCAGCGTGACGTCAAATCCGGCCGCGGCGATGCGCGGCGCGACCTCGTAGATGTGCGTCTCGACGCCGCCCATGACCGGGTAGGCATTGGCCGAGACCATCGCGATCCGCGGACGGCGAGTGGCTGAGTCGGTCATGATCGCGCCATGGACATCGACCAGGCGCTGATCCTCGCGGGCGGCGCGGGCACGCGCCTGCGCTCGTTGGTCAACGACATCCCGAAGCCGATGGCACCGATCGACGGTCGGCCGTTCCTCGAGTACCTGATCGCGCAGGTCGCCGCCGCCGGCGTGCCGGAGGTCGTCCTTCTCGTCGGATACCGTGCCGAAGCGATCGAGCGCCATTTCGGCGACGGCGAAGGCTTCGGTGTCCGCGTCAGGTATTCGCGCGAACGCGAGGCGCCCGGCACCGGCGGCGCGCTGAAGCTCGCCGAGGCGCTGCTCGTCGGCGACAGGTGGCTCGTGCTCAACGGCGACTCACTCTTCGACATCTCCCTGGCCAAGCTCGTTGCCCGCCATCTCGCCCGTCCGGCACCGGCGACGCTCGCTCTCGCTCGCGTCGCCGACCCAACCCGATACGGGAGCGTGACGCTTGCCGCCGATGGCAGAGTGACGGCCTTTGCCGAAAAGTCGGACGCGACTGCTCCCAACCACATCAACGGCGGCCTGTACATCATCGAGCGCTCCGTAGTGCACCGCATACCAGCCGATCGTCCTGTCTCGTTCGAGCGCGAGGTGCTTCCCCAGCTGGTCGGCCACGGCCTGCGCGGCGAGCCGTTCGACGGCTACTTCGTCGACATCGGCGTCCCGGCCGACTACGAACGAGCGCAACACGACGCAGCCGTCTTCAGCCGGCTGATCAGCCCTTCGCGCTGATCTCTGTCTGGGCGACGGCGGCCGCGCTGGCGTCCGCGTCCGCGTCGCCCTGTGCCAGCTCGCCGAAAAGCGCCGACTCGACCAGCGCGCTCCAGATGTGGCCGATGGTGATGTGTGCCTCCTGGATGCGCGGCGTGTCGTCGCTGGGCACGCCCACCCAGTAGTCGGCAACCTCTTTCGCCCGGCCGCCATGCGCGCCGGTCAGTGCCACTGACGTCATGCCCGTTTCGCGCGCGGCCTGGAGGGCGCGGACGACGTTCGCGGCGTTGCCGCTCGTGGAAATCCCCAGTGCGACGTCGCCGCGCTTGCCCAGCGCGCGCAGCTGACGAGCGAAGACCTCGTCGAACGAGTAGTCGTTGGCGATTGCGGTCAGGGCCGAGGTGTTGACCGTCAGCGCATGTGCGGCGAGCGGTGGGCGCTCGATGTAGAAACGGCCCAGGAACTCCGCGGCGATGTGCTGCGCGTCTGCCGCGCTGCCGCCATTGCCGAAGACGAAGAGGGCGTTACCGGCGCGGTAGGCCGCGATCAGGACTTGTGCGACGTCGACACAGGCGCCTGCTTGCGCGAGGAGCCGTTGCTTGACGTCGATGCTCGCTTGGAGCTGGCGCTCGAACTCTTGCGCGACGTTGCCTTGTGCTGCCACAGCCTCTCCATGTCCGCGTCGACCATCATGGCGACCAGCTCTTCGAAGCCGACGTTGGGTCGCCAGCCAAGATCCTCCCGCGCGCGGCTCGCGTCGCCCAGCAGGCGATCGACCTCCGCCGGCCGAACGAATGACGGGTCGGTCACCACGTGATCGCGGTAGTCGAGCCCGACGTGGCGGAACGCCGTGTCGCACAGGTGGCGCACGGTGTGCGACTTGCCCGTGGCGATGACGTAGTCGCGTGGCTGATCCTGCTGGAGCATGAGCCACATGGCCTTGACGTAGTCGCCGGCGAAGCCCCAGTCGCGGTCCCCGTCGAGGTTGCCGAGCGTGATCTTCTCGGCCATGCCCAGCTTGATGCGCGCGACGCCGTCGCTGATCTTGCGCGTCACGAACTCCATGCCGCGGCGCGGCGATTCGTGGTTGAACAGGATGCCCGACACGGCGAACATGCCGTAGCTCTCGCGGTAGTTCACGGTCAGGTAATGGGCAAAGGCCTTGGCCACGCCGTACGGGCTGCGCGGATAGAACGGCGTCCATTCGTTCTGCGGCGTCTCACGCACCTTGCCGAACATCTCCGACGACGACGCCTGGTAGAAGCGCACCGAGGAGTCCACCTGGCGCATCGCCTCGAGCATGCGCGTGACGCCAAGGCCGGTGATCTCGCCGGTCAGGACCGGCTGGTTCCAGCTCGTCGGCACGAATGACTGAGCGGCGAGGTTGTAGACCTCGTTGGGCCGGATCTTCTGGAGCGCTTCGACGAGCGAGGCCTGGTCGAGCAGATCGCCCTGGACGATCTCGATGTCCTTCTCGATGTGGGCGATGCGCTCCATCGACGCGGTCGACGAGCGGCGCGTCATGCCCACGACGCGATAGCCCTTCTCGAGCAGAAGCTCGGCCAGGTAGGAGCCGTCCTGGCCGGTGATGCCAGTCACGAGTGCGGTCTTGTTCACAGCGCGCATTGTCAAGCCCCGGCGCTAGTCGTGCTTTGGTACGGGAGACCCATGGTTCCGGTGCCGGAAGTCACCGCTCGTTCCCGTGTCCCGAATGGTGATCAGGATCGTCGCCGGGAGGGCTGGGGCCGGGACGATCGGGTCATTGCGGTGCCAGCGCGCAACCTGCGATTACTGCGTCGGATGAAGGTCATTTGCGCACGCCCGAATCAGAAGATCGCAGCCACGAACGCAGACGGTGAGAAGCGCCAGGCGAACCCGCTGCGTCTGGTCCGCCTGCGCCTGCGCCTCGCTCTGTTGACGATGGCGATCCTGCCCATGCTCGTGTCGATGACGCTCTTTCGCGCGTTCTTTGGCCCCGCACTGTCCACGGTTGAGCTGCAGGTCCTGGCTTTGATGCTCGTCCTGACCCTGGTGCTCGTCGCGTTGACGGTATGGATGGCGCGCCAGATCCTGCGCCCGGCCGAAGAGCTGGAGCGCTCGCGGACAGAGATGCGCAGGAAATATGAGCTTGCGCGCGAGGACTCGATGCGTGACGCCCTCACGGGCCTGGGCAACCACCGCGCATTTCAGGAGGAGCTCGACCGCGAGCTCGAGTGGTACCAGCGCTACCGCGTACCCGTTGCGCTGCTGTTGATCGACCTCGACGATCTGAAGCTCGTCAACGATTCGGACGGTCACGCCGCGGGCGATGAGATGCTGCGCGAGATGGGCCGGATGATCGGCGAGGTTGCGCGCTATGCGGACCGCGCCTTCCGCACCGGCGGTGACGAGTTCGCGATCCTCATGCCGCACACCGACGCCGACGGCGCCATGCATATTGCCCATCGCCTGCTCGAGCGCGGCCAGCAGCCGGTCGCAGGCGACCGGCTGCTGGCGTTCTCGGGCGGCATCTCATCGTGCCCGCAATACGCGACGACGCGCACGCAGCTATATGCCCAGGCCGACGCCGCGCTGTACTGGTGCAAGCGCCACGGCCGCGCCTCGGTCGATGTCTTCAACCCGATGCGCGACCGGGCGGCGAGCCAGGAGGCCAGCAACGAGCTTTCGGCCCAGATAGCGCGCGTCGTCAACGAGCGCCTTGTGCGTCCGGTCTATCAACCCATCGTCGATCTCGCCAGCGGACGCGTGCTTGGCTTCGAGGGCCTGTCGCGCCCGGCGCCCGAATCGGGCTTCGCCGATCCGGACACGATGTTCACCTCGGCCGAGACGGTCGGCCGAACTGTCGAGCTCGACCTCGCCTGCCTGCACGCCGTCGTCGCGGGCGCGCGCTCGATGCCGGCCGACCAGCTGCTGACGATCAACATCTCGCCCCGAACGATCGAGGCGCCGCACTTCTCGACCGAAGCCCTGCTGGCCATCCTGAGCCGGCATGGCATCGCGCCAGAGCGCGTCATCGTCGAGCTGACCGAGCGGGAGAAGGTCGAGGACATCGCCCGCCTTCAGGCGGCCTGAAGGCCCTCCAGCGCACGGGCTTGCGCATCGCGGCCGACGACGTCGGCGCGGGCAATGCCGGGTTGCGCCTGCTGTCGCAGTTTCGTTTCGACATCGTCAAGATCGACCTGTCGCTAGTCCAGGAAGGCGCCGAGCGTGACTCATCGCGCGCCGTGCTGCGTTCGCTGCGCGATCTCGCGGGGCGCTGGGGCGCGTCGGTCATCGCCGAGGGACTCGAGACCGCCACGCAACTGCGCATGGTCCGCGAGCTTGGTGTGACCGCGGGGCAGGGCTACCTACTCGCCCGACCCATGGCCCACCCCGACCTGGCGAGCATCGACCTCCAGTCACTCGAGCAGGGCGGCGCGATCCTCGATCGGCGCCTGCCACAGCCGCGCCAGGCGCCCGACGCGATCCGCGCCCCGACGGCCTCCTAGCCTCGCCGCTTCGTCGAGCGCACCCAAACCCCGCCACCCTCGCGCGCGCCCAAGCCGCACAGCACTCGATTTCCAGCATCACTGAACGGCAACCCCGTTTACGACATCAGCGGCCCTGTGAGGCGTCGGCTTTTCCAGTCATTCGGGAAATCTGGCGGTCCCTGGTGCCGCACCATGATCAGCGTTCGTTCAGTCTGGACGCGACCTCTGCGTAGCCGCGATATCGCGGCCGAGCGATGGCTGCCTCGTCCAAGCCCACGAACGTCCGCTGCCGAGTCGAGGCCATGGGATCGAGCAGCACGAACGTGCTCGCAACGCCGCGCGTCGGTGGACTGCCGTTCCACCACGCCTCGAACGCTTCGGTGCCGTTGGGGCACAGCGACCGAAACGTTGCCTTCCGCAGACGAACGGAGTGCAGCGCCTCGGCCGACCACAGCGTGACCATGACGTTGGTGACACTTGCCCAGCCGCGCAACGCGAGCCGTTCCGCGAGTTGCGCCGGCAAATACTGACGCTTCGCGTTCCACGATCCCGCGACCTCCTGGATGTTGGGGAAACGCGTCCGATTTTCTAGGTGCAGCAGAACGCGCGCGTCAGCGTCCCAAGCGATGACATCGGCACGGCCGGCGAACTGGTAGTGCTGATACGGCTCGTCAACACCCGTTCTGAAGCCGAACCGGCTCAACCGGTCAACCTCGAATTCCCCCATCGCCGAATGGACGATGTCCTGCCCCTCGACGGCCACGCTGGATCTTCGTCGGGCGTCACGGAGCTCAACCTCGAGGCGGAGACCCAGTGCCAGCACCAGCCGCACATAGGTCTCGACCGACACCGGTCCGCCAGTCTCAGCGAGCTGGACGACGCTTTTGCCCAAGCCGGCAGCGGTAGCGAGCTCGCGCTGCGGCCAGCGACGTTTGACGCGCTGCTCGCGGATCCGGCTGCCAAGCAGGATGCGGACGCCGACAAGGGTCTTGTCGAGATCGCGAGGTGGCTCAGCAAGAGTCCGGAGGGGTGACATTCCACGTCTATTGGACAGGCCAGCGCTTAGCGATCGGTTATGCCCGGGTTGCCTGGCGATTTCGGCAACGCCATTGCTCAATGAAGCGCTATTGCTCCAGCCGAACAGCTACGAGTGGAGCGATTCCGCGAGTAGAACGGTTACGGAGGGCGCGGAACCATGCTGGCTGTCCGATAGGTATGGAAACGACGCAAACCGACGATGAGGCCGTGCGGCAGCGGCCGATACACTCGGGCGCGATGACACGATCGCTGAAAGTCGGAGTGCAGCTACCAGAGGTAGAGCGGCTCGTCCGCTGGCCCGAGCTGCGCGACATGGCGCAGACGGCCGAGGGTGTCGGTTTTCATTCGATATGGCTCGGCGATCACCTGCTGTACAGGCGTGAGACCGGCAACGTCGGCCCGTGGGAGGTCTGGACCTCGCTCGCCGGTCTCGCCCAAGCGACCAAAACAATTGAGCTTGGGCCGTTGGTCGCAGCGACGAGCTTCCATAGCCCGGCGATGCTGGCCAAGATGGCCGCCACGGTCGATGAGATCAGCAACGGCCGGCTGATCCTTGGCCTTGGCGCGGGCTGGAACGAGCCGGACTACACGGCTTTCGGCTTCCCGTACGACCACCGCGTGAGCCGCTTCGAAGAGGCATTCACGATCATCCGCACGCTGCTGCGGGACGGCTCGATCGACTTCCACGGCCAGTTCTACGACATCGCCAACTGCGAGCTCAGCCCGCGCGGCGCCCCGGACCTGCACCCCAACGGACCGACGCTGATGATCGGCTCGACGAGTCCGCGCATGCTCAGCATTGCCATCCCTTACGTCGACGCCTGGAACGAGTGGCACGACCGCTTCGGCAACACGGTCGAAGGCGCCGCGAGCTACAGCGCCAAGGTCGACGACGCCTGCCGCGAAGTCGGCCGTGACCCGAAGGACGTCACGCGTACCGTGACTGCGCTCGTCCAGCTCACCGGCGGCAAGGGCCGCGGCACGTCCTACGCTCGGCCGACGCCGGCCATCGACGGCACGCAACCGGAGGCCGCGGCCGCGACCCTGAGTCACTATGCCGACGTCGGCATCAGCCACGTCCAGCTCGTGCTCGATCCGATCACCGTCGGGTCGATCGAGGAGTGCGCGCCGATCCTGCGCGCGCTCGACGGAGCGGGGTGAACGATCTCGGTCCGCCACCGCCACCGATCGTCCAGACACTGCCCTACGTGGCCTGGATGCTGCTCGTGTCGCTGTCGTTCGGCTCGTTCGCCCTCGTTCTCATCACCCGCCAGCTGACCGACGCGACGATCGGCTACCTCCGCTTCACGGCGGCCGCAGCCGCGCTCATCGGCCTCTTCGCGCTCTTCGCCGACCCCGGCGCGCCGGCCGTGCCGCTGACGTCGCTCACCGTCCACGGCTCGACGGCGGCCGCAGCCACCCTGCGTGCCGAGGCCCTGGTGGCCTTTCTCGTCCTCGCCGTCGTCTATGTCGCGATCATCCGCATGCGTGACGCCGCGCTGATCGTCGGTGCCCTCGCGATGGGGGCGGCAGTAGGCACGCTGGCCGTGGCGGCGCTCGGCTGGGCGCCAACGAACCAGGACGCCGTGCCGCTCATCGTCCAGATGGTGATGCTGGCCGCGATCACCGGCGGCTCGCTGGCCGCGGTCGTGCTCGGCCACTGGTATCTGGTCACGCCGGGCATCTCAGAGCGCCCGCTTGTCCTCCAGGCACGTCTGCTGTTGGCCATCCTCCTGCTCCAGGCACTTCTCTTCGTCACCTGGACAACGCTTGCCGGCGGCCCCGGCCAGACGCCGTTCTCGTCGTTCACGACCGGACCCGTGCTGCTCGTCGTGCTGCGCCTGCTGGTCACGATCCTGTTCCCGATCGTGCTCGCGGCGATGGCATGGCGGACGGCCCTGACGCGTTCGATGGAATCGGCGACCGGGCTGCTGTACATCAATCTCGCGGCCGTGATGGCCGGCACGATCGGCGCCGCGGCGCTGTACATCTCGAGTGGCATCCTCGTCTAGGTCATGACCATGCGCGTCAAGGTCCGCCTCTTCGCGATGCTCCGCCAGCAGGCCGGCTGGCGTGAGCGCGAGGTCGAGCTGCCCGACGGCGCGACGATCGACGACGCGTGGCGCGCGATTGAGAAGGAGGTGCCCGCCATCAGCGCGCAGCGTGAGATCGTCCGCTTCGCGCGCAACCGCGAGTACGCCACGGCCGACCAACAGCTGCGCGACGGCGACGAGCTCGCGCTCATTCCACCCGTCGCCGGAGGCTCCGATTCGTTCGTGCGACTGGAGATCACGCCCTACGCAATCGGCGACGAGCTGCTCGCGCAACTGAGACGCGAGGTGCCCTCAACGGCCGATGGCGCCTACGTCTGTTTCCTGGGCCAGACGCGCGAGACGGCCGGCACGGCGTCGCCCGGTGAGGAGCACGAGGCCGCCAGGCACGCCGGCAAGCCCGTGGTCGCCCTCGAGTACGAGGTCTTCGAGGAGATGGCCCTCGACGTGTTGCGCACGATCGCGTCCGAGATCGAGCAGCGCTTCGGGGTGACCCGACTCGCGATCGTCCACCGGTCGGGCGAGGTGCCCCTGGGCGAGGCCAGCGTCGTCGTCTGTGCCGCGGCCGCGCATCGCAGCGCCGGGTTCGATGCCGCGCGCTACGGCATCGAGGAGCTCAAGGCGCGCGCACCGATCTGGAAGAGCGAGCAGTACGCCGACGGATCGGTCTGGATCGGCGCTCCGCCGCGCGACGCGCCCCTCGAAAACCCGCCAACATGAGCACGGGCCGCTAGCCCCGCGGCCCGTGTGATATGCGTCCAGTACCTCTGTCTGACGCGGCGGCACTGTCGTCCCATTTCTATCGATCCCAGAGCCGAATACGTTGCCGACATCGGTTCGCACTCATTGAACATCGGAGGGTTTTCGGAAACATGATTCAGTACCTCGTGAGCCTCATTGACCGCGATGATCGTGGTCAGGGCCTGGCCGAGTATGCGTTGATCCTGGCCCTGATCGCCGTCCTGGCGATCGCGGCGGTCACGTTCCTTGGCGGTCAGATCAACGGCATCCTGTCGAGCGTCGGCAACAGCATCTAGGGTTCGCCCCAAGATCTCTGCTCTCTAAGAGACAGAACGAACGCCGGTCGGGCAACCGACCGGCGTTTTTGTTTGCCGATAATCTCGGCGACATGACGCGCGTCTACATCTCGGTCGACATGGAGGGCATCGCCGGCATCAGCCATGCGAATCCCACGCGTCGTGGCGATGTCGGCTATCCCGAGGCCGTGGCGCTCATGGTCGGCGAGGCGAACGCGGCGATCGAGGGCGCCTTCGAGGGCGGCGCGACCGCGGTCACCGTCAATGACAGTCACGGCGGCATGTACACCTGACGCCAGAAGCCCTCGATCGCCGCGCGCGGCTGGTCACGGGCAAGAAGCCGCTATCGATGGTCGAGGCAGCCGGGGACTCTGACTTCGACGTGGCGCTGTTCGTGGGCTACCACGCGCGCGCGGGGCATCCGACCGGGGTGATAGCTCACACGTACAACCCGCGCGCCGTTCTCGTCGAGATCGGCGACAGGCCGGCGACCGAAGCCGCGCTCAACGGCCTCTACCTGGGCGCGCTGGGCGTGCCCGTGGCAATGGTCACCGGTGACGACGCGCTGGCGGCCGAGCTCGATGACTGGATGCCGTGGGCGGAGACGGTCGTGGTCAAGCACGCCATCTCGTACCAGGCGGCGGACTCCGTCCACCCGTCCCTGGCGCGCGACCTCATCCGCGACGCCGCGCGCCGCTCTGTCGAGCGGGCGCGCGGCGATGGCAACACCCTTCAGCTGCTCGTGCTGGACCCGCCGCTAGACCTGCGCATCGAGTTCACCACGCCATCACAGGCCGACTTCGTGGCCACGATCCCCGGCTTCGACCGCATCGGCGACCGCTCGGTGACGTACTCCACGGACGACGCGATCACGCTCTTCCGCGCCTTCATCAGCGCCATCCGCATCGCCCCGGCCGCGGACGACTGAGCGGACTGCCGTGACCAGGCAGTCCGTCGGCCTCGACAAGGGCGGGCCCTCAACGATTGACCGGCGGCGCGCCGGTCGGGCGACCGAACGCGTCGTCGCCGCGACCGCGATCGGCTTCGCCGGTGTCTTCGTCGCGCTGAGCCTCATCGCGGTCGCGACGCCCGGCGAAGCCGGACTCGGAGCATGGCTGCCGGTGCACCTGTTGCTTGCCGGCGCAGCCACGACTGCGATTGCCGGGGTCATGCCCTTCTTCAGCGCCGCCATCGCCAATGCCCCGCCGGCGCCTGGTTGGCTCAGGTTCGCGGCCATCCTCGGCGTGGCGTTCGGTGCCCTTCTCGTGGTCGGCGGCCGGATCGCCTCGCCGGCGCTCGTGGGCGGTAACGCGTGGTTCGCAGGCGCAGGTGGCGTCTTCTTCATAGCCGGCCTGGCGCTCGTGGGCGCGGCAACACTGCTGCCGCTCCGTTTCGCGCTCGGCGGCCGGCGCGTGGTGATGGGCTTCATCTACGGCATGGCCGTGCTCAACGTCGTGTGCGGCGCGATGCTGGCCAGCCTGCTCCTACTCGGCTGGCTGCCGGCGCTTCAGGATTGGCCGGCGCTCAAACCGGCGCATGCATGGCTCAACGTCTTCGGCTTCGTCTCACTGGTCATAGCCGGGTCGCTGCTCCATCTGCTGCCGACAGTTGTGGGCACGCGCATCGGCGACTCGAGAGCCTCGGTCGTCGCTTATCTGGGCGTTGCCACGGGCCCGCCTATAGCCGCGCTCGGTTTCATCCTCGGCGTCGGGTGGATCGCCCTGGCCGGCGCGCTCGTGATGGTCATCGGCGCGCTCGCGCTCAGCTTCTACGCGCTCGATGTCATCCGCCACGCTGCGCATTGGACGACTGATCCAACCTGGCACCGGTTCACCGCCTGGTCGCTCATGGCGGCTATCGGGTGGTTCGTCGTCGGCAGCGCCATTGCCGCATGGATCGTGTTTGTCGGCGGAGCCAGCCCGGCGGGCTGGCAGCTGACACCGCTGATCGCACCCGTCTTCGTTGGCTGGGTGGCGCAGGTGCTGGTAGGCGCCTGGTCGCATCTCGTGCCCGCGGTGGGGCCGGGCCTGCCGCCGCGCCATGCCGTGCAGCGTCGGATCCTGGGTCAGCTCGGAACGGCCCGACTGACACTGCTCAACGTGGGCGTGCTGCTGATGCTCGTCGGCGTTCTGCCCAACCTGTCGCTGCTGTTTGGGATTGGAGTGGCGGCGGTCGCCGTGTCGGGCATCGCCGCGGTTGCGCTCCTCGCTGCGTCGCTGGCCGTTCGTGAGCCACCACAGGGCGCTGGTACGCTGAGCGCATGACCGAGCCGATCAACGTGACGCCGGGCCTCGACCAGAGCCAGCAACCTGCGCCGGAGAGCTTCCCACGCAGCGGTTTTGGCTCCGACCACGACAGCGCCACGCCGCCTGAATGGCTGGCCTGGGCGTGGGCATCCGACCGCAATCGCAGCTTTCCGTGGCTCGGGCTGCTGCTGGTCATGGTCGGCGTCGTCCTGCTCATCAACTACTTCCTGCCCGCGGTCAGCATCGGCACGCTCATCCTGCTCGCGCTGGCGTTGGTGTTCTTCAGTGGCTGGATCTTCGGCGGCTCGAGGTTCATCCTGGTTCCCGGCCTGATCGTGCTCGCCCTGGCGGTCGCGCGACTGATCGATGAGCTGAACATCTATACCGGTCCGGGCACGACCCCGCTCTGCCTCGCGGCGGCCTTCGGCGTCATGTGGCTGATCTTCGCGGCGCGCGGCCGCCGGGCCACGTGGCCGTTGTGGGGCGTGGCCATCTTCGGCCTGATTGGCCTGGTCGAGGTGTCAAGCCACCTCGCGTCAATCCCCGACTACGGCGGGCTCTGGCCGGCGCTGATCATCGTCATCGGCCTGATCCTCGTCGTGAACTCACGCGGCGGCCAGACGCGGCGCCGCGCGCGTCGCTAACGCCGGCACTGCCCGGGCGTTTCCGCTAATTCGTGTAGATGCCGGCCGGGTCGAGCTCCTCGCGAATCAGGCGGAGCTCGCTGTCAGTCGGCATCGGCGTCTCCGCCACAGACGGAGCGACGCGCGGCTCCCAGCCCATCGCGGAACGCACCCGCGCAAGGTCGGCGCCGGAATGCAGAGCGTCGAGGCGCAGCTCGCCGTCCGCGTCGGGATGGAATATCCCGAGGTCGGTGACGACCACGCGCACGCGCGTGCCGACTGAGGTTCGGAAGTCGAGCCGCTCGACGAACGAGCGCGGTGACTGGCGCATGATCACGAAGATCGACTTCGCGTTCTGGGCTATCTCGCACGCGCCGCCAGAACCCGGCAGGCGCGTCCTGGGGGCCTCGTACGGCCCGATCACCGTGGTGTTGATGTCTCCATGCCGATCGATCTGCGCCGCGCCCAGGAAGCCCACGTCGATCAGCCCACCCTGGAGGTAGAAGCCGAAAAGCTCGAACATGCTCGTCACTGCCGTGGCGCCGGTGACGATGGTGGGGTCACCGATTGACAGTGGAAGCCTGCGCGGGCGGGCACCGAACACGCCGGCCTCGTAGACCAGCTCGAGATCCGGCGCGACCGTGCGCTTGGCGAGGTTGACCGCGATGTTGGGCAGGCCCACGCCGACGAAGCAGACGCGCGTGCCGGCGAGCTCGCGCGCCGCCGCCACGATCATCATCTCGGACGCGCTGAAGCTCGTCATGCGACGAGCCTAGCGCGCCC
>Ga0209638_1000317_pt1 | contig 31796 bp, 15 predicted proteins | sample BarGraNGADG00211_FD_184490 | JGI IMG/M metagenome (GOLD analysis project Ga0209638, IMG submission 184490) | Arctic peat soil microbial communities from Barrow, Alaska - Barrow Graham LP Ref core NGADG0002-211 (SPAdes) (version 2) | ecosystem: Environmental > Terrestrial > Soil > Wetlands > Peat...
CCCCGAAGACCGCCGGCAGCGCCACCTTCACCGCCACCGACACCGACAACGGCTCGATGAGCGCCAACACCAGCCCGTCGACCACGATCAACGCCGCAGCATTCACGAAGCTCCAGATTCTCCTCCCGGGCGAGACCGCCGCACCCGGCACCGCCACCGGCAAGACCGGCACGCCGAGCCCACAGACCGCCGGTGGCAGCTTCAACGTCGTCGTCAACGCCGTCGACGCCAACTGGAACCCCGTCACCTCCACCGACACCGTCGCGATCACGAGCTCGGACGCGAACGCGAACCTGCCGACCAACGCCGCACTCGTCTCCGGCACCAAGACCTTCTCGATCGCGCCGAAGACCGCCGGCAGCGCCACCTTCACCGCCACCGACACCGACAACGGCTCGATGAGCGCCAACACCAGCCCGTCGACCACGATCAACGGCGGCGCCTTCACGAAGCTTCAGATCCTCATGCCGGGCGAGACGGCTGCACCCGGCACCGCCACCGGCAAGACGGGTACCCCGACCGCTCAGACCGCCAGCTCCTCCTTCACGGTCACCGTCAACGCAGTCGACGCCAACTCGAACGTCGTCAGCTCCACCGACACCGTCGCCATCTCCTCGACCGACGCGAACGCGACGCTCCCGACCAACGCCGCACTCATCGCCGGCACCAAGACCTTCTCGATCACCCCGAAGACCGCCGGCACCGCCGCCTTCACCGCCACCGACACCACAAACGGCTCGATGACCGCCAACACGAGCCCCTCGACGACGATCAACGCCGGCGCGTTCACCAAGCTGCAGCTCCTGCTCCCGGGCGAGACCGCCGCCCCGGGTACCGCCACGGGCAAGACCGGCAGCCCGACCGGGCAGACGGCGGGCGGCGCCTTCGTCGTCACCGTTAACGCGGTCGACGCCGACTGGAACGTCGTCGGCTCGACGCACACCGTCGCGCTCAGCACGAGCGACACGAATGCGACGCCCCCGGCACCCGCTGCGCTCGCCGGCGGCACGCAGACCTTCGCCCTGGCGCTGCCGACCGCCGGCTCGGCCACGGTGACGGCCACCGATCAGACCGACGGCACCAAGAACGCCGGCACGAGCCCGCCGACGACGATCGCAGCGGGCGCCTTCGCGAAGCTGCAGCTGCTGCTCCCCGGCGAGACTGCCGCGCCCGGTAGCGCCACCGGCAAGACCGGCACGCCGACTGCCCAGACCGCGGGCGGCGGCTTCAACGTGACCGTGAACGCGGTCGACGCCAACTGGAACCCGGTCACCTCCGGCGACACGGTCGCGATCACCAGCTCGGACGCGAACGCATCGCTGCCCGCCAACGCCGCGCTCGTCTCCGGCACCAAGACCTTCGCCGTCACCGCCAAGACCGCGGGCACGGCGACCTTCACCGCGACCGATTCCACGAACGGCGCCAAGAGCCCGAATACGAGCCCGTCCACGGCGATCAATGCCGGCGCGTTCACCAAGCTCCAGCTGCTGCTGCCGGGCGAGACCGCCGCCCCGGGCACCGCGACCGGCAAGACCGGCGCGCCGACCAACCGCACCGCCGGGTCCTCCTTCAGCGTCACCGTCAACGCCGTCGACGCCAACTCGAACGTCGTCACCTCCACCGACACCGTCGCCATCACCTCCACCGACCCGAACGCGACGCTGCCGGCGAACACCGCGCTCGTCGCCGGGACCAAGACCCTCTCGGTGACCGCCAAGACCGCGGGCAGCGGCACCTTCACCGCGAGCGACATCACCACCGGCTCGATGACCGCCAACACGAGCCCCTCGACGACGATCGACGCGGGCTCCTTCGCGAAGCTCCAGCTCCTGATGCCGGGCGAGACCGCCGCCCCCGGCACCGCCACCGGCAAGACCGGCAGCCCGACCGCTCAGACCGCAGGCGGGGCGTTCACCGTCACGGTCGACGCGGTCGACGCCAACTGGAACCCGGTCACCTCGACCGACACCGTCGCGATCACGAGCTCCGACTCGGGTGCAGCGCTCCCGGCCAACGCCGCGCTCGTCGCCGGCACGAAGACCTTCACGATCACGCCGAAGACCGCCGGAACCGCGACCTTCACCTCCGCCGACACCAGCAACGGCTCGATGACCGCCAATACGAGCCCGGCCACCACGATCAACGCGGGCGCCTTCACCAAGCTCCAGCTCCTGCTGCCCGGCGAAACCGCAGCACCCGGCACCGCAACCGGCAAGACCGGCGCCCCGAGCGCACAGACCGCCGGCAGCTCCTTCGCCGTCACCGTCAACGCGGTCGACGCCAACTGGAACCCGGTCACCGGCACCGACACGATCGCCGTCACCTCCAGCGACGCCAACGCGACGCTGCCGTCCAACGCCGCGCTCGTCGCCGGCACGAAGAGCTTCACGATCACGGCGAAGACCGCCGGCGCCGCAACGTTCACGGCGACCGACGCCACCGACGGCGCGAAGGACCCGAACACGAGCCCGTCCACCACGGTGAACGCCGGCGCCTTCGCCAAGCTTCAGGTCCTCCTCCCCGGCGAGACCGCCGCGCCCGGCACCGCGACCGGCAAGACCGGCACCCCGAGCGCGCAGACCGCGGGTGGCAACTTCGCCGTCACGGTCAACGCCGTCGACGACAACTGGAACCCGGTCACCTCGACGCACACCGTCGCGCTCAGCACGAGCGACGGCAACGCCACCCCGCCCGCCCCGGCTGCACTCGTCGCCGGAACGAAGAGCTTCACCATCGCCCTCAACACGGCAGGCTCCTCGACGATCACGGCCACCGACCAGACCGACGGCTTGAAGACGCCCGACACGAGCCCGGCGACGACGATCGGTGCCGCCCCGTTCAGCAAGTTGCAGCTCCTGCTCCCCGGTGAGACCGCCGCCCCCGGCACCGCCGGCGGCAAGACCGGCACGCCGAGCTCGCAGGCTTCCGGCAGCGCCTTCACCGTCACCGTCAAGGCCGTCGACGACAACTGGAACCCGGTCAGCTCCACGGACAACATCGCGATCACGTCCTCCGACGGCCAGGCGAGCCTGCCCGCGAACGCCGCGCTCGTCACCGGCACGAAGACCTTCTCGGTCACGCTCCGGACGACCGGCTCGCGCACGATCACGGCGACCGACGCAATCAACGGTACGAAGAGCCCGAACACGAGCCCCTCGGTCACCGTCACGTCTGCGCCCACCGTGCCGACCCTCGGCAGCCCGGCCAACGCCGTGAACGTCAGCTCGCTGACGCCGACGCTGTCCGCGAACTTCTCCAGCCCGGACAACTCGATCACCGGCAAGGTCACGTTCCAGCTCTGCTCGGCGAGCGACTGCTCGACCGTCCTCCAGACCTTCGACTCGAGCTCCACGACGCTCGCAGTCGGCGCATCCGGCTCGGCCGCGTACTCGGGCGGCACCACCCTCGTGGACGGCAGCACCTATTACTGGCGTGCGAAGAACGTCGACGCCAACACCAACGCGTCCGCGTACAGCTCCATCCGCTCGTTCGTCGTCAACACGACGGCGGTGACGATGAGCACCGCCACGATCGGCGCCGACGGCACGACGGTGACCGTGACGTGGTCGGCCGACCTCGACCAGACGCAGTCCGCAGTGTCCGGCACGGCCTTCGCTGTCGCGCCGAACGGCGGCGCGCCGATCGCGGGCACCGCAGCCAACGTCACGTACCCGGCCACGAATCAGACGCAGTTCACGCTCTCGAGCCCCCTGAACCACCTCGATTCGCTCGAGTTGACCTACACGGAGCCCGGCTCGGGCGACACGATCCGCGACCTCGCGGTGCCGGTCGGCAACGCCGCAAGCGACGGCTCGCTCACCAACGGCTCGATCACGAACAACACCGCCGACATCGCGCCGAGCGTGCCTGCCCTCGTCTCGCCGACGGTGGCCGCGTACGTCAACACGCTCACGCCGACGCTGACGGCGACCTTCTCCGACCCCGACACGCAGGACACCGGCAAGGTCACCTTCCAGGTCTGCTCGGCGAGCGACTGCTCGACCGTCCTCCAGACGCTCGACTCGACGTCGACGAACCTCACCGTGGGTGCTGCCGGCTCGGCGACGTACTCCGGCGGCACGGCGCTCGTCGACGGCAACACGTACTACTGGCGCGCAAAGGACATCGACGCTGGCGCCGCCTCGTCCGCCTACAGCGCCGTCCAGTCCTTCATCGTCGACACGAGCGGCCCGACGAACGTCTTCTCCCTGACCGGCGTCAGCAGCGTGGGCGGCCTCCCCGTCGCGTTCTACCCCGGCACGGGCTCGACGATCTTCTACAACGGCGCGCTCGGGACCGGCGCGAAGAGCTTCACCCTGCGGGCCGCGACGACGGACGCCGGCTCCGGCGGCGCCTCGATCACGACCTCGAGCTTCGCCGACGGCGGCTCGAACATGACCCACACGGAAGGCACGTCGACGAGCCCCGGCACCGGCACGTTCGATTCGAACACCTTCACGTTTACACCGACCACGAGCGGTAATCCGACGTTCGACGCGCTGACCACCGACACGGTCGGCAACACGAGCGCCACGACGAGCTTCACCGTCCGAAACGACACGACGGCGCCCGCGAGTGGCGCGGTGACGATCGGCGGCTTCTCCAGCTCGCTGACCGTCTCGCCGAACATCACCGCCCTCTATGCCGAGACGGCGTCCGGCACCGCCTCCGGCCTCGAGGCCACGGGCGGCAACACGCTCGTCCGCACGCAGGCTTCTCCGTCGGCAGCGGGCGTCTGCCCCGCCCCCGGCTCGATCACCGGCAACGCGACGACGGTCGACGCGAACGTGACCTCGACCGGCACGGAGAGCGACACCGTCCCAACCGACGGCCTCTGCTACGCCTACACGCTCACCGGCACCGACAACGTCGGCAACAGCGCAAGCGTCACCACCGTCGTCCTCGTCGACACCACCGACCCGAGCGCGCCGACGAGCTTCGCCTTCTCGGCGCCCACGAACGCGTACTACCCCGGCTCGGGCACGGTCGTCTTCTTCCAGGGCAGCGCGGCCGGCGGCTTCACCGTCACGGCGAGCGGTGCGGTTGACGCCCAGTCCGACATCGCGTCCTACACGTACCCGGCCCTCGGCACCGGCTGGTCGCACATCGGCAACGCCTACACGTTCTCGAGCTCGGCCACGACCCAGAGCGGCTCCGTCACGGCGCAGAACAACGCGGGCTCGAACGGTGCCGGCACGAGCTTCACGGCCCAAGGCGACTTCAACGCCCCGACGAGCTCGATCCAGTGCAACTCGGCCTCCTGCTCGGCCGCCTGGTACACGGCCTCCCCGGTCGCGATCACGATCTCGACGGGCGGCGAGACCGGCGCCTCGGGCGTCAAGCGGATCACGTACACGACCGACGGCAGCGACCCGACCTCGGGCGGCACGACCGTCAACGCAACGAGCGCAAGCTTCAACGTGACGGCCCTCGGCACGACGACGATCAAGTGGATCGCCGAGGACAACGTCGGCAACGTCTCCGGCGTCTCCACGAAGACGGTCAAGCTCGATACGACGGCTCCGTCGGCTCCCAGCCTCGCCTTCTCGTCGCCGACGCAGGCGTACTACCCCGGCTCGGGCTCGACCATCTACTTCCAGAGCGGCGTGACGGGCAGCTTCACCGTCACGGCGAGCGCCTCGGTCGACGGCGACTCCGGCGTCGCGGGCTATTCGTATCCGGCGCTCGGCACCGGCTGGTCGAACACGAACGGTGCCTACAGCTTCGACGGCACCGCCGGCACGGACGGCGGCAACGTCACCGCGCAGAACAACGCGGGCCTCTCGAGCTCCGGCACGAGCTTCACTGCAGAGGCCGACGGCGCCGCTCCGACCAGCACCGTCCAATGCAACACGGCCGCCTGCTCCGCCGGCTGGTACACCAGCTCGCCCGTCGCGATCGACATTGCCGCCGGCGGCGAGACGGGCCACTCGGGCGTCCTGCGAATCGTCTACACGACCGACGGCTCGGCGCCGACGGTCAACGCCTCCGACGTCGTCACGAACGGCACCTCGGTCGCCGGTAGCGCCGCGAGCCTCAACGTCACGACGCTCGGCCAGACGACGGTCAAGTGGATCACAGAGGACAAGGTCGGCAACGTCTCGACCGTCTCGAACCAGCTCGTGAAGCTCGACACTTCGGTCCCCTCCGCGCCGACGACCTTCTCGGTCACGTCGGCCACCCAGGCGTACTACCCCGGCACGGGGACGAAGGTCTTCTTCAAGGACGGCGGCACGGGCGGCTTCACCCTCGCTGCGAGCGGCGCCGACGACTTCGAGTCCGCCATCTCCGGCTACGCCTACCCGTCACTCGGCAGCGGCTGGTCGAACAGCGGCGGCGCCTACACCTTCACGAGCTCTGCCGGAACGCAGAGCGGCGACGTCACGGCGCAGAACGGCGCAGGCCTCTCGAGCACCGGCGCCAACTTCACCGCAGAGGCCGACGGCACCGCGCCGACGAGCTCCGCGCTCTGCAACACCGCCGCCTGCAGCGCCGGCTGGTATTCGGGCTCCCCGGTCACCGTCGCGATCACGGCCGGCGGCGAGACCGGCGCAGCCGGCGTGAAGCGGATCACCTACACGACCGACGGCAGCAACCCGATTTCGGGCGGCACGACGGTGAATGCCTCGACGGCGAGCGTGGACGTGACCGCGCTCGGCACGACGACCGTCAAGTGGATCGTCGAAGACAACGTCGGCAACATCTCCACCGTCTCGAGCCAGGACGTCAAGCTCGACACGACCGCGCCGACCGCACCGACCGACTTCACGTTCTCGAACCCGGATCACACGTATTACGCGGGCTCGGGCAACACGATCTTCTTCCAGGGCGGCGCGACCGGCGGCTTCACGATCGCCGGGAACGGGTCGGCCGACGGCGAGTCCGGCGTCTCCGGCTACACATATCCGGCGCTCGGCACCGGCTTCTCCCACAGCGCAGGCGACTACACCTTTGACGCGACCGCGACGACGCAGAGCGGCAGCGTCCGCGCACAGAACAACGCGGGCCTGACGGGTACCGGCACGACCTTCACCGCCCAGGGCGACTTCAACGCCCCGTCGAGCTCCGTCCAGTGCAACGCTGCCGCCTGCTCGACCGACTGGTACACCGGCTCGCCCGTCACCGTCGCCATCTCGACCGGCGGCGAGAGCGGGGCCTCCGGCGTCAAGCGGATCGTGTACACGACTGACGGCACCGACCCGGCGATCGACGGCAGCGACGCCGTCACGGCCGGCACGCCGGTCGCGGGCGCGAGCGCCTCCTTCGACGTCACGACGCTCGGCACGACCACGGTCAAGTGGATCGCAGAGGACAACGTCGGCAACGTGTCGAGCGTCTCGAGCCAGAGCGTCAAGCTCGACACGAGCGTCCCGTCGGCCCCGACGAACTTCACGTTCTCGGCGTTCGTCAACTCCTACTACCCGGGCACCGGCACGAAGGTCTTCTTCCAGGCCGGGACGGCAGGCAGCTTCACCACGGCCGCGAGCGGCTCCGACGACCTGCAGTCCGGCGTCACCGGCTACACGTACCCGGCGCTCGGCACGGACTGGTCGAACACGGGCGGCGCTTATACGTTCACCGCGACGGCGGCCACCCAGAGCGGCGACGTCACGGCGCAAGACGGCGCGGGCCTCTCGAGCACGGGCACGACGTTCACCGCGCAGGCAGACGGCACGCCGGCGTCGAGCTCGCTCACCTGCGACGGCAGCCCGTGCCCGGGCGGCTGGACGAACAGCTCGCCGATGACGGCCGGGATCGCCGGCAGCGACGGCGCCGGCTCCGGCATCGGCAGCATCACCTACACGACCGACGGCAGCGACCCGGCGTCGAGCGGCACCGCCACGACGGTCAACGCCACGACGGCGTCGTTCGTGGTCGCGTCCTCGCAGACGGTCAAGTGGTTCACGACCGACAACGTCGGCAACGTCTCGACGACGCAGTCGGTCGACATCCAGGTCGACACGACCGGGCCGACCGCCCCGACCGCCTTCGACTTCACGGGCCGGACCCAGGCGTACTACCCCGGCACGGGCGCGACGGTCTACTTCCGCAACGGCGGCACCGGCGGCTTCACCGTCGTCCCGACCGGCGCGACCGACGGCCAGTCAGGCGTCGCGGGCTACGACTATCCGGCCCTCGGCGGCAGCGGCTGGTCGAACAGCGGCAACGATTACACGTTCACGAGCTCCGCCACGACGCAGAGCGGCTCCGTCACGGCCCACGACACCGCCGGCAACATCGGCACCGGCGCGACCTTCAACGCGGAGGCCGACGGCACAGCCCCGTCGAGCTCGGTGCTGTGCAACACCGCGGCCTGCACCGCCGGCTGGTATCCCGCCGCGGTCGACGTCGCGATCGGCGCGACCGACGGCGGCGCCGGCGTGAAGCGGATCACCTACACGACCGACGGCAGTGACCCGACCTTGGGCGGCACGACCGTCAACGCCGCGACGGCGAACCTCAACGTCTCAGCCGACGGCACGACGACGGTCAAATGGGTCGTCGAGGACAACGTCGGCAACATCTCGACCGTGTCGAGCCAGGACGTGAAGGTCGACACCACCGCCCCGAGCGCCCCATCGCTCACGTTCTCGAACTTCACCCACGCGTTCTACCCGGGCGTCGGGTCGACGTTGTTCTTCCAGGGTGGCGGCACCGGCGGCTTCACGGTCGCAGACACCACCTCGGCCGACGCCGAGTCCGGCATCGCGGGCTACACCTTCCCGGCGCTCGGCACCGGCTGGACGCATACCGGCGGCGACTTCAGCTTCGTCGGCACGGCGGGGACGCAGACCGGCGGGGTCACCGCGCAGAACAACGCGGGCCTCTCGAGCAGCGCTACGAGCTTCACGGCACAGGCCGACTCGAGCGCGCCGACGAGCAGCATCACCTGCAACGGCTCCGGATGTGCCGCCGGTTGGTACACGACCTCGCCGGTCGCGATCTCGATCGCCGCAGCAGGCGAGACCGGTGCATCGGGCGTCAACCGGATCGTCTATACGACGGACGGCAGCGACCCGACGTCAAGCGGAACGGCTGTCTCCGTGAACGCGGCGTCCGCATCGTTCAACGTGGCGGCGCTGGGCACGACCACGATCACGTGGGTCGCCGAGGACAACGTCGGCAACGTCTCTACAGCCTCGACGCAGGTCATAAAGCTCGACGACACGCCTCCGTCCGCCCCGTCGCTCGCCTACTCGGGCTTCGACCACGCGTACTACCCCGGCAGCGGCTCGACCGTGTACGTCGACGGCGGCGCAAGCGGCGGCTTCACCGTCGCCGCGAGCGGCTCGACCGACGCCGACTCCGCAGTGAGCGGGTACACGTATCCGGCACTCGGCGCCGGGTGGTCTGGCAGCGCCGGCGTCTACACGTTCGACTCGAGCGCCGGAACCCAGAGTGGCTCCGTCACTGCGCAGAACAATGCAGGACTCTCAGGCGCAGGCACGAGCTTCACGGCCCGCGCCGACAGCACGCCGCCGTCGACCTCGCTGACGTGCAACACGAACCCGTGCGGAACGGGTTGGACGAACAGCACCCCGGTCGACATCGCGATCGCAGGCGACGACGGCACCGGCTCGGGCGTCAACCGCATCGTCTACACGACCGATGGGACCGACCCGACCACCACGGGCAACGGCACGAGCGTCACCGGCGCGTCCGCCACCTTCCAACTCTCGACGCCGCAGACGATCAAGTGGCTCGCGGTCGACAACCTCGGTCACGTCTCGGCCATCGAGTCGGAGACGCTGAAGATCGACGGCACCGCACCGTCGGCGCCGACCAGCTTCACCTTCACGGGCATCACGCACGGCTACTGGCTGAGCGGCTCGACCATCTACGTCAAGGGTGGGTCGACCGGCGGCTTCACGGTCGTCGCGGACGGCGCAGACGACCCGCAGTCCGGCATCTTCGGCTACACGTACCCGACGTTCGGCGGCGGCTGGTCGAACACGAACGGCGACTACACGTTCGATCCCACGGCGGCGACCGACTCGGGCTCCGTTACGGCCCAGAACAACGCGGGCCTCGACAGCGGCTCGGGCCTCAGCTTCACGGCGCACGTGGACTCGGCCGCGCCGACGAGCTCCATCACATGCGGCGGCGTTGCCTGCTCGGCCGGCTGGTACATCGCCACGCCGGTCTCGGTGTCGATCGCCGCCGGCGGCGAAACCGGCGAGTCCGGTGTCAAGCAGATCGTCTACACGACGGACGGCACGAATCCGACGACGAGCATCACCGCCGTCACGACGAGCGCCGCAACCGCGAGCTTCGACGTCACGGCACTCGGCACGACCACGATCAAGTGGGTCGCCGAGGACAACGTCGGCAACGTCTCGACCGTGCAAACCCAGACGGTGCAGCTCGACACGAGCGAGCCGAACGCACCGGCGCTTGCCTTCTCCGGCTTCAGCCACGCCTACTACCCGGGCATTGGCGGCACGGTCTTCTTCAAGGGCGGCGACACGGGCGGCTTCACGGTCGCGGCAACGGGCTCGGCCGACGCTGATTCCGGGCTCGCCGGCTACACCTTCCCGGCGCTCGGCAGCGGCTGGTCGAACACGGGCGGCGACTACACCTTCACCGGTGGCGCAGCGACGCAGAGCACGCTGGTCACCGCGCAGAACAACGCGGGCCTCTCGAGCGCCGGCACGAGCTTCACCGCCCAGGCCGACTCGAGCGCACCGACGACCGCTGTCACCTGCGACGCCGTCACGTGCCCGACGTGGTCGCTCACGTCGCCGGTCGCGGTTCTGATCTCGACTGCGGGCGAGTCCGGCGGATCCGGCACGAAGCGGGTTGTCATCACGACGGACGGAACCGACCCCGCCATCGACGGCAGCGACGTCGTCACAGCGGGTACCGAGTTCGCCGGCGCGAGCGCGTCGCTCAACATCTCGGCCGAGGGCGCCACGACGGTGAAGTGGATCGCAGAGGACAACGTCGGCAACATCACCGCAGTCGGCTCGAAGACGATCCAGATCGACACGATCGCGCCGGACACGACGATCGGCACGAAGCCGAGCAACCCGAGCTCGAGCGCCACCCCGACCTTCGGCTTCTCGTCCAACGAGGTCGGCGCCACCTTCGAGTGCAAGATCGACGGCGGCGCCTACAGCCTCTGCGTCACGCCGCTCATCCTCCCGACGCTGGGCGAGGGCACGCACACATTCGACGTCCGCGCGACCGATATCGCCGGGAACACGGACGCGAGCCCGGCGACCTACGCGTGGTCACTCGACACCGTCCCGCCGGCCGCGAGCATGGCCGATCCCGGTGCACATCTCAGCGGCACGATCTCGCTGACCTCCACGTCGACCGACGTCGACGGGACGGGCATCGCGAGCGTCACCTTCGAGTACCGCGACGCGGGCGTCGGCACCTGGACGCCGATCACCGCGCTGCCGTGGAACACGAAGACAGGCCCCGACGCCGTGAGCGACGGCCTGTACGACGTCCACGTCGTGGCCTACGACAACGCCGGGAACGCGGCCATCTCGACGCCGGTCTCGAACCTCCGCGTCGACAACACGGCGCCGGGCGTCTCCATCAACACCCCGGCCACGAACGGCGGCGTCGCCGACACGGTGACGCTCGACGCTTCGACCACCGACGCCGACCCGAGCCCGTCGATCGTGTGGCAGGTCGCGCCGCACGGCACGACCACCTGGACGACCGTCCCCGGAACGTGGAACACGAAGACCGGCGGCGACGCGGTCGTCGACGGCCACTACGACGTCAAGGCGACAGCGACCGACTGGGCGGGCAATGTCGCGAGCGCCACAGCGACCGACGTCACGGTCGACAACCATGCGCCGAACGTCGCGATGACCGTCCCGACGGACAGCAGCTACGTCAACGCCGCCTCGACGGATCCGTTCACGGTCAACGCGACCGCGGACGACAACGGCACGGGCGTCCAGCAGGTCGTGTTCTCGAGCTGCACCACGGCTGACTGCCTCGGCGGCGCCGTCACGACCATCGGCACCGACACGACCGGCTCCGCCGGAACGTACGACGTGCCGTGGACAGTGCCTTCGGACGGCATCTACTGGATCCGGGCGGTCGCGACCGACTTCGTCGGCCACGCGAGCACGTCCATCCACAAGGTCACGGTCGACCGCACGTTGCCCGACACGAACCTGCTGACGACGCCGGGCGATCCGACGAACCTGGCGCACCCGACCTTCACGTTCTCCGCGAGCGAGACGGCCCAGGGCTTCGAGTGCAGCCTCGACGGCGGCGCCTGGACGACGTGCACGAGCCCGCACTCGCTCGCCTCGACGCCGGCGGACGGCACGCACACCTTCGAGATCCGCGCCACCGACCTCGCGGGCAACACCGACGCGTCCCCGGCGAGCTGGACGTGGCACGAGGATCGCACCGCCCCGACTGCCACGCTCACCGACCCGGCGGCGGCGAACGCGGCGCGCGCGGTCCGCGGCACGGTCAACCTCGCGTCGACCACCGCTGACCCGACCACGAACGGCTACGCCTCCGGCGTCGACAACGCCACCCTGACCTACGAGTACTCCAGCGACGGCACGACGTGGGCGCCGATCGCCACGCCGACCGCCTGGGATACGACGGCCGTCACGGACGGCGTCTACCAGATGCACGTGCTGATCACCGACCACGCCGGCAACGTGACGACGTCGGCGACGGTGCCGAACGTGAAGATCGACAACACGCAGCCCGTCACGGCACAGGACGACCCGGGCCAGTACCTGCACTCGACGATCACCCTTACCGGCACCGCGAACGACCCGAACGACCCGCAAGGCGTCGCCGGCTCGGGCGTCGATCACGTCGACTTCCAGGTCTCCCCCGCCGGGGCGAACACCTGGACGACCGTCGGCACCGACACGACCGACCCGTATACGGCGAGCTTCGACACGACGAGCCTCGCGGACGGTCACTACGACTTCCAGACCGTCGCGTACGACGTCGCCGGCAACCAGATGACCGCGACGCCGGTCGGCAACCGCCTGATCGACAACACCGCACCGGTCGCCCAAATCGTCGACCCGGGCGCCAACCTGCACGCCACCGTCAACCTCACGACCGACCCGCTCGGCACGAGCGATCCGGGCGGCTCGAACGCCTCGGGAATCGCTACGGCGACCTACGAGATCTCCCCCGCCGGCGCGAACACCTGGACGACCGTCGGCACGGCAACGACGACGCCGTACACCGCAAGCTGGAACACGACCGGTGTCGCCGACGGCCTCTACGACATCCGCGCGACCGTCACCGACGCCGCCGGCAACGTCAGCAGCCCGAGCGCCGTCAGCTCCCGCCGCGTCGACAACACGAAACCCGTCACGACCGCCGCGGGTATCCCGACCGGCTTCTCCGCGAGCGCCGTCACCGTCACCCTCAACCCGACCGACGCCGGGTCCGGTGTGGGCGCCACGCAGTATCAGATCGACGGGGGCGCGTGGCAGGCCGGCACCTCCGTCCTCGTCCCCGCTCCGGCAGACGGCTCGAACGACGGCTCACACACGGTCACGTTCTATTCCGTCGACGTCGCCGGGAACATCGAGAACCAGCACGCCGTCAGCGTGCAGATCGACGCGACGCCGCCGGTCTGCCCGAGCTGCTCGACCTCCGACTACATCGCGGGAACGAAGCACCTGACGGCGACTCCGAGTGACAGTGGCGCCGGTATTGCATCCGTCGAGTTCCAGTACTCCCCGGACGGCACGACGTGGACGACGATCGGTGTTCCGGACACCACCGGCGTCGCAGGCGTGTACTCGGCCGACTGGGACACCCGGTCGCTGGCCGACGGCTCATACCACCTGCGCGCGCTGATCACCGATGTGGCGTCGAACCAGTCCACGATCGACCTCCATTCCGGCGGAGCCGGCGTCGTGGTCGTCGACAACACCAACCCGAGCGCTTCGGTCGGTGCTCCCACCGCGGGCACCCTGGTGCAGGGCAGCGTGAACCTCGTCGGATCGGCGGGCGACGCGAACCCGTACACCGTCGACCTCCTCATCAACGGCACCGTGATCTCGAGCGGTTCCGCGACGAGTGCTACGTGGGATTCGACCACCGTCCCCGACGGTCCGGTGACCTTCACGGTGCGCACGACCGATGCCGCCGGCAACACGCAGTCGCAGACGGTGCCGCTCACGGTCGACAACGTCGCTCCGAGCCCGACTATGGACAATCTGAACGCGGCGATCCGCGGCTCGCAGGACATCTCAGCCACCACCGACGCCGACACCGTGTCGGTTACATTCGAGGAGCGTCTCCAGGGCGCGTCAAGCTGGATCGCATTGCCTCCTGTCGGGCCGCCCTTCCATACGACGTTCGCGACCGGCGCGCTCCCTGACGGCACGTACGAGCTTCATGCGATCGCGACGGACGGTTCCGGTCACACCGGCACGAGCCCAACCCGCACGGTCGTCGTCGACAACACGCTGCCGACCGGCTCGATCGTCCAGCCCCACCCCGGCAACACGATCGGCGGTCCGAACACGCAGCTCCACGCGATCGCGAGCGACGCCTCCGGCTCCGGTATCGCAAGCGTGCTGTTCGAGTGGACGGCCTCCGGCACCAACACTTGGGCGCCCATCGGTCTTGCCGTCACCACCGCGCCGTACAACACGACGTGGGACGCGAGTGCACAGACGACGGGCGACTACGACCTCCACGTCGTCGTGACCGACAACGCCGGCAACGTGCGGACGTCGACGCCGATCACCGTGCACGTCGACTCCACCGCTCCGACTGTCACGCTCACCAACCCCGGTGCGCTCCTGTCGGGCACCGTCCCGCTCAACGCCACGACTGCCGGCCCTGACGCTGTCAGCGTCGCGTTCGAGGTGAGCCCGGCCGGCGCGAACACGTGGCAGACGATCTCTACCGACACCACCACCAACAGCGCCTTCGAGTGGTCGACGAGCTTCGACACGCGCACAGTCGCCGACGGCGTCTACGACATCCGCACCAGGGCCGTGGACGCCCTCGGCAACGTCAGCGCCTCCATCGCGCCTGCCCTACTCACGGGTATCCGGATCGACAACCACGCGCCGAGCATCACGACGGCGGCGCCGGCGGACGGCTCCGTCACCGCCTCTGCCGACTCGATCGTCCTCGACGCGAGCGAGGTCGTCACGCTCAGCACGATCACCCTGGACGGCCTTGCAACGATCGCTCCGACGATCACCGGCACGCACATCGACTTCGCAACCGGCACGCTTTCCGACGGGCCGCACACGCTCGCGGGCACCCTGACCGACGCCTCGGGTAAGACGTCGCCACTCCTCCTCCACTTCACGCTCTACCCGGCAAACAGCTCCGCCCCGGTCCCGTACGTCGAGAAGAACACGAGCCTCGCGAATGCGACGACCGTCACGGCCGCGGCCGGTGGCACGACGGTGACGATGCCGTCGAACGCCTGGTCGCCGACCGTGAACCCCGGAGACTGGCTCGTCGTGAGGGTCGCGCCGGGAGTCCCCACTTCCGCGTCCTCGACGATGCCGATCCAATCGGTAGTCGACGTGAGCGCGCGCTGGGCGCTCGCCGGTGGCGATGTGCACCAGTTCGAGCAGCCGCTCGACATCGCGCTCGCCAACAGCACGGGCACCGTACCCGCGACGTTCGAGAACTCGGCTTGGCGCCTGCTGCGCGCTGTGCCGACTGCCGGCACGCTGCCCGCCGACTGGAGTGACGGCTACTGGAGCGACAACGGGACAGTGCACGTCATCACGCGTCACCTCACACTCTTCGCGCTTGTCAAGGACCAGAAGCCGCCGGAAGCACCGACCAACCTCAACGGCACGATCAACGACGGCGCGCTCACGCTGCGTTGGGATCCGACGAATACAGCGGGCAAGGAGCTCGCCGGCTTCGTCCTCTTCGCCGACGACCAGCCGATCAGCAACCTGGGCCCGACCGAGTTCCAGTACGTCGTCGGTGCGTTCGATCCCGCGGAAACGCGCTCCTTCTCGATCGTCGAGCTCGACACCTCCGGCAACTCGAGCGAACGCAGCCCGGCGATCAAGGTCGTGCCCCAGCTTGCCGGACTCTCGCTCGACGACGCGCGCACCGCGCTGAACGCCCGGGGCTTCGGTGTCGGCGACGTCACGGTGGTCGACTCCCAGGCCGCGGCCGGCACCGTCGTCGGCCCGACTGACCTCGTTACCGCCGCCGTCGGCGCCGTGCTGCCGTTGCAGGTCTCCGCCGGCCCGGGACAGTCCGCAACGAAGTTCGTCTTCGCCGTCGTCGGCACGAAGCGCCTCGTGCTCTCGCAGCGCAGGTTCATCGGTGTCCATCTCGCCACGACCCGTGCCTCGACGCTCAGCGCGACGCTCGTCAACGCGCGCGGCGCCCGCGTCTACACGTGGCACGTCACGGCGAGGGCCGGCGTCTCGATCGCGAAGCTCAAGCTGCCGAAGTCGGTGAAGAAGGCCGGCCGCTACGTCCTTCTCTGGACTGCCACGTCCAGCGGCGATGTCGTGCGCCATTCGATGGTCGTGCAGATGGTCGTCTCCGCGAAGGTCGCGGCCGCCGAGGCTCGCAAGAGCAAGAACAAGGACGTCGTGCTCGCCGGCACCGGCCTGCCGAAGCAGCTCCCGACCGGCCCCAAGCAGCGTGCACGGCTCGTTGCGTCGAGCGGCGAGTCGGCGTTCGCGCTCACCGGTGACCCGAAGCGCAACGTCCAGGTGGTCGTCGTCGACGCCGACCAGTATCCGCTGAGCCTCATCCACAACCTCCGGACGGTCTTCCCATCGACGTCGGTGAGACTCGTCGCGCTCACGAACGATTCGAAGAAGCGGGCCCGCGCTGTTGCGGCAGGCGCCACAATCGCCCTGCCGAAGCAGACGCCGAACGTAAAGCTCGCCAAGGTCGTCGCGGCGCTCACGAGCTTCACGCGGGCGCCCGCGTCGCACCACTAACGGGCGCCGGAGTTACGTGTCGCGGGTGGCGCCGGGCCGCCAGAGCGGCTCGTCGCGGCCGGCGAGGGCGTTCGCCGCACGCGAGAGGATGAAGAGCAGGTCGGAGACGCGGTTGAGGTAGACGAGCGCGAGCGAATTCACGTCGTGCGCGTCCGCGGCGGCGAGCGCGGCGAGCTCCGCGCGGCGGCTCACGGCCCGCGCGACGTTCAGACGCGCAGCAGCCTCGGTGCCTCCCGGCAAGACGAAACTCTTGAGCTCCGGCAACGTCTCGTTGTGCGCGTCGCAGAGACGCTCGAGGCCATCGATCATCGGCTGGATGACGCGGAGACGATCGTCGGGCCCTGCGAATGGAACGGAGAGGTCGGCGCCGACGTCGAACAGCTCGTTCTGGACGCGCTCGAGCGCGGGCCGGAGCTCCGCGGGCACGTCGGTCGCCGCGAGCGCGAGTCCGATTTGAGAGTTCAGCTCGTCGACGATGCCGGAGGCAGCAATCCGCAGATCGAGCTTCGGCACCCGCAAGCCGTCGCCGAGGCTTGTCTCGCCCTGGTCGCCACCGCGCGTGTAGATCTTCGTCAGGCGCACGGGCTCGTTTCTGTCGCGCGGCACCCTCGTACAGTACGTGCATGATTCGACGAGCCACGCCGGAAGACATTCCCGCGATCGCTGCACTGTTCGAGCGCTCGTTCGGGACCCTCACGTTCTTGCCGATGCTGCACACGCGAGAACAGCACGAGGCGTTCTTCGGAGGCCTGCTCGAGACGCAGGAAGTGTGGGCGTACGAGGCCGGCGGCGCGCTTCAGGGGTTCACCGCGATCTCGGACCTGCTCGACCATCTCTACATCGATCCGGAGGCGTTCGGCACAGGCGTCGCCGATGCGCTCTTCGAGCACGCGACGGACCGCCGCCCCGGCGGCTTCACGTTCTGGGTCTTCCAGCAGAACACCCGCGCCCGCCGTTTCTACGAACGCCACGGCTGTGTCGCGATCGAGCTCACCGACGGCGCCCGCAACGAGGAGCGGACGCCGGACGTCCTCTACGAGTGGCGGCCCTAAGCACACATCGCGAACAGTCACGTCCGATTACGCGCCTCGTCGCGGAGCCCAACTTGTTCGGCGAGAGCAGTGACACGCCCGGCCGCGAGCACAGGAAGAAGGGGACCCACGGGGGAAACATGGTTTCCCCCGTGAAGCCAGCGGAGCGAAGCGTTACGCGAGCGTGCGCTGCGTGAGGCCGAGGATCTCGCGGGCGATCACGAGCCGCTGGATCTCGCTCGTGCCCTCGTAGATCTCGGTGACCTTCGCGTCGCGGTAGTAGCGCTCGACGGGGAACTCCTTCGTATAGCCGTAGCCGCCGAGGATCTGGATCGCCTCGCCGGTCTGGCGGCGCGCCATCTCCGACGCGAAGAGCTTCGCCTTTGCTCCCGCCTCGGTGTGTGGCTCGCCCTTCTCCTTCAGCCACGCGGCCCGGTAGACCAGCAGGCGGGCGGCGTCGATCTCCGTCGACATGTCGGCGAGCTTCTGCTGGATCGCCTGGAACTCGGCGATCGCCCGGCCGAACGCATGCCGCTCCTTTGCGTACTCGCGCGCGACGTCGTAGGCGGCCTGCGCGATGCCCACAGCCTGCGCGGCGATCCCGATTCGCCCGCCGTCGAGCGTGCCCATCGCGACGCGGAAGCCCTTGCCCTCGTCGTGCAGCAGCCGGTCGCGACCGACGAGTGCCCCCTCGATCACGATGTCGTTCGTCACGGAGGAGTTGAGCCCGAGCTTCTCCTCGTCGCGCGTGACACGCACATGCTCGGCGTCGAGGACGAATGCGCTGACGCCTCGCGCCCCCGGCTGCTCCTGATCGGTGCGAGCGAAGAGCAGAAAGGTGCCGGCGTGACGGCCGTTCGTGATCCATTGCTTCGCGCCGGTGATCCGCCAGCCGTCGCCCTCCGCGTCGGCGCGCGTGCGGAGCGCGCCGGCATCGGAGCCGGCCTCCGGCTCGGTGAGGGCGAAGGCACCGAGATGCTCCCCGCGCGCGAGCGGCGGCACGAACCGCGCGCGCTGCTCCTCGGTGCCGAAAGCGAGCAACGGCAGCGTCGCCGCGCTCGTGTGCACCGCGACCGTGACGCCGACGCCTGCATCGGAGCGCGAGAGCTCCTCGAGCACGAGGATGTAGGACAGGAAGTCGGCGCCTGCGCCTCCGTACTCTTCCGGGACGCACACGCCCATCAGGCCGAGCTCCGCGAGCTTCGCGAAGACCTCTTGCGGAAACCGGTGCTCGCGGTCCCAGACGGTTGCGTACGGCTCGATCTCCTGGCGCGCGAAATCGCGGGTCAGCCCCTGGATCTCTTTCTGCTCCGGGGACAGCTCGAAGTCCACGCGCGGACTATAGTCGGGGTCGGTGAAACGCCTTCTGGCTCTCGCAGCCGTGCTCGCCGTTGCGGTGGCGAGCTCGGGAGGGGCGACTGCAGCGCGCAGCTCCGCATCGCCTGCAGCAGTGGCGCGCGCCTGGAGCAAGGCGCTCAATGCAAACGACAACGTGCGCGCCGCGGAGCTGTTCGCGCCGAACGCACGTATCGTTCAGCGTACGATCGACGTCCGGCTGACGAGTCGCGCACTCGCCATCGCATTCAACGCGTCATTGCCGTGCGCCGGACGCGTCGTCGCCGTCACCGTCCATGGAAACCGCGCCGTCGCGACCTTCGTCCTCGGCGAGCGCCCGAAGCATCATTGCGACGGGCCGGGCGTGAAGGCCGCGGCGCTCTTCATCGTGCGTGGCGGGAAGATCACGCTCTGGGAGCAGATCGCGGTGCCGAAACCGAACGCAGGCGGGCCGATCGCGTAACTACGCGGCGGCGAGCTCGCGCTGCGCCTGCTGCAGATCGCCCTCGCGCTCACAGAACGCGTCGACGACGTCAGGATCGAACTGCTTGCCGGCCTGCGCGACGATCTCGCCGCGCGCGGCCTCCCAGCGAAGCGCACGCCGGTAGGGCCTGTCGCTCGTCATCGCGTCGAGCGAATCGGCGACGGCGAACACGCGGGCATCGAGCGGAATCTCTGCGCCCGCGATGCCGTCGGGATAGCCCTTCCCGTCCCAGCGCTCGTGGTGCGAGCGAACGATCCGCAGCCCCTCGCCCTGGAGGAACGCGACGCCGCCGAGCATCTGCTCGCCCAGCACCGTGTGCGTCTGCATCCGGCGCCGCTCCGGCGGGGTCAGCGGCCCGGGCTTCTGGAGGATCCCGTCCGGGATCCCGATCTTGCCGACGTCGTGCAGCAGAAAGCCGTAGCGGATCGACGGATGATTGCTCAGGCGCTTCGGGTCGATCGTGGCGAGCAACTCGACTGCATAACGCTCGACGCGGTGCGAGTGGGCATGCGTTCGCATGTCCCGCGACTCGAGCGCCGTCGCAAGCGCCGTCACAGTCTCGAGGTACGAGTCCTGGAGGAGCGTTCGCTGGCCGCGCTCGATCTCGAGCAGGTGCTGGAGGTCGCGGGCATAGAGCAGCACCTCTTCCTCGGCTGCGCGAGCCTTGCGAGGGCGTCGGGCGGGGACGCTTTGCTCGCCGCCGGCAAGCTCTTCGACGATCGCCAGCAGGTCGAGCGGGCTGAACGGCTTGCGCACGAGCGCCTGAGCGCCGCAGCGTTTCGCGCGCCGCGCCTCCTCGTCGTCCGCTCCCGTCAGGAGGACGATCGGGATCTTCTTCGTTCTGGCGGCGCCCTTCAGCTTCGTGCAGAGCTCCGAACCGCTCATGCCGGGCATGCGCAGGTCGAGCACGATCAGGTCGGGGCGACACTTCTTGATCAGCGCCTCCGCCTCGAGGGCGGAGCCCGCCTCGTCAACCTGCACGTGGGCGCCCTCAAACGTCGCCCGCAGCAACTCGCGGAGCGCAGGCTCGTCGTCGACGAGCAGAATCCTCACCGGACGTCTTCCCCCCTTCACGTCTCTTCTGTTATCGGCACGAACCCGCAGATGGTCGATACCCCGTTCGTGACGTCTACCGAAAAGACCTCTATAGCGGGAGACTTGTGCCCGCTAAGGCCGCACTTTAAGCGTACGAGTAAAAGCCGCGACCGGATTTCCGGCCCAGCCGGCCGGCCTGGACGTACTGGCGCAGGAGCGGACACGGGGCGTACTTCGGGTTCCCGAGCCCCTCGTGCAGCACTTCCATGATCGCGACGCACGTGTCGAGGCCGATCAGATCCGCCAGCGCCAGGGGCCCCATCGGATGGGCGAAGCCGAGCTTCGCGACCGTGTCGATCGCCTCCGGCTCCGCAACGCCCTCGAGGAGCGCGTACGCCGCCTCGTTGATGAACGGCATCAAGATCCGGTTGGAGACGAAGCCGGGCAGGTCGCGCACCTCGGCCGGCGTCTTGCCGAGGTCGGTCGCGAGCGCAGAGATCGCCTGCGCCGTCTCGTCGGATGTCTCGAGCCCGCGGATCACCTCGACGAGCTTCAGCACCGGCACCGGATTGAAGAAGTGCATGCCGATCACGCGGTCGGGCCGTGACGTCGCGGCGGCAAGCAGCGTGATCGGGATCGACGACGTGTTCGAGGCGAGCACCGCTGCGGCGGGCAGCAATTCGTCGGCGCGGCGGAAGATGTCGCGCTTGACGTCGGCGTTCTCGACCACCGCCTCGATCATCAGGTCGGCGGCGACGAGGTCGTCTGACGGCTCGATCCGCGTGAGCACCTCCTCCGGATCGCCTCCCCCCTTCTCCGCAAGCCTCGCGAGGCTCTTGCCGATCGCGCCGAGCCCACGCTCGACGGCGCCCGGTGCCGCGTCGTAGAGCGAGACCCGGCGGCCGGACGCGGCGACGACCTGCGCGATCCCTCCGCCCATCTGGCCGGCGCCCACGACGAGAACGTGTTCGAACTCCATCGGGACGCAGGCTATCGTCGCCTGACCCTCGATCAGCCTCCGGAACCGTTCAGGTAGGAGATCTTCCAGCTGGAGAGATCGACGGCGACGAAGCCCATGCCGTCCTTCTGATTGACCGCGAGGCTCGTTCCGTCGACCTGCAGTGCGAGCCGCATGTCCCAGGGCGCGTTCTGGTCGCCGCGCCACGGGACGCCGATGCAATGCGCAACGCCGCGCACGGTGTCGAGCGCGTGGATGAACGGGTACCCACCAGGGTTCGCGTACAGCGTGTACGCCCACCGGCCGTCGGCGCTCGTCACGCGATCGACGGCCCACCCCTGCATCACCCAGCTCTTCTGCGTCTTGTCGGCGACCCGCCCCGGGAGCAGCTTGTGCGACGTGAGGTCGTACGCACGAACGATGTAGTGCTGGACGTCCTGGGTCGATGTGTGCTGAATGAGGTAGAGCTTCGAGGCGTCGGGCGAGAGCGCGTCGAACCCGAACGTTCCCTTCAGGGCGATCGTCGTGCGCGGGACGAGATCCTTCGCGCCGACGATCATGAAGCGCGAGGTCGACTGGAGGCCGACGCTTTGCAGCACGAAGGCGCTGCCGTCGTGGAAGAGCCCGCCCGTCAGGCCGTTCTGCGTGAGCCGTGCGATGCCGAACGCGCCCGGAACGGTTCGCGCCATGACGATCTCGCTCCGCGTGTCCATCGCGGCGACGCGCGTGTCGGAACCCACCTTGAGTGCGACGAACTGCAGCGAGCCGTCGGCACTCGGAAGGGCTGTACTGCCCTGGACGGCGAACGGGGTGGGATACGCGGCAGAGGCGGCCGAGACCACCGCAAGCGCTCCGACGACGACGAGCAGGGAACCGAGCCGGCGAATCATCGCTCCTCCTTACGACGCTGACGGTGGATCTACACCGCCCACGCCGCGAAGGTTCCCTAGACCTCGATCAGGAGGGCGTCGCCCTGCCCGCCGCCGCTGCAGATCGCGGCGAGGCCGAGCCCGCCGCCGTTGCGGCGCAGCTCGTGGATCATCGTGCCGATGATGCGGCCGCCGCTCGCGCCGATCGGATGGCCGAGCGCAACGGCGCCGCCGTTCACGTTGACCGTCTCCGGGTCGGCGCCGAGCAATGCGGTCGAGTTGAGCGCGACCGAGGCGAACGCCTCATTCAGCTCAACGCGCTTCACGTCGCCGATCGTCCGGCCCGCCTTCTCGAGCGCGATGGCGCCGGCCTTCGCCGGGGTGCGCGCGAGATACGCGAACTCGTCCGCGACGTAACCCTGTGAAAGCACCGTCGCAAGCGGCTCGAGCCCGTGCCGCTTCGCGTACTCCTCCGAGCAGACGACGACGCACGACGCGCCGTCGTTCACACCCGGGGCGTTCCCGGCCGTGGTCGTGCCCTCCGGATCGAACGCCGGCTTCAGCCCGGCGAGCCGCTCGTACGTCGTGTCGCGCCGCACGCTCTCGTCGAGCGCGAGCTCCGCGACGGGCACGATCTCGTCGTCGAAACGTCCCGCATCCTGCGCGGCTGCCGCGCGCTCGTGTGAGCGCAGAGCCCACCGGTCCTGATCCTCACGCGGGATTCCAAGCTCCCGCGAGACGAACGACGCCTGCTGCACCATGTGCTGCCCGTCGAACGACGAGGTGAGACCGTCGTGGATCATCAGGTCGATCAACGTCCCGTCGCCCAGGCGGTAGCCGAAGCGGGCCTGCTCGAGGATGTACGGCGCGTTCGACATCGACTCCATGCCCCCGGTCACGACGAGCTCGACGTCACCGGCCCGGATCATCGAGTCGGCGATCTCGATCGCGCGGATCGACGACGCGCACACCTTGTTGATCGTGTCCGCCGGCACCTCGATCGGGATCCCCGCACCGACGGCCGCCTGCCGGGCGGGCGCCTGCCCGGCGCCGCCCTGAAGCACCTGGCCCATGATCACGTAGTCGACGTCGCCGCCCTCGACCCCGGCGCGCTCGAGACCGGCGCGGATCGCGATCGCACCGAGCTCCGTCGCCTGGAAGCTCTTGAGGCCGCCACCGAGCTTGCCGAACGGCGTCCGCACGGCGGAGACGATGACGGTGCGGCTCATCCCGCGAGCCTAGCTACGGCGTGCGCACGGCGGAGACGATCACGCTGCGGCTCATACGACGAGCCTAGCCGTTCAGCGCGAGAACGAGATGCCGGGCTCGAGGCGGCGGGCGAATGCGAGGAGCAGGCGCACGACCGCCTCGATGTCGTCGAGCTGGACGGTCTCGACCGGCGTGTGCATGTAGCGAAGAGGGATCGAGACGACGCCGGTCGCCACGCCGACGCGGCTGAGATAGATCGCGTCCGCGTCGGTGCTCGTGTGCCCGCGGGAGACCTCGACCGAGCACGGAATCTCCTCCTGCTCTGCCGTCTCGTAGAGCAGCTCGAAGACGCCCGGATGCATCGAGGGCCCGCGCATCAACGCCGGCCCGCCCCCCAGCTTGTGCTCGCCCTCGTCCTCGGGGTCGCCGCCGCGAACATCCGTCGCCCACGTCACGTCGACGGCGATCGCAACCGCCGGCTGCAGCTCGAACGCTGCCGCGCGTGCACCGGCGAAGTCGCCGACCTCTTCCTGGACGACGGCGAGCCCGGCGACGTCGCCCGGCGTCCCGCCCTCGGCGGCGACGCGGCGCGCGACCTCGAGCGCGACATACGAGCCGATGCGGTTGTCGAGCGAGCGGGACGCGAGACGATTGTTCCGCAGTTCGACGGGCTCGCCGGCTACGACGGCGGTATCTCCCGGGCGTACGAGCGACCGCGCCTCCGCTCCGTCGCGCGCGCCGATGTCGAGATAGAGATCGTCGAAGCCGATCGACTTGCGGTCCTCACCGGGCTTGCGCTTCTGCTTGCGCTGGCCGACGACACCCGGCAGCCGCCCGTCGCGCGTCAGGATCTCGACGCGCTGGCCGATCAGTACGTGCGGGTCGAAGCCGCCGAGCTGGCGAACGGCGAGGAACCCGTCCGTGCCGGCATGCGTGACGACGAGCGCGATCTCGTCGATGTGGCCGACGATCGCGAGGAGCGGCCCACCGGCCGTGCCCGGGACGCGAACCCAGGACGAGCCGAGCACGTCTGTGTGCACGTCGCCGAAAACAGCGGCTTGCTCGCGCCACACCTTGGCGGCGAGCTCTTCCTGCCCCGACGGCCCTGGGGCGGTGAGCAGGCGTATGAGGCTGTCCGGGACGGCCATCGCGGAACTGTAACCGCGGCCCGAGCTACCGCCTCGGAGCAAGAGACGCCACGGCTATCGTTGACCGCATGGCAGCGAAGGTCTGGTTCATCACCGGCACCTCGCGCGGGTTCGGCCGCGAGTGGGCGATTGCGGCGCTCGAGCGCGGTGATTCGGTGGCGGCGACGGCGCGCGACATCGCCTCACTCGACGATCTCGTTGCTGCGCACGGCGACGCGGTGCTCCCGATCTCGCTCGACGTCACCGATCGCGCTGCGGCGTTTGCCGCCGTCGCCCGCGCGCACGAGCACTTCGGCCGCCTCGACGTGGTGGTGAACAACGCGGGCTACGGACAGTTCGGGATGGTCGAGGAGCTCACCGAAGCGGATGCCCGTATGCAGATCGAGACCAATCTCTTCGGGGCGCTGTGGGTCACGCAAGCTGCGCTACCGATCCTGCGCGAGCAGGGCAGCGGTCACTTCCTTCAGGTCTCGTCGATCGGCGGCATCTCCGCGTTTCCCACCCTCGGGATCTACCATGCGTCCAAATGGGCGCTCGAGGGCCTGAGCCAGGCGCTCGCACAGGAGGTCCGGGGATTCGGCGTGAAGGTCACGCTGATCGAGCCGGGCGGGTACTCGACCGACTGGGCAGGCAGCTCGGCCGGGCACGCCACGGCGCTGCCCGTGTACGACGCGCTGCGGGAGCAGGTGGCCGAGTGGCGGAGGCAGCGCGGCACGGCCGGTGACCCGGTGGCGACGCGGGAGGCCGTCCTGACGCTCGTCGACCTGGACGACCCGCCGCTGCGGGTCTTCTTCGGCGACGCGCCGCTTCGCATCGCCACGGCGGACTACGAGTCGCGGCTCGCGACGTGGAACGAGTGGCAGCCGCTCGCAGTCGCGGCACACGGCGGCGCGGACTGACCGAGGCCGATCGTCCGGTCGCGGTTGACGACCGCGGAGACCGGCCGTAGTCTGAGGGCAATGTTTCGCACCTCCCGCAGCTGGTGGGCCTGGCGCATCGAGCGTGGCGGGAGCCTGCGTTGATCTGACGCACACAGCCCGCTTTCGCTCGATTCGGCTCCTATGGGAGCCTTTTTTGTATCCATGACGACAACCGCAGATATCGCCACCGATCTCCTCACCCCACTCGGGGCCTACCTCCGCCTGCGCGGGGGCGAGGGAACCCGGGGGACGTTCCTGCTCGAGTCGGTGGAGCGCGGGCGCCTCGGCCGCTACTCGTTCGTGGGCTGCGGCTCGCGGCTCGTGAGCTTCGCGGAGGCGGAAGCCCTCGGCGAGCCGGTCGTCGGCTACCTCGGCTACGACGTCGTCGCCGAGCTCGAGCCCACGGTGCCGCTTCCGGCGGAGGGGCCCGACCTGCCGGTGAGCCTCTTCGTCGTGCCCGACCTGCTCGTTCGCTTCGATCACGCGCGCGGCGTCGCCCAGGTCGTCCTCGGCGACCCCGGGCAAGTCGCCGAGCTGCTCGCGGCACCGCAGCCGGACCTGCCGCGCGGTACCGGGACGTCGCAGCCGCTGCGCCGGTTCCCCGAGCGTATCGAGCACCTGAGCCGTGTCGAGAGGGCAAAGGCGCACATTCGCGAGGGCGACGTCTTCCAGGTCGTGATCGCGCAGCGCGCCGAGCGGCCAACGTCTGCGTCCGCGTTCGAGCTCTACCGTGCACTGCGTCGCGTGAACCCGTCGCCGTATCTGTTCCTGCTCGAGCTCGACGACATCGCGCTCGTCGGCAGCTCGCCCGAGACGGTCGTGAAGTGCGCAGGCTCGCGCGCCGAGCTCAACCCGATCGCGGGCACGATCGCACCCGGCGAAGGGGACGCCGAGGCGCTGCTCTCGTCGGAGAAGGACCGTGCGGAGCACGTAATGCTCGTCGATCTCGGCCGCAACGACCTCTCGCGTGTTTGCGTTCCCGGGTCGGTGCGTGTCGAGCGCTTCATGGAGCCGGAGCGGTACTCGCACGTCACGCATCTCGTGTCGGAGGTCGTCGGCGAGCTGCGCGAGGGCTGCACCCCGTTCGAGCTGTTGCGCGCGTGCTTTCCGGCGGGCACCGTGTCGGGCGCGCCGAAGGTGCGCGCGATGCAACTGATCTCCGAGCTCGAGGGACACCGGCGCGGCATCTATGCGGGCGCAGTCGGCTATGTGTTCCCGCAGCAACGCGAGCTCGACACGTGCATCGCGATCCGCACGCTCGTCCTGCGCGACGGCGTCGCGTACCTCCAGGCGGGCGGGGGGATCACCTCCGACTCCGACCCGGCGTCGGAGCACCAGGAGTGCCTGAACAAGCTCGGCGCGCTGGAAGCCGCGATCGAGCTTGCTGAGCAGGAGCAGCGGCGATGATCCTGCTGATCGACAACTACGACTCGTTCACGTACAACCTCGCGCATCTGTTCGGCGCACTGGGGGTCGAGGTGAAGGTGCTGCGCAACGACGAGATCGACGTCGACGAGGCCGTGCGGCTCGCGCCGTCGCACCTCGTCGTCTCCCCCGGCCCCGGCCGCCCTGCCGACGCCGGAATCTCTGTCGAGGTCGTCCGCCGGCTGGGCGCGACGACTCCGACGCTCGGCGTATGCCTCGGGCATCAGGCGATCGTCGAGGCCTTCGGCGGCGAGGTGGGCTACGCGAGGGAGTTGCTGCACGGCAAGGCGAGCCCCGTGATGCACGACGGGACCGGCATCTTCACCGACCTGCCCGAGCCGTTCGACGCGGGGCGCTACCACTCGCTCGCCGCGACGCGCCTGCCCGACTGCCTCGAGCCGACGGCGTATGCCGAGGACGGTGAGGTGATGGCGGTGCGCCATCGCACGCTGCCGGTCGTCGGCGTGCAGTTTCATCCGGAGTCCGTGTTGACGCCCGACGGGCCGACCCTCGCCGGCAACTTCCTGGAGGGGTTGCTGTGATCCAGCAGGCGCTCGCGCAGCTGCTCGAAGGCCACGACCTCTCGCGCGAGGACGCGCGCGAGGCGATGAACACGATCATGCGCGGTGAGGCGACGCAGGTGCAGATCGCCGGCCTCCTGATCGCACTGCGAGCGAAGGGCGAGACGGCGGACGAGATCGCGGGTTGCGCCGAGGCGATGCGCGAGCACGTGCTGCGCGTCCGGCCGCAGCGCACCGATCTCGTCGACATCGTCGGCACGGGCGGCGACGGCGCGAACACGTACAACATCTCGACCGCGGCGGCGCTCGTCGCAGCAGGCGCCGGTGCGGGGATCGCGAAGCACGGCAACCGTGCGGCGTCATCCGCGACGGGTGCAGCCGACGTCCTCGAGGCATTGGGATTCCGGCTCGACGTCGAGCCGGGCCGGATCGAGCGCTCGATCGACGAGCTCGGCTTCGGCTTCCTCTTCGCGCAGGCGCACCACCCGGCGATGCGATACGCGGCGCCCGTCCGCCGCGAGCTCGCCACACGGACGGTCTTCAACGTGCTGGGCCCTCTGACGAACCCCGCCGGTGCGCGGGCGCTGATGCTCGGCGTCTACTCGCCTGAGTTGACGCGCACGCTCGCAGCGGCGCTGGTGCAGCTCGACGCGACGCGCGCCTACGTCGTGCACGGCGCAGGCGGCATCGACGAGCTCTCGCCCTGCGGGCCGAATCTCGTCTGCGAGGTCGAGAACGGCAGCGTCCGCGAGTACGAGCTCGACCCGCTCGACCTCGGCATCGAACGGTGTGATCCGTCGGAGCTTCGAGGCGGCGACCCTGCGACGAACGCGCGAGCACTGCGCGACGTGCTCGCGGGCGTCGACGGCGGTCACCGCTCCGCCGTGATCCTCAACGCCGCCGGCGGCATCGCGGCGGCGGGGCATGCGGAGAACCTGCGCGAGGGGATCGAGCGCGCGCGCGAGGCAATCGACTCCGGCGCCGCCGCGTCACGGCTCGAAGCGCTCATCGCGTTTTCGCAGGAGGTGCCGGCATGAGGTTCGCGGACGCACTCGCGCAACCCGGCCTGCGCGCGATCGCCGAGTTCAAGCGCCGCTCGCCGTCGATGGGCGACATCCGTCCGGATGCCCGCGTCGAGCTGTTGGTGCCGGAGTACGCGGCAAACGGTGCGAGCGCAGTCTCCGTCCTCGTCGACGCCGCGTTCGCCGGCACCGTCGACGATCTCCGCGCAGCGCGGGCAGTCTCCGACGTGCCGCTGCTCGGCAAGGGCTTCTTCTCGACAGAGGAGCACCTGCGGGAGCTCCGCGAGGCGGGGGCCGACGCCGCGCTCCTCATCCTCCGCGACCTCGACGACGAGCAGGTTGCGCGCCTGATGCGGTATGCCTCGGAGATCGGGCTCGACACGCTCGTCGAGGCGCACACCGACGAGGAGCTGCAGCGCGCGGTGTCCCTCCGGGCTCCGATCGTCGGCGTCAACGCGCGCGACCTCTCCACGTTCAGCATCGACCGGCGCAGGCAGCTCGACCTCGTCGCGCGCGCAGCGGGCGACCGGCTGGTGATCGCCGAGAGCGCCGTCCACACGCGAGCTCAGGCCGCGGCCGCCGAGCTCGCGGGCGCGAACGCCGTTCTCGTCGGGACGTCGCTGATGCAGGCGGCCGACCCGGGCGCGAAGCTGCGCGAGTTGCTCTCGCGCCCGCTCGTGAAGGTGTGCGGCCTGACGCGGCAAGAGGACGTCGACGCCGCGGTGGAAGCGGGAGCAGACATGCTCGGCTTCATCTTCGCCGAGAAAAGCCCGCGCCGCGCCCCTGCCGTCCTGGACGTTCCGACCACGGCGCTCTCGGTTGCCGTCTTCGTCGGCGAGGCCGAGGAGACCGGCGCCGATCTCGTGCAGCTCTATCCCGACAACGGCGGCACCGTTCGCAGCCGTGACGCTCTGCTGCTGCGTGACGGCGCGCCGGTCGCACAGCTCCTCGACCTGCCCTGGGAAGGGACCGATCCGGCGCACTGGCAGAACGCCGCCAGGGCCGAAGGCCGGATCGTGCTGGCAGGCGGGCTCGGCCCGGAGAACGTGCACGCGGCAATCGAAGCCGTCCGGCCGTGGGGAGTCGACGCGGCGTCGTCGCTCGAGATCGGGCCGGGAGTCAAAGACCATGCGCGTGTGCGCGCATACATCGAGGAGGCGAGACGATGAGCACGACCAGTCTGTTCGGCACGTACGGCGGCCGCTACGTCCCAGAGACGCTGATTCCGGCGCTCGACGAGCTCGAGCAAGGGTGGCGCGCTGCGCTCGCCGACGACACCTTCCACGCAGAGCTGCACGCGCTGCTCACGAACTACGCGGGACGCCCGACGCCGCTCACGCTCAGCGAGCGCTTCGCGCCGGGCAAGCGGATCTATCTCAAGCGCGAGGACCTGCTCCACACCGGTGCGCACAAGCTCAACAACGCGCTCGGCCAGATCGTGCTCGCGCAACGGCTCGGCAAGCGTCGCATCGTCGCCGAGACGGGCGCGGGACAGCACGGCGTCGCGACGGCCACCGTGTGCGCGAAGTTCGGGCTCGAGTGCGTCGTCTACATGGGCGAGGAAGACATCCGTCGCCAGAAGCCGAACGTCGAGCGCATGGGCCTGCTCGGCGCCGAGGTCAGGCCCGTCGACTTCGGCACCAAGACGCTGAAGGAGGCGACGAGCGAGGCGATCCGCGACTGGATCACGAATGTCGAGACGACGCACTATCTGATCGGCTCGTGCGTCGGTCCTGCGCCGTACCCGGAGCTCGTCGCCGAGCTGCAGTCGGTGATCGGGCGGGAGTCGCGCGAGCAGCACCTCGCTGCGGAGGGACGCCTGCCGGAGGTCGTCATCGCCGCGGTCGGCGGCGGCTCGAACGCGATCGGCATGTTCCACGGCTTTCTCGACGACGCCGACGTGCGCCTCATCGGCGTCGAGGCGGCAGGCGCCGCATCGCTCGGCACGGGCCGCACAGGAGTGCTGCACGGCGCCCGGTCATCGGTGCTCGCCGACGAGGACGGGCAGATCGCGGACGCGCACTCCATCTCCGCCGGTCTCGACTATCCCGGCGTCGGACCCGAGCACGCCTTCCTGCGGGACGAGGGCCGCGCGACCTACGTCGGCGCGACCGACGAGGAAGCTCTGCGCGCGTTCCGCGACCTCGCACGCACCGAGGGCATCATTCCGGCCCTCGAGCCGGCGCACGCGCTCGCGCGGGCACGAGAGCTCGATGCCGAGCTGATCCTCGTGTGCCTCTCGGGCCGCGGTGACAAGGACCTCGCCGAAGCGCTCAGCGGACTGGAGAAGCTCGCATGAAGAAGCTCGTGATCTACCTGATGGCGGAGCCCGAGACGCCGGAGCTCGCCCGCGCCGCCGTCGACGGCGGCGCGGACATCGTCGAGTTCGGCTTCCCGTTCTCCGATCCGCTCGCGGACGGGCCCGTCGTCCGTCGCGCAGCCGAGCGTGCGCTCTCGCGCGGAATGCGGACCAAGCAGTGTCTCGAAGTGCTCCGGCAGACGCATGAGCTCGTTCCGGGCACGCCGCTCGTGCCGATGACCTACTCCTCGCTGCTCGAGGCGTACGGGTGGGAGCGCTTCGCCGCTGACGTGCACGCTGCCGGGGGCGCGAGCATGATCGTCGTTGACCTGCCGGCGGACGAGCGGCCGGAGTTGCGGCGCGTGCAGCTCGTCGCACCCACGTCCACGGACGAACGGATCGCGCTCGCAGGGGCCGGCACCGACGGCTGGCTCTATCTCGTCACCGTCACCGGCACGACCGGCGCACGCGGTGAGGTCTCCTCCGCCCTGCCGAGCCTCGTCGAGCGCGCGCGCCGGCTCGTCAGCGTCCCGCTCTACGCCGGCTTCGGCATCTCGACGCCGGAGCATGCACGCTCGGTCGCTGCGCTCGCCGACGGAATCGTCGTTGGATCGCGCGCGCTCGAGG
>Ga0209638_1000318_pt1 | contig 31777 bp, 28 predicted proteins | sample BarGraNGADG00211_FD_184490 | JGI IMG/M metagenome (GOLD analysis project Ga0209638, IMG submission 184490) | Arctic peat soil microbial communities from Barrow, Alaska - Barrow Graham LP Ref core NGADG0002-211 (SPAdes) (version 2) | ecosystem: Environmental > Terrestrial > Soil > Wetlands > Peat...
CGCAGTCCACTGACGTCCTTTCGCCTGCCGACTTGGCAAGACGAACCAGTTCGAACCGGACCCGTCCCAGATGACGCCCCGTTCCCGGCCGGCGATCCCGACGCGGGACGGACGGAATGTTTACCGCACCGGAGACTGCCTCTTCCTGCGCGCGCGGCGCCGGTATGACGCGGGCCGGGCTCTAATGTGGGTGTCGCGATGGACACCGGACCCACATTCGACCAAGAGGCGCTGCGGCGTGCCCGCGAACGGGCGGGCCTGACCCAGCACGAACTCGCCCGCAGAGTTGGGGTGGCCGGGGGGGAACGGGTCTCCATGTGGGAGCGGGGGGCCTCTCAGCCGCGGCCCGAGTTGCTGCCACCGTTGGCCGCGGCGCTCGGACTCACGCCCGCAGATCTACTTGTCCCCGACCTCATCGGTTCAGATCTGCGCCGGTTGCGGTTCCTGGCCGGGCTCAGCAGCGCCGAACTGGCCGAAGCGATCCACCTCTCAAAGGTCACGCTCAAGCGGTGGGAGGCCGGGCACCTCGAACGGTTACCCGTCTCGGGCACCCTTAAGGCCCTGGCGGGTGCTCTCGGCGTGACCGTCCCCGCCGTGCGCCAGGCCATGACCCGCAGCATGAAGAAGGCATCTCTGCGCCCCTGAGCGCCACGCGGCCTGGATCCACAACAGGTCGCGTCCCTCGGGCAGTGACGGGCAGAGTGTGGTGTGATACGTGCGGGAAGTGCACGGACCGGCCCCTCGTGGGACTTGTGTGTGGCCCCGACGTCGGCGAGACAAGGGGATCGCGACCCGTGCTCTCATAACCACAGCCCTCCGCGTGCCTGTCGTGATTTTGATACCACTAGCACTAGTGTTGAGGGGTCGACTTCGGTCTAGGGTGACCACTGGGACCCCATCCACCGGCCTTAGAACAAGTGAGATCAGAGGAGCACGACATGACTACCCGTACCCGGGCTCTGGCAGCAGGTTTCGCAGTAGGCGGGCTGCTCATCGTCACGGCCTGTGACAACAGCCAGAGCCTTCCGGTTACGCGGCCCACCACGTCGAGCTCGACCACAACCTCACCGACCTCGATCCCGACACAGACACTCTCGCCAGCGGAGAAGGACCTCAAGTCCGCCAACGATGCTGTCAGCAAGCTCTGGTCGGTGACGGCCGAGTTGGCGTCGGACCCGTACCTGAGCCTCGGCAAGTTGGCTGAGGTCGCGAGTGATCAGGCCATATATCAGTGGCGCAGCATTCTGACCGGTAATCGCGTCAAGCAGTTGAAGCAGATAGGCAGGGCCACGATCGTCTCATCGGAGGCGAAGGCGACTAGCGCAAATACCTTCGATGTCACGGCCTGCATTGACGTGAGCAAGGTCAACGTGGTGGACAAGAACGGGAAGTCTGTGGTGGCCGCGGGTCGGCTTCCCCGCGTGCAGTACACGTACAAGGTCGCGAAGATCCCTTCGGGGTTCTTCGTGACCAAGGACACTCTGCAGGGGAAGCCATGTTGAAGCGGCTGCCGCTTACCTGCGTGACCTTGACCGTGCTCGCGGTGCTGTTATTCGGCGGACCAGCACATGCCGCTAACGGGTCAGTTCAGTGCCCTCCAGGGCAGAAGGCGGAACCCAACAGCGGTGTCTGCGTACTTATCGTTACGACGCCCGGAGTCCCCGCGACGCCGGGCACGCCCGTCACGCCCGTCACGTCTGGCGCTCCGGCATCGCCTCAGAAGTGTGTGTCGCCGTACTCGGGGAAGGAAGTCCCTTGCCGGGACGGTGACAGCTGGTACTCCAACGCCCTTGGGTGTTACATCAGCCTCACGCATCCGCAGCCACCCAAAAGCGATTCCCTGTGGAACCTGCACACTGATGGGGCGATCTACGACTGCTACACGCCGGACCTCATCAGCGGGACGCGTACGTACCCCCTCTGGTCTGCCACCCCACCCGCCGGACCAGTCGCGCCACCAGACCCGGCCCAGCTTGCACAGCAGGCACTCTCGTTGATGCGGCTGAAGGCGATCACGGTCGGCATTGTCCCCGACCCGAGTGGTGTGGGCCTGGTCGGTATGCCGAACTGGATGTGGGTTACCAACCCCACTGCCAACACTTGGGGCCCGCTCACCCGCGGCGCGTCCGCCGCGGGCTGGACGGTCACCGCTACGGCGAAGGTATCGAAGGTGACATGGAACATGGGCGACGGTCAGGTGGTCGTCTGTAACGGGCCGGGCACCCGCTACCAGGACAGCTACGGCAAGCAGCAGTCACCCGACTGCGGGCACACCTACACACGCCAGGGCGCCTACACGGTGCGTGCGACCTCGCATTGGGTCATCACCTGGGCCGGAATCGGACAGACCGGAACGATCACGATGGACCTCACCAACACCGCGCCCCTCACGATCGGTGAGGCGCAGGTGTTGAGGCAATGACCTTGGGCAGGGAGAGGGACGAGAAGATGACAACGACCGTGGAACGTCCGGCGCAGGACGCCGCACCACCCGCTCGCGGCCGCTGGGGTCGCAACGGCTCCGGCGGCGAACCGGACCGCCGGGTCCCGACCCCGCCGCGGTTGCGGCGTCGGTGGGGGGTGTTCGCCGCGATGGCCGCCGTCGTCTGCCTGGGTGCGCTGGGCAACGTATGGCTGCACCAAGCCACAACGAATGCTTCGCCGGTCGTGGCCGCACGCTCGACGATTGCCCGGGGACAGATCATCAACCGTGCCGATCTGGTCACCGTGCAGATCGGTGTCGACCCGGCACTGCACCCGGTCCCGGCCTCTCAGCTGGAGACCCTGGTCGGCAAACGAGCTGCACTGGATATCGCAGCAGGGTCCCTGCTGACCGGCGACGAGGTTACCGACAAGGTCATCCCCGCCCGCGGCAAGTCCGTGGTCGGTGTCGCGGTCCCGGCGACGCTTCTGCCCGGCATCCCGCTCGTCGCGGGGGATCAGATCCGGGTGGTCGCCACGCCCGGAGCGCAGGGTGAAGCAACACCCGGTGCCCCGCCAAGCATTGCCGCGAGCGTGGTCAGCACGGCCACAAGTACCGACAACGGACAGGGAAGCCTGACGATCATCACGGTCTCGGTTCCGGACTCGGACGCGGCCGGGCTGGCGGCGATGGCGGCCACGGGCAAGATCGCGATCGTCCTGGACTCACGGGAACGGTGACCTGATGAGTCTTATCGTCCTCACCTCGGCATCGGGGTCGCCCGGGGTCACGGCGACCGCGCTGGGACTGGCGTTGACCTGGTCTCGTCCGGTGATGCTCGTCGAGGCCGACCCCACCGGCGGTTCGGCCGTGTGCGCTGGCTACCTGCGTGGGGCCACCACCCCGCCGGACTCGCTGATCGACCTGGCGCTGGCCCATCGCGAGGGAGGTCTGCTCGCGGCGCTGCCGCAGGTGACCATGACCCTGCCGGGCTCCTCGGTGACGCTGCTGCCCGGCACCCGTTCGCACGAACAGGCCCGCAGCCTGCTCGGGCTGTGGGAGCCATTGACGGGGGCGTTGAAGTCGCTCGAGCGCACCGGGCAGGACGTGATCGTCGACGCCGGCCGGTTGGGCCTTTACGGGTGGCCCGAGCCGTTGGTGTACGGCGCCGACCTGACCTTGCTGGTGACCCGAACGGACTTGGTGTCACTGTCCGGCGCCCGCTCGTGGGCCGAGACCCTGCGCGGGCGGTTCGAGCGGATCGGTGCCTGCCCCTCGCTGGGAGTGCTCCTGGTGGGGGAGGGGGAGCCGTACCGCACCCGTGAGGTCGCCAAGTTGCTCCAGGTGCCGGTCGTGGCGTCCCTGGCCTGGGACCCGGAGGCGGCGGCAGTGCTCGCCAAGGGTGCCGAACCACCCCGACCCAGCGCACTGCAACGACTCGCAGACCGAAACCCGTTCGACGACTCGGCTCTACTGCGCAGCGTGCGGGCCGCCCGGACCGCGGTCCAGGCCACCATCGCCACCAACCGTGACCACCTACAGGCCGCCCCGGCCGGGAGACAAACGTGAGCACCGAACCCGTCGTCCCAGACCGGCCGCAGGACCCCACCGACCCGGCGGCGCTGCCGCTGTTCGCGGCACCACCACCGCGCCCTGGCCGCGTGCGGGGCGGGTTCTCCATGCGCCCCTCATCGGAACCGGTGCCCCTGTCGGCGGCGCGCAGCCGCCGCGCGCAGCCTGCGCCCGCGACCGCAGGGCAGCACGCCGACGTCGATTGGGGCCTGGTCGGCGCGTTCCGCACGCTCGTGTCCGACCGCATCGCCCAAGCCCTCGGCCGTGACTGGCGTGAAGCCGACAGCGACGACACCACCACTTCGGCGATCCCGCGACCGACGATGGACAAAGTCTCCCAGGAGACCTACGGGCGGGCAGTCATCAACGACCTGCTCGAGGAGCACACCGCCGACGCCGTCACCGCCGGGAGCAGCACGTGGACCGCGGGCGAGCAGGCCACCCTGTCCGACGCGATCTTCAACGCCGTGTTCCGGCTCGGCCGGCTGCAACCCCTGGTCGACGACGACCGAATCGAGAACATCTACATCATCGGCTGTAAGAAAGTCCTCCTCGAGCTCACCGACGGCCGGCGGATCCCAGGGCCGCCCGTCGCGGATACCGACGAGGAGCTCATCGACTTTCTGCGTTTCCTGGCCAGCCGTTCCGAATCCAACCCGCGACCCTTCTCCGAATCCACCCCCAAGCTGCACATGAAGCTCGACGGCGGTTCCCGCCTGGCAGCCACCGCCTGGGTGGTCACCGTCCCGACCATCGTCATCCGCCGCCACCGCCTCCAGATCGTCAGCCTCCAGGATTGGGTCGACATGGGTTGTCTGAGCGCGGCCGGCGCTTCATTTCTGTCCGCCGCCGTGCAGGCCGCGTGCAGCGTCGTCGTCTCCGGTCCCATGTCGGCCGGCAAGACGACCCTGACCCGGGCGCTGTGCGCCGAGATCCCCGCCGACGAAGCCATCGGCACCTTCGAGACCGAGTACGAGCTGTTCCTGGATCAGTCCGGCAACCACGAGATCGTCGTGGCCTGGGAAGCCCGTCCAGGCATCGGGGAGATCGGCCCAGACGGTCGCCCCGCGGGCGCCTTCGACCTCGACGAGGCACTGAAGGACTCCTTCAGGTTCGCCCTGGCCCGCCAGATCATCGGCGAGATCCGCGGCCGTGAGGTCTGGACCATGATCAAGGCAATGGAATCCGGCACCGGATCCATCTCGACCACCCACGCCGCAAACGCCGAGGCCTGCATCCGCAAGCTCGTCACCTGCGCCATGGAAGCCGGACCCCATGTCACCCACGAGCTGGCCACCACCAAACTGTCCGAATGCCTGGACATCATCGTGCAGGTCAGCCGCAAGGTGGTCCGCAGCCCGGACGGCACCCAGATCCTGCGCCGGTGGGTCTCCGAGATCGTCGTCGTCGAGCCCGGTGAGAAGGAGAAGGGCTACGCGATCACCCACGTGTTCGGACCCTCCACCGACGGGCCAGCCGAAGCGACCGGCATCCTGCCAGCGGCCTTCCAGGACCTCATCGACCACGGGTTCGACCTGGCCACCTACCAGGCCGAGAGCGAGGGGCGGGCATCGTGAACGGCCTGCTACCGGCTCTGTTCGGCGCACTGACCGTCGCTGGCCTGATCGGCATGGCCATCGCGTTGCGCCCCACCCCCGACCGACCGACCGCACCGCGCCGGCCGCTGCCGTTGGCAGGCCGCCTGCGCGCGATCAGCCCACGGTCCCGCAAGCTCCTCCTGGCAGGCTGCGTCGCAGGCGTGGTCACCGCACTGTTCACCGGCTGGCTGATCGCGATCGTTCTGGTTCCCGCTGCCATCGCCGGTCTGCCGCTGTTGCTCTCCAAGCCCCCAACGGGCGGGCAGATCAACCGGGTCGAGGCCATGGAGGAATGGACCCGCAGCCTCGCAGGCGTCCTCGGCGGCGGGGTTGGCCTCGAGCAGGCACTCACCGCGACACTGCGGTCCACCCCGGCGGCGATCAAGCCGGAAGTCACCCAACTGGTGGCGCGCCTGCGAGCCCGCTGGGACACCGAAGCTGCCCTGCGTGCCTTCGCCGACGACCTCAACGACGCCACCGGCGACCTAGTCTCCGCCAACCTCCTGCTCGCCGCACGCCGACGCAACCGCAGCCTGGCCAGCGTCCTGGAAGGGGTCGCTGAGTCCGTCGCCGACGACGTCGCCTCCCGTCGCCGGATCGAGTCCGGCCGGGCCAAGCCGAGAGGCACCGCACGGCTTGTCACCCTCATCACTGTCGGCGTGCTCGGCATCCTGGCGTTGACCGGCGGCTACATCGAGCCCTACGGCACCCCGGTCGGGCAGGTGACGCTCGGCATCCTGTTGACCGCCTACATTGGCGCCCTGGTATGGATGCGGCGGATGGCCCAAGGCAAGCCGCTGCCCAGGTTCATCGGGGCCACCGCCAAGGCAGGTGCCCGATGACCGGCCTGCAACTGGCCCTGCTTTCCGGCGCACTCCTGGGCGGCGGTGTCGCCTTGGTCATCTGGCAACTGGTGCCCGCCCAACCAGACCTCATCGACACTCTCGACCGGCTCTCACCCCCTGCCAGGCGACGCGCGGGCACACCCGCAGTGGCGGCCATGCCCAGCAACGAGGAACGGCTTGGGGTGTGGGCGCTCAAGACCCTCCCGCGGGCCACGTGGGTGCGCACCCCCACCCGGGAGCTGGCGATCCTGCGCAAGAGCGAAGCCCAGTTCTACGGGGAGAAAGTCCTCTTCGCCGTTGCGGGCCTGGTCATCCCGCCCGTGCTCACCGGGTTTTTTGCCCTGCTGGGTTTGACCTTCCCGGCCGTCGTCCCGGCCGCAGCCACCGTCGCCATGGCGACCCTGTTGTTCTTCCTGCCCGACTACAACGCCCGCGACGACGCCAAGAAGGCACGCGTCGAGTTCAGCCGCGCGTTGAGTGCCTACATCGACCTGTGTGCGCTGGAACGCAACAGCGGCTCCGGCGCACGACAGGCGATGGAGAACGCGGCCGCGGTCGGCGACTCGTGGGTTTTCCGGCGCATCGGCGAGGAACTCGCCCGGTCCAGGTACGGAGGCCACGGACCCTGGGACGGGCTCGCTGGCCTCGGCGACGAGCTGGGCCTGCCCGAACTGGGGGACTTCGCCGACATCATGCGCATTGCCGGCGACGAGGACTCCAAGGTCTACAAGCAGCTGCGCGCCCGAAGCGCCTCGATGCGCAGCGCCATGCTCAGCGCGGAGCTGACCCAAGCCAATGTCGTCGAGGAGCGGATGTACATCCCAGCGTCCTTCCTCGGCGTCGTCTTCCTCGGCCTGCTCATCGCCCCCTCGATCCTGCGCCTGTTCTCCGGCGCCAACTAGCCCCGCCCACCACGGCACAGAAGGGAAGCCACCTAGCCATCGCCTTGACCCGTGGACAACGACACTGGACCCACCTCGGCCATAGACGCACGTACGACAAGGGCACGGCCACAAGACCTATCGCATCGCACCACACACAGGGAAGGAACATCTGACATGCATTACCTCCCAGCCACTCTGCACACCCTTGGCGTGCACCTGCGTGACCGCGCCACCGCAGCGACCACCACCGGGCGGGACCGGGGCTCGGTCACCATCCAGGAGGTCCTCTGGTCCGTGTTCGCGATCGCCATCGCCGGCATCGTCGTCGCAGCCATCCGGACCTACGTCAGCAATCAAGCTGCCCTGATCAAGTAGGTCACGTCCCTGCCATGCGTGCGTCCCGCTCAGTGCCCCGCCGCCTCCACCTGCAGGTGGAGGCGGACAGACACTGTCAGCGCGGATCAACCTCCATCCAGATGGTGGTGTTGATGCCCGCTCTCTTCGCGCTCATGTTCATGGGCATGCAGGCCGCGCTGATCTACCACGCCCGAACCATCGCGATCGCGGCCGCCGAGGAGGGTGCCCGGGCCGCGGGTGCCCAGGGCGGCAGCGTCTCCGGTGGAACCGCGGCCGCGGCCGCCTTCGTGGCCTCAGCTGGCGGCGGCGACGTGCTGCGCGGGGTCAGCGCCACCGGCAACCGCGGCGCTGTCACCGCCACTGTCACCATCTCCGGTGCAGCGCTGAGTGTCGTGCCCGGATGGAGCCCGCGCATCACCCAAAGCGCCACAGTGCCCGTCGAAAGACTCAGCCGATGAGGATGAGCAGGCGCAACCGTGAACGCGGCTCAGCAGTCATCGAGGCTGTCATCGGGATCCCCGCGTTCGGCCTGTTTCTCGTCCTGATCATCCTCGGCGGCCGGGTGACGATCGCCCACCAAGCCGTCGAGTCCGCCGCCGCTGCGGCCGCCCGGGCCGCCTCCATCTCCCGGACCCAAGGTCAAGCCCAAAGCGCAGCCAGCGCCGGAGCGACAACCAGCCTGCGCAACCAAAGCGTCAACTGCCTCACCACCCAAGTGCGCGTGGACACCTCCGGTTTCGCGGCCCCGGCCGGCACCCCCGCCTCGGTCGGGGCAACCGTTACCTGCGTGGTGAACCTGTCCGATCTGGCCCTGCCCGGTCTGCCGGGAAGCCGCAGCATCACAGCCACAGCGAGTTCCCCGCTGGACACCTACCGAGAGCGGTGAATTCTCATGCCCCGCGCGACCCCGCACCGTCTGCGTCGCCTCGACCGTGAACGCGGATCGGTCACGATCTGGATGATCACCTCGGCCACTGCGATGATCCTGCTCGCCGGCCTGGCCGTCGACGTCGGCGGCCAGGTTCACGCCAAGCAACGCGCCCAGGACATCGCCGTCGAAGCCGCCCGTGCGGGCGGCCAGCAGTTGCAAGCACCGGCAGCGGTCCGCGGACAGGGCGCGGTTGCCGACCCGGGCCAAGCCATCGCGGCTGCGAGGAACTACCTCGCCGGCACCTCCGACGTCACCGGCACGGCATCCGTCAGCGGCGGCAACACCATCACCGTTAACACCACCAGCACATACGAGCCGAAGTTCCTGAGCATCATCGGGATCGGTTCGCTGACGGTCAGTGGCCACGCACGAGTCCAGATCACCCGCGCCGTGGGAGGTGTCGCACGATGAAATTCCGTGCCCGTATGGTCGGCCTGCTGGCCACCCTGCTGCTACTCGGTCTCCTGGTCGGCCTGCCGGCCGCCCTGCTTGCCCTCGGCGCCAACCCGATCTCGCACGCCTTGCCCACTCTCGAGCAGATCCGCACCGCCTTGACTACTCCCGACGACGGCACGCTGGCCCTGGGCGCCATCAAGATCATCGCCTGGTCGGCGTGGGCTTTCCTGGCAGCCAGCATCCTGTTTGAGATCGCCTCCCGGATTCGTGGCGTCCGTACCCCACACCTGCCCGGTTTGCGGGTGCCCCAACTGGCTGCACGGCAACTCATCAGCGCTGCCGTGTTGCTGTTCGTGGTGGCACCCGCCGGCGTCCAGTCTGCGACGGCAACCACCCCGGCACCGCACACCGCATCTGTCGCCGCGACCTCAGCCGGCCCTGACCGCGCGACCGGCGCTGCCCGGTCGGCCGGCGTCGCCGCCGCGCACACTTTGTCGCGAGGGGCGACGGCCACGTACACCGTCAAGACGGGGGACAGCCTGCGTTCTATCGCCGGCCACTACCTCGGGGACCCGGAGCGCTGGAGCGCGATCCTCGCCCTTAACCCAGATCTGAAGGGCCACCCGGACCTGATCTACTCCGGGACCGTCCTGGCCATGCCCGCGGCGACCGGCGCCAGCGCCGGCGCTGGACACGCCTACACCGTGCACAAGGGCGACACCCTCAGCGGCATCGCCCAACGAGAGCTCGGTGGCGCCGACGCCTACCCGGCGATCTTCCAAGCAAGCACCGACACGCTCCAGCCCGGCGGTGCCCACCTGCGCGACCCGGACGTGATCGACGTCGGATGGACCCTCACCATCCCTGCCGCGACAGTCACACCGCCGGCGTCAGCTCCATCTGTCCCGGTCAGCCCGACGCCTCCAGCGGCCGCGGGCCAGCCCAGCGGGAGAAGTGCGCAGATCCCAAGCAGCCACCGACCCGACCGTGACGTCGAGCCGGGCTCGACTGACTCGACCAGCCAGGCACACGCGCTGGCCCGGGCGTCTGCCACCCAAATCGCCACCGACGAGCAGGGCGAGCACCAGCAGGCAGCCTGGATGCTCGCCGGTCTCACCGGGGCAGGGGCCATGCTCGCCGGGTCGATGTTCCTGCTGCTGCGCCGCCGCCGACGCAACCAGTTCCGTTCCCGACGGCCCGGGCGCACCATCGCCGCACCACAGATGTTGTTGGCGCCAGTGGAGAAGACACTCACCGCGGTAGGGACCACGACCGCGCCCACAGTGGAGCACATGGACCAGTTGCTGCGCCGGCTCGCTGCCCGCGCCGGACGGGACGGCACGGCGATGCCCGAGCTGGGCGCCGTCGAACTCACCGCCGGCACCATCGTCCTGCACCTGAGCAAACCCGCCCAGCTGCCCGCACCCTGGTCAGGCAGCTCCGACCAGATGCACTGGAGCATCCCTGCTGCTGAGGGCCTCCAGACGGTGGGGCCAGCAAACCCCGACCAACCCGCGCCATACCCACTGCTAGTCGTCATCGGTGTCAGCGACCAAGACCATGTCTGGCTGCTCAACCTCGAAGATCTCGACGTCACGATCACCGGCGACCCCACCTATGGCCGCGACGTCGCCCGCCACCTCGCCGCCGAGATTGCCTGCAATCCCTGGTCGGCCGGAGTGCGCGTCGACTGTGTCGGTGTCGGCGAAGAGGTCGCCCCGATGCACCCGGACCGCATTCGCGTCCACGGCGCGGAGGTCGTCGCCGAAGCCCTCACCGACGCGGTCGCCACCATCGACCGCACCCGAAGCCTCGACCTCGACGTCGTCACCGCCCGGGCCAGCCAAGCCGGCGCGGACACCTGGCCAGCACGGCTGCTGCTCATCGATGCCGGCAACGACCCTGCGGCCCTGTCCCAGCTGCTGACCTTGGTCCACGAGCATGCTGGCCGCACCGGCACCTCAGTGGTCGTCGCTGGGTCTCGACCCGACACTCCCGGCGTCACCCTGCACGTCACCGGCGACGGGCGCCTGTGCATGCGCGAAGCCGGCCTGGACCTGATCGCCGCCGGGCTGACCAGCGATGAGGCTCAGGGCTGCGCCTCGCTGCTGGCCCAGAGCGAGGACCTGCACGACGCAGCGATCCCTGCTGACCCCGACGCCACCGACGGGTGGCGCGCCTGGTCCAACAACGCCGGGTCGCTGCGTCCGGAGCACACGCTGCCGCGTGACGGCGAGGACACCGACCCCACGCAGGAGGTCAGCAGCCTGCTCGAGGACGAAGATGAGGCCTACGTGGAGGTGGCCGCGACCACCTCCGAGGACCTCGCCACGCTCGCCCCACGGGTGACCTCCTCGGTACGCCAGCAGGTCGAGGATGCCGACCTCACGCTCGACGCGGACGTGGCCGCGTGGTTCTCCGACAACTGCCCCCTGCCGCGGCTGAGCCTGCTCGGCCCAGTTCGGGCACGCACCCGAGGCACGCCCCTGACCAAGGGGAAGCCCTACATGACTGAGATCCTCGCTTACCTGGCCACCCGCCCGGGTGGGGTCACAACCGGCGAACTCGCCGACACCTTCAACATCACCGCGGGCAAGGCCCGTGAGTACGCCCGCAGTGTGCGGGAATGGCTCGGCACCGACCCCCTGACTGGCGACCGGCACCTGCCTGACGCCAGACACGCCCCAGCCGCCATCGACCGCGGGGTCGGGGTCTACCAGGTCCTGAACGTCCTGGTCGACGTCGACCTGTTCCGGCGGCTGCGCGTGCGCGGGGAGGCGCGCGGCGGCGACGGCATCAATGACCTGCGCACGGCGCTTCGCCTCGTGCAGGGCCGGCCCTTCGACCGGCTGCGCCGGGGAGGCTGGGGTTGGCTGTTGGAGGGCGACCGCCTCGACGAGCACATGGTGTGCGCGGTCGTCGACGTCGCGCACCTCGTCACCACGCACAGCCTCAAGGCAGGCAACCTGCGACTGGCTCGCATCGCGGCGGAGACGGCCGCCCTGGCGGCCCCGTATGAGGAGATCCCGCGGCTGGACCTAGCCGCCGTCGCCGACGCCGAGGGACACCACAGCGAGGCCGAACGGATCCTGCGGGACGAGGTGTGCAACCGCAGTGACGACGAGGGAGCACCCCCAGAGCTTCCTGAGCGCACCGAGCAGATTCTGCAAGCCAAGGACTGGCTCGGCGTCAGGGCCGGCTGAATTCCTGAGAGGGTCCCGCGTCCGCGCCGGGACCCTCTCAGGTCGCCTCCGGTGAGGGTTCCCGGTGTGCCGACCAGTTCAGGGTGGGCCGGCTCTGACCAGAGAGCCGGGACCCTATCTGCTCAGGACGAAGCACGCTTTTGCCCGACGTCTACCCCTGACTTGGGGGACGTTGGGGGACGTTGGGGGACGAGCCTATTTGCGCAGGTCAGAGACCTGAACGTTGTTTCGTCCCCCCGGCTCAGATGCCCTGAGTAGCCCGGGCGGGGACGAGAACGGGGACGTCTCTTCGCGAGGTTCATGCCGTGTCAACACGGCGAAAGGAACTCGCGATGAGCGTGGCAAACCAACTCGGCCTTGCCGACCCGGACAGCGACCTGCTGGGGCTGGCCCGGCAACGTTGGCCACAGTGGACCGGGCAACACCCGGCCCTGCGTGTGGTCGACGACCTGCTCGACCTGCCGGGCTGGTTGGCCAGCGCCGAGAAGGACCATGGCGACCAGGTCTTGCACACTCTGGCCCGGCTGGCTTCCCCCAGGGGAGGCGACGACATCGCCGCCTCTGGCGCACTGGTCTGGCTGCTGCTGCCCGGAGCCAGCCTGCTGGCCAACCGGCTACGCAACCTGACCCACCGCATCGACGAAGTGGTCGCAGCCCAGCTGTGGGTCGAGGCCAGGTCCTTCCCGTGGGAGCGAGGCCGCAAGGTCGCCGCCAACGTCCTGATGAACACCCGCAAGGGTGTGCTGCGCGACCTGGGTGTCGGAGAGCTCCTACGCCACCTGGACCCAACGTGGGCAAAGGCGCTGGTGCTTTCCCCGACGGCGGATCTGTGGCGGGTGATCGAGAGTTCCCGACCTGAGCGGGAACCAGCCGCGATCGTCGAGCTTGAGGAGGTCCTGGCTTGGGCCGTGCGGGAAGGAATCGTCGGCGCCGCCGACTGCCAGCTGCTGATGTGTCTGGCAGCCGAAGCGGATAAGGCAGGCCCGGGCGGTGCTCGCCGGGGCCGGCAGGGCCTGACGGCCAAGGCGGCCTCCGAAACGGTCGCCGAACAGTGGGGCCTGTTACCTCGCACCGTGCGGCGCCGTACCCAGCGCACCCTGGACGCCCTGAGCCAGGCCCGGACCCGCACCGGAATCCCGGCATGACCGTGACCCCCCAGCCCCGCCGCGTGGCTTTAGGCAACGAGGTGATGACAGTGAACCCGCAGGAGAAGGACCAGCAGATCGCGCGGCTGCTCGCGGCCGTCGGCGACGAAGCGGCGGCCTTGGACGCCTTGGAAGGGTGTGTGACCCGGCTACACGACTCCCGCGACGCCAAGGTGGCCCTGGCCCAGCTGACCTCTGCAGACCTGCGCGCGGCACTCAGCATGCGCCGCCAAGCCCTGGGAGAGGAGCGGCTGTGAGCGTGCACACCCCACCGCGACCGGTCAGCGTCGATGAGCTGCGGCGCGCCTGGCGCGCCGTCCAGGACGGCCAGTTCCGGGGTCGGACGCACCCCGCCCCAGCGACCCGAGCAGACCCCCGGCCCGCGACCCGCGGGCGCTGGGTGCCGACCGAACCGGTGCTGCCCGTCATCGGCTGCCACGGATCCGCCGGAACCTCCACGACCGCCCTGGCGATCGCCACCGCTGCTGGCCCCGCCCGAGTGATCGAGTGCTGCACCCTCACCGCGTCCGGGCTGGCGCCCGCCTCCTTCGCCGAACTTGGGTCCGGGTCCGGGTGGGCTCTCGGCCGGCGTGACACGGTCCTGATCGCCCGGACCGTCGACGTGCTGGTCAGCCTCGGGGAAATCCCAGTCCCCGAACCGGCCGACCCGCACATCACCCTCACCGTGCTGGACATCGGCTGGGAGATCGGGCAGGCGTTGGCCACCCCCAGCTGGGTCGGCGAACAACTGCTGTCCGCCCAGCACGTCGTGGTCGTGACCACGGCGACCGTCCCCGGCATTCGCCGCCTCGAGGGCGCGCTGGCCCTGCTCGACACCGTCCATGTCGTGGCCGCGGTCGTCGGCCCCCGACGTCGCCGATGGCCGCGAAGCATCCAAGGCGGGATGGGTCCGCTGGTACGCGGCCTCGACGACCGCGGCGACCTCGTGCAGATCCCGGCCGACAAGCAGCTGGCAGCCCGAGGCCTGGACTCCACGCCCCTGCCACCCCCGCTGCTGTCCGCAGCGGGCACCCTCCTGCGTCAGGTCGGCGACGGAACAAACCCGAAGGGATCACCATGAACAAGCTCAGCACCCTCAGTACGCAGGTGGTCGCGGCGATCTGCCCGGTCGCCCCACCCGGAGCCCAGGCCTACGCCGACAAGCTCACCGGCTACGTCCTGTGGGGTGTCCTCATCCTGTTCCTGGTCGGCATCGTCGTCGGTATCGGTGCGATCGTCGCCGGCCGGGTCTTCTCCATGCCGCACGCCTCGAAGGCCGGGGTTGTCGGTGTCGTCGTCGTGTTCATGGCCGCGGTCGGCTACATGGTCCTGCCGGGAATGGTCAGCGGCATCACCGGGGCGGGCTGTGTGGGATGAGCGTCGTCGCCGCGGACAGCGAGGGTGCCTGGGATCGCCGGCGCCTGCTGGTGATCCTGGTCAGCGCCGGGCTGACGGCCGCCCTTCTTGCGGTCGGCCTCGGCTACGCCATGTACAGCGCCGTGACCTCCACGGTCACCGCCGCCGCCACCGGTAACGCCGCCGGGCCCGCAGTCGGCGCCATACCCCTCGACACACCGGTGCGCGGTCAAGCCCACCGCGACACGGTCTCGGCGGCCACGATGCTGCGGGTCAGCCCCGACGACAGCCGGCAAGGCACCCCGGCCGCAGCGCCGCTTCCCACCATCACCATCCCGCCGGCGACCCAGGCCGGTCCCGTGCAGGTGTCGACCGGGTTCCCGCACACATCCGAGGGTGCCGTCGGCCAGCTCGCGGCTATCGAAACAGCCGTCCTGCAAGCCATGTCGATAGCCCAAGCCACCGAGGTTTACGGCGCCTGGGCGATGCCCGGCGGGGTCGGTGCACCCCAGTGGGAACTCACTGGTGCCGTCCAAGCCTTCCTCGGCAGTCGCAGTGGCGGGCAGGCCAAGGCGATCACCACGGTGATCACCGCCACCCCCGCCGGGGGCCTCGTCAAAGGCGCCGACGGCGACGACTGGGTCCTGGCCTGTGTGCTGCTCGACGTCCGCGCCGTGGTGGCCACCGAGGCACGGATCGGCTACGGGCACTGCGAACGGATGCAGTGGGCCGCGGGTCGCTGGCTCATCGGCCCCGGCCCGGCCCCGGCCCGCGCACCGTCCACCTGGCCAGGCACCGACCTTGCGCGGCAAGCCGGCTGGCGAACCTGGACCCCGGCCGGGCCGGAATGAGGCTGACATGAACTGGTGGGACGTCCTGAACCCCTTCACGTACCTCGGCGACGCGGCCGGGAAAGTCGTCGCCGACGCCTGGACAGTGGCCATGCTCGGCATCTGGAACGCCGGCCTGTGGCTGCTCAAACTGGTCCTCACCATCGAAGACGCCTTCCTCACCCCCGACCTGAGCCAGAACGGGCCCGGCGGGCAGGTTTACCCGTACACGTTCTGGCTCGCCGGGGCACTGGTCGTCATCATGCTCATGATCCAGCTCGCGATTGCGGTCTTCCGCCGCGACGGCCAGGCCCTGGCCCGTGCGGTGATCGGCGCCGGGCAGTACGTCCTGGTGCTGGCCACCTGGTTGGTTCTGGCGGTGGCCGTCCTCGCCGGCGCCGGCGGCCTCACCAAGGCGCTGATGCAGGCCCTGCTCGGCGCTGACAGCCTGGCCGCCTGGCAGCCGTGGACCGGGTTCAGCACCGCGGACATCTCCGACGGCACGATCGCCACCGTTCTGGGCGTCATGGGCCTGTTCCTGGTCTTCGGGGCGATCGGCCACGGCCTGGTCATGCTTGCTCGCGGTGGTGCACTCATCGTTCTGTCCGCCACTGCGCCCATCTCCGCCGCGGGCCTGGTGTCAGAGACCGGGCGCGGCTGGTTCTGGAAGACGCTGCGCTGGTTCATCGCGGCCGCGTTCAGCCCGCTGCTGATGATCCTCGTCCTGGGCACCGGGGTCCGGATGACCTCCGGCGTCGCCCTCGGACTGACCAACTCACTTGAATCCGCAGTGGGCACAGCCATCCCCGGCGTGATGCTGATCGCGATCGGAGCGTTCGCCCCGCTGGCCCTGTTCAAACTGCTCGCCTTTGTCGACCCCGGCACTAGTTCCGGTGCCGCGCTGCGCGCCGGCATGGCTGCCCAGGGCGGCATCCAGGGAGTCATGCGCGGAGGCGCCGGAGCGGCCTCGGGCGCCGCCTCGAGTACCGACGAGCACGGCCGTTCCCAAGGCGAGGCCTCCGCCGAAGCCGACACCACCGGCCGATTCACCAGCCAGGCCGGCGGTTTGATGGGCGCCCTCGGACCCGTCGGCCAGGCCGCAGCCGTCGGCCTTGGCGCCATGCAGACCCTCGGGGCCAAGGGAGCGGCCCTCGGCGCCGACGTGACCAATCAAATGGGCGTCGGGCACAACAGCTACGTCCCCGACTTCAGCGCCACCAAGAACAGCTCGAACGGCTCAGCGCAAGGCCCCCGCGACGACGACAACCCCGACATCAACGGCTCCGGCGCCGGGGCCACCCCCGAAGCACCCATCGGCAGCGGCCAGGCCCCGACGCCGCCCACCATGCCCATGCCTGCGGGCCCGCCAACCCCCGGGGGAACTGGCCCGACCGCCCCCGGCGCCCCAGGTGGCGCAGCGGGGGCATCCGGAGGTGGCGCTGGAGGCGGCGCCGCAGCAGGTGGGGCTGAAGCCGCAGCCATCCCGATCGTGCCCGTCTAGGACAAGGAGCAACCCAGCATGAGCGTCATCTACAGCGACTACTCCAGGGACCGGATCGGCTGGTTCTTCGGCCTGTCCGGGTGGCAGCTGGCCGTCGTCGCCCTCTCCAGCCTTCCCATGTTCTGGTCGGTGCAGCAGACCGCCTGGGCGTCAGCGGCGATGTTCCTCGGAATCTGGGTGCTCGTCGCCCTGGTTACGGTTGTGCCCGTCCGCGGCCGCTCCGCGGTGGGGTGGATCGCTGCCTCGGTGACCTTCGCCGCAGGCGGACTGGCCGGCTGGTCCCGGTTCCGAGCCCGGGCTGCGGGCGGCAAGACCGACTCCCTGACCGACGTCGACCTACCCGGCGCCTTGGCGGGCATTGAGATCCACGACGGGCCACCGGTCGGCATCGTCGGGGCCCGGGTGGCGATCATCCAGAACCACGCAGACAAGACGTGGGCCATCACCGCGGCGATCGTGCACCCCGGTATCGGGCTGCGCGAGGCTGATGAGCGGATCCGCCAAGGCAAGGGGCTGGCCGAGCTGATCGACCAAGCCAGCCGCACAGAGCTCATCGACGAGATCCTTTTCCTGGTGCGCACCGTGCCCGAAGACGGCGCCGAACGCGACCAGTGGCTCACCCGCCACCGCCGCCCTGAGGGACCGGCTCAGGCCCGGACCATCAACGACGAGCTCCAGGCGCGGCTTACTCGGGCCTCGGTCCGCACCGAGGCCTTCGTGACCGTCGTGGTGCCCGAGAGCCGGGTCGGCAAGGAAGCCAAGGAATCCGGCGGTGGATTCGAAGGCCGTGCCCGGGTCCTCTATGGGGTCATCGCCGAGGTGGAAGCCCAACTGAAGGGGGCGATGGGCATGACCGCGGTGAACTGGCTCACCAGCCCCGAGCTCGCGCTGGCCTGCCGCACCGGGTTCGCCCCCGGCGACCGCGCCGGCATCATCGACGCCTTGGTCGAGCGTGGGTCCAACCCGCAGGTCAACGCCGACATCCCGTGGGCGATGGCCGGCCCCTCTGGCGCCGACCCCGCAGCCCGCCACTACAGCCACGACGCGTGGAACTCGATCTCCTGCACGATCAAGCTGCCCATCAAGGGAGCCGTCATGGGTGCGCTGGCCCCCGTGCTGACTCCCACCGAGCCCGGTGAGCGCCGTAGTTACCTGGTTGCCTACCCGATCCTGAAACAGTCCACCGCCGCCCGCCAGTCAGCGACGGGGGAGTGGATGGCCGACCTGGGCGGTGCGCTGCGCGCCAAGGCGAAGGTCAAGCAAGGCACCAAGGCCCTCGACGAGGCCGGAAAGGTCCGGGCGTTGGAAGCCAAACTCGCCCGCGGCAACTCCCTGACACGCCCTTACGCGGTGTGCACGGTCACCGTGCCCAAGACCGCCCGCGTCGCCGAAGCCGGCCGGCTGCTGGACAGCGCGGTGCGCCGATCTGGCTTCGCCCAGCTGCGCCTGGACCTGAGTCAAGACACCGCGTTCGCTGCGACCACCGTCCCGCTCGGGATAAGCCTGACCCGCAAGGGGGACGCGTGAGCAAGCCGACCAGTGGACGCAACATGTCCCAGCTGTTGTCCGACTTCGGCCACGAACTGCCGGATGTGCCCATCCTCGGGCGGCCAGGTAAGGGGCCGAAGCTGTTCCGGCACGTGCCCCGCAGCGGACCGCGCCGCCCGGGCCGCGGGTGGGCGCCCGGCAAAGCCCCCGTCCTGTCGTATCGGATGTCCTCGGATCAGGCCCCGGTGTTTTGGCCGTTCATCGCCACCCCCGGTCTCCCGCCCACCGGTGCACAGATGGGAATCGACGTCCTGTCCGGCAGCGCCTTCTACGCCGATCCGCTCGGTTGGGTCCTGCGTGATGACATCCCGGTCACCAACCCCAACGTGTTCTGCTTCGGCAAGCCCGGCACCGGGAAGTCGGCCACCGGCAAGGCGTTCTGCCTGCGAATGACCGACTTCGGCTACCGCATCCTCATCCTCGGTGACGTGAAGGACGAATACGAGGACCTGTGCCGGTTCTTCGGTGTCGAGCCATTCGTCGTCGGGCCCGGGATGAGTGCCCGGATTAATCCGCTGGACTTCGGACCGCTCATCCAAGGCTGGGACACGCTCGCCCCGCAGGAGGCGCGCGGCCGGGCCGGGCTCATCTTCGGCCGCTGGCTTACCCTCGTGCGGGCACTGGTCGGGAGCCAACGCATCGGGGAGAACCGGGTGCCGTTCGGCCCGTCCGAGGAGGCCGTCGTCAAGACCGCCCTGGAGGACCTCACCGGGTACGGCAACGCCAATAGCCAGCTGCGCGAGACCACCATCCCGCAGCTGTGGCACCTGCTGTCCAACCCCACCGATGACCTGGTGGACAAGGTCCGGTACGCCTCCACTCGCCACTTCCTCGACGAGACACGGCTGCTGCGTGACGCCCTCGGACAGCTCGTCACCGGAGCACTGGCCGGGCTGTTCGATGACCACACCAACATCACCGTTGACTGGAACGCCCCCATCCAGTCCCTGTCCCTGTCCAGGCTTGCACCACTGGGCGACGAGGCAGTCGGCATCGCCTTGGTCTGCCTGAACAGTTGGGGTCGAGGGATGCGGGAAATGGCTGCCCCCGGGGATCTGCGGGTGGTCATGCGCGACGAGGTGTGGAAGGTGATGCGCCTAGGTGTCGAGGCCGTCAAGTCCTTCGACGAAGACCTGCGCATGTCCCGCGGCGCCGCTGGCCGCGGCGGTGACATCCAATGGGCCAACGCCCACAAGCCCTCCGACATGCAAACCGTCGGCGCCGCCGGCTCCCAAGCGGCCAACATCGCCAAGGACCTCATGCACCTGGCCGATGTGAAGGTGCTCCACGGCCAGCAAGACGCTGTCGCCGACGAGTTCGACACCCTCCTGGGCCTCGGCCCACTCGGCCGGGACCTCCTCACCGGGTGGGGTATGCAGGGCAAGGGCCGTGCGCTGTGGTGCGTCGGTGACCGCACCTACAAGGTGCAGACCGTGCTGCACCCCACCGAGCAGCGTCTGACCTGGACAAATGAAGCCATCAAGGGTGCCGCCTGAGAAGGCAGCGACAGCCATGAAGAAGATCGCCCTGCCCGCCGGCATCGTCATGATGCTGATCGCCGTCCCGCTGTTCCTCGCAGCGTTCCTGGCCACCGGGGCGACCCCGGCGATAGCCGAGGAGATCCGCGCCGTCCAGTGCTCCACCGCAGGGATCCCCGCCACCGGGTCATGGCGGCCACCGCTCCAGCAGGCGTACGCGCTTACCAGCGGGTTCGGGATGCGGTTCCACCCGATCAACCACCAGTGGCGCCAACACACCGGCCAGGACCTCGTCTCGAAGCCAGGCCCAGGCCCCGTCGTCGCCGCCGCGGCAGGGAAGATCACCGGGGCCGGAGTCGTGGGCGGGTACGGCAACGCCGTGATCGTCGACCACGGCGGCGGCGTCTCGACGCTCTACGGTCACCTCGCCAGCATCACGGCCGCGATCACGCCGGGCGCGCCCGTCTGGGCGGGGCAGCAGCTTGGCGTCGAAGGGTCCACGGGGGCGAGCACCGGTGACCACCTGCACTTCGAAGTCCGGCTCAACGACTCGCCCATCAATCCTGCGCCGTTCATGCTCGAGCACGGCGCACCGCTGAACGGCCAAGCGGTCGCCCCCTCCACACCACCGGGCACAACCACCGCAAACCCGGGCGTCGAGGGCGGGATCGGCTTTCCGCTGCCACCTCCGGGCACCCCACGCCAGGACTCCCTGCGCAACCCCGCCCTGCCCATCCCCGTCGCAGTCAAGGCCGGCTATGTCGCCGCCGCCGACCGGTACAAGGTGCCGTGGACCCTGCTTGCCGCGATCGGCATGGAAGAGACCGGGCAAGGCCGCAACAACACCGCCAGCTCGGCCGGTGCCCAAGGGCTGATGCAGTTCATGCCAGCCACCTTCGCCACCTACGGCGTCGACGGCAACAGCGACGGCGTCGTCGACATCCGCAACGACGCCGACTCCATCATGTCGGCCGCGAACTACCTCACCCAAGCCGGCGTCAGCCGCGGCGGCGACGGCGGTGTCCGGCGCGCGATCTTCGCCTACAACCACGCCGACTGGTACGTCAACGACATCCTCTACTACGCCAAGGCCTATGGCGGAGGCACCGTCCTGGGCGACCCCAGCGACTGCGGTGCCGGAAGCGGCAACCCCAATCTGCCACCCCTGACAGGCGATCGTCTCAGGACCGTCCTGACCTGGGCGCAAGGCCACGTCGGTGACCGTTACGTCTTCGGCGCCGGCGGCCCGAACGCCTGGGACTGCTCGAGTTTCACCCAGGCCGCCTACGCCCGGATCCACATCAACATGCCCCGCACCGCCGGCGCCCAGCGCGACTGGCTCGCCGCCGGTAACGGATTCCGGGTCCAGCTCGGCGCGGAGAAACCCGGCGACCTCATCTTCTACGACTCCTACCTCGGACCGAACGCCATCGGGCACGTGGCAATGGTCTGGGACCCCGCCAGCCGCAGCACCATCGAGGCCATCGATACCGCCCTGGGCGTAGGCCACTCCAGTTACGGAGGTGGCCCGAGCCACCACATCTTCGAGATCTGGCGCGTCGGCAACCTCAGCGGCGCCCCCAGCACGCAGCCCTGACGACGACTGTCGACATCGACCAGCGCGGTGACCTCTGGTGCGGGCTGTCGTGGCTTTAGGTCGGTGACGGAAGGAGAAACTCTCATGCAGCAGTCTCGTCGCGCCAATCCCTACCCGTTCACGTGGGAGATCCCGTTGGGGATCTTCGTGTCCGTCGTGCTCATGCTCGTGTCGGGTGTGCAGGTGGGCCGATCCCTGGCGAACCTGTTCGCGGGCGGCGGCTGGAGCTTCGTGTCGCGCGAAAAGCTCTTCACCACCATGAGCGGGGTGCTGAGCGGTGACGCGGGGGCAGGCCTGACCGCAATGACCCACGCCGCCCAGCCGCCGGCGCTGTGGATCTGGGTCACGGTGGTCGAGGCCCTCGTCCTGGTGGTCTGCGGACTCGCTGGCAAAGCCGCGCTCGACCGGTGGGGACCCGGTCGAACCCATGGCATGGCGAGCAAAGCCGAGGCCGAACAGCTGCTCGGGCGGACCCGGCTGCGGCGCGCCGCCGAGGTGGTCCGCCCGGACCTACACGCAAAGGCGAAGAACCGATGAAGACGTTCAACCCGAACGAGATTGGCTGGCGGTTGGGCAAAGCGCACGAGCCACGCGGCACGCAACTGTGGGTCCCGTGGGACCGCACCGCTGGCGTGATCGGCCCCCAGGGTTCAGGCAAGACGCTGGACCTGCTGATTCCCGCGCTCCTGGACGCCCCTGGCGCAGCCTTGGTGACGCTGACGAAGGTCGACGACCTGCTGCTCAGCTTCAAGGCCCGCAGCGCGGGCGACCGGCCCTGCGTCGTGCTGGACCCGTTCGGGCTAGCCACTGGACTGCCCGAGCTGGTTTGGGACCCCATCGACGGGTGTGTCGATCCGATGGTGGCCGAACGCCGCGCGAAGGCATTCACCGCAGGCACCGTCAAGGGTGCGGTCGCCGGCGGGCACGGCGACGATGCCGCCCGCTTCTATGCCGCTGAGGCGAGCAAGGTCATCCAGGCCTTCTTCCACGCCGCTGCGCTGACTGGCCGGACCCTGCAGGACGTGCTCTCGTGGGTCGCCAACCCGCTCGGCGCCAGTGCGCCCACGGAGATCTTGCGGGAGCACCCACACGCCGCGCCGTTCTGGCACGGCCTCCTTCACGGGTCGCTGCATGGGGACGACCGCACCGCCGGCAACACGATCACCACCGTCCAACAGGCCATGAGCCTCTTCTTCCAGGAAGGCATCCGGCGCAGGTGCGTGCCCGGCGCGGGACGGCCCAGCACCGACATCGCCGACGTGATCCGCCGACGCGGAACCATCTACCTGCTCGGCCGCGAAGACCCCTATGCTTCCGCGTCACCGTTGATGACCGCAGTCGCCGAGCACGTCCTGGACACCGCACTAGCCGAAGCCAATCGCTCCGCATGGGGCAAACTCTGCCCACCGATGCACGCCTTTCTCGACGAGCTCCCGTCGACTGCGCCGCTGCCCACGCTGCGGACCCGTATGGCTAATGAGCGGGTGCTGGGCATCAGCTTCATCTGGGCCGCGCAGACCTGGCCTCAGTTGGCATCGATCTTCGGCGAGCAGGAGGCCCGCACTCTGCTCGGCCTGACAAACACGCTCGTCCTCTTCGGCGGCTCCAAGGATGTGGCATTCAACCAGGAGATCAGCGACCTCCTCGGGCCGGTGCGCATCGCGCGGACCACCTGGCAGACCGGCCAGATGGGCGGACGGTCAACCACCGGCGAGGACATCCCGATCCTCACCGGCGCCGAGGTCCGCCAGCTCAAGGAGCGCCACGCCCTAGTCGTCGCGGAGAACGGAAAGCCGATGGTCGCCAGGCTGCATCGGTGCATTGAGGGCCGCTCCGGCCGGGTGCTGCTGGCGTCGCAGAAACAACTGCGTGAGCAGCTGGTCGCCACCAACCGCCGGACCGTCACCCCAGAGGTGCGCGCCACAGCCGCGCTGGTCGAGGCCAAACGCCGTGGCCTGGCGCTCGAGGGTGAGGACTCCAACCCGTGACCCGCCCGGCGCCCGTCCCTGTCCGAGCGGCGACCATGGCGCTGCCGTTCCCACGACCCGGCCGGACAGTGGACCACGCCTACCGCGAGCTGACGATCGCGCTTAATGGCAGCGACGAGCAGATCAAGGCCCTCGGGGATCTCCGGCTGCTGGCCCGACCCTGGGATCCGCCGACCTGCGCCGAGCCGCAACTGCGGCGGGAACTGTGGGAGTGGCTCGAGCAGGTCGCCATCTGGTTGAACTGCGAGTACGTGTGGGACGTCGCCGGCATCATCCCGCCATGCTGGCCGCGCCACCCCCACCTGGTCCACGAGATCGCCGTCCTAGCCGACCAACGTCGACGAGCGGGTCTGGCATTCGCCAGCGACCCCCTCGAGGAGTGGCACCGCTACTGCCTGCCGGCGTTCGTCGAGCGAATGAAGAACAGGACCAAGTCGCACTGCGAAGAGAAAGAGCACCAGCGGTGGCCGGCTCTCGGCCGGTATACCCGGCATACGGCGAGCGAGGCGGTCGACGCGCGAGCGGCGGCATATCGCGCGGACCTGACCGCCCTCGACCCACCGCGACCGCCCGCGCCTCCAGCGGGACCGCGCCTGCACGTCGTCGACGGTCTGCGGGTCGACCTGGGCAGCGGCGAGGTACTGGACTGATCTGGCGTACCAAGTTGTTGGTGGGGGAGAGGCCCAGTTGCTCGCCATCCCTGAAATAGCCGGACTCCGAGGGACCTGAGTTCGGCTCCTAATGCTGGTTTATGGCCCCAATGCCAGGGCTTACGACGTCGGCCAACCTTCCCTCTTCGCGCCTATGACAGGACGTTCGGTAGTTCGCTGCGACCGCTGAGTGGGACCTCAACCTGACCTGTGTGCAGTTGTAGCTGGTGGCGTAGTGCCGGACCCGAGTTCCGACCCTCGGGCAGGTAGCGATCCAGGGGGCGCAGTGAGGATCAAGCGAAAAGGCGTGAGAGGGGTCAACGCCTGAGGCGACGCTCGACCACCCTCTGGACCGGAACCCATACCGCTCAAGCCGCTACAACGCTCAACGGCACAGCAAGCCAATCCGACCCCACGAGAGACTCAAATACCGGCCCCGAGAAGACAACAACTAAGCTGATAGCCGCCATCGGCACCAAGGTCTCCCACCAGTTTGGTTCCCGCCTCTCGCGAGTGTCGCTAACACCGGACCACCGCCTAAGCACGGCCCCACCCTGCAAAAACTCGACGATAACCCTTGCTCCCACGCCGCCAGAGCTTTTCCCTGTCCCTGGTGCGCCCGTAGCCATGACGGTCAATTGTTCCGGACAGCAGCTAGCCGCCCGATCGGGGGGTCCGGTGCGCCGGCCTTCCCCAAGACCGCTACGGGACGTCCTCACATCGCCATGAGCGGACGCTTTTCCTTCGGGCTTGGGACGCGGATCGTCACACCGCAGTCAGAGCAGAGCCCCTCTCGCGATTCAGAGGCGTGGACCGCGGAGCTGCGGGCGGCTGCTGATCAGCGGGTCCTGGGGTGAGCTCTGAGGTGAGCGTGCCCTTGTGGGAGGGGTCGGGTCGGTGTGCAGGTCCTCGACGGGCAGGTGGGCAGCGAGCCGGTAGCGCAGATCTTGGGCAGGTATCTCACCTAGGGGGGCGTCGATGAGCAGGCGGTGGGTGAGGTCTGAGACGTCGACGCCGGAGGCGTCAGCCTGCTCGAACAGGCCAGCCAGTGCAGGCCAGTCACTCTGGGTGACCAGACGCTCGTCGAGTTGTTGCCCGAGCGGGATCCAGCGTTCGGCGGCGATGCGGGCGCTCTGGGCGGCTAGTCGTCCGCGGACCTCGCTGAGCTTGCCGATCTGGTCGGCAGTCACCGCGCGCGGGTCGGTGTCCCAGCGGCGGACGGCGCCGGCGAGATTGCGGCGGACAGCGGCGACTGGGACCTGGACGTGTTGGGCGATCAGGTCGGCCGCGGTATCCCAGCGGGTGGGGTCATCGGCGGCGGCAGCCATGACGCCCTCCTTCAGAGCTTCATGCCCTGTCAGACCGTCGAGGCGTTCGCGCAGGATCTTCTCGGCCAGTGGGGTCGCTGCGGCCAGAGCGTCCCGCACTGCGGCGGTGCCGTGGTCGGCGAGAAGGGATGCTGGGTCCGACCCGCGGGGGAGGGTGACGGTTTGAGGGGCGAGTCCGTGTTGGGTGAGGAGCCAGTAGTCGCGGTGGGCTGCGACGATGCCGGCGAGGTCGGCGTCGGTCGCCACGATGGGGTTCGTGCCAAGGTGGGCGAGCTGCGAGGCCTGTGCCTCGGTCAGGGAGGTGCCCAACGGTGCCATGCCCACGTACCGGCCTTCGCCGGCGAGCGTGACGGCCAAGGCGTCCATTGGTCCTTCGACCAGGACGGGGGTGGCTCCCACGGTGAGCAATTCGGGGTGAATGGCATACAGCTGAGCACCCTTGTGGAACAGCGCAGTGTCGGCGGTGTTGAGGTACTTGGGTCCGGCGCCGTCCTTGTCCGAGAGGCCGGGGTTGCGGCGGCCGACGAATCCGAGGATCTGCCCGTCGTGTTCGATCGGGAACATCACCCGGTCGCGGAAGCGGTCAACGAGCCGGCCTGTGCGGGCCACTGTGGTCAGACCGGCGTCGCTCAGCTCCTGGTCGCCGGCCCCGAGGCCCCGCAAGTGGGTGACCAGCCCGGTCCAGCCGGCGGGGGCGTAACCCGGCCGGATGCCCGGGTCGTCCTCGAGAAGGGTGCCCAACCGGTCGCGCAGGTAGGACCCCGCCCACGCATCGTGCAGGTGAGTGGAGAAGTACCCCTGGGCCTGGGTATTGAGTTCGCTGATCCGTCTGGGACTGGTGGCGGCGGTGTCAGCCTCGTAGGCGCGGTCGAGCATGGTGGAGATTTCCCGCTCGCTGGGATCCAGCGGTCCGGCGTACTCGCGGGTCCGTGCAGCCCAGTGCAGCGTCGCGGCCACGGACATGTCGGTGTCCTCCTCCAGGATTTCCGTCGGGTCAATGTCGACGGGGTTTTCGTCGAAGGGGTCAGGTTCTGCGGGTGGCTCGGCCAAGGGAGTGAGCCAGTCCTCGTGGGTGAGTGCGTCAGAGGGAGGAGGGGTGCCTTGCCACATGTCGTCGGGGGCACTGTCGAGCTCTTGCCATGCCTCTGTCTCGTCGGGGTGCGGGGGCGGGTCGGACAGGACCGAGATGCGCCACACGAGGGCTTGGCAGGGGTCGACGTCCCCGTCGCGGGTCGGGGCCCCGGTGAGCAGGTCCTCGACTGCGGAGCCCCGTGCGAGGGCGTGGTCGACACTGGTCACCAGGGCCGGCCACCAACTGCTGGATTGGAGTTCGGCGGCACGCTCGACGCCGACTAGTTCGCTCAGGCGGGGGGTCCATGCGGTGGTCAGGGCGTGGTCGGCGTCGACCTGGGCCGCGACGGCGGGGGACAGGTGCCCGCAGATCCGCCACCACAGCGCTGCCGCGGCGTGGTCGTCGGGCAGGGCGCCTTCCGCGAGGGTGCGTCGCACCATGGTGTGGGCGTCCAGGCCAGATCGAGAGATGGCAGCGAGCCGCTCGGCCAGGTAGGGGGCGAATGCGTCCTTCCCGGTGGTGGGCGCGACCCGGTCCAGCAGCAGACTCCATTCGGCCAATGCGGGGGAGCGGTCCCGAGCGAAGCGGACGTCAAGTCCGCGCTGCCAGCGCCCGGCTGCGGTCGCCAACTGTGTCGCGCCGGTAGGGCGCCGATCGGCCGGGTCGACCTGCATAGCGGCGCGCCATACGGCGACGTCGCCGAGCAGGTCATCCCCTGGGCGGGCCTGTCCCTGACGAGCCCACATCGGGGTGGAGGCCACGAGCGTGGCCTCGCGGACGTCCTCTGCCAAGGCACGGACCCGTGAGGCTCGGGCTGCGAGGTAGGGACCCCATTCGCCGTTCTCGAAGAGGGCTTCGGGGACACCCGGAATCCATGGCAGCGGACCGGTTCCCGCGCTGCGCAGGCCGGTGTCGTCCAGGCGCCAGTCGATGACGGCGGCGACGTCGCCGGCGGTGTCGATCTCGCGTAGGCCGGCCGCGGCCCGCAGCTGCGTGAGGGGGTCGACGCCGCGCACAGCGAGCAGGATGAGGTGGGCGCGCAGGGTGGGCCACGCGGGTGCGGTGGTCAGGTCGGAGACGACGCGGTCGGCCTGATTGTCAAGAATGGCAACGCCGGAAGGGCCGAGGAGTTGCTCGGCGGCGACGTAGAGGGAGTCTAGATATCGGGCGGTGGCATGGCCGAGCAGCGTTGCCGGGTCGTCGTCCTCCCGGCGCATCGTGGTTGCCGATCGGGGGGAGTCGTCGCGAGCCAGGATGCGTTCGAGGAGATCGGTGGCGGTGAGGGGGTGGACATGGTCGGGGCGCACCACGTTGTGCACGTCGCCGTCGCCGACGACCTCGAGGTAAAGGTGGTTTTCCATGCGGCCGCGGGTGGCTGCGGTGTATGCCAGTTGGCGGCTTTCCTCGCCGGTGAGCAGAGTGTGGCCGGTGTCGGCGGTCAGTCCCTGAGCGGTGTGGATGGTGGAGGCGTAGCCGAGCTCGACAGCGGTAGCCACGTAGTCGGCCGGGAGGTGTAGGAGGCGCCCGTTCCGGGCGTGCTGGACGGTCAGCGCGCCGCGCGGTTGCAGCCTGACGATGCTCCACCGATCGCCGTTCTTGACCCAGTCGGTGGGCGACGTCCGCAGCCGCCGGTCGTTGCTGCGGGTGATGATCAGGTCACCGACGGATGCCTGGTTGCCGTCGCCTAGTGGCACGGCGGGTCCTGCCGGGCGGCCGTCGAGACGGTGGGCCCGAGCGCGTTGGTTCAGCTCGGAGACCAGGTCTCGGGTGGGGGCGAGCATGATGGCGTCCCGGCCGGCCGCGTGGTCGGCCTGCCACGCGCTGAACACGTCGTCGGTCATCGTGGCCAGATCCCCGACGTGCACCCGCTGACGGTCCAGGTAGAAGCCCAACGCCTCCGGCAGGCCATCACGCAGGGCCAGGGACGCCGCCCCCTCCGCCTGATCCGTGAAGCGCATGAGCTCGGTCAGGTGCAGGCTCCCGTGGTTGGCCTGAATGTCGCGCAGGACGCCGCCGGCGCCGATGGCGGCGAGCTGTTGGTCGTCACCGACAAGCCGCACACTCGCGCCGCGGGCGACGACGAACTCGACGACCGCATCGAGGGAGAGGGTGTCGGCCATCCCGGCCTCGTCGATGACGACCAAAGTCCTCGGCCCGATGCCTTCGGCCCAGGCTGGTAGGTCGTTGCGGGCGATGCTCCACGTGAGCTTCGCCATGGTGTCGGTCGCGGTCCGCAGTTGCTCACCGAGTATCGCCGCCGCCGCGGCGGAGGGGGCCAGACCGACGATGGTGCCGCCGCCCTCCGCCCAGGCTGCGGCCAGAGCGGCCATGGCGGTCGTCTTGCCGGCCCCGGCCGGCGCGATCGCCAACTGCACACGCGCACCTGAGGTGGCCATCTCCGAGACCAACGTGGCTTGACCGGCGTTGAGGGCTAGACCATTGGCGGCCGACTCGAGCAGGGCCAGGTCGACCGCGTGGAGCGAGACCGCCTGTCCGTCACTCTGGCCCGCGCGAGACACGATGCGCTGCTCGGCGGCGAGGATTGCGGCGCTGGTGAACAGGGCGGAGCCGGCCACGGTGTAGACACTTGAGCCATCTGCCCGACGTAGCACTTCAGGCTCGTTGATGCCGTCACCGCTGCGAGTCAGGGGCGTCGACAAGCCGCCCAGGACCTCGTCGACGAGCATGTCGACCACACGGTCGACATGCTCGGTGGGCACATCGGTGCCGCGCACCTGACGCAGCGCCTCGGCGCGCACATGCCAGGACTGCCAATGAGCCCGGCGAGACTGCACGGCATCCAGAATCCGGGTTCCGGTTTGGGCCATCCACGCGGCATCAACGTGGACGCCTGAAGCGCGCACGGGACCCGAGACGCTGGCCAGCATTGCGTGGACCTCGGGCTGACCGCCGAGCACCTCCCGGGCTTGCCGCAACCACTGTGCACGTTGATCATCCAAGGACCGTGGCTCATGCTTTGGGGCGCGTGTCTCCAAGGTGGCCTGCTGGGCGAGCTGGATGGACTCGATGGGCGTGGGTGGGCGGCCATGGTCACGCTGGAAGGTGGCAGCGAGCACTTTGCGCCGCGCCTCGATGTCCACTCTGCGCGAGGACCAGAGGGCGTTAACTCGGGGATCAACGCCGACGATTTCTCGGACCGGACGTTTGCGCGTGTCAGGGTCTGGCCGTTCGGCAAAGCGGACACCGAGAGCGTCCCCAAGACGGCGCTCAATGGCCGTGTTATACGTCTCGGACGCTGCAACGGTGGCCTTGAACATGACCCGCCCGTCGATCGCCAGCCATCGACCATCGAGGGTTTGGACCTTGTTGGCAACGGCCACGTGGGTATGAAGCAAGGGGTCCCCAGCGCGGCTGTCGCGATGTGTGAAGGCCGTGGCGATGAGTCCGCGAACGTCCACCTGCCTAACACCGTTGGTGCCGGTTCGGGTGAACAGGGCGTGCGACTCGATGAAGTCCAGGGCGTCCTTGACCGCGTCGTCGTGAGCGCGTTCGATCGCCGCAGACATGCTCGGGTCAGCAAGTGCCCACAACGTGCTGACGGACTTCACCGGCCGGAACGTCAGGTCATAGCCTGCCACCGCGGTGGTCTTGGGCCGAGAGTGTTTCGCGATCGTCGCGGCTATCTCACGAGCATCCCGTGGCGCCCGGCCGAACTCTGCGTGGAAGAACTCCGAAGCGACTTCGCTGCGCACGCGGGCACGGTCCTGGATCGACCCGGGCGTGGCAGCGGGCAGCCCCGCCTGCCTATTGAGCTCTGCAACCCGTTTGGCGACTTCGAGCCGGAAGGCACTGACGTCGTTGGCATACACCTTGTACGGCACCCCCAGACGTGAGATGAGGTCGAAGTCCTTCGCCGTAAGGCCGGGCCCCTGCAGCCGGGCCCGCATTTCCTCGGACAGCGGATGCCGTCCGCTGCCGAAAAGCGCCTTCATCTGCTCAGCCGTGACCACGTCGCCCTCGGCTAAGCCATCGAGGCCGGCCAACCCGGAGCCCACCCAGCGCCCTGGCGACTCGCCCTTCTCGGCGTAGTAGCTCGCCAGGCTCGCTGCGCCCTTCTCGGTCGCATCCTGGGCCGCGACCTGCCGGGTCAGGTAGTCGTACCCCGACCCAGCAGTCAACTTATGGATGGACATCGTCACACCTCCCTAAAGCCGCGAACTGGCGGTGAGAGGTCAGTAGTTGAAAGAGCAACTACCGGGAATGCAAGAGTTGTGTGAGGCAGTGGATCGGTGGTTTGTGATGGGGGGACAGGGTCGGGCTACATGTTCGTCGGTCGAACCTCAGCGGGTGGGGGTTGAACGTGGTGGCGGGGATTGTCGGTGCGTGCATGTCCACTGGGAGGGGTTGGTGAGGCTTTAGGTCTTCGGGACGTGTGTCAATGGAAGGAGTTCCGATGGCGAATCAGAGCGTGCGGCAGGCGGCTCGGCGTTCGGCGCTGGATGCGCAGGCGCGGATGAGGTCCGAGCGGGCCGAGCAGGAGCGCAGGCGTAGCGGGTTAGCGGTGGCCGTGGTGACGGCGCTGGCCGAGCGGGACGCGCTCGTGCTGGCGTGTGAGAAGCGGGCCGGTGAGGCGTTGGTGAAGATGACCAGTGTGGAGGGGTTGACGTTGCGGGAAGCGGTGCGGTGGTGCGGCGAGCAGGTCACGCTGCGGGAGGCGACCCGGCTGCGGCAGGTGGCCGGGGAGGTCGGTGACACCGAGGCGGCCAAGGGCGACGAGAAGTCGGTCCCGGCTACCTTGCCGGTAGCCGTGGCGCAGGTGTCGACGGCAAGGTGATGCCCGCGTGAGTGCCAGGCGGCTGGACGAAGAAGGGTTGGCGCTGCTGGGTGCGGCGTTGCGCGACGGCGAGGTCGTGGGCCGGTACCGCGACAAGATCGTCGCTGTTCCCGGCTCGTCGTGCAGTTGGTGGCGGGGTGCGGTGTCAGGCCGTGGTCATGGGCGCTTCTGGTACGCCCCGGCCCGGGTGGTGATTGCGCACCGGTTCGCGTTCGCGCTTGTCCATGGGGTGGAGGCGGCGGCCGCCGTTCCCGTGTTGGGGCATCGGTGTGACAACCCGC
>Ga0209638_1000319_pt1 | contig 31590 bp, 35 predicted proteins | sample BarGraNGADG00211_FD_184490 | JGI IMG/M metagenome (GOLD analysis project Ga0209638, IMG submission 184490) | Arctic peat soil microbial communities from Barrow, Alaska - Barrow Graham LP Ref core NGADG0002-211 (SPAdes) (version 2) | ecosystem: Environmental > Terrestrial > Soil > Wetlands > Peat...
GCCGCAGTGGTCGAGGTGGAGATGCGTGTGAACGATCGTATCGACGTCGGCGGGTTTCACGCGCAACTCCGCCAGGCGGACCATGAGTTCTCCGCCGCCCGGGACTCCCATCCCCTTGCCCGGGGCCCCGAGGCCTGAATCGATGAGCGTGGTGTGCGAGTCGCCTCGAACCAGGAACGTGCCGAAGTTGAACGGGACGGGCTCTTCGGGCCGGGAAATGCCGAGAGCCTGCGTCCATTCGGCCACTTCGACGCCCTGGAAGAAGCCGCCGAGGGCACGGTCGGGCGCGCCATCGCTCAGGGCGGCGATTTCGAGTCCTCCGATATGGAAGGTCTGGCTGAGTCGGGACATGGTGGCGTCTCCTGGGTGGCGGTTTGCCGATGATAGGGCCTCCCCCGGCAGCATCCATTCCGCGCACCGGGGTAAATGCCGGTAGCAGGTCGGCAGCCTTTACGTTAACGTAAAGGCTAGAGTGTGATACTCGCGGGAAAGGCAAGGGAGTACTGGATGGGAATGTGGCGGGGGGGCATGGGTGGCCCCGGTGGCATGCGGATGCGCCCCCAGAAACCGAAGACCTCCAGCTGGCGTCTGTTTGTCCGCGCGGTTGGCCTGTTTCGGCCATACCTCCTGCCCACGGCGTTCCTGCTCGTTCTTATCGCCGCGTCGGCGGTACTGAACCTCTTCCCGGCGCTGATCATTGGCGCGATTGTGAACCACGCCCATAAGGGCGGGGATATTTCGAAGATCGACCTGCTCTTTGCGGGCCTCCTTGCCGCCGTTCTTATTGCAGGCCTGCTCGATGTCGCGTCCGGTTACATCAACCAGGTCATCGGACAGGGAGTCATGGTCCGGCTGCGTGAAGCGCTCCACGACCACCTGCAGAAGCTTTCGATTCACTTCTTCACGCAGACGCGTACGGGGGAAATCCTGTCGCGCGTGACGAATGACGTCACTTCGGTGCAGCAAGCCGTCACCGGAACATTCACTGACTTCGTCACGAACCTGATTACCTTTGGGACGTCGTTCGTATTGATGTTCATGGTGGAATGGCGGCTGGCGCTAATGGCGGTGGTAATCCTTCCGCTATTCACGTGGCCAACCATCCGGATGGGGATGATCCAGCGGCGGTTGCAGCTCGAGTACCAGGAAGAGACCGCACGGATGGCGGGCCACCTGGAAGAAACTCTCTCGATTTCTGGGATGATGCTGGTCAAGACCTTCGGGCGGCAGGAACACGAGTCCGGGAAGTTCCGGGAGTCGAACTACAGCCTGCGCTCGCTCTCGATCAGGCGGCTCGTCGCAGGGCGGTGGTTCAACTTTGGAACCGGGCTCTTCGGGGCGCTCGCGCCGGGTGTCGTTTATTGGTTTGGCGGACGCGAAGCTGTGGGCGGGCACATCTCCGCCGGGGAGGTCGTCACCTTCGCCCTGCTGACGACGCGCGTCTTTCAGCCATTCACGGCCATTGCCCGAATCAACACGACGCTGCTCACCTCGCTTGCGCTCTTCGAGCGAGTCTTCGAGTACATGGATCTCCCGATCGAAGTCGAGGAGAAGCCGAATGCCGTTTCATTGAAAGAGATGGACGGGCGAATCACGTTCGAGAACGTGACTTTCTCGTACGCCGCGGGCGGGGCGCCGGCGATTCGGAACATGTCGTTCGACATCCCGGCCGGCAAGATGGTTGCGCTGGTTGGGCCATCCGGTGCCGGCAAGACCTCGGTCACTTACCTAATCCAGCGCTTCTATGACCCTCAGCAGGGCACCGTACGGCTCGATGGGCATGACCTGCGAGATCTCACCCTTGGTTCGATTTCCCGCTCGGTAGGCGCGGTGCTGCAGGACACGTACCTCTTTCATTCGACGCTGCTCGAGAACATCAGGTACGGGCGGCTCGACGCGACCGGCGCCGAAGTGTCCGACGCGGCTGCCACCGCCGGGCTGACAGACCTGGTTCGCCGGCTCCCGGAGGGGATTGAGACGGTGGTAGGCGAGCGCGGCTACCGGCTCTCTGGTGGGGAGAAGCAACGTGTTGCGCTGGCGCGGGCGATCCTGAAGGACCCACGGATCCTTGTACTCGATGAGGCGACAGCGTCGCTGGACTCGCGGCTCGAGCGCGAGATCCGCGAGGCAACGGCCAAGCTGGCGGAGACGAGGACGACGGTGGTCATCGCACATCGTCTTTCCACGGTCGTGCGGGCCGATGTGATCCTCGTGATGGACGAAGGCCGGCTTGTGGAGCAGGGGACTCACGATGAACTGCTTGCGCACGAGGGTCTCTATGCATCCCTGTACCGCGAGCAATTCGTCGTCGATTGAGTGACCGGGCATACTGCACTGGGATCGCTGAGGAAGACGAATGGCCGTAGATCCCCTGACCGGTCCAGGATCGGCCGGTAAACCGGAGAAGCGTCACCGGTTCTCGGCACTGAAGAACCGGGACTTCGCCCTGCTCTGGAGCGGGCTGCTTGTGTCGAATACCGGCACGTGGATGCAGACGGTCGCCCAGGGGTGGCTGATCATAACGCTCACCAATAGCCAGGGCTGGCTCGGGGCGGTGTCAATTGCGCGTGCGCTCCCATATCTTGTCGTACCGCCCATGGGGGGCGTGGCTGGCGGATCGAATCGACCGGATCGCGCTGCTGAAAGTCACGCAGGCCCTCTCGCTGATTCTTGCGGGGCTGCTGGCCGTGTTGACGATTGCTCACGTCATCACGGTCTGGGAACTGATGTTGCTCGCGTTCCTGAGCGCAGCGGCCAACTCGGTCGACCAGCCGACGCGGAACGCGCTGATACCCGACCTGGTCCCAGAAGCGGACCTGATGAACGCGATTTCCCTCAACTCGATCACATTCCAGGGGGCAGCTCTCGTTGGTCCGGCTATCGCAGGTGTCCTTGTGGCCGTGATTGGGTTCGGAGGCGTCTTCCTGCTGAATGCCATCAGCTTCCTCGCTGTGCTCTGGGCGCTCTACCTGATGCGGTCAGTGAGCCAGCACGAGCGCAAAGGGACTTCGTTGCGCCAGGAGCTGGGGGCGGGGGTGACCTTCATCATGAGGACGCCGCTGATGATCAGCCTCCTGTTCCTGACTGGAGTGTTCAGCATCTTTGGGCGCTCCTACACGACACTGATGCCTGCGTTCGCGAAGCAAGTGCTCCACCTCCACGCATCCGGTCTCGGTCTGATGTACTCCGCACCGGGACTTGGGACACTGGTGGGCGGCTTCATCCTGGCATCGGCAGGGGATGTGCGACGAAAGGGGACGCTCCTCCTGGGAGGGGCGATCTCCGTGTCTGGGCTGCTGATCGGTTTCGCGCTGTCTCCCGCGCTGCTGCCAGCCCTCGTGATGCTCGCCGGGGTGGGTGCGATGACTACCATCTATAGCGCGACGAATACGACGCTTCTGCAGGTGAACGCGCCCGGACCGATGCGCGGTCGCGTCATGAGCTACAACACCGTGGCACTGCTTGGCCTGGCGCCGCTCGGTGGTGGCATCTCAGGTTTCCTCGCTGAAGTTGTGGGCGTGCGCGAGTCGCTGCTCCTCGGTGCCGTCATCGTCGCGGTCGTATCCGTTGTCTTCTACTGGATGACGCCCCACATCCGGGCGCAGAACGCGCGGGTGGTGGTGGCGGCGTCCGCGGGGCCGACAATTCGATAGGTGGCCGTCCCTTCTCCGGGGTCCCCGCACAGCGCCCGATCGCCTGTCGCTGGTCAGGACCGCAATCCCTCGACTGCGCGTCGCATCCGTTGGAGACCTTCGTTGAGCATGGACCGTGGACAGGCGAAGTTCAGGCGAGCGAACTTCTGGCCCGAAGGCCCGAACTGGGAACCCGCATTCAGGCCCACGCGGGCGTTCTGAAGGAAGAAAGCGGCCGGGTCCTCGATAGGTAGAGCGCTGCAGTCGAGCCACGCAAGGTAGGTCCCTTCGGGGGGCGCGCAGCTGACGCCCGGCAGGTGGTCCCTGACGAAGTCGGTCACGATGCGCCGGTTCCCATCGAGATAGTCGATCAACGCGGCCAGCCATTCGTCGCCGTCTCGATACGCGGCCATGGCGGCCGTGTAGCCGAGGATGTTCACGCCGGAAATGAGACCCTTTCGCTCCGCGGCAACGCGGGCGCGGAGGTCTGGATTCGGGATAACAGCGACGGCGCATTTGAGGCCCGGGAGGTTGAAGGTCTTGCTTGGAGCCATGAAGGTAATGGTTCGCGCGGCGACGGCGGGGTCGAGCGACGCGATCGGAATGTGGACATTCTCGGGGTAGACCAGGTCGCAATGGATCTCGTCCGAAATGATCGTGAGATCGTGTGAGGCTGATGCTTCTGCCATGCGTTCCAACTCGGGCCGGCTGAAGACCCGTCCGGTGGGATTGTGAGGGTTGCAGAGCAAGAAGATGCGTGTTGACGGTTTGATCGCGCCGTCAAAGGCTTTCCAGTCGATTTCGTAGCGTCCGCTGCCCGCCTGAACGAGAGGCGCTTCGTCACGCCCCAGTCCGTGGTTCTCCGGGCAATGCAGGATGGGGCCATATGTGGGGGTGTGCATCAGGATGCTCTGCCCCGGTGTGGTCAGTGCCTTGACCGCCAGGTTAAAGCCATTGATGACCCCGGGGAAGAGAACGACGGCCTCCGGTGCTACATCCCAGCCGTAGCGGCGGCGAATACGACTGGCGACAGTCTCGAAGAATGCCGGTTGTTCCTGGCCGTATCCAAAGAAGCCGTGCTCGACGCGGTCTCTGAGTGCGTGAATGATGACGTCGGGCGAACGAAAGTCCATGTCCGCCACAAACATGGGGATGACATCGGGCGGGTAGCGGTGCCACTTCCCGCTCTCGGTGCCCGTGCGGTCGAAGGCGGTGTCGAAGTCGTAGTTCATCGACGCCGATCTTGCGCTGCGTGCCGCAGAATGCAAGCCGTGGAAAGGGGCCTACGCGCGGGCCGAGCGGGTGATAAGCATTCGGCCGCAGCCTTCTTCGACCCACCCCTGCGCGAGGCGGAGCGGATCGGCCAAGTCGGAGTAGAGGATGCCACGTCCGCGCCAGCTCCTGAGTTCCCAGCCCTGGGGAACCTGGACAAGGTAGAGCGTGAGGTCGGACTGTTCCGGATCGGTGGCCACTCGGTGCCGAGGTGCGGGCTTCGCCGGTTCTTCGAATGCAGCGGGGGCGCTAGAGGCGAACTGCGTACGGATTGCACCTGCGATGGCTTCGGGTTGCTCTACGACGTACATCAACCGCTCCATTTCAGGAGGGTGCCGGTGCCCCACATGGGCGTTCTGCCGCTTCTAGCTAGGTAATAGCCCTGTTAAGTAGTACCCCTTAAAGCAGTTCTAACACTTATGGAGCCGTCTTGGCAATACGGTCCGCGCCCCAATTTTCCGCGGTGCCGTGGAGAAAAGTCCTGGGAAATTTGGGTGTCGCCGCGATGCAAGAGACACCGGTGAAAGTATCGGGTGTTCCCTGATGGAAAGGCGGGATGCTGGAGGAGGATCCTTAACCTATGTTAAGAACAGCTGAGGCTGGATCACCGGCGCGAATCTGCGCCTGGTGTAACGATGTGTTGCAGGCCGGCACCGCGCCGGTAACACACGGAATCTGCGAGAGCTGCGAATCCGCATGGAGCATGTCAGCTCGCAAGATGCAGCGAGGCGGACTCGGCGATGATCGCTTCGCTCTGCACGTCACGCGGGCGGACGAAGGCTGGGAGCTGCGGAGCCGTGACGAACGGGGAATCATTTTCCCGACTTACGCTGCGGCGATGGATCTTGCCAGGACGTGGATGGAAGACGGGCACCACGTGGTTGTTCCCCTCCCCGGTTCCCCGGAGTTGCGCTTCTAGCCATCGTTCAATCAACGGCGCCCTGTTCGGGCAAGGCCGGCGATGGCTGGCCAATCGCCGAGGAAGCCCGCTACCCCGCCCTACGCTCTCTCGCGGCATGGCCGAGCCGAGTTTTCCGCAGGTTTGCCGCGCGCTCCGGATGCCCGATTTCGGCGCCTCCCGCTCGAAGACCCGGGTGTTCCCTGATGGAGAGCCGGATCCGCCTGATGCGATTCTTTACCAATGTTGAACACAGTTGCCGCGGAGTCCTCCGTGAACTTGGACGAGGTCGAACGGGTCGAAGACCGGCTGGAGCTCTATATCGTACGGTCGGGTGCGGGCTGGGAGCTGAGGAGTTGCGCGGGGCGGGGGATTATCTTCCGCAGCTACGCAGCAGCCATTGACCTGGTGCGAGCATGGAAGCAGGACGGGAGCCCGGTGACGGTGGCGCGGGCTGAGGCACTCGTCAGCCGAGCGATCGCCTGACGGGCTTTCAGTTACTCCCTGCCGGGCCCTGACGCTTGGTTTGCGCTGGCTACGGCCAACACCCTGCGGATGAACGACTCCTTCGCCGCGTTGTAGGCGGGAGGATCGGCGCCAAGATCGCCTGGATCGAGCAGGATCTGGCGCTTGAGCGCTTCGTACTCGCTCGCGGTCTCGGGGTGGGCCCGGAGGTAGTCGCGAAAGAGCAGATGCTCGCCCCAAAACTCGCTGCCGAACACCGTCAGATGGGCGTTCACTCGGGGTGGCCCCTGCTTCCGGTTGTAGAGCGTGCCGGGAACTGTCTCGCCACCGCACTCGTAACCCACCGTTGAGAGCGCAGCGACGTATGTCGAATACTCCGCCTCGGAATCGACGCCGATCATGACGTCGACGATCGGTTTCGCACCGAGGCCGGGAACCGCAGTGCTGCCAATGTGCTCGATGCGTTCCGCCGAAAGACTGAGCGCCTCACGGAGGAACTTCAGTTGCGAGGTGAAGGTGGCCTGCCATCGTTCGTCATGAGGCACGATTCGATAGCTGGAATGCAGTGCTGCCATCGCCTGCCCTTTAGGTCCATTTCTCATAACGGAAAGGCACTCGCGAGTGTTGTCGGTGATGCGGGTCGCACTCCGAAACAAGCGGCCGGATCGAGATTCAGGAGAGTGGTAGCAGGGGAGAGACTTGAACTCTCGACCTCACGATTATGAGTCGTGCGCTCTAGACCGGCTGAGCTACCCTGCCACAGGTTGTTAAGGCTACCAAAGGCGATGGTTCCGGTCACACGACGCGAGCGAGCGAGCCGCGCACGGGGTCCTTGGTAACTTCGATGCGTCGATCGAAACGCTCGCGCAGCTCTTCAATGTGCGTGACGACGAGGATGAGTCGGAATTCCGGTGCGATCGAGTTGAGCGCCTCGACAAGCCGGTCGATGCCCTCCTGGTCCTGGCTGCCGAAACCTTCATCGATCACGAGAGTCGGCAGGTCGGAGCCGGAGCGGGCCGCAAGAATCCGGGCGAGGGCGATCCGGAGGGCAAAGTCCACACGGAAGGCTTCGCCGCCGCTGTACATTTCGTAGTCGCGGGTGCCGATGTCGTCGCTGATGCGGATATCGAGCGTTTCCTGCTGACGGCCGGCGGCGTTGAGGCGCAGCGTCTCGAGGCGAACATGGATGCGCCCACCGGTCATCCGGTCGAGCATTTCGTTGGCGTAGTTCTCGACGAGCGGGATGTGCTGGTCGATGAGCATGGCCTGGATGCCATCACGGCCGAAGGCGCGCTGCAGATCGGCGAAGACGCTTTCTTCGTCCTTGAGAGCGTTGAGCCGGTCGGCGGCGGCCTGGATCCGGGCCGCGACTTCGCGGAGGCGTTCAAGGTCACTCTGGTATCGTCCTTCGAGGCGCGCCAGTTCGGTCTCGCGCGCCTTGATGACCGACAGGTCATCTTCAGCCGAACGCAGGCGAGGAGCGACGTCGGTGGCGCTTTCCAGGGCCGCGACTGCCGAATTTACGGCCGCTTCCGCGGCAGCGACTTCGGCAGTCGCCTCGGTGAGGATGCGGGTCTCGCGATCGATGCTGGCAGCAACGGAGTCCGCGCGCTGACTGGCCATCATCCATTCGCGGTAGGTCTGCTCGACGTCGGCAAGCTCGCGAATCTGCGCCCGTACGGTCTCGTGCCTCGCCGGATCGTAACCGAGGCTGTTGAGTGAGACTCGGGCCTGCTGGATGCGGGCGCGGGCTTCGGTGGCGAAGTCGCTATCGGTCAGCTTCCGAAGGACGATGGCCAGAGCCACGCGCTTATCGGGAAGGCTGGCGTCCGCAACCCGGGCCGCGCTCAGTCGGGCATGAAGGTCGCGTTCTCGTAGGCGAAGCGTCTCCTGGCGGGTGCGAGCGGACCGCTGCAGATCCGCGGACAGGGCTGCGACGTCCGTGGCGCGAGCTTCGGCCGCAGCGGAACGCTCCAGGGCGTCGCGGTAGCGGTCGCCGAGCGATTTGCGTTGAGCGGCGTATTCCTGCCGGACATGGTCGAGGTCACCCGGACTCAACGGCTGCTGGCAGACCGGGCAGTCCGCGACGCCAGCGAGCTGGTCCTCTTTGCCCTTCAGCTCCTGCGCCTGGTTGCGATATTGATCGGCTTCGCCCCTCGCGCCGGCGGCGGTCGACCGAAGGAGGGACTCCTCGGCGCGGGCATCCTCCAGCGAGCGCTCGACGGCCTCGATGGCGCTGCGTTCGTTGCGGCAGGCCTCTTCGTCCGTGGTGAGCTGTTCCAACTGGCTGGCCAACTGTTCGGTTGTTGCGATTTCGGTCGCGAGAGCATTCGACTGGGATGTGAGGGCCGCGGACTCCCGGTCGACCTCGCGCTCAGCGGACAGAATCAGCTGGTCGAAGCGGGCAGCCTCGGTCTGGAGTGAACTGAGGTCCAGATCCTCGGCGCGGAGTGCCTGCAACTGAAGGTGACGCGCCTCCACGCCCTCTCCGCTCGCCAGGAGATCTCGGACGTGAGCCAACTCGGCCTGCAGAGTGGATATCGTTGCCTCCGCTGATGCGACGGCCGAACGCGCGGTGGCGAGCCTCGCGGCAGCTCCCTTGTGGTCCGATTCCCGGCGTGCGTGGTCAAGGGCTGCCAACCGGAGCGAGGCCACCTCCGTTTCCGTGTCCAAGAGGCGGGGGGCGAGCTCTGCCCGCTCGGTAGCCAGCTCCGTCAGCCGTTCCTCGATGCCGGCAAGCCCGGCGACCTCCTCGCGGTCGGCCGCGCTGGCGCGTTCGATGCCCTGGGCGTCCGATGCTACGGCCCGGCGCCGCTCATTGGCCGATTGGGAGAGTTCCTCGTAGCGCTCAAGGCCCAGCACCTTGCGAAAGACTTCTTTGCGCTCCCTTGGAGGCTTCTGGGTGAATTCGTTGGCGCGTCCCTGGGCGATGAAGGCGCTGTTGACGAATGTCTGGTGGTCGAGGTGGATGCGGCGCGTGATCTCACGTTGGGTCTCGGACATCGTGCCGCCGGTCAGCGAGGTCTTCAGTCCCAGGCCGTCGAGCATGAAGAAGTCGAGGGCGCCCGTGCCACGACCGCGTGTGCGCTTCCGGACGACCTGGAAGACGTCGCCGGAGACTTCGAATTCGAAGTCGACCAGCATTTCCTGCTCGCCGAGGCGGATACGGTCGTCCTCGACGCGCCCGCGGCCTTCGCCCCAGAGTGCCCAGGTCATGGCGTCGAGCAGGGCGGACTTGCCGTCGCCATTGCGGCCGGAGAGGACGGCGATGTGGAGCCCCATGAGGTCGAGGTCGCACTCGTGGTAAGAGAGGAAGTTGCGCAGGCGGAGGCGACGTGGAATCACGGGGCGTCCTTTACAGGCCGTGGGTCCACACGATGCAGCCGCCAGCGGACGCCGGCCGCGTCGAAGTCGACCACGGCGGCCCAGCCGGCACGCGTATTCGCGTCGGCCAGCGGCATCGGAGCACCGGAGTAGACGGCGATGGCGCCTGCCGTACTGACGTCGGCGTGGGGTTCCCAGTGGCCGAAGGCGAGGTAGTCCCAGTTGCCGGCCGCCGCCGCGATTTCTGACTCGTGCATGAGGAGCGAGCGGGACATGTCGCCGCCAGTCGTGACGAAGTGGCCGTGAGCCATTGCGATGTGCCAGCGGTGGTCCTGCCGCCCGGGCAGGCCTGCGAGGGGCCTGAAGTGCCAGTCACTGTCGCGGTAGGCGCGACCCCAGATGACCAGGTCCAGTTCTGGCGCTTCAACGACCTGGCCAGCGTGCTCGCGCAGGATGGTCAGGCGGGGAGCCAATGCTTCCATATCGTGGCGCCAGTAGATCTTGCCCGGGTCCATGGGGTCGTGGTTGCCCGGGATCAGGAAGGTGCGGCCTTCGAAGCGAGCGATCTGCGCGGCGGCGAAGTGGACTACCGAATCGGGGACACGATCGTTGTCGAAAAGATCGCCCACGATCAGGAGGACATCCGCGTGCTCCCTGTTCGCGAGGTCGATGACGCCCATGAAAGCGGCTTCCATGAGGGAGTGACGTTCGGAGGCATGGCCGTCGCGGATGCCGGAATACGCACCCAGGTGAACATCGGAAGTGTGGACAACGCGGAGGGGGCGGCGATCAGGCATTCGCGGTGCCGGTTGTTTCGATCAGTTCGCGTGCGGCTGCAAGCAGACGGGGCTGTCGCGATTGGTCGACCTGGGTGTGGCGGAGGTAGAGCTCAAGCGTTTCGATCGGCGAGACGGCATCGGGCTGGGCACCCGCAGGCAGCACGGAACGGCGTTCGTCCGGGAGGATCGTCCGAATACCGGCGACATAATGTGCGTCGTCGAGGAGGCGCCGGACCTCCGGCACGCGGAAGGCGGACGACTGGGCCCCCGTCAGCTTCACGACAACGCGAACGATGCTGCCGGTGATCTCGGCGCGTGAGACTGCGTTGCAGACCTCGGCGGTGGGGTCATCCGTAGTCGGCGCCACTTCAATCGTGACGAAGCGGCGGGTCGGCACCTCCTCCAGCCGGGGAAGCCCGGTCCCGAAGATGCGCTCGCCACGGCGCTTCGTGGGGTCGATGTCGAACACCATGAAGCCTTTCTTCTGGGCCTCTTCGCCGAAGTCGACCGGCTGCATGGAACCGGCGTAGTAGCCGGGGGTCTGCATGCGGAGGTCGATGTTGTTGTGGTGATGGCCGAGCGCCACGTAGTCGAACTTCGACGACTGCAGGGCGCTCTTCAGGAGGGTTGGGGCACTGCCGACTGTCATCCACTGCTCGCTGCCAGGACGCTCGGTGACGAGGGGGTCATTGATAGAGACGTGGCAGGCGAGGACGGCGGGCACGTCAGGGTCGAGGTTGTCGGCCTGCTGAGCGATCAGTGAGGCCATTTTCACTTCGACTTCGTGGTGCACCTGTTCGATCGTCATGCCGGCGACGGCACTGTCGGAGGCGAGCAGCCTGCTGACCTGAGGCCAGGGCAGGAAGGCGACCTGTAGTGGGCCCGAGCGAGTCTGGAGGACCTGGGGGCGGAAGCCCTCGGCGCGAAACCAGCTGTCGTCGCCAATGAGGACATTGGGCACCGTGAGCGTGCGGTATATCTCGAGAGCGTGCGCACGCCCCTCCGCATTGGGGAGATCGTGGTTGCCCACCAACAGGAATGTAGCGATGCCCTCGACGCTGAGGCGCTGGATGCGCCGGGCGAACTCGCGCTGGTGGGTCTGGCTCGGTTCCCGGGCCTTGTAGGCGTCCCCGGCGAAGATGATCGCATCGACGCCATTGTCGATTGCGTAGTTCACGAGATGGTCGAGGGCGTCGAGGAAGTCCTGCATACGCGACGACCAGCCGCGGTCGGGCAGGGGTCGGCCATAGGTCTCGACGCCGATGTGGAGGTCTGCGAAATGAAGGATGCGCATCCATCACGATCCTACGGGGTGAATGCCTTCGCCGAAACAGCGGAAGGACAGTGCCTGCGGGAACCGGAAGCCTCGCCCGCTGTCATCGCATGCGGGCGAGGCGCGCGAGGCTGGGAGGTCCTTCCCAGGTCTCTCCGTTGTCGAGGAGCACGCGCAAGATCGTGCCGGTGTCTTCGACCGTGCCGTCGATTTGGGCGCCGGACGGAGGAAAGGTTGGCTTCTCCGGTACTGAGACCCGGGCACCCTGTGGGAACTCCGCCGAGGCCGCGATCTCCATCGATTCGATCCGCTGACCGATGCCCTTCGCGAGCACCTGGAGCAAGGCGAAGTCGTCGGCAGACCGGAGCGTTTTGAGGGCCTCCACCTCGGTCGCCGGTTGCCGGGCTGCCCGGAGGTCGGCTGGGGGGGGGATCGCCTCCTCGGTGCCTTTGGCCAGAATCTGAGCGATCAGCTTGCGGGCGCGCGGAGCTACGTCGGCGATGATCCGGTGCAACAGTAACGTGTCGTCAGACTGCTCGAAGAAGGCAAGGGCGCGAGCGACTTCTTCGCGGCTGGTTGTCATGTGAGGCCTCTCGAGGAGTGAAATGTTGCGAGTGCCCGTGGCGGATGGACCTGTGGGCCTCAGGCGCGAGCAGGCATCCGAACCTGGACGTTTGCGCGGACTGACGGCTGACCGTCTGCGAGGGTGACGACCTCCAGCTCGACGAGAGGGACGCCGTCACTGATCCGCTTGTCGACCACGCGTCCGCTCAGGATGAGCGGTTTGCCCGCAACATCGGGGCGTCGGAGGGCCACGCGGATACTGGCAATTTCAGCACCGACCCCCGCCCAGTCACTGACGTACTTGGTCAGCCAGGCGATCTTCAGGGGCCCGGGAACGAGCGCGCCCCGGATGCCGATTTCGCGGTTTACAGCTGCGTCGGTGAAGCGGTTCCCCATGATCGATTCCTGGCCGGGACTGAAGCCGCCCGCAAGTTCGACGGTCGGGATCCTTTCCAGGGGTTCGAGTTCTTCATCGATGACGACATCTTCGAAGTATCGCTGGGTCATTCGGTCTCTCCCGCGCCTGCCGGGTCGAACTGCGTGAGGGTCATCATCACGGCTGCGACGTGGTTGTGTTCGGCGTCGTAATAGTTCGTCGTGGTCGTGATGAGGATGCTGTAGCCGTACCGGCCGCCAAGACGCTCGCGGATGTCGGAGATCTGCGAGATCGCCGTTAGCTCCTCGCCGATGCGGAAGGGACGAGTGAACTTCCACTCCTGCTGGGTCATCAGTCCGCCGGGGAGGATGTTCGGGCTCTCGCGGCGAGACGCATTGCCCAGCGAGGAGATGACATAAGGCGGGGCGATACCGGTGCCATCAGCGTACCGTGGGTCGTCGTCGCCGCACAGATCACGGAGACGATGAGCGTCGGCCTCGCGCACCGTTACGGTCGCGGGCTCTCCTTGCACGCCGACAAGCGCACGATGCTCGTCCGTGATCAGGCTTCTGATTTCATCCTCGGGCATGCGTTCCCTCCGGTGTGGAAGCATATCAGCGGACATGCGTATCAGGCGCGTCCAGAGGGCCCGATCGTCGGCTCTTTGGACGGGTTATCTAGCTGGGAAGGCACACCATGACGGTGCCATCTTCGATTCGGACAGGATACGTCTGCGTGTCCTCAGCCTTCCTGTTGAAGAAGAGGAGCTTCGACTGGAGCCTGCCGAGGAAGGGGTGCTCTTCGTTGAACTGGCTATCGAATGGCTGGCGGACGACTTGCCCGCTTTCAATGTCGTAGCGGGCACCGTGGAAGGGACACATGATGCACCCATCGCGCACCGGCTCGGCCTTGATGGGGGTCCCTGGAAAGCCAGCAAGGGGGAGGCGTGCGTGCGAGCAAAGCGCGCGGAGCGCGAAAGCGGTGTCGCCGCTGCGGATGACGACGACGCGCTGGGCACGAACCCGCACTTCCTTCGGGAGGCCATCGACGAAATCGCGAAGGAGGCCCGCTGAGGCCCAACGTGTGAGCTTCGCGTGGGGAATGATCGACTTCGCTTTGATTGGGAAAGGTGGATCAATTCCCAGGAGTGGCGCGACGGTCAGCTGGACAAGGCCAAGAGACCCCAGGCCGGCGAGCAGGAGAACCACGCCCGGGAAGGTGCTGCCGGAGGCTGCCGGCGCTTCGCCCGGGAAGAAGATCATGATGATTCCGGCGGCGATCAGGCCGATCGAGGCGAGGCCCCAGGAGCCGAGAATCGAGATTCCGAGAAACGCTAGCGCAGGTGACACAGGCACATCTCCCGAGCGGAATACTACTGCGAATTTTGCAAAAACTGCAAAAACTCGCCCAAACGTATGACGTTCAAGATTCAGGTGCCGGAGTGAGCATCGGAGAGGCCTTCGAGAAGGACAGTCACTCGTTCCGGCTCCAGAAGGACTTTGCGGATCTCCGTCTCCAAATCCATCCGCGCTTCAGACTGGGCCCAGCGGCGCCAGTCCATCAGTCCGAACCATGAACTAATCACGACGATCGTTCGGGGGTCTTCGCTGTCGCGGAGCGTTTCGCCACTGATGTAGCCCGGTTCTTCGAGACAGTGCACACGCAGCTGTTTGAGCAGCTGCAGGAGATTGCGTTCATTTTCGCGGGACACGCGGCGCTCGATAATGATCTTGACGGCCAAAGCTGACCTCCGATCAGATAGAAATTGACGGTGAAGGCGCTCCGCGCTTTCACTCGGATTAGGCCGGGCTAGAGCGTCTGGAGCGTGGGAGCCATATCCCAGAGGGCATGGACCGTGACCTCTGCAAAGTACCGGTACATGGGCAACTGCGCGATGAGCTGGTCCATTTCGCGCGCGTCGGCGGCGTCATAGACGGCGAGAACGCCGACACCGGTTTCGCGATAGATCGCCTTGATCTTCCCCTGGTCGTAATGCGTTTTTGTGGCGCGGAGCTGTTCTGCTACCGCGGCCTGCCAGACCTCAGGTGTCATGTAGTCGGGCTGGCTTGAAACAAGACGTACAGAGAACAGCAAATCTACGACTCCGCGCCGATCGGGCGCAGACAAGATTATACCCGTGCGCTGGATCTCTACGAAAAAGGCGTATTTGCCGGGCTTCAGTGAACGAGGAGGAAGCCGGCGACGAGAAGCCCGTAGGCGATAACGGCGATGCGGAGCCATCTTCGTCCGAGGCGGCGAGCGACGCCGACACCAAGGTAGCCACCGAGAACGGCACCGATAGCCATGATTGCGGCGGGCTCCCACCTTACGGGCCCGAAAACACCGAAATAGACGACCGCGACCGCGTTGATTATGAGCGAGAGCATGCCCTTCAGGGCGTTTGAGTGCTGGATGTCGTCCGGGAGGAGAATGCTCAGGACCGCGAGGGTGATGATCCCGAGGCCCGCTCCGAAGTAGGCGCCGTAGATTGCGAGCACGAAGACCCCGGCCACCAGCGTGACCGGGAGGCGGTCCCCTGCCACGGCTGCGAGCCGGTGCCGCACCGCCCACGAGCTGAGCCGGTCCTGAAAGGCCATGAGCCCGCAGGCGAACAGGATCAGGTAGGGGACGATGACGTCGAACGCGGACTGCGGCGTGGACAGGAGAATCGCAGAGCCTGCGAGCGCGCCGAGCACCGAGGGGGCAACGAGCACGAGAACGCGGTGCCGCTGGCGGCCGAGCTCGGATCGGTAGCCGAACGAGCCGCTGGCATATCCGGGCCAGAGAGCGACGGTGTTGGTCACGTTGGCGGTCTTCGACGCGTAGCCGAAGGCCAGCAGCGCAGGGAAGCTCACAAGCGAGCCGCCGCCCGCGACCGCGTTGATTGCGCCCGCAGCGAAGGCCGCAGCTGCCAGTGCGATGATTTCGAGCAGGCTCACTGGCCGGAAACGGTCGCGGTTCGAACGGCTACACGCCAGCCGGTAGGATGGGGCGATGTCCGAACGCCCGGTGATCACCTTCGACCTCGACGGGGTCCTTTGCCGCCCGCCATTCGGGATCAACCCCGGGCGCGGGCGGAAGAAGCGCCGCGATGCACAGGGCAAGAAGAACCTGCTCTGGCGGACGGAAGGTTGGCGTTACCTGGGCCGCCGGCCAATGGCGGGGGCGATCGAGGGGTTCAAGCTTCTTTCCGAGACTTTCGAATGCAAGGTATTGTCCGCGCGTGGTGAGCAGGCGAGGGACCTGACGGAGCGGTGGTTCCGGCGCTACCTCGGACTGGTGCCAGAAATCCACTTGAGACCCGGGTGGGAGGAGACTTCGGCGCAGTTCAAGGTGCGGATGGTGCAGGAGCTCGGCCCCCAGGCGCACTTCGAAGACGACCCGCACACTGCACTCTGGGTCGCGGATTTCGTGCCGCGGGTGTTCCTGGTCGACTGGGCGCGTAACCGCTGGGTCGAAGATGAGCGGTTGCACCGGATCCGAAGCATTGCCGATGCCGTTCCCACCCTGAGCGGCGGGTCACCGCCGCCGCGAATGCTGTAAGGCGCTGCCGGCTACGGCTGAACGATCGGCTCGGAGATGTAGAGCGCAGCCTGTGACACGCTGGTGGCGATGAGGCCATCGCTCGCGTCGGGACGCGCGAGGAACTGGCACATGCTCAGCAGGTCGAAGACATGTGCGGCGGTCAGCCAGTGCGGCGGCAGGAAGCCTCCCCCGCTCGTGTAGCCTCTCGCGAACGCGTCCAGCCGGGGTGGCGTGGCGAGCCGCGGGTCACGGAAGAACAGCCCGATGTCGAGCAGGGGATAGCCCGCGTCCGCGAACTCCCAGTCGACGATCCCGACGAGATGCCCGTCGCGCATGAGCAGGTTGGACGGCTTGAAGTCGGAGTGAGTGAGTGCGACGCGGCCGGCGATGGGGAGGAGGAGGGGGGATTGGCCCTCGACCCAGGTCCTGCCGCACGCCGCCAGGTCAGACCCCAGCCGCGCAACGACGAGCGGGTCGCTGAGAAGCCGAACGAGGTAACCAATGTAGCCGTCGAAGAGACCGCCCAGTGGCTGTGCGACGTTGAGGTCTGCATCGAGGAAGCCGGGTTCGGCGAAGCGGACGGCCCCGATGGCCGCAAGAGCGGCGCCAATCGGCTCGCAGTTCACAGGCTCGCCGCGGTCAAGGATATCAACGAGTGGTTCGCCGTCGATCCATTCCTGGACCGACCACGGCTCGCCTGGGGCGACGTAGAGATACCGCGGTACCGGAACGATACCGCAGAGGCGGTGTGCAATAGCGGCTTCGCGGGCCGCACCCGTGGAATCGCGCGTGTGGAGGCGGAGCATGACAAGCCGGCCGTCCGCCAGGACGACCCGGTAGTTGGTATTCGCCTTTCCGGTGGTGAGCAGGGTGGCGCTGGACGGAGGTGGCAACAACGCCCGGGCGAGGCGGGCAGCGATTTCGTTGAGCGTCAGCGGCACATAGTCGTGCAGGCGCGCCCAGGTATGTTCCATCAGGCGGTGGCGAGCAGGGTACGGCGCAGGAGCAGGAGGGCGGTGGTTACGGCCCGTCGTTTCACGGCTGCGCGAGCCTGGTTCATGGACATCGACATGCTTGACGTGCCGCCCGATGGGTCGGCGACCGCGATGAAGACGGTTCCCGGGTTCTTCCCATCCTGGGGTTCGGGGCCGAGGACGCCCGTGATGCCGACGGCGTAGCTGGTCCCGAGTCGCTCGCGCGCGGCGCGAGCCATCTCTGCCGCTGTTTCGGGCGAGACGACGCCGAATTGCTCGATGACATCCGGATTCACGCCCATTTCGAGCTTGAGGGCCGTCGCATAGGTCACGAGCCCCCCGATGAAGTACTCCGAAGCCCCCGGCGTCTCGGTCATGGTGCTGGCGAACAGGCCGCCGGTGCAGGATTCCATCGAGCCAAGCGTCTCGCGGCGGGCGATGAGCATATCGCCGATCGCGCCCTCGAGGGTGTCGTCGTCATGGCCCCAGATGGCGGTCCCAAAGATGCGATTCAGTTCCTCTTCGACGGGCCGGATCAACTGCCACGCCGCTTCGCGGGTAGGGCCCTTAGCGCCGATACGGAGATGGATCCCGTCCTGGCGGGCGTAGGTGCCGATGCCGATGCCGGGCGTTCCGTAGAGCGGCCTCGCCATCTCATCGACGGAGCCTTCGCCGATGCCGACCGTCTTGATGGTGCGCGTCACGAGCACCTGACCATCAGAGCGGCGCTCAAGTTCGGGCCGGACTTCGTTGTTCCACATACGTTCCATCTCACCGGGAACGCCGGGCATCGAGACGATCATGTGTCCGTCGCGCTCGGTCCACCAGCCGGGGGCGGTGCCGCGAGGGTTGCTGATTGCGCGGCAGCTCGGGATGAGCCATGCCTGCTTCAGGTTCGACTCGGGCATCGGGCCACGGGTCGAGAAGAAGGCTCGAACGCGCTGCTCGAGCTCCGCGTCGACGTACGGTATCTCGCCGAGAAGGGCGGCCGTCGCTTCGCGTGTCATATCGTCGTCGGTGGGGCCAAGGCCGCCGGTCGTGATGACCAGGTCCGATCGATTCCATGCACGTTCGAGTGTCTGGGTGAGGCGCACGAGGTTGTCGCCGACAACTGAGGTGTAGTAGAGGTCGATGCCGAGCTCGGGGAGCTGGCGGGCGATGAAGGCGCTGTTGGTGTCGACGATCTCGCCGAGAAGGATTTCGGTGCCGATGGCGATGATTTCTGCTTTCACAGGCGCAGTTTAGGCCCGTGGGGAAGCGCTCGCACCGGCCGCGCCGTCACTCTCGCGCCGTTCGAGGTCTCCGAGACGACGGTCAATGCTGCGGACCGTATAGCGGAAGATGGCCATGGTGATAAAGAAGTCGAGCCAGAGCAGGACAACGCCGATCGAGAGACAGACCGCTCGAACGACCGCGGCGTCAAAGATGATTGCCACGAGGATGAAGATGACGCCGACGCCCGAGACCAACGATGGCAGGACGACGAGCACGGGGGTCGGCGTGTGGCGAGCAGGTGATCGAGGTTCAGGCTTAGTCATATGGCTGCAAGCTCCCGTTGCATCTGTGCCAGGCCCATCGGCCCGAGGTTGAGCGCCGCTTTGTGCCACGCCTTCAGGTCGAAGCTGGCCCCGAGGCGTTGGCGCGATGCCGCGCGCGCTTCGAGCCAGCAGCGTTCCCCGACCTTGTAGCTGATCGCCTGGCCAGGGGTGCCAAGGTAACGGGTGATTTCGCTCGCCATGAAGTCGGCCGGGAACTGCGCCCGCGCGCCCGCGAACTCCTGGCCAAGGATGGCATTCCAGGTCTCGCCCGGGTGGAACCGCTCGCTTCGCGGGATGGGCAACTCAAGGTGCATGCCGATGTCGAGGATAACGCGGACAGCACGCATCGCCTGTGCCCGCAGCATGCCGAGGTAGTAGTCGGGATTGTCGAGGTAGCCCAGCTCCGCCATCAGCCGCTCAGCATACAGGGCCCAGCCTTCGATGTAGCCCGAGGTGCCGCCCAGGAGCCTCTGGAAGCGCGAAAGCTCCTCTGCCAGGTACATGGTGGTGGCGAGCTGGAAGTGGTGACCGGGAACGCCCTCGTGGTAGGCGATTGAGACTTCGCCCCACAGGGGGAAGCGCGTCTTGCCGCCGGTAGGATACCAGGTGCGACCGGGCCGGCTGAAGTCCTCGGACGGAGGGGTGTAGTACATCGCAAGGGCGCCGCCGGGCGGGGCGATCATCGCCTCGATCCGCTTAACGGGTTCGGCGATATCGAAGTGGGTCCCGTTCAGTTCGGCAATCGTGCGGTCCTGGAGGTCTTGCATCCACTGGCGGAATTGATCGACGCCCTCAACAGCGCGGGCCGGGTCCGAATCGAGGTAATGCTTCGTCTGCTCGATGTCGGCACCCGGGAGGATCTTCTCGCAGGTCTCGCGCATTTCGCGTTCGATCCGATAGAGCTCCTCCCAGCCCCACTCGTAGGTCTCGAGAAGGTCGAGCGTAACGCCGTTCGCGGCGCGCGAGCCGAACTGGTAGCGGTCAGGGCCAACACCGTCGCGCTCCGCGGCGCCGGGGAGGTAGCTCTCGGAAAGGAAGCGGGCGAACTCGGCGTAGGCGTCAGTGGCCTGCGCGGCGGCACGTCCGATGTCCCAGCGGAGCGAAGTTGAGTCGACCAGGGAGCCGTCGAAGGCGTCGAGTAGCGACGCGAAGAACGGCTTCGTGCCCGGGCGGATGCCACTCCAGGCTTCCGCCTGGGCGATATTCTCGACGACCTGGCGACGGGCGGCTGGCAGGCCCCGGCGGAGCCCTTCGGACAGCGTCGCCTGGAAGCCCGCGATGGCTTCCGGCACCCGCGCGAGGCGACGTGCAATGTTCAGCCAGTCGCGTTCGCTCTCGCGGGGCATGAGGTCGAAGACGCCGCGCAGGGCACGGAGAGGGCTCGCGATGATGCTGAGCTCGCGGAAGTACTCGCCCGACTCAAAGCGAAGGAGGTCGAGGGAAATTGCGTCGATCATTGCATCACGGGCGGTCCGGTCCCGGGAGTTCTCGACGGGGGCGGTGATGACGGCCGTCAGGGTGTCGCGGTAGAGGGGTTCGAAGGCGGCATAGCCGTCGGGGGAGTAGTCGGAAATCTCATCGTCGTGCCCGGGGATGCCTGCTCCCGTAGCCATCACGGGATCCAGCGCGGCGATGTTGTCGACGTACCGGCTGGCGATCTCGTAGATACGTGTCATGCGTTTGGCCTCGCGTCGAAGGGTACTACCGCCGGGGTTTTGGATTCGAGCCAGGCCAGCCAAGGGCAGCTGCCCGGCGGAAGAAGTCGGAGTGAACCGCCGGAGGCGCGGCAACAATGCCGCGGTCGTAGATCGCGGCGGGCGCGCCGAGATGGTTCGAAACGATCCCCCCGGCCTCGCGTACCAGGAGGAGACCGGCGGCGACGTCCCAGGGCTGAAGGTCGGCGTGGACGAACAGGTCCCACTTACCGGCCGCCAGGTAGGCGGTGCCGAGCGCTGCCGATCCGGAGATGCGAAGCGACTGCAAGCCCGGGAACAGCCCGCGCGCCAGGTCTAGCTGGTCCGCGCCGGCCGTCTCATCGTATCCAAGGTCAACGGACACGACGGCGTCCTGAACGGTCTGACAGGCCGTGACTGTCGTCCGCGTGCCATTGACCGTGAACCCGGCGCCGAGGACGGCGGCGTATTCCTCGTTCAGCAGCGGGTGGAGCGTCAGGGCGACTACGGGCTCGGCGGCGCGGCAGAGAGCGATCGTGAAGCAGAAGTGGGGGATACCGCGGGAGAAGTTCTTCGTCCCGTCGACGGGGTCGACAACCCACATCCAGCCATCGGAGCGGGTGTCGGCGGCTGTCTCCTCGCTGAGGAGCGCGTGGTCCGGGTATTCGGCGTGCAGAATGTCGCGTACGGCTGTTTCGACAGCGAAGTCAGTCTCGGTAACGACGTTTCCACGACCCTTGATGCCTACGCTTCCGACGCGACCGTAGCCTTCGAGCATCAGCTTCCGGGCAGCTGCGGCGCAGGCGCGGGCCACATCGAGGGGCGTCCTGCCGGCAGTAGAGATAGGCAGAGTTCCGGTCATTGGTTCTTTCGTGGCCGCAGGTCGCGGGCGCTGACGCTGTGCTCGGGACCCCAGCGGTCTTCGGCGACGAGGTTAGTGAGCGGAAGACGGTCCTGGGGCATCTTCTCGCGTTCCTGGAGGTCAGGCGGGAGCGATTCCGGGGACCCGGGGTAGCCGATTGCCATGATGGCCATCAGCCGGACGTCGTCGGGGGTAGCGAAAACGGTACGGGCGGCCACCTCGTCGAACTTGGACATCGGATGGGCGATGAGGCCAAGGGCCGTCGCCTGGGCCATGAGGTTCCCGGTGGCGATTCCCGCGTGATAGCCCCACATCTCGCGCTCGCTGCCGTCGCTATTCGTCTCCACGCCGTCGTGCGTGGGGTTCACCGCGATCGCAACAAAGAGAGGAGCTGCGGACGCCCAGGTCCGGTTGCTCTCTGCAAGCGAGGCTTCGAGCGCCTTGCGGACGGCGTCCGTGCGCGCGATCAGCAGACGCGTCGGCTGGCTGTTGCCGCGGCTCGGGGCGACGGAAACGGCCCGCCAGAGGAGTTCCTGCGCATCAAGCGGTACGGGCTGGCTGCTGAAGGCGCGGCTGGCGCGGCGGTCGGCAAGGGCAGGGAGAAGTGGCATGGGCGGCCTCCGAGCCGGAGATATCCCGGCGGAGACAATCGTGCCACTGACTTTGCCGTGGCGCATGTTCAAGCCGAACCGCGCCAGGGGAGGAAAGCTACATACGTTCGGGGGCGGTCATTCCCATCAGTCCGAGCACGCGCGCCAGCGATATCTTCGCGGCGAGCACCAGCTGAAGGCGCGCCTGGGTGAGGGCGATGTTGTCGGTGAGCACCTTCAGAGAGGGGTCACCCGCCTGCTTGAAGGAGTCGTTGAAGGCATGGAAGGCCGTCGCAAGGCTCATCGCGTAATGGGGCAGGTGCTGGGGTTCGAACGTCGTAGCGACGAGTTCGATGACGTCCGTCAGCCGCATCATCTCGCGGACAAGGGCGAGCTCCTGCGGCTGGGTTAGGAGCGAAACATCGCCGTGAGATGTGTCGACGCCCTGCTCGGCAGCCCGCTGCAGGATGCCCGCGAGGCGGGCGTGGGCGTACTGCACGTAGAAGACCGGGTTCTCGCTCGACTGCGTGACTGCGAGGTCGAGGTCGAATTCCATCTGGGCGCCGGGTGAGCGGAGGAGGAAGAAGAACCGGGCGGCGTCGGCGCCGACGTCGCTGATCAACTCGTCGAGCGTGACGAACTCGCCTGAGCGCTTGGACATGTTCACCGCTTCGCCGCCGCGCTTCAGGAAGACGAGCTGGTAGAGGAGGATGTGGAGGTTGTCGGCGTTGGCGCCCACCGCGCGGGTCGCCGTCTTCAAGCGGGAGACATGGCCGTGGTGATCCGCTCCCCAGACATCGATTACCAGGTCGAAGCCGCGGCGAATGAATTTGTCGTAGTGGTAAGCGATGTCGCTACAGTAGTACGTCGGGCGTCCATCGGAGCGGATGACGACGTTGTCCTTGTCCTCGCCGAGTTCGCTTGAGGCGAACCAGAGGGCGCCTTCGCGTTCCACGAGCTGGTTGCTCTGGCGGAGGATGTTCATGGCATCGTCGTAGCCACCGTCGGGGTCGTAAAGCGACTTCTCGCTGAACCAGCGATCGTAGTGGACGCCGAAGTCGCCCAGAGTCTTGCGGACGTGCCCGACCATGAGCTCGATGCCGAGCGGGCCGAGTTCCGGAGCGGCTGGCTCGCCCAGGGGGCGCAGGTACCGATCACCGGCCTCGTCTTTGATTTCTTTCGCGAGGTCGATCACGTAGTCGCCGGGATAACCGTCCTTGGGGATATCGACGTCACGGTCGAATAGCTGCTGGTAACGGGCGTAGAGGGTGTCGCCGAAGGTATCCGTCTGGGTGCCGGCGTCATTTACATAATATTCGCGGGCAACTTCGTAGCCAGCAGCCCCAAGGGCTGATGCGAGGGTGTCACCGATGGCCGCGCCGCGACCGTTGCCAACGTGCAAAGGGCCGGTCGGGTTCGCGGAGACGAATTCGATCTGCGCTTTGTGCCCGGCGCCGAGCGTGAGATTGGCGTAACTCGGGCCCGTGCGAATGACGTGCTCGACCTGTTGCTGGACGAATTGCTGCGACAGGCGGAAGTTGAGGAAGCCAGGAGGTGCCACCTGGGTCGGGTCAACCGCGGGGTCGGTCGGCATGTGCCGGGCGATTGTCCGAGCGATTTCGATGGGGGTCTTCATTGCGGCACGCGCGAGGCGAAGAGGAAGCGCGCTGGCGAAATCGCCGTTTGCGCCGTCCTTTGGCCGTTCGATCGTGTCTCCCGGGACAGGGAGGTCGGGCAGTTCCCCGGCGGCGACCGCCGCTGTTACTGCCGCTGCAAGCAGCGAGCCGAGATGGGCACGGATATCACGCGTATCGGGCATCGGACGTACAGAGTAGTGGGAACGAGGGGTTTTGCGCGACTCCTGTCAGCGCTGATCGAATGGGAACCCACCGCGGCGGGCAAGGGCGGCCACTTCTTGAGCGGCTTCCTCAGCGTGAGTGATCACGTCAGCGGGGTACGAATACTTCTTCTGGTGAAGTTCAAATTCGTCTGCGTCGAGCAGTTCCACGCAGCCGTTGGGGCGTATCGCGACATCGAGGTCGAGGTCCACGTAGGTCAACTGGCAGCCATCGAAGCGAGGTGGCGTCGTGATGTTGCAGTACCAGAGCGCGAGGTCGCAGCCAGGCCGGGCGAGGCGAAAGACGTTGTACCAGCGGTCGCGCCAGAAGTAGACGAGCGTGTCGTAGGGGGACCGGAACTCACCGCGGCTCGTGTAGATCGGGGTACGCGCGCGGTACCGCGCCTTAATCAGGACTCCGTCATCGGAGATGACCCGAAATGGCTGGATCCAGTGCGCGGCACCGTCGTACTTGTTCGCGCGAAGGAGAATGCGAGACCCGGCGACAGCGAGCGGCAGTACCGGGCTTTCCATGTTGGGATGATACACAGGCATACCCGGCGAAAGCAGAATGCTTACGTGAAGTTAGGACGACTTTACGGAGGCGACGCGCCCCTAATTGTTGGCGAAAAGGATCCCGGAGATGATTCCTCCGGCGATTGCCGCGAGGCCAAGGACGAGACACAGCGTCACCTGCAACGGGCTGAAACGGTCACGCACGTCCTGGTGCGGGGGCGCGACGTTCGGGTCTGTGGCAGTGGCGTGCGCATCAGCCATCGGGCAGCTCCAGACGTGGTGTCCCTCTATCTTCGCCCGTTTACCGGCACCGCGCATCTGCCTGATAGGCGCGGAGGGATCACCCAGCCACGGAGCTCCGGCGCCCCGGAACTTGTCATCGAGGCCATCGACATTCGAAAGACGTATGACACGAGCGGCATCGAGTGTTTCCGTCGCCGAAGCGCTCCAGTTCGAATAGCCTGCCGGGAGCGAAAGGGGCTGATGTTTCAGCAGCCCGGGCTAGAACGCTAGCTCCCCCTGGCCAACGCCTGGGCGGCATTAATATCGCGCTCCGCGTCGACGCGGCCGAAGTTGGTCGGGCTCCCGGCCCTTATTCGGATTCGGTCCCGGCGCACTGCCGCGCGCCACGTAAAGTACTCCTCGCGGAAGAGGGCTTCTGGTCCGGGGTCGGCGACTGCCGGGCCAGGGAATATGGTGACGACGTAGTTGATTTCCATGATGACGTCCCTGCTTGTGCAATACTTCACAACCACCGTAGCAGTTCACGTCGCGTGAAATACACCGAGCCGGTAAATATTCAAGATGGTGATAGGTGGGTAAGGTCAGACCCATCGCCAGAGGGTCAAGAGGTACCCATCGGGCCCCATTAACTGGCATTCGCGGGTGTCATCGACGTCGCAGGGGCCTTCAACGGCGAGACCGCCCAGCCGGAGGCCGCGGGCGTAGGCGTCGTCGACGTCCGCAACCTCGATTCGAATTTCCGCGCCAATGCCACGGGCAACCCCTTCGTTCCGCAGGGCGTTGTACCAGGGGTGGCCGCGATAGCTGTCTTCGTCGTGCAGGACGATCTGCGAGCCGTTGATGCTGAGCGAGGCATAGCCGGGATGCAGCTGTTCAACGGTCATGCCGGCGACAACTTCGAGGAAGCGGGCGAGGCCCGCGATATTGGTGGTCCAAAGGGAAAGTCCGAGGCTCGATCCGTCAGCCATATCCGTTCCTCAACTGCATCCCTCATGTAACCATCGGTCAAGTGCCAAGGGAACCTATTGTCATAACGATGTCGCTTGAGCCGAAAGTCGACGACACGGGACCCTTTCTTGTTCAAACGGGGCGGAATTTCGGGATGGCAACATCGGAGTGCCGCTCCCATTCGAGACGCACGCGCATCCCAACACGGATCTCCTCGTTTCCGACGCCGACGATGTTCGTGGGCAACTGGGGCCCTTCGTCCAACTCGACGATGGTCACGTTGTAGGGGATATCGGCGACAAAACCGGGATGGTAGCGCTGATGCATGATGCCGAACGAGCGAACGGTGCCGGTGCCAGCAGCGGCCTCCCAGGTGAATTCCGACGAGAGGCATTCGTCGCAGTGCTGGCGTGCGGGGAGTCGGAAGGCGCCGCACCCGCCGCACTTCATCAGCAAGAGTTCGCCACGCATTGCGGCGTCGAAGAAGGGTTGTGATTGTTCATCTGGCTCGGGGATGGGTTTCGCCGGGGTGTCCTGTGTCATGCCTCGCTCCGGTGGGGGCTGAGGACGAGCGCGGCATGGTAGCTGAGGCTGCCGCCGTTTCCGGTGCAGAGGATGAGGTCGTTCTTCACCTGGCGGTCCGCGCCGGCGCCGCGGCCCTGGATGATGGCCTCACTGAGCGGGGTCATGCCCCACATGTAATACCCGGAGAGCTCGCCACCGCCGGTATTCGTGGGGAGTGACCCGCCAGGTCCGAGCTTGCCGTCCTCGACGAAGGGGCCGCCTTCGCCTTTTCTACAAAACCCGTAGTCCTCGAGGGTGACGAGCACTGTGTAGGTGTAGCAGTCGTAGAGTTCACAGACCGTGACGTCCGCGGGACCCACGCCCGCCATCGCGAAGGCGGTCTTCGCCGCAATCGCTCCTCCTGTTTCAGTCTCCCAGGTGGTCCCGGCACGCCGTGAATCGCCGGGATGCCCCTGTCCCATCCCCCAGACGTAGACGGGCGGATTCGGCATGTCGCGGGCGATAGCAGCGGGGCTCACAATTACGGCGACCGCGCCATTGGAGACCAGGCAGCAATCCAACAGGTGGAGGGGTTCGACGATCCACCGTGAGGCGTGGTAATTCGCGAGGGTGATGGGGTCTCGCATCTGCGCGAGCGGGTTCTTAGTCGCCCAGGCGCGCTGGCCGACCGCTATGATGCCAAGCTGCTCCTGTGTGGTCCCGTACAACGCCATATGGCGCCGGGCGGCGAGAGCGTATGGGGTATTGGTGCCGAAATACCCGGAGGCCGGGTAGAGGCCGCCCATCCCGCGGGGTCGGGACTGGCTCCCGGCGGCGCCCCCATAGGCCGCACCCGCTGAAGTGCCCGCTCTCAATGGCGCATCGGCGAAGACGCAGACCACGTGTGTGGCCATCCCCGCAGCAATGGCCATTGTGGCGTACTGCACCATCTGGGCAGCGGTCGAACCGGCGCCGTTCATGTGGTTCATGAGCCGCAGGTTCTTCATCCCGAGGTAGTTCTGCAGGCCGAGGCCAATACCGTTGCTGATGCCTGCGTTGACCAGGAGGCCGTCGACCTGGAGCTTTTGGAGGCCGGCATCGGCGATGGCAAGGCGGACGGCGTCGGCCGCGAGTTCAGTTTCGGACTTTCCGAAGACGCGCCCCATGGGGGTCATGCCGAGGCCTGTGATGGCGGCGACGCCGCGAAGCGGGTGTCGTGGCATTGGTGGCGCTTCCTTACGACGGGATTCTAGCGCAGCCCGGGCGGATCGAGGGAAGCGAGTACCCGGAAGCGGGAGCATATCCCGGGTGCTATCAACTGGCGGTGGATTGCTGACCCATGAGACTTCACAATTAGAAGATGAGTTACCGCGTCGGGATCATCAACGTCACCGGGTTCGCGGGCATGGAAGCTGCCCGTTTATTGTGGGGCCATCCCCAGGCACACATCGCTTCGGTGACGGGCCGTTCGCTTGCGGGTCAGAAGCTCGGAGAAGCGTTTCCGCACCTCGCTTGCTATGAGGACCTGACCATCACCGACGGCATCGAAGGGGAAGTCGACATCGTCTTTTCGGCGATGCCGACGGCAGCAAGCGCGGCGTCGTGCGAGCCATTCGTTCGCAAAGGGATCCCGGTCATCGATATTGCCGCGGACTTCCGCCTGAAAGACCCGGCTGAGTTCGAGAAGTGGATGGGACAGCCTCACCCGGCCCCCGACCTGCTGCCGCAGGCTGTCTACGGGCTGCCAGAGCTGAACCGCGCGGCTATCGCCGCATCGAGGCTAATCGCGAACCCCGGGTGCTACCCCGCTGCGTCCATTCTCGCGATGGCGCCGGCTTTCGCCGCGGGACTTGTCGAGTCCCAACTCATCGTTGACGCGAAGTCCGGCATCTCGGGCGCCGGGCGCGCTACAGGCGGCGGGTATTCCTACAGCGACGTGAACGAAGACGTCTCGGCCTACAAGATCGCGAATCACAACCATCAGCCGGAGATCGCCCAGGAACTGGCGGCTCTGCGCAAGGCTCCCGCGCCGCGGGTGACATTCGTCCCTCACCTGGTCCCAATGACCAGGGGCATCCACGCGACCTGTTATGCACCGCTGCGGGCGGGCGTTACCGATAGCGATGTCCAGGGTGTCTATCGTGACTTCTATCGCGATGCGCCGTTCACGCGGGTTGTTGACACACCGCCGCATACGAAGCACACCCAGGGCAACAACATGTGCCTGGTCCATGCGGCGGTGGACTCGCGAAACGGGATGCTGGTCGCCATCGGGGTTCTGGACAACCTGGTGAAGGGCGCGGCCGGCCAGGCAATCGAGAACATGAACCTGGTGCTGGGGCTGCCACAGACGGCCGGCCTGGACATGCCGGCGATCTACCCGTGAGCCTGCCCGACGTCGACCCGGAAGGCCTCGCGACCACGCCGAGAGGATTCAGCGCCGGTGGCGCCTACGCCGGTATCAAGACCTACGGCGAAGGCAAGCTGGACGTTGCCCTTCTCGCTTCGGATAGGCCGTGCGCGGTAGCCGGGGTGTTCACGAAAAGCATCATGCACTCCGCCCCTGTCGACCTCGACAAGGATCACCTCGACGACGGCAAGGGACAGGCGGTCGTGGTGAACAGCGGCGTCGCGAACGCAAGCACTGGATCGCGCGGCATGGATGACGCCCGCACGATGGCGCTCGTCGCGGCGCGTAAGCTTGGGCTGGACCCGCGAGACGTCTTCGTCTGCAGCACCGGCGTAATCGGTAAGTTCCTGCCGCTGGAGCGCATCGAGAAGGGGATCGCGGCTGTTGCGCTAACCCCGGAGGGCGGAGAGGACTTCGCCCGGGCGATCATGACGACGGACACGCGGCCGAAGCACGGGGCGGTGCGTTTTGGGCCGTACACGCTCGGCGGCTGCTGCAAGGGCTCGGGGATGATCCACCCGAACATGGCCACGATGCTCGCCTTCCTGACAACCGACGCCCCGGTCAACCAGCGCTTCCTCCAGGATGAGTTGCGCCACGCCGTTGACCGCTCCTTCAACCTGGTGTCGGTCGATGGCGATACGAGTCCCAGTGACACCGTCCTCCTGTTCGCGAATGGGGCCGCGGGCGGCGAGACCATTCATCGCGGGTCATCCTATGCGGCCGAGTTCAGCGCTGCCCTGGAAGCTCTGACCATCCACCTTGCCAAAGAAGTAGCACGGGACGGCGAGGGGGCAACCAGGCTCATCGAGGCATCAGTGACTAACGCTTCGAGCGTCGAAGATGCGCGGAAGCTCGTTCGCCTGCTGACGACTTCATACCTGCTGAAGAGCGCCGTCCACGGCGCCGACCCGAACTGGGGCCGGATTGTCGCCGTGCTCGGCCGGGCCGAGGTGCGAGTCCGTGAGGAACTGGTCACCGTCGACCTGTGCGGTCACCGCGTCTTCCAGGGCGGCCAGCCGACCGCTTTCAATGAGGCTGTCGTCGCGGAAGCCATGAAGGGTGACACCGTCACTATCGCGGTCGACCTCGGGGCGGGCCCGGCCACCGCCACGGGCTGGGGATGCGACCTGACGGCTGAATACGTGTCAATCAACGCGGACTACCACACATGAGCGGCCCGCTGGTTATCAAGATTGGCGGGAGCACGCTCGGATCGGCGGACTCGGCGTTCCGGGATATCGCGAGTCTGGCAAAGTCCGGACAGGTGCCTATTGTCGTACACGGCGGAGGAGCGGAAGCGAGCCGCTGGCTCGACCGCATGGGAATCGTCTCTCGGTTTGAACGCGGGCTACGCGTCACCGACGAAAACGTCCTGCCGGTCGTGGTTGCCGTCTTCGCGGGACTGGTGAACAAGCGCATCGTGGCGGCCATAAACGCTGCCGGTGCGACCGCAGTTGGCCTCTGCGGTGCGGATGGACGGATCCTGGAGTGCTCGTTGGCGGACCCGGAGCTCGGCTTCGTCGGGGAACCGCGGCGTGTACGGACGGAGGCCATCGTCGCCCTTCGGAGTGCAGGGATCGTCCCGGTCATCGGACCGATCGGTTTCGTGCCGGGCGAGGCGGCCGACCAGCTGGTAAACGTCAATGCCGACACCGTCGCCGGGAACATCGCCGCCGGGCTTGCCGCGGAGAGCGTGGTCTTCCTCACCGACGTTGAAGGCGTCCTCGGAGCAGAGGGGACGCTGAGGCCCGCCCTCACGGCTGCTGAGGTTCGTGCGCTCATCGCTGATGGGACGATCAGCGGCGGTATGATCCCGAAGGTTGAGGCCTGTCTTCACGCAGTATCGCTCGGGGTGCGGGCACAAATCGTCGACGGGCGCCGTACCGGGGCGCTTTTGACGCGTGTCGGCAGCGGCACAACGTTCAGCGCCTGACTCTGCCGCCAAACACCGCGAACTCACTCGTCGAACGGCCGGGTATGCGCCTACGATGAGTCCCTTCGACAACAAAGGCATCGCCGCCGAATGGAGCATGAACCAATGACCGCATCCGACTGGATCGCCGAAGAGCACCGCTACCTGTTCCAGAACTACGGGCGCCAGCCCGTAGTGATCGAGCGCGGCGAGGGCACGCGTGCCTGGGATGCCGACGGCAAGGAGTACCTCGACTTTGTCGGTGGGATCGCGGTCAACGTGCTCGGGCATGCGCACCCGGTCGTGGCCGATGCGCTCGCGAAACAGTCGCGGCAGCTGATCCACACGTCGAACCTGTTCTACACCGAGCCGATGATCGAACTCGCGAAGCTTCTCGTGGAGAACTCGTGCCTCGACCGGGTGTTCTTCTGCAACTCGGGCACCGAGGCGATCGAGGCCGCGATCAAGCTCGCACGCCGGTGGGGCCACGACACCAGGGACGGCGCCTACGAGATCATCAGCATGAACGACGGCTTCCACGGCCGGACGATCGGCGCGGTGGCGGCAACGGGAACGGCGCGCTACCGCGAGCCGTTCGAGCCGATGCCGGGCGGCTTCACCCACGTCCCGTGGAATGACCTGGATGCCGTGAAGGCGGCCACCAACCCTCGCACGGTAGCGGTGCTGCTCGAGCCAATCCAGGGCGAGGGTGGCGTGAACATGCCCGCGCCGGGATTCCTCAAAGGCATTCGAGATTGGTGCGACAGCAACAACCTCCTGCTGATCTTCGACGAGATACAGACAGGTGTCGGCCGGACCGGCAGCCTCTGGGCATACCAGCAGGAAGGCGTCGAGCCGGATGTCATGACCCTGGCGAAGGGCCTCGGCGGGGGGGTGCCGATCGGCGCGATGCTGGCGCGGGAGGCCATTGCCGCTCACCTCGTCCCGGGCGACCACGGGACGACCTTCGGCGCGAACCCTCTTGCGACCGCGGCGGGGCTGGCGACAATGCGCTATGTCATCGAGAACGACCTGCCCGGGCAGGCTGCGAAGGCCTCGGAGCGACTGCTGACCCGGTTGCGATCAATCGAAGACCGGGTGCCGCTGGTTACAGAAGTGCGGGGCAGGGGCCTGTTGCTTGCGGTTGGGCTGTCCAGGGACTGTTCGGCGGACGTGGTTGTAGCCTGCCGGGAGCGGGGACTGCTGGCAAACAACGTCCGGCCAAATGCGGTGCGGTTCATGCCTCCGCTCAATACGACGGACGATGAAATCGACCGGGCATGCGAGATCTTCGAAGAGGCGCTCCTGGCCGTGTCGGCGCCGCCAAAGTAGGCGAGCGGTCCGCTGGATCATGGATCCCGGGTGATCGATATTGCGGATGAGGTGGCGCAGACATGGCAGCAGGTGGTATCGGGCTCATAGTGATCACGCTGGTGGGCATCGGGATGGCGGCGATCGGCTGGCTGGGGGGG